>X363_Desmarests_Spiny_Pocket_Mouse__coassemble_65_pt1 | contig 87144 bp, 74 predicted proteins | sample X363_Desmarests_Spiny_Pocket_Mouse__metabat2_high_PE_007 | metagenome-assembled genome bin X363_Desmarests_Spiny_Pocket_Mouse | reverse complement strand
AAGTCAAAAGTGCGAGACGAGCTTCTACCAATAGTAATTGGAGAAATAACTTGTGCTCAATCGCTGTAGTATCTATGTACACTTTTGCGAAGTCAAAAGTGCGAGACGAGCTTCTACCAATAGTAATTGGAGAAATAACTTGTGCTCAATCGCTGTAGTATCTATGTACACTTTTGCGAAGTCAAAAGTGCGAGACGAGCTTTTACCAATAGTAATTGGAGAAATAACTCGTGCTCGTCCCTTGACATCTTGGAAAATATGGCGTATATTTAAAAGGAAAGGTGGCGTTGCCGATTTGGCTAGCCCCTAGTTAGCGATGAAAATAACCGCTTGGTTTAGGGTGCAGGCGGTTATTTTTTTGAGCGTTTAATTAATTCTATTATTAGTACTGTTACGATTCCAAGAACCATAAAGACCAATGAAAGCAATTCATAATCACTCATCTGCAGCCCCCTTTTTGCATGGATTTCCGCAGTTTTGCGAATTTCTTGCGTTTTGAAGGAGGACGCAACCCCTCCTCAAGAAGACAAGAGGCTAACCGCGCCTATTGGCAACGCCGTATACTAGTATACCCTGTTTCAGCAGGTTTGCATAGAGAGATTTTTTGTATTGAAATTGTGTGTTTTTTTATGATGTATTTTCACACAGTTTTGCGAAGTCAAAAGTGCGAGACGAGCTTTTACCAATAGTAATTGGAGAAATAACTCGTGCTCAATCGCTGTAGTATCTATGTACAGTTTTGCGAAGTCAAAAGTGCGAGACGAGCTTCTACCAATAGTAATTGGTGAAATAACTCGTGCTCGTCCCTTGCCATTATACGCTTTTTCTATTACTCTTTATCTTGATTTTTTTATTTTGAGGTATTGTTATGACTGAATTGGAATTGAAATATGGGTGCAACCCAAATCAAAAGCCTGCGAAAGTGTTTATGGAACAGGGAGACCTTCCGCTTGAAGTGTTGAACGGACGACCAGGCTATATAAATTTACTTGATGCCTTGAACGGCTGGCAGTTGGTGAAGGAGTTGAAGGAGGCGACAGGGCTTCCTGCGGCAACAAGTTTTAAGCATGTGAGTCCTGCGGGAGCCGCTTTGGGCTTGCCGCTTTCGGACACTTTGAAAAAAATATATTTTACCGATGGCGTTGAGCTCACCTCTCTTGCCTCGGCGTATGCGCGCGCCCGCGGAGCGGATAGAATGTCTAGCTTCGGGGATTTTATCTCGCTTTCGGATGAGTGCGATGAGGCGACCGCCCTTTTGATAAAAAAGGAGGTTTCAGATGGCATTATCGCGCCCGCCTACACAAAAGAGGCGTTGGAAATTCTAAAGGCGAAAAAAGGCGGCAATTACTGCGTTCTCAAAATAGATGCGAGCTATATTCCTCCTGCAACAGAAAAGAAGCAGGTCTTTGGAATTACATTTGAACAAGGGCATAATTTTATAAAAATCGATGACACATGCCTTGAGAATATTGTCACAAAAAACAAGAGTCTTTCAGATGATGACAAGCGCAATTTAGTGCTTTCTCTTATTGTCTTGAAATACACACAGTCAAATTCCGTTTGCTTTGCAAAGGACGGACAGGCGATTGGAATTGGAGCGGGGCAGCAAAGCAGGGTTCATTGCACGCGTCTTGCCGCTTCCAAGGCGGACAACTGGTGGCTTCGTCAGTGTCCAAAGGTTATGGATTTAAAATTTGTTGACGGCATAAAGCGCGCCGACCGCGACAATGCGATTGATGTGTATATTGGCGATGAATATAGGGATGTTCTGGCGGATGGAAAGTGGCAGGCTGTTTTCAAGGAAAAACCGGAGGTTTTCACTGCAGAGGAAAAAGCGGACTGGATTTCAAAGAATACGAATGTTGCGCTCGGAAGCGATGCGTTTTTCCCCTTTGGCGACAATATAGACCGCGCGTATAAGTCGGGAGTGCGCGTGGTGGTGCAGCCCGGCGGAAGCGTCCGCGATGATTTGGTGATAAAAGCTGCCGATGACTATGGAATGGTCATGTGCTGTAATGGGATTCGGCTGTTTCATCATTGATAGCGATAAGTGACTTCATAAGATGTGCATAAAATCTTCCTTGACATTGCCTTTTCTCCGTGTTAAAGTTATTTTTTAAAGGCGGTGTGAATATGATTTTGTCTGACAAAGAAATTGAAAGGCTTGTCAAGGAAGATTCCCTCATCTCTGTAGGATACAAGGAAGCAAGCGTAAAGGGGATAGCCTACGAACTTTCAATAGACTGCGTTTACGATTCTCAAAAAAATGCGCTCGCTTCATTGGACTGCAAGCCTGGTGATGTTGTCTATATAAAAACAGAGGAGGAGCTTTCTCTTCCGAAAAACATAACTGCGCGCATTATAGAGCGAAATTCCGTGATGCGTATGGGGCTGAAAGTTGACGGACCTCAATATATTCCTGGTCACAAAACTTTTTGTTTTTTGCGTGTTCAAAACATCTCTGATTCCGTAATTACATTGAACAAGGGATTTAAAATTGCGCAAGCGCTTTTTGAAGAGTTAAAGGATGTCCCTCGTCAAACATACAACGCACAGGAAGACGCTTCGTTTCGTGACGAGAAGGATTTTATAGGTTGTGGACGCTATCAGATGGAATATGACAAACTCACCAAAAGGTATAGCGACATAAAGGAAGACATTGATTCTCTGAAGGAAAAAATCTATGCGAATGTGCTTACGATTATGGGCGTGTTTGTCTCGATTTTTTCACTGATAAGTATAAACATTCAGGCCTTTGTGAAGGAAGAAATTTCAAGAGGACTGATAGCGACAATAAATCTTTCCTTGTTGTCTTGCATCGCAGTTGTGCTTGGCTTTGTGCTGCTGATTATAAATCACGGCAAAAAGAAATGGTTTTGCAGGGCATACTTTATCTTCGTTTTGGCTCTTGTTGTGGCAACATTTGTGGTGGGTATTCTAAAATGAAACTATAAAAAAAAGCAGGTTCTTGAACCTGCTTTTTTTTTATAGGCGGTACTGGGATTGAACCAGTGACTTCTACCGTGTGAAGGTAGCACTCTACCGCTGAGTTAACCGCCCAAACAAACTATTGATATGCAAATATTATATGCTAAAAACAAATATGTGTTAAGAGGGGTTGTGCGTTTTTGTGCGTTTTTATTGCGTTTTTATTGCGTTTTTTCAAAAATTTTACTGGTAATTGCCAAAAAGTATTTTTACCTTTATTATTATAGATAAGAAAAGTTATTTTTAGGTGATAATTAATGACAGATAAAAATGTGCCAATTCGTATTGGAATTGATGTTGGTTCTACAACGGTAAAAATTGCGGTTATCAATGATGATGATATTTTGATTTATGGCGACTATCAGCGTCATCGTGCGGATATACGAAGCACGATTATCAGCGTTGTGTCTGCGGCGTTTGAAAAATTAGTGAATGAATTAGGCTATTCTGAAGAGCAGCCTTTGAGTGTGAAAGTGACTGGTTCAGGTGGATTCTCCGTGAGCCAGTGGCTGAACATTCCGTTTATTCAGGAGGTTGTGGCCGCGACGACAGCCGTCAAAAAACTCATTCCGCAGACTGATGTGGTGATTGAGCTTGGCGGAGAGGACGCAAAAATCACCTATTTTACAGGCGGCGTTGAACAGCGTATGAATGGAACGTGCGCTGGCGGTACGGGGGCGTTCATCGACCAAATGGCGGCGCTCCTTGAGACGGATGCTACGGGGTTGAACGAGCTTTCCCGCAACGCCGAGACGATTTATCCGATTGCCGCTCGCTGTGGTGTGTTTGCAAAGACCGATGTGCAGCCGCTTATAAACGAGGGCGCGAGGCGAGAGGATATAGCCGCATCGATTTTTCAGGCGGTGGTAAACCAGACGATTTCGGGTCTTGCATGCGGAAAGCCGATTCGAGGTCATGTTGCGTTTTTAGGCGGACCGCTTCATTTTATGGACCAGTTGCGCTTCCGTTTTGCACAGACATTGAAATTAAAAGACGATGAAATCATTGTTCCAGAGAACAGCCAACTTTTTGTGGCGCAGGGAAGCGCGTTCAGCGCGGATAGAACGCCATGCTGTGGAGAGGAAAAAAAATCATTCCCCACGATAAAAGAATTCCGTGAAAGTTTAAAAAATCTTGTGGGGGCGGAGCTCTCTGAAGTGCAGCGTCTTGAGCCGCTTTTTAACAATGCGACCGAACTTGATGAATTTAGAAAGCGGCATGCGAGCGAAAAGGCCGCGCGAGGAGACTTGCATCTTACAACGGGTCCTGTTTTTCTCGGACTTGATTCAGGCTCGACGACCACGAAGGCGGTTTTAATAGACCAAAAGGGAAGGATTCTGTGGGATTTTTACGCGAACAACCAGGGGAATCCTGTGGAGCTTGCGGCAAAGGTGCTTCGCGATTTGTATAAAAAACTGCCAAAGGATGTGTATATCGCGAGGGCGGTTTCAACGGGCTATGGAGAGGCGTTGTTTCAGGCGGCATTTGGCGTGGACGCAGGCGAGGTTGAGACTATAACGCATTTCCGTGCGGCGGATTTTTTTGTGCCGGGCGTGGAATTCTTGCTTGACATCGGCGGACAGGATATGAAATGCCTCAGGATGAAGGATGGCGCGATTGTTTCCATTCAGTTGAACGAAGCGTGTTCTTCGGGCTGTGGCTCGTTTCTTGATAATTTCGCGCGCACAATGGGAATGGATGTGAGGGAATTCTCGAACATCGCGCTTTTGGCGGACAAACCAGTGGATTTGGGAAGCCGCTGCACTGTGTTCATGAACAGTCGTGTGAAGCAGGCGCAAAAAGAAGGCGCGTCGGTCGCGGACATTTCGGCTGGACTTTCCTATTCTGTGATAAAAAACGCGCTTTTTAAAGTGATAAAACTACGAAAGGCGACTGATATTGGAACAAAGGTTGTGGTTCAAGGCGGCACATTCTTTAACGATGCTGTTTTGCGCGCCTTCGAGAAAATCGCGGGCGTTGAGGTGTTCCGTCCTGATGTGGCGGGGCTCATGGGTGCGTATGGCGCGTCTTTGATTGCGTATGACCAATGGGTCGATTTGACAACGCCAAAGGCTGGAGAAGAGCCCATCGACCCATCTACAGTGCGTTCAGGAATTGCGACTCTTTCTGATTTAGAGCATTTTTCTGTCGATTTGGAAAGCAAGAGATGCGGCAAATGCCAGAATAACTGTTTGTTGACAATAAACACCTTTAAAAGCGGAGAAGAAAGACGCGTCTTTATCACAGGAAACAGGTGCGAGCGGGGGCTTGAAATTGAAACGGACGGTGCGGCTGACGGCGAGAAAAGTGCGAAAGATACGAAAGGCGCGAAAATAGTCGATGCGTCAAACAAGGCGAATACAGGTGTTGAAGATGTGGGCGAAAAAATGCCGAATCTGTTTGACTGGAAGTACAAGCGCCTTTTCCACTATGTTCCGTTGAAGGCAGAAGATGCGCCGATGGGCGATGTTGGCATTCCGCGCGTTTTGAATATGTACGAAAACTATCCTTTGTGGTTCACATTCTTCACAAAACTCGGGTTTAGGGTGCGTTTGAGCCAGCGTTCAAGCAGAAGTGTGTATGAAAAGGGGATTGAAACGATTCCATCGGAAAGCGTTTGCTATCCAGGAAAGATAAGCCACGGACATGTGATGAGCCTTTTGCAGCAGGGCATCAAATTTATTTTCTATCCATGCGCGCCGTATGAAAAGCAGGAGGACAACGGAGCGGGAAACCACTATAACTGTCCGATTGTGACCAGTTATCCTGAGGTTTTGCGAAACAATGTTGACGAAATCAGGCAGAATCCCGATTTGCTTTATATGAATCCGTTTTTGCCGATTTATGACAAAAAAAGGCTTGGTGAGCGATTGTGCGAGGAGATGGAAAAACACTTCCCGCAGTTGACGGATGAAAAAATCCTTTCTGCCGTTGATGCCGCGTGGAATGAACAGGAGCAATTCAGAAAGGATGTGCAGCAGGCGGGCGAGGATGCCCTTGAGCAGATGATTCGCGCGGGCGGGAACGGCATTGTCCTGAGCGGCCGCCCGTATCACCTTGACCCTGAGATAAACCATGGAATTCCAGAGATGATAAATGCGCTGGGCTTGGCGGTTTTCACGGAGGACAGCGTGGCGCAGTTTGGAAGCATAGAGCGTCCGCTCCGCATTATAGACCAGTGGGTGTACCACAACAGGCTGTATCGGGCGGCGGCGTTTGTGAGCGAGATGCCGAATCTCGAGATGCTGCAATTGACCAGCTTTGGCTGCGGACTTGACGCGGTTACCGCCGATCAGGTTGATGAAATTATGCGTTCAAAGGGAAGAATGTACACGCTCATCAAGATTGACGAGGGAAGCAACTTGGGCGCAGTGAGAATACGCATTCGCTCGCTTATTGCGGCGGTGAAGGAGCGGCAACGCCATCATAGGACTCTCGTGGTAAAAAGCGCGGCGTACCATAGGCAGATTTTTACAAAGGAGATGAAGTATACCCACACGATTATTGGTCCGCAGATGAGCCCCATTCACTTTAGGATTTTGCAGCGGGCGTTCCAATATTCAGGCTATCATTTTGTGGTGCTTGATGCGGTTGACCCAAAGGCGGTTGAGGCGGGATTGAAATATGTGAATAACGATGCGTGCTATCCGTCAATTCTTGTGGCGGGGCAAATGATTGCTGCCCTTGAAAGCGGAAAGTATGACATAAACAAAACATCTTTGATAATCACACAGACGGGCGGAGGATGCCGCGCGACGAATTATATTGGCTTTATCCGCCGCGCCTTGAATGACGCGGGCTGGGGGCAGGTTCCTGTGTTGAGCTTGAGTGCGCAAGGCTTTGAAAAAAATCCAGGCTTTAAAGTCACTCTTCCGCTGCTTCACCGTCTCTTAATGTCCATTATGATTGGCGACCTGCTTATGCGCGTGCTTTATCGGACACGACCGTACGAGGAGGTGCCAGGGAGCGCGAACGCTCTGTATGAAAAGTGGAACGCAAAGGCGGAAAAACAAATAAAGTCGCTTTCTCTTCATAAATATCATAAACTCATGAAGGAAATAATAAGGGACTTTGACAATCTGCCATTGAAGCCGATAAAAAAGCCTCGTGTTGGCGTGGTTGGAGAAATCCTCGTGAAATTCCATCCGACGGCTAATAACCAAATTGTGGAGACGATTGAAAGAGAGGGGGCTGAGTGCGTGATGCCTGATTTGGCGGACTTCTTCTTCTACACATTCGCCACGGGGATTTTCAGGCACGAGGAGCTGGCGTTTCCGAAAAAAACAGAGCGGAACGCCCGCCTTTTAGTGTGGTTCTTGGACTTGTATCGTAAGAAGATGATAAAGTATTTGAACAAAAGCCGACGGTTTGACCCCCCAACGCAAATTTACAAGATGATGGAAGGCGTGAATGACATTGTGCAACTGGGCAACATTACAGGAGAGGGCTGGTTCCTGACTGCGGAGATGGTTGAGCTGATAGAGGGCGGCACTCCTTCCATCGCATGCGTACAGCCGTTCGCGTGTCTTCCAAACCATGTTACGGGAAAAGGGATGATAAAGGAGCTTCGCAGGAGATTTCCAGGGGCGAATATCAGCGCGATTGACTATGACCCGGGAAGCTCCGAGGTGAATCAACTGAATCGGTTGAAGTTGCTTTTGAGCAACGCTCCTGCCGGTCGCCACCCTGATGAAAATGATGACGGAATGATTGTGACTCCCGATGGAAAGACCGTTCGTCCAAAGGTGCGCCTTGCGGAGGGTGCGACAAGTATGAACGACACAGAGCCAGTAAAACCGATGGAGATGCCAGTTGCGTGAGAATGAATTGTCGGTGCGAGCATTTATGAGGAGTTGAATACATTTACTATGTTTTTGGAGTGTTTTTATGCAGTCAAATGATTTATTTCCGCTTGAGGAAATTTTAAATCAAAAGGATTGGCGTGATAAAAGTTTTTCATTTCCTCAAAGAACAGTCCGTCTTGCAACTTGTTTTAGTGGAATAGGGGCTATTGAACAAGCGTTTAAAAGGCTGAAATTAAAACATGAAATTATTTTTGCTGGCGACATTGATGAGAAATGTAAGCAAAGTTATATGGCAAATTACCCAATTAATGAAATCAAATGGCATTCCGATATACATAGTTTTGATGCGAAGCCATATTTAAATAAAGTTGATATTCTCGTTGGGGGGGCGCCTTGTCAGGCATTTTCGATGGTCGGAAAAAGGCGTGGACTTGAAGATACTCGCGGAACATTATTTTATGAATTTGCACGAGTGATAAATGAATGTCAGCCGAAGGTTTTTATCTTTGAGAATGTAAAAGGAATTGTCAATCACGACAAGGGACAGACATGGCGTATTATAAAAGCTGTTTTTTCAGATTTAGGGTATGATATTCATGAAAAGGTTCTCAATAGCAGGGATTATGGAATTCCACAAAATAGAGAGAGGATGTTTTGTCTTGGCTTTAAAGAAAAAACAAAATTTGAATATCCATGTCCAATTCCGCTTGAGTATGAAATGTATGACTTTCTAGAAGATTATATTTCAAGCAAATATTTTTTGAAAGAGAAAGGAATAAAATTTGTTACGAGTACAAAAAATAGAATTAAATGCTACACGCAAATAAACGGCGATGTTCAACTTTGTCAAAAAAGGAATCAGCAGTTTAATTGGCATGGGGATTTCGTTTTTCATCCTGCTTGTAGGGAAGAGGATTTTGATGAATTTGTTTTTGAAGTAAAAGATGTGGAAGAAAAATATTATCTTTCTGATAAGGTTGCAAGGTATGTGTTGACACCTGGAACAAAGAATTTTAAAACTTCTACAAAAACGGATTTGCCTATTGCTCGTCCTTTATTGCAAACGATGCATAAAATGCATCGTGCTGGTGTTGATAATTATGTTACACATAAAGGAAGAATTAGAAAACTTACTCCTAGGGAATGCTTGCGTTTAATGGGGTTTAGAGATGATTTTAAAATAGTTGTTTGCGATACAGCCATATATCAACAGGCGGGAAATAGTATTGTTGTTGATGTTTTGATAGCCTTATTAAAGCAATTAGATATTACTAAATATGGAGCAGATTAGTTATGGAAATTTGTGGTGAAAAATTTAAAGTTGAAGATACCTATGATAGTATAGTAACAATTCCTGATTGTTTTGTTCTTGGAAAGAATAAACTAGGAGGTGGGCATGGGGAGGCAAAACTTTATCTAGGAAACAAAGATGTAATGAGAGAGTTTTTTGGAAAAGAGGGGTTCACAGTTAATTGTTTTTTACTAAAATCGGATTTACTTACTTATCTTAATTCATTAAGGCAGGAATATCTTTCGCCTAGTCAAGAATATATTGGAAAGTCAGAATTTCCAACATTATGGAAACAAAGAATAGATAAAGTAAATTCTCTTCCAAATGTAATTAACTTTGAAATTTCAGATCAAAACCAAATAATGGGAGTACGAGGGTATGTAAAATCAAAAAGCGATGGATATAATTTAATTCGCGAACTATCTTTGCCACTTGTAACCTATGTTTCTGTTATGAAATTAGTTGATAAATTAGGTTCGTCTGTTTTCTATTGGAAATTATTTGTAGATTATGAAATTATTTCTGAAAAGAAAAGCGCTCCACTTGTTTTTACTTATGGTAAGAGGAAAGACCGTGGTAAAGGACTAATTTTAAAGAAAAATGAAAAGGAATCAGAAGAATATACTCGTTCAAGAATAGGGCAGGGATTGTATAGAGAAAAACTTTTAGAAGAGTGTCCTTTTTGTCCGATAACAATGGTAAATGATGAGAGACTTTTAATTGCAAGTCATATAAAACCATGGGTGTTAAGCAGTGATAAAGAGAAAATTGATCCAAAAAATGGCTATATGCTTTCCCCATTGTATGACAAGCTTTTTGATAGGGGATTTATAACTTTTACTGAGGATAAATATATGTTGCTTTCAGATTGGCTTTCTCCAGCAAATTGCAAACGACTAAATTTAAAAAATAGAATTTATATTCCAAGATTGCCGATGGATAATAAGAGAATTGAATATCTTGATTTTCATAGAAAAAATATTTTTAGAGGGTGATAAAAATGTATATTCCAAAAACCCATTCAGTTAAATATCTATTCGCAGCTATTTTTATTATGTTGGTCTGTTTCTCTGCGTTTGCGGATTATAATGCGCTGAACATTCCAGATTCTTCTGAGATACGAAAGGATTTGCTTGAGACATGGTTTTATGCTCCATTGGAAATGGTCAGGCACAATAAAGTTGAAATTCGTGAAAATAGGATTGGAGAGAAATTTAAAATTTATCACGAGGAGACAGACAATACATTTAGCATTGTGGTTTCTCCGTATATGAAAATTGAAGTCAAGGTGTATTCTGACAAGGGTGTCTCTCTGTCTGAGCAGGAAATTTACCCTAAAGATGCGATGGGAAGTTGGGTTTTGACACGTGACAAACGCACGGGTGCGCCACTTGCTATTCGGTGGTATTTTGCTGCCGAAAGCGATGTTTTTGTTCAGTTCAGCCCCCACAAGAATCAGGGCGCCGCGGACTTTTTGATATACAATTGCTATGCGGCGAAGGGCTCTCAAACAGGAATTCCCTTTGAGCGGTTTTATACTGCCTCTTTTTCCGAAATTCAAAAGTGGACGCAGGATATACTTCCATGGAAGTATACTGATATTTATGATGGAAATTATTATCCATCTCTTCAAATGGCAGAGCTTATCCGTGAGAATTTGAACAGAGTTGTTTTTACAGAAGACGCGATGTATGACGGAGAAAATGAACCAGTTTATCTTTCCACAGGGAAGCGTCGAGAAATAAAGGAGGGCTTTGAAGGCAAGATTACCGTCAATGGACTTGGATTTTTAAAATGGATTGGAGATGGGCTGATACTGCCGTTTACGGGAACCCATTTAAAGCGTGAGCCTTTGATTGAAGAGACGGTTTCGTATAAAAAAACAGGGCTTCAAGGGGTTGTCTCTGAAAAAAACGCGATTTTCTTGTCTTTGGATTGGATTCGTAATCTTGCAAGCGCGATTATTTCGATTAAAAGCGGACGAAATTTTCTTTACAACGAATCGGGGGTGGATGTTCAAATTGAACCGTTTACTGCGCAGCTCACTGATTTTGGCGTTGAAAATACACTTGGGTTTACCGCGAATTCAGGGTATACGGTTTCGATTTTAAAACCCTTGCTGTATGTTCTTGCAGTGTCAGAGCCTGAGAATTTTTTCTTTGGCGCAATTCGGCAGACAGATAGAACTCGTTCGCCAGAAATTAAATTTTTTAATGAGAGCGTTGTTTTATTTCCCTATTTTGACTCAAAAAATAAATTTAACTGCATAGTCTTTAAAGATGGAGAGGAAATTCCTTTTGATAGTTTTGTGGAAGCGTATTCGGATACCTTTATTTATCTTGTGAGGGTGCATTCTTCCAATCAATTCGTGTTGGAGTAATTGAGGCTTTCCCAAAAATAACTGTTTTTTTTTGAGAGCCTCGTTGAGAAATGCAGGTGAGATAAAGGAGTGGCTGTCATTTCTCGCAAATACCTAGGGCAGTTTTCCCACAATTGCAATTTTGGGAAAACCTCAATTTTTAGCGCGTTTTTTTTCGTGCGCTTTTAGTGTAATCGGAAGTCTTTTATTTTGTTTTATGTAATGGCAGTTTTTTTGTATGCGTTTCTCACTTTTTATGAAATGGTGAAGGTGGATGTTCTATGAAAAAATATGGTATGTGCCTTTTTTTATGGCTTTTTTTGACTATGGGGATTGTGTGCGCCTCTTCGTATAAAACAGACAGTGCGGTTTTTAATGGGCTTCTTTCTGCGTATAATTCCCAAATGTATCCTGGCGCAATTCAATATGCTGAAATGCTGGAGCGGGATTTTCCTGACTCTGAGTCTTTGGGGAGCGCTCTTTTGATAAAGGGCGAGTGCCTTGTCCGCTTGAATCGTTTTTTTGAGGCGGAGGAAACACTCTTGCAGGCGAAGCGTTTTTGCGAGACGAATAAAACGCTGCTGAATGAGTGCGCATTTTGGCTTGGAGCGGTTTATGAGGGGATTTTTGATTATGATGAAGCGCTGAAAAAGTATTCAGAGTATTGTTTGGGAGCTGGAAGAGAAAAAAAATATTATTCTGCGGCGGTTTTGCAGATTGGAACAATCTACTTTAAGAAACATGACTATAAGAAAGCGATTCCTCTTTTTGAATATGTTGTGCAAAATGGAACGAATTTTTCTTCTGAAGACTATGCTTCGGCTCTGTTTTGTCTGATGGACTCCTATAATAACTCGGGAATGAGTGAAAAAACAGTCGCTCTTTTTGAGAAAATTTCACGCGAGGATTTTTCTCAAATGGCTTTGCCTGCATATTTCTACTCTATTTTTATGGAAAGAATGGGAGAGGCTTGTGAGAATCTTGGAGAATATAAAGCCGCCTATGACATCTATTGCGAAATCCTTGCAAGCGGCGAAAAGCCTCTTGTTTCTAGCGCGTTGAAAAAAGCGTATACTGTTTCTTCCTTGCATAAAGCAGAAGTGGGGGAAGACCCTGGCACGGTTTTAGAAAGCGCGCAAAAATCTCTTGCAGATTCTCCTGAGCTTTTGGGGGAGTTTTGGACTCGCCTTGGAGCGGACGCATACGCTTCGGGAGAATACGAAAAAGCGCTTGATTATTTTGACGAGGCGGAAAAAAACGCGCCGATTGATTTGTTTTTGTTTGCATCGTTGTACCGCGCCCAAATTATCGCGGGAAAGCACCCGAGCAAAGAGGATGCTTCCAATGCGGAAAAAATGATTTTGAGAAGCCGCTCGATTTTAAATGAAGAGAACAGCCACTATTGGGAGCGCGAGTCCTATATTTTGCTTGCGCGATACGCCGCGTTGCAAGAGGATTGGGAGGCGGTGAAAACATACGCCGCGAATGTGAATCCTCTTGACATTGACACAAAGCAGTATCTTGCGTTGGCGGAATACAACACGGGCAATTATGCGGCGGCGAATTTGCTTTTGCGAGGGCAATATACGGATTTGCATGGACTTTCCCTTGCGCGCTCTGGAGACTTGAAAAATGCGGCGTTAATTTATTCAGGGATTGCGGAAACAAGAGGACTGACCGATGAAGAGCGGCTGAACTATGCAAAGATTTTGCTGTATTCAGGACGCTATAAAGAGTCTCAAATTGAGGCTGCAAAATGCGCGCTCTTGGAAGCGAAGTATATTTTGGGCTTGGCGCAGTTCAATACATGGTCTTGGCCGTATGCAGAACAGAGTTTTCAAACATATTTAAATGCTCGCGCTCAAAAAGATGAAAAAAGCGTTTCGTATGCTTTGTTTTATTTGGGCTATTCGCAGTACAGGCAGGGAAAGACCGTTGAGGCGTATAAAAATCTTTCAAATTTTGTGGATAGATACCCACAGCACGAGCTGTTTTGGAATGCGCAAATTGCCGCGGCGAATTCCGCCGTCCAAAATGGAAAAAGCTCCCTTGCGCTTCGCCATGCGATTGGCGCAATAAATTCCGCTTTGAACGATACGGCTCTTGAAGAGTCTGTTCTGCTCTGCGCTGACATATATTCGGATGAAAAAAAATATCGGGACGCGCTGAATATACTGACACCCTATGCCGGGCGGAATTCGGATTTGGGAATAAAGGCGATGTATAACAGTGCTCAAGTGTATGAAAAGCAAGGTGAGTTGATAAAAGCCGACGATGAATATAAAAATATTGCGAAAAAATTCCCTTCTGAAAAGCTCTCTGACGAGGCGATGTACAGGCGAGGAGAGTTGTATTACAATGCAGGCATTTTTGACAAGGCTATAGTGCGTTTTTCAGAGTATCAAAAGATGTATCCAGTGGGAAATTATGTTGATGCATCGTGGTATTTTACGGCGCAGTGTTTTTTGGGTGAAAATGATGTCGAGCGAGCGATTTTGCAGTTCCGTGCCCTCGTGAAGCGTTTTCCAAAAAGCACCTATATATATAGCTCCTATAAGAATCTTGTTTCTCTCTATCGCTCAAAGGGTGACGGTAGAAATGCGGCGGACTGCGCGAAATTCCTTCTTGCCAATTACACAGAACAGGCGAAGACAGATGGCATTAACGCTGAGTTATCCGACTTGGAAAAGCTTAACGCGGGAAAATCAGAGGCGATTGTCCAAAAAGAGGCGGAGTACGAGAAAAATGGGCGCGAAGAAACTGCGCTTGGAAGAAGTGTGGGAACAGATTTGGTTCTCTTATATGCCGATGATGCGCAGTTTGAGCGGAAGGCAATTTCTCTTTCAGAGCAGCTTTTGCCGCTTCAAAAAAAGAACATCGCCTCTGAAAGTCTTGGCGCGGCGAAAAACGCGCTGTTTTTGGGCAAGTGCTACAGACGAGATGGAAGAAACAAAGAGGCTGCGGAGATGTATTTGGCGGCCGCAGAATATTTTAGAATGAATGCAAAGGACGAGGAGGCGGCGATGAGCCTTTATGGGGCGCAGGATGCGTTTATGGCTGCATCTCTTTTTGCGGATGCGCACGAAACTGCTCGAATGCTGAAGCTGTTGTATCCTGAAAGCAGGTACGCAAAAAGTGTGAAGGTGGAGGAATGATTTTGGATATGAAGAAGAACAGGGTGTTTTTTATTTTATTCACGATGGGGTTTGTGTTTGCAGCATTTTCTCAGTCTTCTCAAAGCGTTTCTTTAGATGCAGGGGATGACGCGGAGGAGGAAATCGCCTTGCCAGATGTTTCCACGGTGATTTCAGGCGGTGCGCCAAAAGCTGGAAAAAGCGCGATTGGCGACTATGCGGAAATTTTTCCGAGCGCAGAAACCGTAGAAATTGTGCCGCGGCTTCCAGAGCCTGGAAAAGCGGAGGAAGCTTCTCGTGAAACGGTCGCGCTGAATAAAAAGACGGAGAAAAATCTGTATGTGGAAGGAAGAGCGGGGCTTGGATTTCCTGCGTTTTTTATCGGAGATTTTTCTATTTTCCGTCAGACGGGTCAAAATCCGTTTAGAATCAATTTTGGTCATGAAAGCGCGAACCGTTATGCATGGAATCCTTTTTCCGCTGGTTATTTTGACAGGAACACATACCTTGATGCAGAAAAGATATTTTCAACGGAAAAAGCAAAGTGGGTTTTAAAAGGAGGCTATGATTCAGTTGCCGATGGGCTTCAATCAAAAAGCGATGCTATCAGCGCTGTGACAAAACACGAACTGGGGGTGGGCGTTGATTTTTCAATTGATTTTACAAAGGCCCTTTCGCTCTCCGCTTCTGTTGATGGAGCATGGTACAATCGCTATGCAAATAGAGTGGGCGCTTCTGAATTGCGGGAGTTTGAAGAGGCTTTAAGTATCCTTTCACTGCACCCAAGCGTTGATTTTTCTTGGAGACCTGAAAACTTTTATTTGTCTATTGATGCCGACTATCAACTTGAGTATGACATTGGCAATGCTCTGGATGAGCGTAATGCCAATCGTTTCGCTGGAGGATTGACCTTTGGATTTAAAAACGACTTTTTGAATGTGTTTGCGGATGCGGATGTTGTTGTGGGAAATAGAATTGGTGATAATTCTGTTGTCGTACCGTTTGATGTGGGGGCGGATTTTCATTTTACAACAGGGCTTTCTTCCCGGAATATGAAGATTTCGGTTTTAGGCGGCATGGATTCTTCGATGCAAACAATTTCGAACCTTGAAAAGGAATATACATTTTCTGCAATAAGCACGATTTCAATGGAAACATCAGATTGGTTTGGAAAGGCGCATATTTATTTTCCGATAAAAGATATTGTTTCCATTTCTTTTAATGGAGAATTCAGAAAAACGGCTTTTGACAATGGAACGCTTTTTCCACACTATGAAAAGATGTATGTTTCAAATGGGCAGTATGTTTTTCTTTCCAATGATATGACCCAATTCAATACGGACATGGCTGTTCAAGCAAAATTCGGGATTGCTTCTCTTGCCGTTTTTTGGAGCGCGAAGTGGGTTGATGTTCTGCCAACAAAAAATCCGCATGAAATTGGATTTTCTTTTACTGTGCAGGACAAAAAATCTCGCGTTCTATTTGACACGACATTTGCCGTGCCATTGGGAAAAGGAATTGACGCAACGCCGATATGGGATTTTGAGCTTTCATTCAAGTTGTCAAATGCGGTGCGTCTTGCAGTAAACGGAACAGATGTAGTAAAATTAGTGTCAGCAAAATCGCGTGTCTATGCTGGTGAATATATAAAGCGCAGCGGCACAGTCGCGGCTCTGGTGAAATTCTTTTTATAGATGGACACGAGTTTTGTAGTTTATGGAGAAAAGCATTCGCGAATGCTTTTCTCCATAGGAGGAAAAATGTTTGGAGTGTTGAAGTCTGGGGGAGTCATTATGATTCCTATTATTATGTGTGGAATTTTCGCCACATTTATTATTGTTGAGCGTTTGTTTTATTTTTATCTTACAAAGAAACGGGATGCAAAATTGCTTTTTGACCTTGACGATTTGCTTGAAAAGGGAGATTGCAGCGAGGCGGAAAGAATGTGCAATGAAGCGGGGACTCCTTCCGCTCATGTGTTGAAGAAAGCCATATCCTGCAGAAAGTGGGACGAGCGCGATTTAAAGGACGCAGTGGAGGCGGAGATGTCGTCTGTCGTGCCATACTATGAACAGTGGCTCACTCCCTTGGGAACGATTTCGAATGTTTCAACATTGCTGGGGCTTTTAGGAACGGTGACAGGTAATATAAAGGCGTTTAATGTTTTGGGAGCAGGGGGAACGATGGGAGATCCTGCCGTTCTTGCGGGCGCGATTGCGGAGGCTCTTGTGACCACGGTGGCGGGGCTTGTTGTTGCAATTCCTGCCCTCGTTTTTTACAATTATTTTATTTCGCGCGTGAACAGGTGCGTCTCTGATATGGAAAACAGCGTCACAAATGTTGTCATTCGACTGACAGGACGGTAACGCAACCTAACATTTCTTTATAAAGTGTTGTTGATTGTGGTTGCGTTTCCAGTTTTGTGCGCTTCGCTTCAAAACTGGCTAGAAAAATTATGGGAGTGTGAAATGAAGTTAAAAGCGAGACGGAATACGCTTAAGTCGTCAATTGATATGACTCCAATGCTTGACATTGTGTTTCAATTGATTCTTTTCTTTTTGGTTTCAACGACATTTGCGGTTTTGCCGGGCATCAAAGTGAATCTTCCTGAAAGCGAGACCGCTGAAAACACATCGAATTTAGGAATCACAATCAGTGTGGGCAAAGACGAAGCAATGTGGTTTAACGACAAACAGGTGACCTATAAGACATTGGAAGAGGAGCTTTTAGCCTACGATACGCAGAAAATCAAAAGAAAGGACTTTCCTGTCACTCTCGAGGCAGATGCAGATGTGAAAAACGGAGCAATCGTTCGGATTTTTGATGTCATCAGAAAGACAGGCTATTCTGCGGTGAGCCTGCGGACGATGGAAAACGAAGGCGGTAAAAAGAACTAGATGAAAGAAGAAAGGTCAATTCAAAAAAATGCATGTTATGTTTCACTCATTTTAACCGCCATTCTTTGGCTGATTTTGATATTGATTTTTGCGTTTGCGCCTCCATTTCAAAAAAGGGAGCGGTATCTGCCCATTCAGATGACGCTTGAGATGCCTGTTGCAATTCCTGTGTCTGAGAAGCCACAAAAAATAAAAACTCCTGAAAAGGTCGAAAAGATGGAGAAGACAGAAAGGGTGGAGAAGGAATCCTCCGCATCCGTTGCACAACGCAATACTTCCCAATCGGAGAAAAAAGCATCGGCTTCATCAACAGCAAACGCATCTTCCGCATCGAAAAGTGCATCTGCCTCGCAACAAAAGTCTTCTTCTGCGCAAAAAAATGCTAAGCCTGCAGCCACTTCCGCTGCGTCTTCATCAAATGTCGCATCTGGAGCGCCAGCTTCGCAATCTTCTCTCGGTGCAAAAGCGCAAACTCAAAACGCTTCAGATGCTCCTCAACAAGCGGATACACATCATGCTTCAAACGATTCAAAAAAGGCGGATATAACATACAAAAAAAGCGTGGAGGAATTATTGGAGGAGCAGTTGGAGGCAACAAAAGGCGTGCAATGGGATGAGGCTGCTTTTGCAAATGGCTCTGTGAATGAGGCGGTTTCTCATTCTGAAAACGCTAATAACAATGCCGCTGCTGGCACTGAGCCGGCGAATGCTCTTGATGGGAAAAAAGCCCTTGCTGGAATGGCGGGAGAGGCGGCTGATAGTGGGGGTGGGGCGGTGGCAAAAGCCGATTCACCGTCTTCACAAGAAAATCAAGAGGCCTCTGACAAAACGATGCGCGCTTTGCACCGAATCGCTTCGACAACATACACCGCTCCCGCAGAGAACGGCGTGCAATCGAGCGTCTCTGTGAATGCCGCAACGGATTTAGAAGGCGTTGTGTCAATTGAAATGACAAATAAATCAACAAGAATTTTGCTCGATCCGAAAAAACCGTATATAATACTTTCAGAGGAAAACGCGGCTTTGATAGACAGCTCCCGAAAGGTGGTGCTGGAATTCGCTGTTCTTGCTTCTGGAGCCGTTCCTTTTTCTCGTATTGACTTTATTCCATCGTCGCTTTTGCCTCAGGCGGTGCAGTCTGAGATACGGGAGCAGATTTCAAAGTGGCGGTTTAGCGCCGCTTCAACAGAGGCGACTGCACGCTTTGAATATACCATAAAAAAATTATAGAATGGTGTAGAATAGCAAAGTGTTTTTTTACAGGTGGTTTTGTGAATATAAAAGGATTAGGTGAAATCGAAGCGATTGGTTTTGATATTGATGGGACTCTCTATGCGCAATGGCGGCTTACTGCGCGCGCTCTTTTGCGGTATGTTGCCAACGGCATTTTCTTTTTGCATTATGGTCTTGTCCGCAATGAAATGCATAGACTTCCTCAAACCGATTCCTTTTCTCAAATTCAAGCCGAAAAAATGGCGAAAAGAATGAAGTGTTCGCCCGAAGAGGCGTATTCTCGGATGGATAGAATAGTGTATACAGGGCTTGAGCCGTATTTTGAAAAAGTGAAATGCTACCCGAATATTGAGGAGACGTTTCGGAAATTCAAGGAGGCGGGATTGAAGCTTGCCCTGCTTTCTGATTTTCCACCCGAACAAAAAGGGGAGATTTGGGGCGTGAAAAAATACTGTGATGTTGTTCTCGGAACTGAAAAGCTGGGGGCGTTAAAGCCTGACCCCTACTCATTTTTAAAGATGGCGGAGGCATTGGATGTGTCGCCTGAAAAAATACTGTATGTTGGGAACAGCAAAAAATATGATGTTCGGGGGGCTCATAATGCTGGAATGAAGTGCGCCTATTTGCTTCCATTGTGGCGAAAAATTTTTAATAAACCTTTAAAAGAAGCCGATATTTCGTTTTCAACCTATCGTCAATTACAAGAAATTGTGCTATAATAGACAAACAAAATCTTTTTCTTTATGGGTGGGGATAAAGGATGCCTATTATAACCATTTTGCTTTCCGTGATTTTATCTGCTGGAGTTGCGTATGCTCTGCATGTTGTTGATAAAAATAATAATTCAATGGAAAAGGTTAGAAAATATGCGGATAAAAGACTTGAGGATATAAAGAAATATACTGATGAACAGGAAAAACGGCTGACCCAATCAAAAGCCGATTTTGAAGCCAATCAAACAGTGTCTATCGCTATGATAAAACGCATTGAAGGTGATAAACAGCAGCTTGAAGGCTTGTTAGGAAATCTAAAAAGAGATATGGATGCTGTCGCTACGATAGAATCGAGCATCGCAGATTATGATTCAAAATTGCAGAATTTGGCTGAAATGACTGCGCGTGTTGAAGAGAATCTTGAAAATTTGAATACCTTTTCTTCTGAAATCAATAAAACCATTGCAAAAATCAATGAACAAAAAACTGCTCTTGATGCTATAGAAAAGAAAATTCCGCAGATTTCAAAGGAGTTTTCGCAAACAAATGGCGACCAATTAAAGGCGATAGGGAAGCAGCTTCTTTCGGAGTATAATGCTCGCGCTGAGAAGCTGCGAGGTGAATTGAACGGCATAGAAAATGACGCAATAGCCGTTATGGATGCATTCAAGTCTGAAATTTCAAATGTGTATGAAAACGCGGCGAAAAAAGCGGATGATTTGGAAGATGAGGCGTTCAAGCATTTGAGCGCTTTGGCGGATCAAAGATCCGATAGTTATAGAAAACAACTTGCAAAATCCCAGTCTGAAATTGAGGAGAAAATTCAAAGCATTGTTGACGGTCTTGAAAAGCAGGTGTATGAATCCAACGCTCTTATTGGTGGAAAAATAAAGGAATCCCAGACGCAGCTGCAAGGTCAGATTGTGGAGCGTGTGACCAGTGCAAATACTGTGATGGACGCGAATATAAAGGATATGCAAACTAAAATCAATGAAAAGATTACCGCAGTCCAAAAACGATATTTAACATTGATTGACCAGACGGGTGGAAAGAGCGACAAGACGCTTTTGGATTTGCAGGTGAAAATAGACGACCTTGAGAAGCGGGCGAAAGAAAAGGTGGAGAATTTTTCAAAGAAATTTGAGTCTGAGGTCACAGGGCTGCATGAGAAATATGAAAAGCAGTTGTCTGATATAGATTTGAAGAATGACACTCGGCTTGGCGATATGAAAGTGAAGATGACGGAAGTTGATGAAAAGGCATCCCAAAATTATAATGTGGCTGTGCAGAATTACAATGAGCGCATAGCAGACTTGCAGCAAAAAGTTCAGCAGGCGTTTGAGAAGTGCAAGGCGCAAATTATTTCTTTGAGCGCAAAATACAATCAGTCCGTCGATGCGTTGAAAACAGGATATGAATCTCGTCTTTCGGAAATGGATTTGAAAAATTCAAGTCTTATTACAGAGATTACAACGCATATTGACGAACAGATTGCAAATCTTGACGATGGTTCTAGAAAATCTATCGAGGAAATCAGGGAGAATGGGGATGCGCGTCTTTCAGAGTTGGAGACACGATTTGAATCTACATTCTCCGAGTTGAAGAGTCGCTATATCGATGAAACGGCAAACCTTTCGGAGCAGCTTGAAGCGGTTAAAAAACTGTATGGCGACCACGAGAATGAAGTTGACAATGGAATTATTCAGCGTATAAATGAGCTCTCTGAAAGATACAGCACAGAAATAGACAGGTTGGGGGAGCATTTGGAGACGTCTCTTGCGGAAACACAGAAAAGTGCGGACAACATACATTTGATTATCAGCGAGAATGAAAAGACTTTGGAAGATGCGCGTCTTGATGTTGATGAAAAAATTGCGGCAATCAATGAGAAGGTCGATGAATTGATGCAAAAAAGCACAGACGGCATAAATGCAATTATCAGTGAAAATACGAAGGCGCTGGAGGAGACGCAATCTGATATTGATGAAAAGCTTGCCACAATAAATGAGAGCATCGCTTCTGCAATGCAAAAAAATGCCGACAGCATGCATGCAATTGTCAGCGAGAATTCAAAAGCCTTGGATGAAGTGCAGTTTGCAGTCGATAGAAAAATCGCCACCGTACATGACAATGTGGAGGCGATGCTGCAGCAAAATGCGGACAACATACATGCAATGGTGAACGATAGTTCGAAGTCTTTGGAAGAGGCGCAGGCGGAAGTTGATAAGAAAATCGCTGCAATACATGAAAATGTTGATGCGCTGCTCCAGAAAAGCGCGGACAATATGCAGGTGGCTATCAGCGAACATGAAAGAACGCTGGATAACGCTCAAGCCGAGTTTGACAATAAAATCGCATCGATAAACGAGAATATTGATGCGTTAATGCAAAAAAACGCGGATGTCATCAGTTTGATGTCCACGGGCAATTCAAAGGCGTTGGAAGAGGCGCAGGCGGAAATTGATAGAAAAATCGCCGCAATAAATGAAAATGTAGACTCATTGTTGCAACAAAAAGTGGACAACATACAGTCAATGGTTACTGACGGCGCAAAATCTTTGGAGGAGGCGCAGGCTGCAGTCGATAGAAAAATCAGTGAAGCCAACGAAAATGTCGAAGCCTTGCTGCGGCAAAAAATGGACGACATACATGCAATGATCAGCGGCAATTCAAAGGCGCTGGAAGACGCACAGGCGGAAATTGGTAGAAAAATCGCAGAAGTAAATGAAGATGTCGAGGTCTTGCTTCAACAAAAAGTGGACAACATACAGTCGATGGTTACTGACGGCGCAAAATCCTTGGAAGAGGCGCAGGCAGAAGTTGATAGAAAAATCACAGAGGTCAATGAAAATGTAGAAGCCTTGCTCCAACAAAGGGTGGACAGCATAAATGCAATAGTCAGCGGCAATTCAAAGGCGTTTGAGGACGCGCAGGCGGAAGTTGATAGAAAGATTGCAGAAATCAATGGGAATGTGAGCGCGTTGCTTCAAAGGAACGCGGACGCCATGCAAGCAAGCATTGATGAGAATGCAAGGACATTGGAGGATGCGCAAGTTGACTTTGACAAAAAGATAGCCGCAATAAATGAGAGTATCGATTCGCTTATGCAAAAGAATGCTGATGTCATCAACTTGATGGTCAGTGGCAATTCAAAGGCGTTGGAAGATGCGCAGGCGGAGATTGATAGAAAGATTGCAGAAATCAATGAAGATGTGAACGCGCTGCTTCAGAAAAACGAAGACACTATACATTCGATGGTGAGCGAAAACGAACTGTCTTTGAAGAACGCGCAACATGAGTTTGACAGCAAAATCGCAACGATAAATGAGAATATTGATGCGTTGATGCAGAAAAATGAGGATGTCGTCAATTTGGTGTCCACGGGCAATTCAAAGGCGCTTGAGGACGCGCAGGCGGAAGTTGATAGAAAAGTTGCGGAAATCAATGGGAGTGTGAGCGCGTTGCTTCAGAAAAATGCGGATGCCATGCAGGCAAGCATTGATGAGAATGCAAGGACATTGGAGGATGCTCAAGCTGACTTTGACAAAAAGATAGCCGCAATAAATGAGAATATCGATTCGCTCATGCAAAAGAATGCAGATGTCATCAACTTGATGGTCAGTGGCAATTCAAAGGCGTTGGAAGATGCGCAGGCGGAGGTTGATAGAAAGATTGCAGAAATCAATGGGAATGTGAGCGCATTGCTTCAGAAAAATGTGGACAATATAAATGGAATTCTTGGCGAGAATGCAAAGACAGTGGAAGATGCGCAGCGTGATTTTGACAGCAAAATCGCAACAATAAATGAGAATATTGATGCGTTGATGCAGAAAAATGAAGATGTCATCAACTTGATGTCCACGGGCAATTCAAAGGCGTTGGAGGAAGCGCAGGCAGAGGTTGACAGAAAGATTGCAGAAATCAATGGGAATGTGAGCGCATTGCTTCAGAGAAATGAAGACAGTATAAACGCAATGGCGAGCGAGAACGAACGGTCTTTGGAGAATGCGCAGACTGAACTTGATAGAAAAATTGCTACGATAAATGAAAATGCCGTTGCATTGCTTCAAAAGAATGTTGACGGCATCACTATGCTGATTAATGAGAATGCACAGTCTTTGGAAGAGGCGAAGTCTGGAATCGATGCGAAAATCGCCGCAATCAACGAGAATGTCGAGACGATGCTCCAGAAGAATACAGACAGTATAAACGCAATGGTGAGTGGAAATGCAAAGGCTATGGAAGACACACAGTCGGAGGTTGACAGAAAACTTTCTGCAATCAACGAAAAAATTTCGACATTCCGTGAAAATTCTGACTATACAATACGAACGCTCACAGAAATGCTCGAGGATTCTTCTGAAAAGATAAGAAGTGCATGTGAAAAGCAGGAATTGAAGGCATTGAGTGGGGTTGATGAAAAGCTTTCGGAATATAAAAAGGATTTGGAGTATCGCCTTTCGCAGCTTGAAATTTCAGGCAGCGATATAGATGCTCTTGAAAAAAATGTTCGTGCCGCGATGAACGAGGTCTCGCGACGGGTTCTGACCGAATTCAATGAATTTACACAGGAACAGGATAAGCGGCATGGTGATTTTGCGAGTGCAATGCAAGAGAACGCAACAAGAATGGAGAACGAAATTTCAGTTTTGGAAAAGAAGCTTGAGGCGTTGCAAGCGACTGCACTTGGCAGTATGAGTGAAAAACTCAAAGGCTTTGAAGTTGAGTTTGACCGCGACTTAAAGACACGAGGCGATAAGATAAATGAGGATTTGGCTTCTTGGCAGAGCGAGTTTGATGGCAAAATGACGGTGATTGCGAATGAATTCGCAGAATCTCGGCGCACCATGGAGTCCGAATACAATGAAAATTTGAAGAATAAATTTGCGTCTCTGTTGCAAAAGAGCGAGGAGCAGAGCGAACGCGTTGAAAATCAGATTGTGCAGACGGAACAAAAAATACATTCTGAAATTGACGGTCTCAAATCGTATGTCGTTGCATTTACCGATGACATTACCAAGAAAATTTCAGATGCAAATGTAAAAAGCGATGACTTGCTGCGAGAAACATTTGACAAGTCCGAAAAGACGGTCAATGAGCAGTTGTCAAAGATACAAGAAACGCTTTTAATTGATTTGAAGAATTTTGAGGAGAAGGCGAAAACCCAGCAAGCCACAAGCAGCGCGTCCATTGATTCGGCGTTAATGGAATTCAATACATGGAAGCAACAGCTCAAAGACCAGTTTGACGAAGCAAAAAATCTCTTTGAAAGCGAGATTGCAGCTCTTAATGAGAGCGCGGCAAATAAAATTGTTGATGCGAAAAGTTACTTTGAGACGGAGCATCACCAGTTTATCGACCAAACGCAGAAGAAAATGGATGAACTTGATGGCAAGACCGATGCATCCATTAAAAATTACGAGAGTCGCACAAAAGAGATTGTTGAACAGCTGCAGACAATGTATGAAACAATGTTGACTGATACAGAGGATAGAGTAAAAAATCAAAACACCGAGTCTGCAAGAAAAATTCAAGAATTGAATTCGGAGATTCAGAGAATTTCAGCGGAGGCGCGACAAAATCAGTCTACATTTATACTAAAGATGCAGGGCGACTCGAATTCAATGCAAACAAAAATGAGCGAGCTTGCTAAGGAATTGCAAACTATTCGCTCACAGTTAAGCATATATGAAAAGGCTGATGAAATGAAAAAACGCCTCGATGAAAAAATCGAGGAGCTTGACGGCGACTTTGAGCGTCTTGAATCGTACAAGGCGGTCTCTCAGAAATTATCAGCGCAATATGATGAAATTCTTCAAATAAAGGCGGATATGGAAACAAGAATTTCCGAATTTGAAGACGGCAAGGAGCATGTGGAGAATCTTGCCCAAAAGTATGAAAAGCTCATCCATTTATCAAGCACTATCGATGAAAAAATCTATAATTTGAATACAACATATGATGAGCTTCAAGCGATGGAAGTGCAGGTGAGAGATTTTCAAGAAAGCCTTTCGTCCATTTCCGTTCGGTATGACAGGCTGGAGCAAAAAGAAGATGTCATTAACCGTGTTATGAAGGATGTTGACACTTCTTTTGAAAACTTGAAGAATCTTGAAAGACGAATCTCTGACTGTTCGCGAAAGGCGGATACATTGCCCGATGAAATCAGCGATGTGCAAAAAAATGTGGATGAACTTTTGAGAAATGGACCGAAAGTGAGCGAGGCGGTGAAGAGACTTGATTCATTGCATGACATTCTTGCGGAGGCAGAGCAGCGCATGGAAGAAATCAATGTCGCACGGCAAGGAATCGGAAGAAGCGAGCAACGACTTCAAGAGCTTTCACGGGGCATAGATTCAAAATTCGACCTTTTAAAGACCCTCACACAAAAAGACATTGAGAAAAATGGCGTGAAAGGTGGCTATGTTGTTCCGCAGCAACGCGATCAAGTAAGAAGATTGCATAGACAGGGCTGGTCGAATGACGAAATCGCCGCTTCTTTAAAGATTTCACTTGGTGAAGTAGAGCTGATTCTTGAGTTGCCTCCCGAGTCTCCATTGAATGGATAGTCTTATGATGCATCAGGTGCGTTTTTGAAGCGGCTCGATGGACGCTGCCCATCAAAAACCGAATCTAGTGTTTTTTTGAAACATATTCAAAAGCATCTGCCCGTGCTTGAATCAATATGTCTTGGTCGCGCGCGACATCTGCGATTCCAAGCGTCAAGGCTCCTGCTTGAACAGTGCCAGTGATTTCTCCAGGACCTCGAAGCTTTAAATCCTCTTCTGCAATGACAAATCCATCGGTGTTTTGGCGCAGAATCCTCATCCGCTCAATACCTGTTTCCGTGATTTTAGCACTGTAAACTAAAAAGCAGTAGGATTTTTCAGAGCCACGCCCTACGCGCCCTCGAAGTTGGTGCAATTGCGCAAGCCCGAATCTATCCGCCTGCTCTATGACTATGCAGGATGCATTTGGAACGTCGACTCCTACTTCAATAACTGTTGTGGAGGCGAGCACTTGTATTTTTCCCTCTCGGAATTCTTTTAGAATGCGGATTTGCTCTTCATCATCTATTTTTGAGTGGACAAGAGCGCATTTGTATTCGGGGTAGATGTTCTCTGAAAGATTTTTAAACGCCTCCTCCGCGCTTTTTAGTTCTTGTGTGATATTTGCAGAATCTATTGCGGGATACACAAAATACGCTTGATGTCCATCATGCAATTCTTTTCGCACTGCTTCGTATGCGTTGCGCTCGTTTCCTTGTTTTACAAGATATGTTTGTATGGGCTTTCGACCGCGCGGCATTGTTTTTATCACAGACACATCCAAATCGCCAAAAACGGTCAAGGCAAGCGTTTGGGGGATGGGGGTTGCGCTCATCATCAATAGATGTGGTTCGAATGTGATGTTTGGATGAGAGTTTGTTTTTCGTCCCTTGTCTATGATTGCCTGCCGTTGCACCACTCCAAATCTATGCTGCTCATCGATAATGGCAAGCTGCAAATCCTTGTATTCCGTTTGTTTTGAAAAGAGCGCGTGAGTTCCAATGAGAATGTCTATTTCTCCCGCTTTCAACGCCTTTAAAAGGACGGTTCTCCCTGATGCCTTTATGTTGCCTGTGAGAAAAGCGACTTTTATGCCGTACGGCTCTAGCAATTTCGACGCGTTTTCCGCATGCTGGCGCGCAAGTATTTCTGTTGGAGCCATAAGGGCGCATTGCCCCTTCCATTCTATGACGCGGAGACACGCAAAAAATGAGACAAGGGTTTTTCCACTGCCAACATCGCCCTGCAAAAGCCGCTGCATCGTGAAAGGAGTGCGATTGAAGGTTTGTGAAGTGGAAAGCGCGCTTCGTTCCATATAGCCTCTGTCAATATCGTGGTTCATGTGGCAGATTACTTTCATTTGATCTTGTGTGGGAAAAAAATCAAGATTCTTATAAAGCCGCTTTTGCAAGGGGGAGAGGTCATTTTCAAATGCTTCTTTAGTAATTTCATGTGTGGCTTCAAAGCTGTTTTTATATTCGCCGCTCGTGATGTTTGAAAATGCGTGTAAATCCGCTGGCGGCACTTCCCCTCGGTGTTTGTACGCTCTCTCTGCAATCGCTGTTTGCAAGTTGAACAGCTCCTCATAAATGAGCGCGTACCGTGCACTTTGTATTTCTTCAGGAGATGTGCCTTGATGAATGAGACGGATTGCTTCGGATTTTGAAAGAATTTTCCGTCTTTCAATTATGTATTGGGGCAATTCCGTTTCAATTCCTTTGTCGTATTGTTTTATTGCCACTCCAATAGCTTTTCGCACGGTTTTTTGCGTCAACCCCTCGGTGAGCGGATAGTTTGGAATGATGCCTGAGTCGGGGAGCGGGGTGTCTTTGTAGGCGAGAAGACTTCCGCTTTCTGAAAGCCGTGTCACATCGAACGAGGTGCTTTGTATTTGCCCATATTTTACGGAAAATGAGCCTGTCACGGAAATGATGCATCCGACAGGAAGCGATTTCTCCAAAAACGGGCGGTTAAAACAAATCAAGGCGGCGGATGTGTTTTCATCGGCGATGATAATCTTTAATGTCTTCATTTTTCCGTAGCCGAACCACTGGTGCGACACAACTTGCGCCACGGTGTGAACTTTTGCGATTTCAAATTGTGAAAGAGATATTCGTTTTCTTCTGTCTTCATAGTCGCGCGGATAGAACGAAAGCAAGTCTCCTACAGTGAAGATATTTAACTTTGCAAATAGTTTGCCTGTTGCAGGACCAACTCCGTTTAGAGAATCCACTGGCGTTTTTATCGCGTTTATTTGCATTTGCTCTCCCATAAAAAGTCAAGAGCAATTTTTCAAAATTGCGATTGGCTTTTTATCGTGCGCGCGAGCGCACATGTATATAACCAGTTTGCAACGCAAACTGCGGTTGATAAAAGCCACGCTATTTAAGTGGCTTTTATCATACTTTCTCGCTCTGCTTGTGCTTTCATTGCTTGAATTAAAATGGAAGGCTGAGTAGCAGTTGTGCTAGAATAATGATTATCATTCTTCCAAAGACCGCAAGTAAAATCAATTCTACAATTGCGAGAATGAGCGCGGTTTTGTAATTGAGTGGTCGTCCGAATGAAAAAATCTTCGTTATTTTAAATATGAGCGGAGAAAGCGAGCTGTCCAGTCTGCTCCACAGAGAGTTGTAGTAGTTTCCACGCTTTGAAAAAAGCATTACGCACAGCCTGACCACAAGGACGATGATGAATATGGTTATGAGGGAGGAGAATATGCTCCAAATCAATAGCAAAAGGCTTGAGAGGATGCCGCCGATATAAATGCGCCCTGTTTTCGCGATGTTGCTCAAGACCGATGAAAGGAGCGAAAGAAGCCCGATGGAAACCATCGGCGAAAAATCAATCATTCCGATTCTTAACGGCAGCCCTCTAAAAACATTGAGATAGGGGTCGCAAATTGCCGAAAGAAATCGTCCGATTGATGAGTACTCAAGACCTGGAAACCATGTTAAAATAATTCTTATAAAGCAGAGGATAACATAGATTGATACCGCAGAGGCGGCGATTTGAAATAATAGTTGTAATGCTTGCATGGTCTTCCAGTCCTATCAATGAAAAATCTTTATTATTCACACCAAACTTCCTTTACCAATTGCATTGCACCAATGCGCTCAAGCACTTCTTCACTATTTGAAACTTTGAGCTGGCTGTTTGCTTTTACGATGTACGGTCCGTTTTGTGTGTCTATATGAAAATATACTGAACAATTTCCCGATTGTCCAAATAAAAAATCCTTTATTTGCAGCAAAGATGCCTCTTCGTTGAAATTGTTCTCTATTTCAATATGCACTTCGTGTATTGATTTTTCCTTGAGGACATTTGGGTCTTCAAGGCTGTTTACGATAAACGATGGCGTATCCCGAGAGGCATCCACTTTTCCTTTGAACGCGCATACTTTTCCGTCTTGAATTTGTGATTTGAGTGCGTCCCATGTGTCGGGGAACAATGTCAAGTCCATTTCTCCATCGTAGTCAGTCAATTTTATGAACGCCATGCTTTTGCCTTTTTTCGTGACAATTTCGTGGATGTTATGCACGAAGCCAAGTATTGTGTATGTTTTTCCTGAGTCCCGCGAGGCTCTCCATTGGTCGTTTGAGTCTACGCTTTTTTCTGCGATGGATTCCTTTGCCGCTCTTTCCATATTTTTAGAGGTGAGCGTTACCGAATTTTTTATCACTTTTTCATAGTCATCCAACGGATGCCCCGAAATATAGCAGCCTACAGCCTCTATTTCCCAGTTCAATCGCTCCATCGAGGGAAGATCTTCCAAATCGTTGAAAACAAAGTCGGCGTACACTTTTTCATTTGTGTCCTCAAAAAGATTTCCCTGTCCATTTTCTGTTCCTGTCGTTTTATCCTGAACATATTTTATGGCTCGTTCCATATCGTTCAGAAGGGTTGTGCGATTTTTGCCTAATTTGTCGAATGCTCCGGTTTTTATGCAGGCTTCAATGGACTTTGAATTGACATATGTTTTTCTTACTTCCTTGCCTTCTTCGTTTATGTAGACCATTTGTCGTTGCGTAACTCTCTCAAGGAAATCGATAAAACTTTTATACGGGCCGTTTTCATTTCGCTCGTTGACTATGATTTTTGCCGCCTCTTCGCCCATTCCCTTCATACCCATGAGCGCAAAGACTATATGGCCATCAACGGCGTCAAAACGCACATCGGAACGGTTTATGTCTGGCGGGTCAACAGGAATCCCAAGTCTTTTGCATTCGGCTATATATGTCGGCACTCCATCAGTCGTGTTTATTTCATTTGTAAGGTTCGCGGCCATAAATTCAACGGGCTTGTGGCATTTGAGCCAGCCTGTTCTGTATGCCAATACGGTGTATGCCGCGGCGTGCGATTTGTTGAATCCGTAGCCTGCAAATGGAATCATAATTTCAAAAATTTCCGCGGCATGTTGTTCGGTGAATCCTTGCTTGAGCGCGCCATCGATAAAGTCCTTTTTCTTTGCCATAAGAACTTCTGGCTTTTTCTTTCCCATAGCACGACGAAGCATGTCCGCGCCGCCGAGAGAGAAGCCCGCGATTTTTTGAGAGACCTGCATGACCTGCTCTTGATACACCATTACACCGTATGTTTCTTTAAGAATACCTTCAAGACAAGGATCGGGATAACGGACGGTGGACGGATCGTTTTTTCCTTGTACAAAAACCGGGATGTAATCCATAGGGCCTGGTCTGTAAAGCGCGTTCATAGCGACCAAATCTTCAATGCATGTTGGTTTTAGCTGCTTCATCCATTTTTGCATTCCTGGAGATTCAAATTGGAAAATAGCGACAGTATCGCCCCTGCAGAACATTTCAAATGTTTCCTTGTCGCATTCGTCTATATTTTCCGTGTGGAATTCAGGCTCCTCGGGCTTTTTGTGCTTGTTTATAATGTCCTCTGCATATCGAATCAATGAAAGCGTTTTCAGCCCAAGATAGTCGAATTTCACCAGCCCACAAGGCTCTATGATATCCATAGTGTATTGAACGCCCACTTCTCCTGTTTTAGGGTCTTTGAAGACTGGCGCCCAGTTTGGAAGGTCTGTGAGTCCAATCACCATTCCCGAGGCATGCAGACCGGTGTTTCGGTTTACCCCCTCAAGTTTAAAGCAGAGCTCAAAGAGCTTTTGGTATTTTGGATTGTCTTTATACGGAATGAGTTTTCCTCCGTCTGGGAATTTCTCCGATGGCGGGGAGAAGGCGGATGCTAAAGTCGCCTTTGGATTGTCAGGAACGCACGACTTGAGGACTGCAACCTCACTTAATGGAATTCCTAAAACGCGCCCCACATCCGCAATGCATTGTTTTGGCTTCAATGTACCAAAGGTCACGATGTGTCCGACTTTTGACTCTCCGTATGTTTCACGGGTGTGGTCGATGATGTCTTGGCGGTAATCGAAATCCATATCAATATCAAAGTCAGGCATGGATATTCGCTCTGGATTTAAGAACCGTTCAAAAATCAAGTTGAATCGGAAAGGGTCGATGTCGGTGATGGTCATACAATAGGCGACAAGGCTTCCCGCTCCTGAACCGCGCCCCGGTCCAATCGGCTTTTTATGCGCCTTCGCCCAGTTGATGAATTCCCACACGATTAGGAAGTAGCCCGAAAATCCCATCTTAAAAATGATGGCAAGCTCGTATTCGCATCTTTTTCTGATTTCGGGGGTGATTTCCTTGTAACGCATTCTCAATCCCTTTTCAACGAGATGCCGCACATAGTCATCTTGGTTCTGCGAGTATGTTTCATGCCTTTGGAATTCTTGTGGCAAGTCAAAGCGTGGCAGACAGTCTTTTAACTCCTGGGTTTTATACTGCCGTATATGCAGATTGCACATATTCGCGATTTTCAATGTGTTTTCATACGCCTCGGGATGGTCTGGAAAAAGCAGACGCATTTCCTCTTCTGTTTTGAAATACCATTCTGTGCGTCCATCTCCCATCGTTTGGTGAGGCTGGTCAAGCTGCTTTTTAAAGCCGATGCATCGAAGGACATCCTGCGCCTCTGCATCCTCTTTTTCGCAGTAGTGAATGTCATTTGTCACGACAAGCGGAAGATTCAGTTTTTCAGCAAGCGCAATCATCTTTTGCGCCGCAACCTTTTGCTCGGGAATGCCGTGGTCTTGCAGCTCGATATAGTAGCGGTCAGGGCCGAAAAGCTCTGAATATTTTTTTGCGACTTCTTCCGCCCACTCTTCATCATTGTGCAAAAGCGCTTGGGGAAGCTGCCCCTGAATACACGCGGAAAGACAAATCAAGCCTTCGTGCCGTTTTTTTAACATTTCAAAATCAATGCACGGCTTTCCATAGTGCAAGCCTTCTGTGTAGGCTTGGCTTGAAAGGTGGCTCATATTTTTATAGCCGGTTTCATTTTCGCATAAGAGAATCAAGTGATAGTACTTTCCGCCGTATTTCGTTCGCTCTTGTATTTTGTGGTTTGTCTCGGATACATAGAATTCGCAGCCGACAATAGGATTTATTCCATTCGCATGGCATATATGCTCGAAATTTAAAACGCCGAACATATTGCCGTGGTCGGTCAAAGCGAGGGCGGGCATATTCAAATTGTGCGCCTTTTCTACAAGCGTGGAAATTTTCGATGCTCCGTCAAGCAAGGAGTAGTCTGAATGCACGTGAAGATGCACAAAGTTGGATTGAGGAGTTCCTTCTGGACGGTCTTTAAAAATTGGAATGTCAGCCATAAATGCCCCCTGCGAACGATATTTTTAATTCTAGCGGAAAACGAGATAATTCTCAACGAAAAGCGGAGGAAAAAGTGCAAATTTTATGGCGCGGAAATTGCCACAAAACGCCGAACGAAATTGCCATAAAACGCCGAACGAAATTGCCATAAAACGCCGAACGAAATTGCCACAAAACGCCGAACGAAATTGCCATAAAACGCCGAACAAACTTGCCACAAAACGCCGAACAATGTATAATAAAGATATGAAAGGCGAATATAGGCAGAGAGCCGCTGATATTGCGTTGAAGGATGCGCTTGAGGCAAAAGGCGCGGTGTTGGTGCAAGGACCAAAATGGTGTGGAAAAACAACGACAGCCGAGCAAATGGCAGGCAGCGTCATTTATATGCAGCAGCCCGATAAAAAAGCGCAGTATCTTGAAATGGCGGCGACAAATCCATTGTATCTCTTGGAGGGGAGCACGCCCCATTTGATAGACGAGTGGCAGCTTGCCCCGAAACTGTGGGATGCCGTTCGCTATGAAGTTGATAGGCGAGATGAATTTGGACAATTTATTTTGACGGGTTCAACGGTTGTTCCTGAGAGCGATGAAATTTCTCATACAGGAGTGGGACGAATTGCAAAAATTCGGATGGGAACGATGTCTCTGTATGAATCAGGGGATTCAAGCGGTTCTGTTTCACTGTCTGATTTATTCAACGGAAAAAATGATATATATGGAACGAATGAAACAACCCTTGAGCGCTTGGCTTTTCTTGTTTGTCGCGGAGGCTGGCCGAAGGCAGTTGGGCTTCCTGAAAAAGCAGCGTTAAGGCAGGCTCGCGATTATTATGATGTGCTTGTTGAGTCTGATATGAGCCGAGTGGATAATGTGAAGCGGGATGTTGAGAGGGTGAAGCTTTTGATGCGTTCCTATTCTCGAAATCTCTGTACACAAGCAAAGAATACGCAGATTCGAGATGATATGAAGGCGAACGACAGCGATTCTCTGAATGAAGATACCGTGCTTTCTTATATAAATGCGTTGAAAAAGCTGTTTGTGGTGGAAGAGCTTCCTGCGTGGAATCCGAATATTCGCTCTAAAACGGCAATCAGAACTTCGTATACCCGACATTTCGCCGACCCTTCTATTGCAGCCGCCTGTTTGGGGCTAGGTCCGCAAGACTTGATAAACGATTTGCGCACATTTGGTTTCCTTTTTGAGTCTCTGTGCGTTCGGGACTTGCAGGTGTTTGCATCGTGCCTTGATGGAACTGTCTATCATTACCGTGATTCAAACGAACTTGAATGCGATGCCATTTTGCATCTTCGCAATGGCGATTGGGGAGCGATGGAAATAAAGCTCGGCATACATCATATCGATGAGGGTGCGAAGAATTTGCTGTCCCTTGCAAAAATGATAGACACCGAAAAAATGAAGCCTCCGTCTTTTTTAATGGTCGTTTCAGGGCTTTCATCATTTGCATACAAACGAAAAGACGGTGTTCTTGTTGTGCCAGCAACCTGCTTGAAATGGTGATGTGGAATGGAGAGATGATGGAAATAGTACATTTTACAAAAACATAACAAAATAAATCGGGAGATAGGTAATTTTTCCGACTTGCTTTATTTTTCGTTCATTTGAAAAGACTATCGCGCCCTTGATTTTGTAGTCATCGTTTTTCGTGAAATTGCTCAATGAACTGTGGACGGTGTAGTTTTTTCCCGATTTTATTTCGAGCGGCAGAACGGAAAGCGCGTCATAGTCATCAATTAAAAAGTCCACCTCTCCTTTTGAGCGGTTGTCATAGTAAAAAAGAGTATGACCATGCGCCTTTAATTCGCTTGCCACAACGCTTTCGTATACAGAGCCCAAATTTATGCTCGATTCATCATTGAGAACAGCATTTGCATTGTATTTATAGAGAAGATTTGTGAGAATGCCAACATCATTGAGGTAGAGCTTTAAAAGATTTTTTTGACTTGATTCAATCAAGGGAAAGGCAGGATTTGAAATTGCATGCACTTCAAGTGAAATCCCCGAATTTATGAGATATTCAAATTCATCTTGATAATCTGAAAACCGCTTTCCGTTTTTATTCTCGATGTTTTTTGCGACAATCCGCTTCTTTTTGTTTTCGAGCGTTGAAGGAATCATTTCATATATTCGGCGGATTTTCAACTTGTTCATTTCATCATATTTTGAGGCGTCTGCGGAATAGAAGCGGTGAATGTCATCTTGAATTTTTCGCAATTTCACAATATTTGCGTTTTCCAAAAATGAATTTACTGCGTCTGGAAGCCCGCCCACCAAAAGATATTTTTTGAACAGATCCATCATCTTGTTGTGCATATTTTCATCAAGTGTTTCCCTGTCTTGAAATTTACTTTGGAGCGCGTTTATGGCGATGTTGTTGAATCCATTTGCCAAAAGAAATTCCTCAAAGTCAAGCGGAAACATACTAAGGTTTTCAATAGTGCCGATGGGAATTGAAGTTGTGTTTTTGAGCGCGATGCCCAGTGCAGAGCCGCTTGCAATATAAGTGAATTTGTCGTCTTGCTTTAAAAATTTTAAAAGCGTTAAAAGTTCAGGGTACTCTTGAATTTCATCAATAAAAACGAGCGTGTTTGCCTTTTCTTTCATTTTTGCGCCTGCGCTTATGCTTGTTTGAATGTAAAAATCCTGAACGGTTCTCACATTTGAAAAAAGACGAGGGCCAATGGCATCTTCCGCCATATTCAATTCAATGAAATTTTCAAAAAGGCGTTTTCCAACCTGCCGTATAATAAAAGTTTTTCCGATTTGCCGTGCGCCTGTGACAAGGAGAATTTTATTGCTGTTGGATTTGAGAAAGTCTTCGATTTGTTTTTCTATTTTGCGAAAAAGCATTGTGCGCCTCTTGATTTGCATTTTTCAATAGTATTTTAATACAAATTTGTACGCTTTTCAATAGTATTTTGGGTGAATTTTATACACTTTTCAATGTGTTTTAGATGTTAAAAATCACATTTTTCACTATTTCAATTTTTTGCTGGTTAACTTTTTTATAAAGGGGATGTGGACGTTTGGTGCATCAATTCTAGCAATACAATTCATCCTGCACGCTTTTTTGGATTTTTATCGCGCATTCAGAGAGCTGCTTTTGAACGATTGCATTTATCCTGTTTATTTTTGACTCGTCAAGAGAGGCTGTTCCTTCCGTAAAAAAAAGCGACATTGGCATTACCTGAAGCTCGGTTATGATTTTTTCAAGCAATTTGTATGAAACAAATTTTGTGCCTGTTTCAATAACGCTCAAATGGTTTGAGGTGATTCCCAGCCGTTCGGAAAATTGCTCCTGTGAAAGCCCCATTCTCTTTCTGTATTTTTTTACATTTTCCCCAAAAATTCTTCTGATGTTTAGTTCTTCCATAAAAGAAATTATTCATAAAAGCAGTGATAAAATGTACTGTCAAAAAGAATTAAAAATGTAAAAAATAATTCTTTTTGATTGATTTATAATTCAAAAGAATGTATAATTTTGCATATTCATTCTAAAAGAATTAGTTTATGTGAGGAAATCTATGAACAAGATAAAGCTGGCGTTTTCTGTTTTAGTGTTACTGGGCTTTTTTTGCCTTTTAGCGTGCAGTGCAAGTGATGACGGAGGGACGATTGAAGAAAGCGGTGGATTGGATGGCACGGAATTAACAATTACAGCAAAAATCCTCAAGGACAAAGGCGGAGACTCTACGACAATCACAAAAAATATATTTCGCGAGATTGCGAATAGAAAAGGTCAGGACTATCGAACGGTCACTCGAATTGTGATTAAGGATTGCATATCGCGGATTGGAAGCGAGGCGTTCAATGGGTGTGAAAGTCTTAGAGAGGTTGTTTTTGGACCTGACATAAACTTGATAGACTCGTCTGCGTTTGCGAATTGCATCAGTCTTGAATCCATGGTGGTTCCTGGCACGGTGAAGACAATTTATAGCAGCACATTTTATAACTGCACCAGTTTACGGAGCGTTACACTTGAATATGGAGTGAGAATAATTGGTTCAAGTGCGTTTCAAGGGTGTTCAAACTTGCGGGATGTTTCAATTCCAGAGGGAGTGGCAGAGATTGGAGACAGTGCGTTCAGTGGGTGCATAAATCTACAGGAGGTGACGATTCCTTCTATTGTGATATCAATTGGTGAATATGCATTTCGATGTGAAAATCTTGAGTCTGTAATTGTGATGGCAATTATGCCTCCTACACTCCCAAGTTTTAATGGGCTATTTGAATACACTCCCAATTACTGCAAAATCTGTGTTCCAGCGGAAAGCGTTGAAAAATACAAAAGTAGTTGGCGAGGTTATTTAGATTGGTACAATTTCTCTGATAAAATCTACCCAATCGAAAATTAATTCTTGCCAGATAGCAGCCTGTCTTTTTGATTATTCATCTTATATCTTGCAAGAATTTTTTTTATATAAATGAGCGCATTGGCGCATGAAAAGTCAGTTGTGATTTCGTTAAATCGCTTTTGACTTTTATAGGAGAAAAAAAATGAAAAAAGTTTTGATTTTTGTTGTGATGGCATTTGCACTTACAACGATGTTTGCGCAGAAGAGAAAACCTGTGGTTGTCTTGTCAGAGACGATTTCTCTTCAATCAAAAACGAATGCAAAGGGTTATTGGGGGCCATTGTATGGCACGAAGGAGCAGGTGGTGGTTGGGGTCATAAATAATGTTGTGCGAGATGTGAAGCAAACAGAAAGTGCTCCAGATTTGTTGTATGAAGCGCAAACGCCTGCGCAACTTCCTGACATGCTTTCTATTTTGCACTCAAGCCTTTTTTCAGAGTTGACTGAAACGGGGGTGTTTAAAGTTTCAACGGAGACGACAGAGGAGTCGGACTATATTTTTGAGGCAACGATTGATGACTTTACTGCGAGAAGAGCCGAAGCAATCGCTAGTGGCAAAATCCCTCGATATTTCGCCCCTGTAAATGATTATGATATGACGGTGAGCGCAAAAGCTACGGATGCAAAAACAGGCGAGATTGTCTTTGACAAAACATTTCATCAAGGGCAGTCTGCGAATCCTGAAAAGTTAATTTCTCTCTCTCTTTCTCCAAAAGAGATGGCGGAAACGGTTGCAAAAACAATTGCGATCGAGTTCGCGAACAAGATTTGCCCACCAACTGTGTTGAGTGTGTCAGATGGAGTCATTGAAATTCCGATTCAAGGTGTGTCGGTGGGAAGTGTTGTCGAGGTCGTTCGGGGATATGGAAACACGGTTGTTGCGGAAATCATTGTCTATGAATTGGATATGGATATTGCACGGTGCAAGGTCGATCCCAAAGGAAAATATGTAAACGCAGATATAAAAGAAGGAATGTCTATTAAGGTAACAGATAAAAACGGAAAAAAGGCGTTGAAAAATATAAACAAAGCGAAATAAATTATGTAGACAAGAGCGGAATTCTGCAATTTGTTCAAGAGATTCTAGAAAATCCTGCTTTTGTTTTTTATTCGGAGAATGTATGTCGCCAATTGCACGGATGGCGTGATTGGCGATAACCAAAGTTTGTGATGTATATTTTTTATTGGAGAAAAAATGAAAAAAAATATAATTGCTGCTGTTGCTATGCTTATTGTTGTTGCAACAACTTTTGCACAGGATAAAAAAGCTGTTCTTGGTTTGACTCCTGTCACTTCATTGATTTCAGAGTTTACTGTGACTGGAGAATGGGGTGATGTGTATGTGGAAGAGCAGGATTCAAAAACGGGGAAAATGGTTCGCAAGCTCAAATTTCCAGCCATAAGTCCATTAAAGCTTGCAGATTTTCTTCCATCGTTTCAAACAATCCTTTTTGATTATTTCAGGGATTCAAACTTATTTGAAACAGTGGAATGCGATGTAAATGCAACAGGGGAGGAAAATGTTGACTATATCCTGCTTACGGAACTGCAAGAGTTTGTTCTTGATAGAAATGGTACAAAACCAAATGTAGATCTCTCTGGAACTGGCTATGGGGATGCGGAATGTCGAAAAATCACTGTTTCCGTGAAGTTAAAGGATGTGAAAAACGGAGGAAAAATCATTGACTTGCCGTTGCTTGGCTATCGTAATGGGCATTGGACTCAGCAGTATTTTGCAGAATGGATGACGATGGATTCATACATTAGAGAGACAGAGGTTACTTTTGGAAAAGCCGTAGTATCTAACATGGAGAAGAAAAGGGAAAAGGATTTCTTTTTATATGATGAGCGGAAACTTCAGTATGTGGAGCAAATGGTGAGAAAGGCGATTATAAATGTGGCGTATGTAATTGCCCCTCCAAAAATTACGGCTGTTTCAGAGAACGGAGTTGCAGAGTTTCCCTCTTTTTGGGTCAAGGAAAAAAATGTGTTTCTTGTTGGTGAGTCTGTATACGATGTCGTTTCGCAAATAGTCGTTTATGACATTGATGATAGGATTGCCTATGCAAAAGCCGACCCTTTGGATAGATACAAGAATGTTCAGTTGCAGCCAGGAATGAGGGTTTATCTTACAGACAAAGACGGCAAACAGGCTGTCAAAAATATCAACAAGGAATTAAAAGAGTTGAAGAAAAGCGCAAAGAATAAAAATAAAGGCGGAAAAAAATAAACAACGCACAGGTTTGAACCAATCGGTTGGCTAAAATCTGATGTCTCGAAAATTATGAGTTAAAGGGGTCAAATTCCACATTTTTGCGACGAAGCTCCCCTTAACTCTTTATTTTGTGTGAAGAATGGGTTGATGCTCCGACAATCGTATCTGAAGCGAAAATTTCGTGTGAGTGCCTTTTCTGACAAAACCTATTCTTGTGCATTTTTTTAATTTCTTCCTGGTAATTCACTTGTAATTTACCCGAAGTTTCGGTAAAATTACTATTCATAGAAACACAGTTCGTTTTGTCTGTGCTTCATCAATCTTCAAAATTTTTTTAATGGTAAAATATGCGGGCGGTCGCAACTAACAAGCGGTGTTGATAATGCAATCGTCTGCATGGGGAGAAATGTATGAGAAAAATTGCTGTTTTTACGGTGGCGCTCGTTTTGTTGTGCGCTTCTCTTTCAGGGTGCAAAAAAAGCGAAAAGACAAAAATTGGAATCGCAAAGATTGTGCAGCACATCGCCCTCGATGACATTGAGCGCGGGGTGATAGATGTTGTGAAGGAGTCTGGAATCGAGGCGGAATTTGACTTGCAGAATGCCAATGGAGATGTCGGCACTGCCGCGCAAATCGCTGCGCAGTTCAAGGCTGAGAAAGTGGATGTGGCGGTTGGAATTGCAACGCCAATCGCGCTTGCGCTTGCGAATACGCTGAAGGACATCCCCGTTGTTTTTGGCACAGTTACAGATCCATTGGGTGCAGGACTAGTCACTACGCTGGAACACGGAGAAGGCAATGTGACGGGAATGAGCGATGCGATTCCCACAGACCAGCATATAAAGCTTTTTTCGGATGTCGCGGGCATAAAGACGCTTGGCTATATTTACACGAGCAATGAGGACAACTCTTTGAGCGCGCTTGCATTGGTAGAAAAAGGCTGCAAGGAGGCGGGGATTGCGCTTGTGACGCAAAGCATCACGAAGTCCGACGAGGTGAAGCAGGCGGCGGAGGCGATTGTGAAGCGCGTGGACGGCATCTATCTTTCCACCGACAACACAGTGTTCAGCGCAATCGCCGCTTTGGTCGATGTCTTTGGCAAGGCGAAAAAACCGATTTTCTCAGGCGATGTGACGGCGGCGCGCGAGGGTGGCGTATTTATGGCGAGTGGTTTTAACTACTACAAGGCGGGGCGGGCGACTGGAGAAATGGTTGTTGCGATTTTGAAAGGAGCTTCTCCGAGTGAAATGCCCATTCGCTTTATGACAGAGCCATCTGACACGGACTTTTTGATTGATGTGGATGCCGCCGCCAATTGCGGCATTGTGTTGAGCGATGAATTGCTTGATTCTGCGAATTTGATTTTTCAAGACGGCGTTCTTACAGTAAAATAGTTTTCAAAGGTAAAGAATCTTGAAGATGAGGCAGGTCGTATGATTTCGTCCATAATTATAGAAGGGTTGATTTATGGAATTATGGTGCTTGGCGTATTCTCCACATTCCGGGTGCTCAATTTCTGCGATATGACGGTCGATGGCTCTTTTCCGCTTGGCGCGTGTGTGTTGGCGGCGTGCCTTTCTACAGGGCTTCCACCGTCAGTTTCCCTTTTTATCGCCTTTGTGGCGGGGCTTTTTGCGGGGCTCGTGACCACAGGGGTTTACACCTATTTAAAAATTCCTGATTTGCTTTCTGGAATCCTCACGATGACGATGTTGTATTCAGTCAACTTGCGGATTATGTCCAATCGGGCGAATATTTCGCTTCTTCGAGTCCCCACTTTTTTTTCAAAAATCAACGCGGTTATGTCCTCTCATTTTCCAAACATTGACTCTGAGTGGGGTATCGTGATTTTTCTTGTCATTTTTGTGTTTGTCTTGAAGGCGCTTTTGGATTTATTTTATCACACTGACTTGGGGCTCACGATGGGTGCGCTTGGCTCGAATCCGCAGCTCATTATTTCTCAAGGGGTGAATCCGAGTGTGGTGCGTGGAATCGGCATTTGCTTTGGAAACGGACTTGCTTCCCTTGCGGGCGCGTTCGCGGCGATGTACAATGGATTTGCCGATGTGGGAATGGGAACAGGAGTCGTTGTTTCAGGACTTGCATCCTTGATGCTTGGAGAATTTGTAATACGGACAAATAAAATTGCGATTCAAACCCTGCGCGTTTTGATAGGCTCCGTACTGTACCGCGCCTTGATGATACTTGCGCGAAGCTATGGCTATAAAATCCACATGACGGCGAACGACTTGAAGCTGGTGACAGGCATTTTGATTATACTCTGCCTGATTATAACACGGACAAACGCGCTTGAAAGAATAGATTCCTTCAGGAAACGACGGCGTGACGAAAGGAGGATAAATGCTCACGCTTGAAAATATAGGCATTATTTTTAACAAGAACACTCCTGATGAAAACCATGCGCTCAAAAATATACGGCTTTCGGTGAACAAAGGCGACTTTATAACGGTGATTGGTTCTAATGGCGCGGGAAAATCCACATTGTATAATGTCATTGCGGGCACGCTTTCTCCGAGCGAGGGAAAAATCCTGCTTGATACGGAAAACGGCACAATCGATATTACGCATGAAAAGGAATACAAGCGAGCCTCTTATATCGGGCGCATTTATCAGAATCCGCTTTTGGGTACGGCAGGAAAAATGACGCTCGAGGACAATATGGTTATCGCTTCAAAGAAGGGCTTTAAAGGATTACGAATTACTTTGAATAACAAAAAACGAGAGGAATTCAAGGCTCACCTTTCGATTTTGAATATGGGGCTTGAGAACCGCCTCCGTGACAATGTGGAGCTTTTTTCAGGCGGACAACGGCAGGCGTTGACCCTTTTGATGGCGGTGATGTCGCGTCCGTCCCTTCTTTTGCTTGATGAGCACACCGCCGCTCTTGACCCCACGAACGCCGCGATAGTGATGGAGCTCACAAAAAAATTCGCCGCCGAGTATAATCTCACGGTTATGATGGTGACCCACAATATGCAGCATGCCTTGGACTACGGAAACCGCCTTTTGATGATGGACCAAGGCAACATCATTTTGGACATTGCCAAAGCCGAAAAGCAAAACCTGACTATGGATAGCCTTGTGGAAAAATTCCGCGCGATAAAAAGCGCCTCGCTGATGAGCGATGAGATGAGGCTGGGGTAGATTTGTGGGAGGAGTAGATTATTTTGTGATTGATTATAGTTGCTCCAAAGAGTGTTCATTCAATAGAAAATCAAAGAGATTCAGAATCAAAATGCCGTCTTCTGTATAATGAGAGGGAGAATCTTTCGCTATGATAATTTTTTTAAATGCGTCCTTTACTTTTTTTAGGGAGCGTTCCTCTTGCTGAATTTTTTCATTGTCGGGCAATGCTAATGCCGACTGAATGTATATTCGCTTTGACGCTGCGTTACAGACAAAATCAATTTCCAGTTGTTTTTGAGTTTTCGTTTTATCGGTATTTGTAATAGTATCTTCAACCATTCCCACATCAACATTGTATCCACGAATAAGAAGCTCGTTGAAAATAACATTTTCCATAAGGTGAGATTCTTCAAACTGCCTGAAATTTAATCGAGCATTACGCAAGCCTGTATCCGAAAAATAATATTTTTGTGGCGAAGAAATATATTTTTTCCCTTTCACATCAAAACGGGCGGCTTTGGTTATTAAAAATGAATCTTCAAAGTAATCAAGATAATTTTTCACCGTCTTTGGATGAATAGTAATTTTTTTTACACTTTTAAATGTATTTGAAAGCTTATTTGGAGTAATAAGACTTCCAACTGAAGATGCAAGAAAATTCAAAAGTTCCGTCAGTTCCTCTGAGTTTCGAATATCATTCCGCTCCAAAATGTCTTTTATATAGGTTTCAGTGAAAGCCGTTTTTAGATAGTTTGATTTATCTTCAGGATTGTCCATTTGCATAAGTTTTGGCAAACCGCCATAATTCAAGTACTCAAGCCAAAGTGAATATGTATCTCCTGTGGAATTGTGCACAAATTCTGAAAAATTGAATGGAAAAAGATGAATTTCATCACCTCTTCCACGAAATTCTGTGATGATGTCTTTTGACAGAAACTTGGCATTGCTTCCCGTTGCATAAATGTCCGCATTTTCAATATGCAAGAATGAATTTAAAACATCTTCAAATTCACTGACAAACTGAACTTCGTCAAGAAGAATATAGTACATTTTTTTGTCAATGATTTTTTGATGAACATAAGCGCACAGTTCATCGGGATTGCGAAGTTTTTTGTTTATTCTGTCATCAAGAGCGATTTTTATAATGTGGGCTTCGTCTATTCCACATTCCTTTAAATGATTATAGAACAGATTGAAAAGCAAATATGACTTTCCACAACGGCGAATACCTGTAATTACTTTTACCATTCCGTTGTGCTTCTTGCGTATGATTTTATCAAGATATAATTTTCGTTCCATACCATCCCCCGAGTTAGTGAAAAATAAGTCGATTTTGAGACAAAATTTTCAATAAATAGTGTATCTCAATATGGGAAATATATCAAGAACGAGCACGAGTTGTGCACGAGTTGTGTGGCACGAGCACAAGTTGTTTCACCAATAGATGTTGATAGAAGCTCGTTACGCACTTTTTGCATTCGCAAAAAGGTGAAAGAAGGGGTTGTCTTATCAATGAAAAATAAGTCGAATATTCGAGGGATTTTTCAGTAGAGGGCTTGATTTCGCAAATGTCACTTTTGCATTCGCTTTACGTTTTGCTCGCTATGTTTCCAAAACTTTCTAGAGGATGGGGAAGTGTCTTTGCGAAACAGTCTCAAGAATTTTAGAAGAATTCACCTTCATTTTTTATTTTTCCTCAAAAAAATCTCAAAATATCTTTTGTATAGTGTTTACAAAAAAAAAAAACAGTATATGGTTATTACGAAATAGGTATTCTGAATTTTCGGAGTACTAATATTTAAAGTTTAATCTTTCGTAGGTTGGTGAAAATGTTTTGGGACAATGTTGAGAATATACGGCGCGTAAAAGGCTTCACCTATCGTCAGATTGCCCAAAACTTGAACATGGCGGAAACGACAATTGCCAGCATGCGCAAATACAAAACCGAGCCCCGAGTGAGCGACGCACTCAAGATTGCGGATATGATTGGGATTGATGTGAGACAACTGGTGGGGTAGAGAGGGGCGGAAATATAATGAAAAAAGCACTTGTTGTTGGCGGAAGCAATGGAATAGGGCTTGCCGTGTCGCTGGAATTCGCGAACCGTGGATATAGTGTGGTTGTTCTAGACAGGGCAGAGCCCGACCCTCTGGTAAAACGAGTGGAAGGCAGATATGAGTACAGGCACTGCGATTTGCTTGACTTTGACGAGGCGCAGTTTTCTTCTCTCGCAGATGATATGAATGTGGATGCCGTCATGGTGACTGCGGGATTCGGGCGTTGCGCTGAATTTGAGTTTCTGCATCTCGGGGAGGTGGAGAATTTGCTGCGCGTGAACACAGAGGGTGCCCTGAAAATCGCGAGGATTTTTTACCCCCGGATAAAGAGCAAGAATGAATTCAGGTTTGGAGTAATGTGCTCGATAGCGGGGATTGTTTCAAGTCCTGGCTTTTCGGTGTACGCGGCGGGGAAGGCGGCCGTGCACAGGTTTTGCGAGAGTGTAAATGCGGAGTTATCTTCAGACGGCTTTGTAAACAGAATTCTATGCGTGAGCCCGGGGTCGATAAAAGGAAGCCGCTTCAGCGGGGGCGAGAACGACATCGAGTCGCTTGAACCGCTGGCGAGACAGATTGTCTCAAGCCTCCTTGACGGAAAGGACTCATTGATTCCTGACTATGAAGAGATTTACAGAGAAGTGATAGAAAGATACCGAAACGACAGCATGGGGTTTGGACTTGAGAGCCTGTCGTATAAAAAAAATACTGGCAGACTTAAAAACGAAATGTCTGCAAGGATAGGCTACTTGAGCGGAACATTCGACTTGTTCCACATCGGGCACTTGAATTTATTGCGGCGGGCAAAAGAGCAGTGCGATTATTTGATTGTCGGCGTGCACAGGGATGCAAGCCACAAAGGGAAGGAGGCGTTCATTCCGTTTGAGGAGAGGATGGAAATTGTCGCGTCATGCCGCTATGTCAGCAAGGTGGTTGAGGCGTGCCGCGAGGACAGCGATGCATGGAACAGGTGGCACTACAACAGGCTGTTCGTTGGAAGCGACTATAAGGGAACGGAGCGGTTTGAGCGTTATGAGGAATTCTTTGCGGACAAGGGAGTGCGGATTGTGTATTTTCCATATACAAAGGGAACTTCCAGTACGAAACTTCGCATGGCTATGGAAGAAATGATAAAAAGGATTTGAACAGGAGCAGACCGTTATGCAAGCAAAGGAAAAAATCAAAAAAGAGATAACTTTTATTTGCACTGATAAGGTGGAGCGTCAGTGTTGCGACCCCATAGCGGAAGAAGCTGCAAGAAGAGGTTATAAAGTATCAATTACTGATGATCCAATGCGCAAATGTGAAATAGGGTTTTATCTTAATCATGTAAACTGGCCAAAGAACAGCAAATTTTCTGTAATCACTCTTCATGACCTAACACAACAGCATAGCGAGTGGCCTGTAATGTGGAGAAATGAATTTTGGAGCGATTTTGATGTAGGATTCCTGCCAAGTAAAATATGGTCGGATATGTGGCATGACGTTTCCTGCTATGCTTTTGCCAGACCAAGGAATGGTTGCTACTTAAGCGGATGGATAAAGGCGGACACAATACTTTCCCAAGATTTTACCAAAGAAAAAGAGCGAATTATTTCTGATTACGGAATAGATATATCCAAGAAAACCGTTTTGTACGCCCCTTCATGGGAGTGGGGCGGCAGACAGGTTGAGATGGCAGAGGCAGTAAGGGATTTGGATGTCAACTTGATTATTAAGCAGTTTCCGTTGTCACCAGACAAGTTTCCCGAGCAAGTGAAACTGATTACTGAAGCAGATGAAAAAACTCGCGCTTTGGGTTTAAAAAATGTATTTATTCTTGACACCCGCATCAATATTTTCAATGCAATTTCTTTGTGTGATGTTCTTGTTTCGGAAGAGTCTTCTACTTTGTCGGAAGCAATGCTAATGGAGAAAAATAGTATTGCCGTTACAGACTGGCTTATACCCGATGTCACTCCTCCAAGAAAACCTGAATGTAACCATGATTTTGTAATCAAAACAACAAGCAGCGATTTGCGTGGAACAATAATTGATGTGTTGGAAAAAGATGAATATAAGGAAAGAATCCGAAATTACAGGCAGACTAACTTTCCAACTGTTGGACATGGCGCAAAAATTGTCATGGATGTTTTGGATAATTTCATTGACAGTGCAGAAAACGATGTACCGAGGATACAAGAATTGCCCCTGCGTCCTGTACCTAAAGAATACCTTAGAAGTGTCTCCAAGCGTAAAAGGCTTTTAAAACGCATTTGGTTAAAAAAAACTATTGTTGAAAAAAACAAGTTCTTGCTCGGCATTTGGAATCTTCTCAAAACTATAAAGCATGGCATGAAGAACAACTTTATACGGAGGGCAATATAGTGTGCCTGAATTGTCCGTTATGTATTCCGGAGGAATTGAGAATTTAATGTCAAAATCGATAAAAGCCAATGCGCTCTTTAAGACATTGATGAGCATTGTCAATATTGTATTCCCCCTTTTAACCGCTCCTTATGTGGCGCGCGTGCTAAGTATGGACGGATATACTGAATACAACAAGGCTGTAAGCATGATTACATGGTTCACCCCTTTTGCGGTATTCGGCGTTTATACTTATGGAATGCGCACCATAAGCCAGATAAAAAAAGACAGGGAGGCTGTCTCACGGCTTTTTAGCCAACTTTTTTCTTTTAGCGTTTTTACTTCTGTGCTTGTTTCCATCGTATATTTGATACTGATTCTTACATTGCCTTCATTTCAGAATTACAAGGGAATGTATGCTGTTTTTACTGTCCAGCTTTTGTCTATATGCTTTGCGACGGATTGGGCGAATGAAGCGTTTGAAAGTTATGGATTTATTCTTGTTAAAACCTTTTTTTGTCGTCTTTTATATGTCATCGCGGTTTTTCTGTTTGTGAGAAAAGCTGACAATGTTTTTATGTATGTCAGTCTTTCAAGTCTTTCGTTAATGCTGAATAATGTTCTTACATTTTTGTATGCAAAAAGCAAAATAAAATTCTCAAGATTTTCTTTTAAGGAAGAGATGGCGCTTGCAAAGCCGTTGTTCATTGTGTTTTTGCTTGTCAATTCCAGCATGTTGTATACAATATTTGACCGTTTTGTCCTTACATGGTTTGGAGATAAACTGTTGCTAACTTACTACAATGTTTCTCAGACAATTATAATGGCAGTTGTAAATGTGACATCTTCGGTTCTGCTCGTTTCAATTCCACGACTCTCCTATTTATGGGCAAACGATAAAAAAGATGAATATTATTCACTGTTGAATAAAAGCTCTGATATCTTTATGGCTTTTCACACGCCTTGCTGTGTAGGGCTTGCCTGTATTTCCAGCGAAATCATTTTTTATTATTCAGGAATGAAATACATTGCGGCAAGTCTGACATTCTTGTTATTCTCATTGCGCTATTATATTTCTGCTTTTGATATGATTCTTGCAAAACAGGTTTTGCTTGCTACTGGCAATGAAAAGGTTCTTGCAAAAATGTACTACATTGGCGGCGTTTATAATGTAATTGCAAAAACAGTTCTCGTGTTTATTGGAAAACTTACACCAGAACTGTGCATTATAACAACCGCCGTCGCAGACTTGATTGTCATAGCGATGGAAATAATATGCGTAAGAAAATTTGAAATAAGGTTTTCGATTTTCTCCAAAGCAAAAATAAAGTATTTCATTATGGGCTTGTTGTTTGTTCCTGTCGTTCTCTTGATAAAGAAGTTTATCCCTTTTTATGGATTGAAAAATATAACCTTAAGAACTGCGCTGTCGATTTGTTCATGTGCCATTCTCTATGTCTCTATGCTGTTCGTTACGAAGGATTCTGTTGTATTTTCGCTTGTTAAACGAGGTTCCAAATGAAAAAAGCTATAAACAAAATGGTGCGATATATTGGCTATGTTCTGTTTCGTCCAATTTGGTGGTTGGAACGACTTGTTCCGCGTAGCAAGAATATTTGGGTTTTCGGAGCGTGGTATGGGCAGAAATATTCAGACAATTCAAAATGGTTGTATGAGTATGTGCTGGAGAATGAACCTCATATAAAGGCGGTTTGGATTACAAAGAACAAGGATATTTATAAAAAGTTATGTGTACAGAATAAATTTGTATGCATGAGCGCTAGTTTAAAAGGTGTTTGGTGGTGTTTAAGGGCAAAGTATGCGTTTTTAACAAGTGGTGTTGTTGATGTTAACGCCCTTGCGCTAAAAGGTTGTAGGCAGATTTGGCTTTGGCATGGTATGCCATTAAAGAAGATTTTGAAATGCGATGATGCTTATATGAAAATAAATCCTCAAAAAAAAATGATTCAAAAATTATTTAATCCATATTATACATTAAATTCATATGCTACGATAACATCTTCAGATTTTTTTATTCCTTATCTAAAAGAAGCGTTTGGCATAGACAAGATTAAAATATTGAAAACGGGATTGCCTCGATGTGATGCATTTTTCAGTTATAAAAAAGAAAGATTTATTGAGGAGATAAAGTTAAAATTTAAGGATGCCAAAATTTTTATTTATATGCCGACATTTAGGATGGCAAGTACTAGAGACGGAGAAAAAAAATCTTTATTTGTAAAACAATACGGTTTTGACTTAAAAGAATTTGAAGATTTTTTAGTCTCTAATAATATTGTGTTCTTGTTTAAGCCTCATTTTGTTGATTATGGTATTAAAATTGATATAGTTACAGACCGTTTTATATATTTAAAAGATGAGATGTATGAAGATCTCTATTGTTTGTTAAATAATGTAGATGCATTACTTACAGATTATTCTTCTGTATATTTTGATTTTCTTGCGAGCAGAAAACCTGCTTTTCTTCTTCCTTTTGATTACGATGTTTATTTAAATAGTTCACGAAGTCATTTTTTTAATATGTTCACCGAGATGAATGGTCAAGCATGTAAGAATTGGAAGGATTTTTATATACAAGTTAAAGAAAACTATAATAACACTGAAAAGGATTTGCAAAAATTTGGACAATACTTAGACGGGCATAGTTCTGAACGAATTGTAAAATTTCTGAGAGGTATGAACTAATGTTTCTGATTTTTATTCTTTTAGTAGGATTGTTATTATTGTTTTCTTTGAAATTATACAGAAATATTTATAATCCAGTTACTGTTTTATTAATAGTGTGGGGTATTCTTATCTCATTATATAATTATATATATTATACAAAATCTGGCTGTCGGTTTTTATCGGATAAACTATATGTTTACATTTGTATTTATCTACTTCTATTTTCTTTTTGTAATTTTTTTATTAATGGATTTTATAAAAACCGAGTTCCAAAGAAAATACTCGTAAAACAAACCATTACAACAGATTTTAGAATTAATATGTTTGTTAATTTTTGTTTGGTAGCAAATATATTATTGATTTTAGGTTTTATAAAGATGTGTGGAACGGTGAACTTGATTGAATTGATAGGACGGATGAGATATATCACACAATACGAAGAAAATACAATTCCATGCACTGTTAAACTACTTATGTATTGTTTTTCAATTACACCGGTTGTCTTTTGTTATATTTTTATTGAACATAAAAAAGTCAATAAAATTAAATTAGCCACTTTGTTTTTAGAACTTGGAATAGTAACCCTTTTATATGTCTCAAAAGGAAGAATAATCAAATATATGATTATGTTTTTATTCTTATTACTATTACGAAATAAATTAAATTTCAGAATAATGGTACTTGTTTTTGCAGGAACTGTTGGGTTAGTTTATTTCTTGACATTTAATAGGGACACTTATTTTGTTAATACATTTACTGTATTTGATTACATATTTGTGTATTTTCTTTCTCCATTTCCTGCCTTTGATAAATTAATAAATGGTGAAATTCCTTATTGTGATATGCCATTTGGAGGAAGAACTCTAGGTTTCTTCTACAGAGTATCAGCAAAACTGTTTGGAACAGCTGTACCTAATTATGGAAAGATGTTTATAAATGTGAATGCCCCGTCTGGAAAAGTTCCAACTAATGTTTTTACAGCTTTGGGTAATCATTATATGGATTATGGGTTTCCAGGGATTATATTTTTTTCAATATTGATAGGAGTTACATTTGCATTGATTTATAGAAAATCTGTATTATCCGACTCTTTAACGGCAAAAATTTTTTATGTTTTAGTTATCTATTGTTTAATATTTCAATTTTTTGGTGAATTATTTTTTCAATTTTTATCTATGACAATACAAGATTTTATTTGCGTATATATTGTTGTACATAGAATGAGGTTAAAAAAATGGTTGATATATTGATGGCCACATATAATGGGGAAAAGTACATTGAGTCTCAACTGACAAGTATAATTTCGCAGACATATAAGGATTGGAGATTGTTTATTCAGGATGATCTGTCTACGGATTGTACACTGAAAATTATTAAAAAATATCAAATAATTGATAAGAGAATCATTCTTGTTGACAATACTCAAAAACTAGGATGCGGACGAAATTTTTTATCTCTGTTGTCTTATTCCACATCAGAATATATTTGTTTTGCAGATCAAGATGACTATTGGTTTGAAAATAAATTAGAAAGACTGGTAAACGAGATGACTTTATATGATAAAGAAAATGAATGTCCTAAACTTGTTGTTTCTAATTGCTTGTTATGGAAATATCCACAAAATTCCATATTTTACAATCCAAATTTTGTAAAGCCAAATGCTATTCATCAGGCACTGTTCATAGGAGGAATGCAAGGCTGCCTTACATTATTTAATTCAAAACTTAGAGATATTTTAAATAAAAAATTTGATTATATATGGTTGCATGATCATTATTTATTATTGTCAGCCATTACTTTTGGGCAAATATATTACATTAATGATCCTCTAATGTTGTATCGCCAACATGAAAACAATGTAACACCCCATTTTATTACTGGACTGCTACCAAAAGTTATTAATAAACTGAAAGGAAGTAATGCTTTACTAGATAGAAGATTATATTTAGAAAATAAAGAGTTTTATCGTTTGAATATTCAAACGATGCCAGAAGAAATACGCTCTGTATTTCGGAATTATTTTAAACTTGAAAGTATGAAACCATTATTTCGGAAGTTAAAGTTAATTTTTTCTAATTATACAATTGCGAATTCTTCACATTTGTATTTTGTGATTAAAGTGCTTGTGAAAAGAAAATTTATAGGTGAAGAGAGATGAAATTATTAATAAATATGTCAAACAATATCGGAGGAGGATCTTTACAAGTAGGGCTTTCTTTTATACGAGAATGCAGAAGTTTTAAGGCTCATAGTTATGTAATTGTATATAATTCTTCGTTTTCTAATTTATTTAATTTCAATGAATATGAAGCAAATTTTAAATTTATTGAGGTGCAACCGCAGAGGTTTTGGGATTTATCTAGGGTTATGACAAAAATTGAAAAAAAAGAAAAACCAAATGTAGTTTTTACTATTTTTGGTCCATCTTATTGGAGACCTCGTGTAAAACATGTAGTTGGTTTTGCAAATCCATATTATTACCAAATGGACTCTATATTTAAAAAACGAATGTCAAGGAAACAGTATTTCCTTATAAGAATTAAAAAATTAATTCACACTGCATATATGAATAGAGACACTGATGTGCTCATAACAGAGACAGCCTATACAACAGAATCATATTTAAAACTATTCAAAAGAATCAAAAAAGGTATTACTGTCAGTAATACATGTTCAGATTATTATACAGACTTCATGAAAAATAAAAAACCTAAAGGTAAGAATGACATTTCTACATTTAGGTTATTAATGCTATCAAAATATTATAAACATAAAAATTTTGAAATTATAAGAGAGGTTTCTTTAATTTTACAAAATAGAAACATAAACAATATTGAATTTTGGATAACTATAGATGATGAAAATTATCAGAGATTATTTGCTCATAATAGTTATGTAATAAACAAAGGTGTGACAAAACCACAAAATTGTCCGAGCCTTTATTATGATGTTGATGCCATGTTTTTACCGACCTTGGCAGAATGTTTTTCAGCATCCTATCCTGAAGCTATGGTTATGGAGAAGCCAATACTAACTTCAGATTTACCTTTTGCAAGAACTGTTTGTAAAGAAGCGGCTTTATATTTCAATCCATTGAACGCTAATGATATCGTAAATAAAATATTATTGCTGTCGAAAAATGAAAATTTAAGAAAAAAACTAATTGATGATGGAAAGAGGGTGTTTTCAGCAATTCCGACCGCGAAAGAAAGATCAATTGAGTATTTGAATATTTGCAACTCCTGTAATGGAGGCATATAGATGATTACTGCCTCCCTCGTCCTCTACAAAACCCCTCGCCTACAAATCGAGTCGCTGCTTGCAAGCGTTCTGCCGTCTTGTGTGGAAAAATTGATTGTTGTGGACAATTCCCCCGACGACCGCTGGAGAGAGCTTGAAAGCCGTTCGGAAAAAATCCGATACATTCACAACGAAAACCTCGGCTACGGCGGCTCGCACAATTTGGCGATGCGCCTTGCGATTGAAATGGATGCCGATTATCATGTTGTCCTGAATCCCGACATCCGCTTTGAGCCGAGTGTGCTCGCGACACTTGAAGAGTTTATGAATGGAAACCCTGGCGCAGTGTATGTCCTGCCGAAAGTCGTCTATCCGAATGGGGATTTGCAATATCTCTGCAAACTGCTTCCGTCTCCGTCCGACCTCATTTTCCGCCGTTTTGTTCCGTCCATCGGCTTTTTGAAAAGGTGGAAGGAGAGGAGGGACGCTCGCTACTGCCTCGTGGATTCGGGATACGACCGAACAATGAATCCGCCGTGCCTTTCGGGATGCTTCATGTTCATGCGAATTTCTGCGCTTAAAGAAATCGGACAGGCCGGAGAATTCTTTGACAATCGATTTTTCATGTACTTCGAGGACTTCGACCTGATTCGCCGCCTTCACAGGGTGGGAAAGACTATGTATTTTCCCGATGTGAAAATAATCCACGACCACGCCGCCGAAAGCTACAAGAGCCGCAAAATGCTCATGGCGCACATAAAAAGCGCGTTTCGCTATTTCAACAAATGGGGCTGGATTTTTGACAAGGAGAGAAAGGCGTGGAATAAAAAAATCTTGGAGGAACTAGGGGAAGTTCATTCTATGCCCCAAAATATCTGATGAGGCAAGAGGAGCAGCTTCTTGGACATTATGAGTTAGCATTGACTTTTTATATTGATTCATATAGCATAAGTAGTGGAGATTGATATGGAAAAATTAAAAAAGAAAATCTCAAAGAAAAATTCTGTTTCTTCGGTTTCCACAAAGTCTGCCCTCTTGCAGGATAAAATTCTTGCTTATTGTGGTTATAAGCTTGTCGGTAACAAACTTGTTGCTACTGGCAACTATAATCCTGTTCCTTATCAGGGCTTGTAGTTTCGGTGTATTCTGTAAAAGACAATCTGATATTCGGTTTTCACGGTTGCGATGAATCTCTTTGTAATAGCCTTGTGAATGGGAATTTACATTTGGATTATAGCGAGAATCCTTATGACTGGCTTGGCAAGGGGATGTATTTTTGGGAAAATGACCCGGCACGGGCCATGCGGTGGGCAGAATCCTCTATGAAGCATCCTCAGAATGAAAAACAGATAATCACCAAGCCCGCCGTTGTAGGTGCTGTGCTTTGTCTTGGCAAATGTCTTGATTTTATGGAGATTGCAAATCTTCATAAGTTGAAAGCGGTCTATGATGAACTGACATCTTCAGGAATGGATTTGCCTGAGAATACGGGCAGGGATTTTTACAAACGCAATTTGGACTGCTTTTTAATCAACTATCTCGTTGCACAGGAAAAATTGCAAGGAAATGAATATGATTCCGTGCGTGGAGTGTTTTTTGAGGGAAACGAACTTTACAAAAATGCTGGTTTTCGTGAGAGAAATCATATTCAAATCTCTGTAATAAATCCCAACTGTATAAAAGGCTATTTCAAAGTAAGGGAAGTTGACACGAGTTTTCCAGAAGTTTAAGCAGTTTTATAATGCAGTCAGATTTGAAACGATGTCGCGTAACTAGCATTGTCAGAGAATCCTATTCTCAAAGGAAGGACTTCTGTTGCTGCCTGAAAGATTCGGGATACGACTGCGTGATGAATCCGCCATGACTTTTACCGCTCTCCGGGTCGTCTACAAAAGAAGATAATCCCAAATTCCGTTTTTCAAAAAGACGGACACATGTTTCAGGCATTGCTTGAATTTGGAGAGAACGGCGAGCGGAAAATCAAGGCTCGACAAATTGACACGAACATCGAAAACATTGTAGAGATTTCTGCCGATGGGGTGGAACTGTTTTCTATGGTGCAGGATGCTGTGGTTTCGGTGTAGTGGCTTGCTAGGGCAGTAATATTCTAGATTTTGTTATGTTTGTGAAACCTAACGGATATGCGAAAGCGTAATGAAATAAAAGTTTGTAAGTAATGAAACAACTTGATTTAAAAAATCATAAACTGGTCTTAAGTCGCTACAAAATTTGCCGCGGAGGAAGAGTATCGCAAGTGGCTCTCTGATTCGGAGTCCGATAAATCAGTTGTGATAATCCGTCCGACGGTGATTTTCGGCGAGCAGAACCGCGGCAATGTCTATAATCTTCTGCGCCAAATTGCGGGAGGAAAGTTTCCGATGGTCGGGAAAGGCACGAACCGCAAGAGCATGAACTATGTGGAGAATGTCGCGGCATTCATTCAATATTGCATAGAGCATGATCTTGAAAACTGCGAGTTTCCGAATGGAAACTCGGTAAGCGAACCGTCAGGTTCGCGACGAGAGCGTCTTTTCAATTATTGCGATGAGCCGGCGTACGACATGAACACCCTCGTCTTCGATGTGTACAAAGCGTTGGGCAAACCGAAAAAGCGAATTTTTCACTGGCCGTATTGGCTTGGGTATTTTGGAGGACTGTGCTTTGACCTGCTTGCGAAAATCTTGCATAAGAAACTTGCAATCTCATCAATCCGTGTGAAGAAATTCTGTCAGAACACATACTTCAAGTCGAACAGAGTTTCAGACACAGGCTTTGTCGCGCCAGTGCCACTCGCAGAAGGCTTGAGACGCACGATTGACTACGAGTTTGTGCGGAAAGTTGAAGGTCACACTTTCAAAGCGGAGTAGGAGAACTAATTGAATAATCAAATGATGGAGTTGCTGTGAATGTTGAAAGTGTGGAGTGGAGTGTTAGTGCAGAGTAGTATGATTCAGTGCTTAATACAAAACGATTTCCAATATTGCTTTCCTACATTTTTAGGTGTATATTTATTGTCGTTACAAAATTCTCAACGCTATTTTTTATGGGAGAGAGGGTTGGCTTATGTCTGATGTCACATTTGATGAATTTTTAGCGCAAGTTGACAATTTCTCGTATGAGCAAAAAAAATCTCTGCTTGAACGGGTGAAAGCGTCTTTAAAACACAAGAAGCCAAAGGAATTTAAAATTCGCCTTGCAAAAGGAAAAAAAATTAAGACTTCGATTGTTGATAGTTTGGTGGGAATTTGCCCATATCCAGAGCCACCGTATGACGATGACCCAAAAATGGAAAGGATAATGACGAAATATGAAAGTCTTGTTTAATTCCAAAGGAATTTCTTTCAAAAATAAAATAACTTTTTTCTCTTTCCCTTCACTCTTACTCCCCCTCTCTCCACACACAAAAAAATTCTCCCCTCAAATCATTGTAAATAATCCTCAGAAACGATAAAATAAACTCTATGCAGAAAATTCTTTCACAGATATTGCCGTCTATCGAAGGAGAGTTGGTGGCTTGCGACTGCGCTACTCCTGTTGAAAAGGAAACTGTTGGTAATCTTCCGATTTCTTCGCTTGTATTCGATTCGCGCGAGGTGACAAACGGATGCCTTTATTTTGCGCTTCCAGGAACTCATACTCACGGAAATAATTTTATTCCGCAAGCGATTGAAAACGGTGCGAACGCGATTGTGTTTGAGGGAGTGCTTTCAAAGGATATTCAAACGCTTTCGGCAAAGGCGGTGATAAAACGCCAGTTGGAGAATGCCATTTCAAAAACAGGAAACGCCTCTCAATTTGCAGGGCCTGCTTTTATCAGGGTGAAGGATGCGCGTTTTTCTATGGCGCCGTTGAGCGCAAGTTTTTTTGACAATCCGTCAAAGCGTCTTGTTGTGATTGGAGTGACGGGAACGGAGGGAAAAAGTTCCACGGTGTCATTCATTTGGCAGCTGTTGCGGGCGTGTGGAAAAAAATGCGGCTTTATTTCCACCGTTGAATATTCATTCGGGGGGGATGCGCTTCCCAATCCACAGCACCAGACGACTCCTGAGGCTCCGATAATTCAAAGCCATCTTGCCAAAATACTTGAGAATGGCTGCCAATATGCTGTCGTTGAGTCTTCAAGCCATGGGCTTTCTACAAAATTAAATCGACTAGGGAATATTCTTTTTGACACTGCGGTTTTTATGAATGTGACGCACGAACATTTGGAATTTCACAAGACATTTGAACAATACCGAAGCGACAAGGCGAATCTCTTCCGAGCTCTTGACAAGCACGACCATATAAAATGTATCGCAGGGGAAAGCGTGAGAATTCCTTCGCTTGGCATCGTAAATAGGGAAGATAAAAGCGCGGAGTATTTTGTAAAATCGACAAAGCAGCCCGTCTATGGATTTACCAGTGGTGGCATGGCGGGAAAAGGCGCTGCACTTTCTGACGAGCAAAAAGCATTTTCTGATGACCAAAAACAGGCTTCATGTTCTGTTGTCGCTTCAAGTGCCTCATCCGATTTTTCTTCTGCCTCATCCGACTCTACAAATGGCATTGAGTCTCTGCGTCTTATGAGAGCCGAACATATTGTGTCCACAAAAGACGGCGTTTCTTTTTCTGTTTCTGCCGATGGAAAAAAGGCGTTTGTGGAAAACGAAGTTACTGTTGCAAAAGATTCAAAAAAATCGCAAAAATCAGAGCGCTGTGGTTTTACGGTGAATGCACGGTTGCCAGGTGCGTTCAATGTGTATAATATTATGGCTTCAATCATTGCGGTTTCAAGCGTTACGAATCTTGATTTTGAAGCGGTGGCTGAAAAAGTGTCGCTTTTAACTCCGATAAAAGGACGAATGACCGCAATCAATCAGGGGCAGCCGTTTGAAGTGATTGTGGATTATGCGCACACCCCCAGTTCTTTTGAAACGATTTTTCCACCGATAAAAAATCGTTGTTCTGGAAAGATTTTTGCGCTTTTTGGAAGCGGTGGCGAGCGTGATGTGACAAAACGCCCATTGCAGGGAGAAATTGCCTCTCGTTTTTGCGATGAGGTGTTTCTTGCAGACGAAGATCCTCGCGGTGAAGACCCATACACGCTTCTTTTGCAAATTGCGGATGGAGCGGTAAAGGGCGGAATGAAAATAGATGAGAATGTTTTTATCATTCCCGATAGAAAAAAAGCGATCCGCGAGGCATTTAAACGAGCAAGAGAAGGCGACATTGTGCTTCTTTTGGGAAAGTCCCACGAAAACAGCATCATCTATGCTGATCACACAATGCCGTACGATGAAATAGAAGAAGCAAAATCGGCTTTGGCTGAGATGGGATATAAATAGTATGAATGTCGACTTTTCAAAAAAAACTAAAAAACCTTCTTCCCTGCTTCTTCGCGAATGTTTTTCTCAAATATTCTAAAAGTTGACATTCATACTAATAAATTGTAGGTGGCTTACACAGGGGGAAAGAAAATATGAATATAGCAGTACTATACGGTGGGCGTTCTGGAGAACACGAGGTTTCTCTTGTTTCTGCGGCGGCTGTTGCGCGCGGACTGGGAAAAAATCATAGTGTCATATTGATAGGAATTGCACAAGACGGAAGATGGTATCTCCAGTCAAAAGCAGAATACACAAGAATTTGTAAAGAGGAAAACGCTCCTTTAAAAATTGATGCAAATCCTAAAAACGAAGTCTTTGTCGTGCCAGCGGGAAAAAAGAAGTGTTTTAAGACGGCGAAGGAGACGCTTGAGATTGACATCGTTTTTCCTGTTCTTCACGGAAGCTATGGGGAGGACGGAACGATACAAGGGCTTTTTGAGATGGCAGACATTGCGTATGTTGGATGCGGAACGATGGCGAGCGCCCTTGCGATGGACAAGGAAAAGACAAAGCAGATTGTGGAGTCTTCAGGAATAAGAATCGTTCCCTCTATTTGCATGAAGCGATGTGACTTGAACGACAGCAATAGATATGACGAGTTATGTAAAAAAGCGATAGACACATTGGGATTTCCGCTTTTTGTGAAGCCGTGTTGTGCAGGTTCTACCAATGGCGTGAACAAAGCGGAAAACGCAAAGGAGCTCTCTTATGCGCTTATGGAAGCGTTCAGCTGGGATGATAAGGTGCTCATCGAAAAGGCGATAAATGCGCGCGAAATTGAGTGCAGTGTGACGGGAAATGCCGTTTCCTTTTCTATGGAAAACGAGGCGGAAATTGTTACTGCCTATATTCCTGGAGAAATCACGCCGAATCACACGTTCTATGATTTTGATGCAAAATACAACGATCCCAATGGCGCGCGTCTCAAAATTCCTGCAGATTTAAGCATTGATATGGAAGAAACCGTGCGCTCAACCGCGGCGAAAATTTATAGAACGCTTGATTGCTCGGGGCTTTCCCGTGTGGATTTTTTTATCGACAGAGAAACAGGAGATTTGTATTTTAACGAGATAAACACAATGCCAGGCTTCACGCCAATCAGTATGTTCCCAAAAATGTGCGCAGAGGCGGGCGTGCATTTTGAGGCGTTGCTTGAACGGCTTATTTTACAGGGACTTTTACGATACAAAGCAAAAAATGCGCTTCAAACTTCTCGTTAGTCGATGAGTTGTTTTGTCTGCGAGTTGGCTTTTTAATGAGGAGAAAATGTATACATATAAAGAAGGCTGTGTCTTTCAGTCGTTAGATGACATCAAGGGCAAGAATATAACCGTGATGGGGCTGGGATTAAACGGCGGAGGCTTGGCTTCTGTCCGATTTTTTCTAAAATACGGGGCGTTCGTGATTGTGACCGATATGAAGACGGAGGAGCAGCTCTCTCCCACAATCGAGGCGCTTTCAAAAGATGACGCGGTGTGCAAGGATCGCTTGAAATATGTTTTGGGCTGCCATCGTCTTGAAGATTTTGAGAATGCAGATTGCGTTATTAAAAATCCTGGAGTAAAAATCGAGGGAAACAAGTATCTTGCTGCCGCTCGTGCAATTGAAACTGACATAAGCATTTTTTTGCATTTTACAAAATCACCGATAATCGCGGTTACGGGGAGCAAGGGAAAAAGCAGCACGGTGAGCGCGATTCATTATGGTCTGAACAAGGCGGGATTCACCTGTTTTTTGGGTGGCAACATCACCGTAAGTCCACTTTCATTTCTTGAAAAGACGAACGAAAATACCCCCGTTGTGCTTGAGCTTTCGAGTTGGCAACTAGCCGATTTGCGCGGTCGAAAAGTGTTGAAGCCTCGTATTGCGATTATAACAAAAATTGTTCCCGACCACTTGAATTGGTATGGCAATATGGACGACTACATTGCGGACAAACGCTTGATTTACGCTGACCAAACGAAGGGCGACTACACGATAGTTGACTATGATGGTGATGAGGTGGGAACGGGGCCGTGCGATAGCGAAAATGGCACGGAAAAATACGGAGGTGCGAAAACATGGGGGGATTTTTTTGCCTCTGAGACACACGGCACGGTTCTCCGCTACACAAAGAATTCCGTTTTAGAGAGTGTCTATGGCGTGTATCAGGAAGGTGATGGCTCTGGATTTGCAGGAAAGGCGATTTTGCCGAATGGAAAAACACCGATTACGATTTTAAAGACGTTAGCAGTTCCTGGCGAGCACACAAAAATAAATGTATTGAACGCGGCGCTTGTTCTGTATCTGATGAATGTGCCTCCTGAAAACATAATCAAGATTATGAGTGAATGGCAGGGCGTTGAACATCGCCTGCAGTTTTTCTATTCATATAAGAATGAGAATATGACCGTGCGATTTTTCAACGACTCGTGCGCGACCGTTCCTGAAGCGGCGAGGGAGGCAAGTCAGGCGTTTGGAAAACCTGTCGTTTTAATCACTGGCGGAACGGACAAGGGGCTTTCGTTTGATGTGTTGGTGAAAACGCTTTCTGCAAAAGAGGCAAAAGAAGGTGGCGATGAAATTCCTCCAAAGGCTCTGTATTTGCTTTCAGGGACGGGAACTGATAAAATGCTTTTTGAGCTTGATAAAAATGGCGTACACTATTTTGGTCCATACACAAGCCTTGAAGAGTTGCTTTTTGATTTGAAAAAGAATCTTGGGGATAGAGATGATGTCGCTGAGGAGGAGGGAAAGAATGAAGAGCGGGATGATGAAATCGTTGTCTTCTCTCCCGGTGCGACAAGTTTTGGTATGTTTGCGAATGAGTTTGACAGGGGAAATCAATTTATGAATAGAGTAAAGGCTATTTTTAAAGATTGAAGCCATCTGGCGGTATTGGGATTTTCACTTTATAATGCATTTGCCCTGCATTTTGTGCAGTTGTGTTGCATTTTTTCCAATAAATTTGTTATATTATAAATAGCAATGAAAGAGCGTTTTTTTTACTTGATTTTTTTTATAATGACTGCACTGCCTGTGTTTTCATCGGACTCTTTGTCTGCCTCTTCAAAATGGTGGGAGCCAAAAGAATTGAAGGTCTTTAAAAAGGCGTATCCCGATGTGAGATTCACTTCATCGTATGACAAGACTGAAAAAGATTGGTTGATAAAGGTTTCTGTCAAAGGAGAAAACGCAAGCGCACGTATTGCAAAAGAGGCGCACTTATATTGGTGCGGAAGTCGTTTTTTGCCAAAGGAAAAGCTTTCCGAAAAAGAACGCTATCGACCAATGCTGTATAAACTCGCAGCTGAAATTCCAAACCCTGAAACCTTCACTGCGGAACAAATTGAGCATATTAAAGTTTTCACTTCTGCCGAAAACCGCGCGAATGGTGCAATAGACCCCCCGTTTTTATTTGACCTGCTCTATGATTCGGCTGACAGAGCAAGCACGGAAAGCCACATAAAAAAAGTGACGTTTTTTGGGGACTGGACAGTCAATGTTCACGAAAAAATAGAAGAGCCTCTTTTGCGCGCGTCGGAAAAAATTATGGCGTTGGAAAGGACAGCGGAAATTGACGAGTTCTTTAAAACGCTCAATCGGACCGATGGATTTTCTTGGAGGACGGTTCGGGACACGCAGTCGCGCTCATTCCATAGTCGAGGGCTTGCCATAGACATCTTGCCGCGTGGCTATTATCAAAAAGTAATTTATTGGGGCTGGCAAAAGCAGCTTGACCCAGAAGGCTGGTGGAAAACCCCTCTTTCAAAACGCTGGATGCCTCCTCAAGAGATAATCGATATATTTTATGAAGAAGGCTTCATTTGGGGCGGATGGTGGATAGTGTGGGACAACATGCATTTTGAGTACCACCCAGAGCTTGTGATTTACAGCGAGGAGAGGTAAATTTTATAATCTGACATGGTTCCAAAAATTATAGTGATTTTAAAAATTCCAATAGCTTTTCTTGTTGCGAAATAGAAAGTCGTGCAATTTCAAGCAGAAAATCATTTTGCGATTTTGTAAGTTCCATCGATGTGTCATTTGCAAAAAATTGAGAAAGCGTGACATTGAACGCTCCGCAAATTTTTTCTAGAGATGATACAGACGGCTGCATGTTTTTTCTGTACCAAGAGGAAATTGTCGATTGCGGAAGCCCCGATTTTTCTGCAAGTTGATATTCAGACCAATTACGCTCTAGTCTGAGTTTTCTGATTTTTTCTAAAATATCCATAATATTACTACGAAATTGCGTTAATTTTACTTCAGTTTGTCATTGACTAATAATAGTTTTTATCGTAAAGTATTAACGATAAATCGTATCAAATTAACGAATTTACAAAACGAGAAGAGGAAAAGTATGAATCGTGTATTAAAAGTTGTTCAGGTGATTTTGATAATGGGAGTTTTTGGATTTGTTGGATGCAAGGATAATCCAGAGGAAAAATTTTCATGCTATGTTGAAGGGGGGATGATTACATACTCTGATTATAGTGCTATTTTTAATCAAATTTCTTCACCTCAAGCTCTGACAAATTCAGAGCTTTTGCAGGTAAAAAGCAAATTTCAAAAGAAAACTATTGGTAATCTTGAACGATACTATGATCTTTCAGAACAGGATTTAAGGGATTACGCTAATGGTAGAATGACATCTGAACAAGTGGATGCAATTATCAGTGGTCTTAAACAGAATAAAAATTCAATAGTGTTCTTTGAAGTTTTAGGCAATGCAGATATGGTTATGTGGATTTATGTTGCAAAATCATATTAAATTTTAGCACAAATCCTACATCTTCCGAAACTGTGCGGAGATTTTTGAGATTGCTTTTGTGGCGGCGGCGGGAGTTTTTTTCATTAGCTCTGAAAATGCTTCTCCGCTCACTTCGATGATTGTGCACTGTCCTTGTGCAACGGCACATCCACGCCGTTTAATTTCCAAAAGATATTCAAATTCTCCGAAAAAATCGCCTTTTTTATACAATGTTTGTGTTTTACCTTTTACTTCACAAACGCTTCCTTCTGCAACATAAAATATCGATGTTGCATCGCTTCCCTCGTCAAAAATCTTTTCTCCATAAGAAAAGCTGTGCGAGTTGTCTTTTGTTTTCAATGCATCAGGAGTGACAAAAAGCAGCTTTTGGAGTGAAGTCATAATGTTGGGGGTGTCGTTTTGAGGCATAAGATACAGTTCGCTTAAAAGCAGGGAGTGGGAGAATTGCACCACATAAATGAATTGTGCGAAAATCATAAAGAACATAAAGAAAAAATACACTTCAAGCAAGATAATTATGGCGTTGCTTAACATTCCGTAGATTGTTGAATAGTTTGTGCGGTTCAAAAAAATGGTTATCACCCACAAACAGGCATAAAAACAAACAATGCACATGGCAGCGCTTACAATGCAGAGCCAAAGCTTCGGTTTTGTTCCAGAGGCAACTTTGTATTCTACGGTCGTAAAGAGAAAGAGAACAAGATATAACGCAATGTTTGTGACGAGATTTGACCCTGAGCTAAAAACGAGAGGAAAAAACTCCGCGATATTTTGAAAAAACGGCAGTGAAAGAATCTGTCGTGTTATAAACGATGCGACAAAAACCACTGTGCATATCACCACAAACAAAAGAGAGCCTGCGAATGTCAAAAGTTGATTTATAATGGGGCGAGAGGGCGCTTCGGTTTTAAAAATGGAGGAAAAACCTTGTATAATTTGGAGAAAAAGCTTTCGCGCCATCCACAAAATAAAGAAAATAAGGACAATATTCACGATTGAAAGGGAAATGCCAGGCAAAACGCCTTCTGCAAATTCCTTGAAGTCGAACAAAGGATAGATGTTTTCAATAATGTCTGCAATCACATCAAGAATTGCAGGAGATGCATGCAGAATTCCAAAAAAAGTTGTCAAAATCATCAGCAGAATGGGCATAAATGAAAAAATAAATCCAAAAGTGCACGCAGAGGCTGCCGCGTCAAGGTTGTTTTGTATATAAAAACTTGCCGTGAGATATATTATCTGACCAAGGTGAATAAAACTTCTTTTGAATTTTTCTTTCATTTGAAAATCTACTAAAAGGTGAAGCTTCCCCAAAAAAAACATTTGTTTTGGGGAATGTCTCCAGTTCCGTGCAATCCACTAAAAATCCGCGAGTTTTGGTGCGCGAGGATAGGGGATGACATCTCGAATGTTCTCCATTCCCGTCACATAGCGGATAAGGCGTTCAAAGCCCATGCCAAACCCTGAATGCGGCACCGTACCGAACTTTCTCAAGTTCAAGTACCAGTCGTATATTTTTTCGTCCATTCCGCGGCGTTTGATTTCTGCAACCAATTTTTCGTAGTTTTCCTCACGTTCGCTTCCACCGTTCAACTCGCCGATTCCAGGCACAAGCACATCCACCGCCTTTACCGTTTTTCCGTCTTCGTTCTGCTTCATATAGAATGACTTTATTTCGCGCGGATAGTTGTAAACCATTACGGGGCATTTGAAAATCTGCTCAGTCAAATACCGTTCGTGTTCTGTTGCGATGTCCGCTCCCCATTCAGGCGTGAATTCAAAATGTGCGCCGCTTTTTTGCAGCTCTTTTATTGCGTCTGTGTAGGTGATTCTCACGAATCGTGACGATGCGACATGCTGCAGTTGTTCAATCAAACCTTTTTGGATGCGTTTTTCAAAGAACTCCAGGTCGGACGAGCATTTTTCAAGCGCCCATTTCAAAAGATATTTTACAAAGTCCTCCTGCAAATCCATATCGTCTTCCAAGTCGTAGAACGCCATTTCAGGTTCAATCATCCAAAACTCTGACAAGTGGCGTGGGGTGTTGGAATTTTCCGCGCGGAACGTCGGTCCGAATGTATACACGCGGCTCAACGCGAGCGCCATTGTTTCCGCCTCAAGCTGCCCTGAAACGGTGAGACTCGCCTTTTTGCCGAAAAAGTCTTTTGAATAGTCGACGATTTTATGCGCGTCCTCAATTTTCATTCCGCCGATTCCCGCCTTCACGCCCATCTCGGCGATTTTTTCTAAAGAAAGCGTTGTCACTTGAAACATCTCTCCTGCGCCCTCACAGTCGGAGCAGGTAATTTCAGGGGCGTTTATATAGACAAAGCCACGCTCTTGGAAAAATGAGTGCACCGCGAACGCCATTTGGTTTCTCATTCGGAAAACCGCACCGAATGTGTTTGTTCGCGGACGCAAATACGCAACGCTCCGCAAATATTCCATGGACATCTTGTTTTTTTGGAGCGGATATTCTTCGGGATTGCATGTTCCGATGCACTCCAAGTCTTCAAGAGTGACTTCCACTGCTTGCCCTGAAGCGGGGGAGGAAATGATTTTTCCTTTTGCACGGATTGACGCGCCTGTGTTCAAACGTTTTAACTCCGCTTCAATTTTTTCAACCGCTGCATTTTGTGACGGCGCATTTCTGTCAAATGTCAATTGAATATTCGCAAAGCACGAGCCGTCGTTCACCTGAATAAACACGAGATTTTTTGAATCTCGAACTGTTCTCACCCAGCCACACACAGTAACCTCTCTTCCGTCAGGCGCGGAAGCAAGCAAATCCTTTATCAAAACAGGAACCATATAAATACCTCTAACAGTCTAAAGAAAATACGTCTACCATTTTAGTATTTTGCAGGGGCTTTCGCAATAGTACGGAGAAGTTTTGCCACGGCTTCAGCACGAAAAATTATACTGGAGGAAAAATGTAAAAATTTTATAAATCAAAGCAAAATTAAAGGAGCGCGAGGGGGCGGAAGATGCATTGTTTGAGCATTTTTATTCCAAGACTTCCGCCGTCAGTTTTTGGCTGCAACAAAAACTGACGAGCACATTTTGATAGCGTAGCGTTGCGAACACTGCCGAAAAGCAACCAGAACTTTCTCGAGTTTTGTATACAATTTCCTTTGAAGTGGATTTAATTTTGTTTTTTTTCTACCATTTTTTTACAAATATAATTTTTCATGCTGAAGCCGTGCTAAAAATTCACAATTATACTATCGCACTATGCAATTTCTCATTAAATGTAAACAATGGAAGATGAAGTCGCCGTGAAAGCTCAAGGTATGAGGCATCGTAAAATGATATGCCGTTGGTCGTGGCAAGGTTTTGGATTCTCATAAGGATTTCAAGGTCGTTTTCATCGCGCGTGACGATGGGCAGTTGCTTTAGGTCGTACATAATGTCGTCCACATCGCTTGCTGGGATTCGCGGCTTGTCTCCATTTTTGCGTGGCTTTGAAGCGTGCAATAAAACATTCCCGATTTCATACCAAAAAAGTGGAGGCACAAAAATAATTCCGTTGTTTTCAACTATATTGCCGATTTCAGTTTTCGCCTTTTCAAAGCCTTGTTCATCATCAGTTCCAAGCAAAAACGCCGCGAAAAAAGATGTGTCAATTACAGCGGATGGAAGGCGGTCTTCTTTTCCGTTTATGCCGATAACTTCAATAGTTTCGTCCTTCATCTCTCATCTCCTGAATTTCAGATAATGAAAATCCTTTCATAGTCCTTGCTCTGTTTGCGATGCGTTGAAACGCTTCTATTCGTGGAGAACTCTTTTGATTTTCCGTTGCACGCAAAATCGCCACAGGTTTGTTGTTTTTTGTTATCGTATAAGTTACACCTTCCTGCACATTTCTCACGAGTTCTGAAAAATGCGTTTTTGCCTCAAATGCTCCAATAGAAATCATAGATACTGCCATAGAATCACCTCCTTCACACTATATATGATAACACGAGAAATTAAAATAATAAACTGGTTTTTTATAAAAATAGACTAGTTTATTTTCTGCGCGTGCTAAAATTACTTTATTTTCCCAAAACAGTGCTATTTTTGTAGAAACTTCTCCAATTTAGCATTACTATTAAAGATATGGCAAATATTTTGGATTATATTTCGTGGAGGGGAGACCTTTCGTTTTCTGCTTCTCCGTTCAATGACATAGATGCGCTGGTATTGTGTCAGATTTCGTATATTGATTTTGATGGGCTTCTTCCGAACGAGAATTTTTCCACTTCCATAACGATTTCTGCTCTGTGGGAGGTCTTTCAAAATTCTGCCGATTTTGAAAGGCGTTCTGATTTGGGAATGCTGATAAATAAAAAGAGCGTTGATTTGCTGCGTGTCGTGGCATCTTCCACGCGCTTTAAAGATGTGAAGGTTACGGGCTATTCTTCGGTGATTGACCTTTCAATAGAAGAGCAGTTTTCCGCAGTGACATTTTTGCTTCCTGAGAAAATGAATTTTGTTGCGTACCGTGGAACTGACGATACCATTGTTGGATGGAAGGAGGATTTTAATCTTGCGATTATGGACGAAGTGCCGGCTCAAACTGATGCGGTTCGCTATTTGGAGGCTGCGGCGAAATCTTTGAAGGGCGGTTTTATTGTTGGTGGGCACTCAAAAGGAGGAAACCTTGCCGTGTATGCAGGAGCGATGGTTTCTCGTCCTGTGAGAAAAAGGGTGGAGATGATTTACAATCTTGATGGACCGGGATTTTCCGACAAGACTCTTTCTTCCAATGATTTTTACGAGGTGATTCCAAAAATTCGCTCGTATTACCCGCGTTTTTCTATTGTGGGAATGCTGTTTAGCCACGCTGGTGAATATCGTGTTGTTGAAAGTGATGAAACGGGCATTATGCAGCACGATCCGTTTTCTTGGCATTTGTGCGCCACCGCTTTTACAACGGTTGATGGATTTGATTCTGGCTCTGTCTTTTTTCACAAGACATTTAACGAATGGATTTCTCGTCTTGATGATGAACAGAGGAATAGATTCATAGAGGCTCTTTTTAGTTTGATTCAAGCGACCGATGCGAGAACCAATTCTGAAATTGAGAAGAACTTGCTGCGCAATTCAGTGAAGATACTTAAAGCGATTGGCAGTCTTGATAGTGAAATGCGCAGCGCACTGTGGGAGACACTTTCCCTGTTGTTTAAGACAGCGCACAAGCAGCTTCCGTTGTTTTCAAGGGTTGAGGCGGATGCAAAGGGGAAGAACGCATCGAAATCTGTAGATGATACAGATAAAAAATAAAAAAAGGGGGACAGCCTAAAAATTGCTTTCGCAATTTGTGGGTAGACCAAATTTTCAGTTTTTTCGTGGATACGAACAAACTGAAAGGCGAACGGCGCAACACTAGTATATCGAGCATTCTTTGTCGGTCAAAGGTGCGCATGCAGATGTATAAACAAATCTGCAAAAACGAGTGTTCGCCCTAAACACCGCCCACCACAGGTGGGCTTACACAGGAGGTTAGAAAGATGACGGCTGAAGTTTCAGTGGTGAAAGCGCAGAATAAATTTCTTGCGCGGGTTTATGGGTGGATGACGCTTGCGCTTTGTATAAGCGGAGTGGTCGCTTTTGGCACAGCGAATATGATGGTTTCTTCAAGTGGAGAGCCAACGGCGTTGTTCTCTTTGTTGTTTGGAAATAGGTTCGGTTTTCTTGTTCTTGCGCTTGCGGAGCTTGCCCTTGTGTGGTGGCTTTCTGCGTCCATTCAAAAAATCAGCGCGGTCGCCGCTACTATAGCATATATCGTGTATTCGGTTTTGAATGGCATTACGCTTTCATCCATATTTTTTGTGTACAGCGGAGCATCAATTGCGACTATATTTTTTATTTCCGCCATTTTGTTCGCAGTGATGTCAGTTTATGGAATGCTCACGAAGTCGAATTTGAATTCGTTCGCTCGTTATTTTTCTATGGGGCTTATTGGCTTGATAATTGCGTCTCTTGTAAATCTTTTTTTGCGTTCTAGCACAGTTGACTGGATTCTTTCAATTGTGACTGTGGTGCTTTTTACCGGTCTTACCGCGTATGACGCGCAAAAAATGCTTCGTGCGAGCCAAGCGGCAGAGGGAATGGCAGAGACAGATGTGTTCAAAAAGGCATCAATTATAGGCGCGTTGGAATTGTACTTGGATTTTATAAACATATTCCTTGCGCTTCTTCGTATTTTTGGCAGAAGACGAGACTAGAATTGCGCGGTGGCGGGGCATCGGCTATAAGTGAAAAAAAACGTTCGCGAAGGCGCAGGGCTGACCGCTGGATTTTTTTTTACCACTATTTGTTTTTGAAAGGTCAGGTCGCTACGCTGAACAGTTTTGCAGAGCAAAACTGTTTAACTCAAGCGATGTGAACTTGTTCGCGCAATTGTACAACCCACTAGCCAGTTTTGTGAGTACCGCGAACGAAACTGGAGGGCGAGGTCTATCGTCTAGCGTTGAACGCCCCTTTTTTCCTCGCAATTGTACAATCCACTAGCCAGTTTTGTGAGCGCCGCGAACGAAACTGGAGGGCGAGGTCTATCGTCTAGCGTTGAACGCCCCTTTTTTCCTCGCAATTGTACAATCCACTAGCCAGTTTTGTGAGCGCCGCGAACGAAACTGGAGGGCGAGGTCTATCGTCTAGCATTGAACGACCATTTTTTCCTCGCCCCTTGACCAAACGGTTTTATTTCATTAAAATTATAAAACTATTAAAATATCGCTTCTATGGCGATTCTTTTTGGAGTTTTTATGAACAGCGCTATCGGAGTAATTCTCCTTGTTTCCTTTATAATTGTTTGTGTTCTTATCGTCCTTCTTGTTCTTGTGCAAGATGATGGGCAGAGTGGAATGGGCGGGCTTTTGGGCGGTCGTGGAACTGCCGCGTTCGGTTCTCATTCGGCAAGTGTGCTTACGAAAGCAACTGTTGTTCTTGTTGTTTTGTTTTTCGTGATTGCTTTTGGGCTTGCTCTTGTGAACAAAAAACCAAAGGCGGTTGAGGATCTTGCACCTGTTTCTGGCGTTGGCTCTGAGCTCGAATCGGAAGAGGTTCTTGAGTCTACAGAAAATGGAGATTGGTGGGTTTCTGGCGATGCTAGGACGAGCGATGCACAGGATGCTGAAGTGAATGCAGAGAGTAGCGCAGCAACAGAAAGCCCTGCATCTTTGGATGAAACGACAGTGTCTTCAGAAGCGAATGCGTCTGCAAAGGAAACGGAAAAAACTTCCGAATAAAAAATAATTTTTTTTTGTGGTGATACTATGTTGAGCGATTTTGTGAAGCTTGAAAATATACTATTGAATCTTGAAAGTGACAGTAAAGATGAGCTTTTTTCAGAAATGGTTGAAAGCCTTGTGAGGATAAACCCTGTTATCGATAGGATTGAGGCTCTTTCTGCACTAGAAGACCGTGAGAGCAAGCAGAATACATGTATTATGTCAGGCGTTGCAGTGCCTCATGCATCCTGCGTTAATGTTACAACACCAATGATTTCAATCGGCATTAGCAAGGAAGGTGTTGACTATGAACTGCACGATAATTCTGCAGTTGATGGAAACCCACCAGTTCACCTTGTTATCCTAATGCTTTTTGAACATGGAAACACAGAACTTCATATGGAAATTCTTTCCGAACTGGCGCAGTTGCTCCAGACAGGGCAATTCTATCAAACTGCGCTTACCGCGACTTCTGCAAAGGGACTTATGGATGCCATAAAGGCGATGGAAAAAGATTTGTAATGGTTTTTGCGGTGCATCTTCTTTTTGTTGTGCCGCCGCTTTTCTATAATAGTGAGAGGTGTGTGCTAAAAGTCGCACAAATAGTGCAACTTTTAGCAATTCAAGTTTGCGTGCAAACTTGTTATATACCGCACATTCCGCTTGAAACTTTGTGCTACGCACTCGATGCGAAGCATTTCATTGCGAATGTGTATAAAAAGCCATTCGCGAAATTGTTAGCAAGCGCAAGATTGCGACTTTCGTTCTTGACTTTTTAAGAGAGGTGTCTAATGGAATCAGAGGAAGTGAATGTTATCGCTCATCTTTTGGAAGTCGAGCAAAATGCATCGTTGCTTATAAAAGATGCCCAAAATGACGCCAATGAAATTTTGTCCGAGGCGCATGCAAAGGCTGACGCGGAGTACAAGGCGGGATTTGAATCGATTTCTGCTGAGCTTGAAGCGGACTATAACCGTCGACTTGACGAAATTTCCAAAAAATATGCAAAAATTATACGCGATTATCAATCTGATTTGGAAAAATCCGAGAAGAATACAAAGGCGTTCACTGACTTGCTGAAAAAAACGCTTTCCGAGTTGTAAGGTGATTTATGAATAGGTCTAGTGCCTCGGCTTATGCGTATGCAAAGGCAAGTGGAATATTGGTGAAATCTTATGCGGGTGATAATGCGTCTCTTCTGTTTAACGCGAAATCTCTTGCCGAGTTATGGGAGTTGATTTTCCACACAAATGCACCGTCTGTTCCAGAAGTTCTTCTTGCAAACAACATAGAAAACGAGGCGATGAAACGCTTTGTTAATCAGTATACACACCTTCTTGATGCGTATGACAGTCCTGACTCCTACCTGATTGAACTTATCCGACGATATGAAATAGAAAATCTAAAGGTGATTGCCGCTTCCTTGAGTCTTGGAGAGGAAAAAATGCCGAGGACAGTGGACATCGGTGATTATTCGTTTTTGCATTACAACGAGTGGCCAAACCTTTCTGCGATTACAAAAGGCACTCGTTATGAATGGTACAATGATGCTTCTGCAATTGAAAAGCGGGCGCATCTTGATTATCTCCTTGATGCTGCTGAAATAAAAACGCTTTGGGCATCCCTTGATGAGATTTCAGATGGTTCTAAAAACACTTTAAAGAAGTTCTTTATTGAAGAATATTCCGTGAAAAATATGCAGTGGGCGTTGCGTCTGAAGGTGTACTACAAGTTTTCCCGCGAAAGAATAATTGAGAGCCTTTTTTGTCTTGGTGACAAGCCGTCTCCGTCAGACAAGATTTGCCCCTATGCGTTTGAGATTCTTGACAAGGATGTGGATTCTTACGAGGACTGGGAGAGTTGGCGGTTCGCGAAGTTTTTGAATAGCCACACTGAGGGTGAGGTGTGGAGCGTGAATCCAAGAAGAGTCGAGCACTGCTTTAAATTCTTGGGCTGGGGCAAGGCTCGGAAAATGTTTCATCTGTATCCGATGACAGATATTTCGATGGTGATGTTCTTTTTTATAAAGCAGCAGGAGTTGAATTGCATAAGGGCTGCGACTGAACGCTTGCGCCTTGGAGCAAGCGTCTCCGAGGCTATGTATGTTGCTGGCGTGCGGAAAGAACTGGATGTATAGGAGTGTATAGATGGCAAGAACTACACGGATGAGTTTGATTGAAATTATGACGATGGCGCAAGATATTTCTAATGTGATTGAGTATCTTGGAAAAAAAGGATGTTTTCAGTTTCAATCTAAAAAGCACGATGCAGTTACTGATAAAAAGGAGAATGTTGCAAATGTTGACAGGGAATTTTTTGATAATTTGCAGAAGGCTCGTCTGTTTTTGAATATGCCTGATGTGGAGAACGACATCCTTGATTGTCCGCGTGCAGGAGATGATGAACGAAACGAGGCGACAAAAATCCTCGGGGCGGTGAATGATCTTATCGACCGATTTGAAACGCAAAACGAAGAGTCTTCGAGAATTGAGGATGCCTATAAAGAAGCGATGGCGTTTTCAAATTTAAAGGTATCGTATTCTGAATTGGAACATTTGTCATTTTTATCTATGAGAATTGGAAAGATTCCTGCGGAAAATGTTGCTGCGTTAAAAGAATCTTTGGGGAATGGGGCCGTAATAATTTCGTTGGGAAACGACACATCGCGCATTATGGCGGTGACTTCAAAAAAAGGACGTTTCTCCCTTGATACAGAGCTTAAACGATTTGGCTTTGTCAATATGGAAATCCCCCATGACTTTAAAGGAATCCCCGAGGATGCCTTGGATAGTCTGCGTTTGAAAAAGAACGAGGCGCAAAAGGCTCTTGCAACTCTTGAGGAAGAGAGGCGCAATTTTGCTGAAACGCATGCAGCGAGTCTGAAAAAGCTGTTGGCTTCGTTTTCCGTTGCGTATCAGGTTTTTGATATAAAAAACAGTCTTGAGGCGACAGCCCTTGTGTATCGGCTGACAGGCTGGATACCACGCAATGAGGTGTCCGTGTTTATGAGCGAACTTGACCAAATGACAGAGGGGCGCATTGCGATTCGAGAGTATTTGCCTATGGAGGTGCCGTCTGTCATTTCGGGCGAGGAGCAGGTTCCCGTAAAATTGAAGCACGGAAAATTCGTTGCTAGTTTTGAAAGGATGGTTTTTAGCTACGGCTCGCCGTTTTATGGAACGATTGATCCGACGCCATTTGTTGCGGTGTTTTTTACGCTTTTGTTTGGAATAATGTTCGGAGACTGTGGACAGGGATTGGTTTTCCTTCTTGTGGGAATCCTCATGGCGGCAAAAAAGATAAAGGTTGGCGGCTGGAATAAATTTGCTCCCATTTTTATAGCGATTGGATGCTCAAGCACGATTATGGGATTGATAACAGGTGAATTCTTTACAAATGAAACACTGCTTGAACCGTTTTCATTGTGGGTGACAGGACTTTTTGGCGCTCCGCGTTCTCCGATTTTAAAGGTTATGCCTTCTGCAAATCCAAATTCAATTAAAGTAATTTTTGGCATATTTGGAGTTACTGTCGCGCTCGGCTTTATTATAAATACGATTGGACTGGTGATAAATATCATAAACAAAATTCTGCAGAAAAAATGGGGGAGCGCGTTCTTTGGAAAGATAGGACTTGCGGGTGCGCTGTTCTTTTGGTATGTGGTTGTGTTTGCGATAAGAATAGCCGCGTTCCATCATGCTCCTGCGTTGTGTGATTGGGTTGTTATTGGCATTACGCTGTTTTTTGCGGCGTTTGGAGAACCGTTTGAACGACTTTTTAACGGAGAGAGACCGGTGCTTGAAAATGGCGTTGGTGCGATGATTATAGGTGGCATTGTGGAATTGATAGAGGTTGTTTCAACATATCTTTCGAATTCCATCAGCTTTGTGCGAGTCGGTGCGTTTGCCCTTGCCCATGCGGTTTTGGGATTCATCATCTCGATGATGGCGGAAAAGTGCGGTGCAATCGGCGGAGTATTTGTTTTGATTGTGGGAAACGCAATTGTCATAGTGCTTGAGGGTATGATTGTGGCGATTCAGGTGATTCGTCTTCAGTATTATGAATTCTTTAGTAAATTCTTTAACGAGACAGGAAGTGAATTTAGACCGCTTCAGTTTCGCTATGGAAAATAAATGATGTTTGGGCATTGCCCGATAGGAGAATTGGTATGAATAAAAAGATTTTTATTGTGTCGGCTATTTTGCTGTGCGTTGCTGTTCTTTCTGTGTCTGCGCAAAGCGAGGAAGAAGCTGTTTCTGAAGCCACCGCCCCTGCGACTGTGGAACAGGCGGAAAAGGCTTCATCGGACTCCTCTGCGATAAAATACATCGCCGCCGCCCTTGCGGTCGGCATCGCTTGTATCGGCGGTGGCATGGCAGTTGGAAAAATCGGTTCCGCTGCTATGGGCGCAATGAGTGAAAACGCAGATCTTTCTGGAAAGGCGTTGCCGTTCGTTGGCTTGGCGGAGGGCATCTGTCTCTGGGGATTCCTTGTTGGACTTCTTATTGTTGTCTTGTAGAAGTAGGCGTAAAACGTGGAATTTTACATAATAGGTGACAGGGAAATGGTCTTGGCGTTCAGACTTACGGGCATTTCAGGAACAGTCGCCGAAACTCGCCGTGAGATTTTGGATGCTTTTAACCGAGTCACAGGAAAGGGCGGTGAATTGGCTCTGCCTGTTGACGAATTGCCAAAGGTTTTGATTCTCACAGAGGCCGCTGCGGCTCAAATCGAAGAGGAAGAGCTTGAATGGCAAAAACAAGGGAAATTTCCGCTTATCGTTGAAATTCCGTGCCTTGACGGGCATATTGAAGGAAAAAAGACTCTGACAGATGCAATCCGCGAGGCTATTGGAGTTCAGATTTAGGGGTTTTTATGAATGAATTACGCTCTACTGAAATTCTTGACAAAGAAATTCAGACTGACGCTCGAAAAAAAGCAGAAAAGATACTCAACTCTTCAAAAACGCAGAGGGATGTGATACTCAATTCTGTCTCGGCTCGTATTGAACAGGCAAAACAAGAGCGCGCTTTAAAGTATGACAAAAAAGTCGAGGCCTTTGAAAAGGACAAGGAGTCGAGCATTCCTCTTGAAAAGCAGAGGTTTTTTGCGGCTTTCACTCAACGCTCTCTTGAAAAGGCGGCGAACGATTATATCGAGTCCCTTTCTGAGGAAGAGAGAATAGGATTGGTTTTAGAGTCACTGAAAAAATATGAAGAGAAATTGCAGTCAAAAAAAGTAAATGCTTATGTGTATGGTTTTGAAGCTGACGGTGTAAAAAAGGTGCTTGAGAAACGGGTGAATCTTGCTTCATTGCAAAGAACGGAATTTAATAAAATTGTGGTTGAAAATCCCTGTGGCATTGAACATAAAAGAGGCGTAATCCTTGAAACAGAGGATAAATCAATCAGATGCCGCCTGACGCTTTCTGAGATTTTGGGGCAGGTCATGGATACATATCGCGAGGAGCTTTTCAATGCGCTTTTTTACGGAGGAAGTGAAAAATGATTGAAGGAAAGATTACGCGAATTTCAGGACCGATTGTGTATGCAGAGGGGCTGGATAACTGCGGGCTTTACGATGTTGTTGATGTTGGCGAAAAGAAGCTTATTGGTGAGATTATACGGCAAAACAAGGGGCATGCGACGGTTCAGGTGTACGAGGAGGATACTGGTATGCAAATCGGCGAAAAGATTGTGTGCCATGAACGCCCTCTTTCATTGCGCTTGGGGCCGGGACTTGTCGGCTCAATTTACGATGGAATTCAGCGCCCCTTAAAGTCTATGTACGAGCAGTCGGGTTCATTTTTGCTTCCTGGAGAAAGAACAGAGCCTCTTGATGTGAAAAAACTGTGGCATTTTGAGGCGTTGGGGGGAGTTGAGAAGGGATGCGCCATAAAACCCGGCTTTGTGCTTGGCACGGTGAAAGAGACAGAGTCGATTACGCAGAAAATTATGGTTTCTCCTTCAGTGCGTGGACGCGTTCTTGCAGAGTTTTATGGATCGGGCGACTATACGATAGATGAGGTTATTGGAAAAACGGAATTTGACGAGGAGATAAAACTTTCGCAGTTTTGGCCTGTTCGTGTTCCTCGTCCGTATTCTGACAAGCTTGAGGTTTCCGAGCCGCTCATAACGGGGCAAAGAGTTATAGATGTGTTCTTTCCGCTTTCAAAGGGGGGGACGGCTGCGATTCCTGGTGGCTTTGGCACGGGAAAAACGATGACACAGCACGCCGTTGCAAAATGGTGCGATGCGGATTTGATTGTGTATATTGGCTGTGGCGAGCGCGGAAACGAGATGACTGAAGTTCTTACGGAATTTCCAGAATTGATTGACCCACGGACGGGGCGCTCCATTATGGAGCGAACAATTTTAATCGCGAACACATCGAATATGCCTGTTGCGGCGCGTGAGGTTTCGCTTTACTCTGGAATTACGCTTGCCGAATATTTCCGCGATATGGGAATGCATGTTGCGATTATGGCGGACTCAACAAGCCGCTGGGCGGAGGCGTTAAGAGAGCTCTCTGGGCGAATGGAGGAGATGCCAGCGGAGGAAGGATTCCCTGCATATCTTCCAACGCGCCTTGCATCTTTTTATGAGCGGGCGGGTCGCGTCGTTGCTTTGAATGGCGAGGAGGGCTCTGTTTCCGTCATTGGCGCGGTTTCGCCTCCTGGAGGCGACTTCTCCGAGCCGGTGACGCAACACACAAAACGCTTTATCCGCTGTTTTTGGGCGTTGAACAGAGAGTTGGCGAATGCGCGTCATTATCCTGCAATTGGATGGATAGACTCTTACTCGGAATACGCTGCTGAAGTGCGTGAATGGTGGGAGAACCACAATCCGTTGTGGTGGCAGGTTCGGCTTGAGGCGTTGGAGCTTTTAAAGAAGGAGGAGCGGCTTGAACAGATTGTGCATCTTATTGGACCGGACGCGCTTCCCAACACCGACCGATTGATTTTAAAGGTCGCTGAAATGATAAAGAATGGATTTTTACAGCAAAATGCCTTTGATGATGTCGATATGTATTGTCCATCTGAAAAACAAATAAAAATCCTTGAGTTGATGATGAGCTTTTACAGCCGCGCTTTGAATCTCATAAAAAATGGCTGTCAACTCACCAAAATCAATTCGCTTTCAGTTGCCGATGAAATTATCCGTATAAAAATGGATGTTCCAAACGATAAAATAGAAAAAATAGGCGATGTGCAGATGCATCTTGATGAGCAGTTCAAAGAGCTTGAATCTATATATAACAAGGCGGTTGCATTATGAGGGGAATTGAATATCGTGCGGTGACTTCCGTTGACGGACCGATTGTTGTTGTGCGAAGAACTGAAAATGTGTTTTACAACGAAACCGTCTGTGTTCGAGATAGAAACGGTGAAAAAAGGCTTGGCAGGGTGATTGACCTTTCTGAAAGCCTGTGCGTCGTGCAGATTTTTGGAAGCACAAACGGCGTTGACCTTGTGGAAAGCTCTGTGGAATTTCTTGAAAAACCGCTTGAGCTTCGCGTTGGAGAGGGGCTTTTAGGACGAGTTTTCAATGGATTGGGAGAGCCGATAGATGGCTATCCTGATATTATTTCCTCAAAAATGCTGAATGTGAATGGGAATCCAATAAATCCCTATGCTCGTTCATATCCGCGAGACTTTATTCAGACAGGAATTTCTGCGATTGACGGAATGAACAGCCTTGTTCGTGGGCAAAAGCTTCCGATTTTTTCAGGAAATGGTCTGCCTCATAACAGGCTTGCGGCGCAGATTATCAGACAGGCAAAGCTACGCAATTCTGACGAGCAGTTTGTTATGGTTTTTGCGGGGATGGGAATAAAATATGATGTCGCGAAATTTTTTGTGAATACATTTGAGGAGTCGGGTGTTCTTTCAAATGTCGTGATGTTCCAGTCGCTCGCGGATGCCCCTTCCATCGAGCGAATTATGACCCCTCGATGCGCTTTGACTGCGGCTGAATACCTTGCGTTTGAAAAGGGCATGCATGTTCTTGTGGTGATGACTGATATGACAAACTACTGCGAGGCATTGCGAGAGATTTCAACGACACGTGGAGAAGTTCCCGGCAGGAAGGGCTATCCTGGCTATCTGTATTCAGACCTTGCGGAGTTGTACGAGCGGGCGGGAAAAATAAACGGCTCGGAAGGTTCGATTACGCAAATCCCGATTCTCACGATGCCGAACGATGACATTTCACATCCGATTCCTGATTTGACGGGGTATATCACCGAAGGGCAGATTGTTCTTGAGCGCGAGTTGGATTCTAAAGGCGTGTATCCGCCTGTTGCTGGTTTGCCAAGCCTTTCTCGCCTTATGAAAGATGGCATTGGCGACAAAATGACTCGCGAGGATCACGCCAATGTTTCGTCTCAACTGTTTGCCGCGTACTCGAAAGTGAAGACGATTAGAAACCTTGCGTCAATTATTGGCGAGGAGGAGCTTTCTCCTCTTGACAAGCAGTACTTGAAATTTGGCGAGCGTTTTGAAAATGAATTCCTCTCACAGGGTGAATATGAAGACAGGACTATAGAACGAACGCTTGAAATCGGTTGGTCGGTTTTGAAGGAGCTGCCAAGGGAAGAGCTGTTCCGAATCAAGTCCGAGTTTATAGAGAAGTATGGGGGCTGACCACGGGCGACCACTAGTACGGTGCACCAATTATTGTTGGTAGAAGGTCGCCTCGCACTTTTGCTTGCGCAAAAAGGTGTACACTGGTACTACAGTGGTTGAATGCTCGATGTTGCACCAAATATAAGGGGTTAATATGGCGAGATTGAATGTTGCGCCGACAAAATCAAATCTTCTTTCGATGAAAGAACAGCTTGCTATTTCTCAAAATGGATATGACCTTCTTGAGCAAAAGCGTGAAATCCTTGTGCAAGAGTTGATGCGGATGGTTGAAAAAGTGAAAATGCTTGAAAATGACATAGAGGCAATCACGAAACGCGCATATCCTGCTTTTAAACGGACGCTGATGGCAGATGGAAGCGATCAGGTCAAGAGAATTTCGCATGATGTTCACTATGAATTTGAGATGCATGAGAAGCAGGTGACCATTGCGGGGATGTCTTTTTCAACGCTTGATGTGACTATTCCAAGCAAGCAGCTGTTTTACTCTATGATTGGAACATATGCCAACACCGATGATATGATAGGACAGTTTTTTGAGCTTCTTTCTCTTTTGACGCAAATGGCTTCAATTAGAACGATTGTGTGGCGATTGGCAGGCGAAGTGAAAAAAACACAGCGAAGGGTGAATGCGCTTGATAAATTGGTGATTCCGCAGACCCTTGAAACAAAAAATTATATAGAAAATGTGCTTGAGGAAAAGGAGAGGGAAAACGTCTTTGTCCTGAAAGCCTTGAAAAAACGAAATTCATAACAACGGGAGTGAAAGTATGAAAGCAGTTACACAAATGGTGTAACTGCTTTCAACTCAAGTTTGCTTTGCAAACTTGTTATATATTGCACATTCCGCTTGAAACTTCGTGCTACGCACTCGTTGCGAGGCACGGCGTTGCGAATGTGCATAAAAAGTCAGTCGCAAAATTGAAATTTTGCTCTTGACTTTTTATAGGAGAAGGTATGGATTCTATTTTGAAAAATATTGTTGTTGCAGTTAGTGGCGCTCACAGTTCAGTTGTTGCCTCTATGTATGGCATTTATCTTGCAAAAAAACAAAAAATGAAAATGAAGGCTGTGTATGTTGTGGACACAGCGACTCTCAAATATCTTGCGGCAACAAAATTCCTTTCTTCCGATGAAAAAGATGAATACAGGAATTCCCTTGAATATGATGGGAAACGCTACCTTGAGTATATAGATGGTCTTGCAAAAAGCAAGGGGGTTATGATTGAAACCGAAATGGCTGAAGGTGCGGTGAGCACGGAGGTGATTCGTGTGGCGGACGGTTTTAAGGCGGATTTGATTTTAATAGGTGGAAAAGACGACAAGTCTTCATATATTGATGTTGATAAAGCAAGAAAAAGTGCGCTTGCTCATGCTCGAAGCGATATCATCAGTTATGCGCATTGTCCTGTCCTTGTGGTGAATAAACCTGACATGGAATCGCTCTTTAAAATCCTGTGATAGACTGCTATAAAATACTTGGCGTGAGGCAGAATGCGACTGCCAGTGAAATAAAGAGGGCGTATCGGGCAAAGGCGAAATTGCTTCATCCTGACGCGACGCATTCTCAAGATTCGGAGAAATTCCGTCTTTTGGTCAAGGCGTATGAAATTCTTTCTGATAGAAGACAGCGCTCTCTTTTTGATGAATCATGTTGCACTCATTTTTATTCCAACAAAAAAAACACAGGTTCGTTTGATTATCATGAATGGCTTATTGCACGGACAGATTATGAGAGCCGCGCAAAATTGATTTTTTTTGACTTGATGCACAACCGTGAGGACGAGGCGGTTCAGGAATTCAAGCGCATGAATATGGATCACATGGATTTTTCGCTCAAGCACTGGTTTTCCCGAGAGGATTTTATGGACTATGGCTATATTCTCGCAGAGGAGCTGGTTTTGCGCGGCGAATACTACGATGCAATTATTCTTCTTGAACAGATTATAAAAATGGAGAGAACCTATAATTATTTCCGCTTGTTTTTTCCTGAGGTTATGGATTTTACCTTGAACATTCTCAAACGCAAAGTGGAAGGCGTTTTGAGCGACGAGTTGAGCATCGATGTGTGGGAGCGCGCGCTTGATATGGGCTTCTCCAAAAGCGACAACTCTTTCTTTCTTCGAAAAATGTCCGAAGCGTACCGCAGGCTCGGTGATATCCGCACCGCAGAAATCTGCATGCGGGAGAGCTTGTAGGGCTAGGTAGGGCAGCGGTAGCATCAGGGCTGCAGCACGAAAAATTATAGCATAATGAAACAGCAAAAATTTTGTAAAAGAAAGCAAAATTAAAGAAACGCGAGGGAAACCAGAACGGAAAAGTCGCTTTTATGCGTAGGCGAGGCGATACGATACTCTCGCCACAAAGGGGGGGGGGGTGAGGGTATTAACCTCTCCTACGCATAAATCTTGATGTACCATCTCGTAGTCAGATAGTGGTGAATCCGAGCTGCACCTTTTTGCGCAAGTGAAAAGTGCCCCCCCCCCTTGCTACCGTTGAATACTGGTGTATCATCTTCAGAGCTTGAAATTACGTCCCCAATCGCTGGTGTAGTACCAGTGCACACTTTTTTGCTATGCAAAAAAGTGCGAGGCGAACTACGACCTGCAAGCGCTGGTGTTATTTACGAGCGTTCGCCTGTGGTCGTGCCACAACTTTCTCTATGTTCGGGCGTTTGATGAGGTCGCTTTTCAATCCCTCCTCTCGCGCCTTGTTCACATAGTCGGGGCTTTGGAAAGAATACGTGAAATTTGTGTGCACATCATATGTGCCCTTCATAAGCGCATACGCGTCTTCCGTCATCACAAGCTCCTCGTCTGTTGGAATCACAAAGATTTTCACTGTGCTGTCGTCGCTTGAAATGCACGTCTCCGCGTTACCCGTAAAGCTCCATTCGTTCTTTTGCACGTCAATTTTGATGCCGTAATTTTCCAGCCCAGAGCACGCCTTCAGTCTCGTAATCGGACCGCGCTCTCCAACTCCCGCCGTCCACACAATCGCGTCAACATGCCCCAGCTCCGCCATATACGCGCCAATATATTTCTTTATGCGCATCGCTTCCATTTCAATGCACAGCTGGCACTGCTTGTCGCCTTTTGCCGCCGCAATTTCAATGTCGCGCCTGTCTGAATACCGTTCGGTTATGCCTAAGCATCCTGATTTTTTGTTCAAGGCTTTGTCCATCTCATCCGCGCTCATGCCCGTTTTTCGCATAATATAAAATGGCAGGGCGGGGTCAACATCGCCGCTTCGAGTCCCCATCACCAGCCCTTCAAGCGGAGTGATGCCCATAGAAGTGTCATAGCAGATGCCGTTTTTCACCGCGCACATAGACGAGCCGTTTCCGATATGACAAATGATAACGTTCGTGTCCTTTGGCTCTTTTCCCAAAAGCACCGCCGCGCGTTTTGCCGTGTACAAAAACGATGTGCCATGAAAGCCATATCTCCGCGCGGCGTATTTTGTGTACCATTCGCGTGGAACCGCATACATAAAATTTTCTTCAGGCATAGTCTGATGCCACGCCGTATCCATAATTGCGGCATGCGGAACATTTGGCATAACCTTTTGCGCCGCCTCAATACCCATAATATTTGCGGGCATATGCAACGGTCCCAAGTCGATGACAGATCGGAATCCATCAAGCACCTCAGGAGTGACAAGCACAGACTTTGTGAATTTATCGCCGCCATGAAGCACTCTGTGTCCCACCGCGCCGATAACGCTCACATCAGGGATGACTCCCATTTTCTCATCAGTAATAGTCTTTAAAATCAGCTCGATAGCCTCTTTGTGAGTAGGGCAGGGGCTTGTGATTTCATATTTTTCACCCTTTGTCTTGTGTGTGATACTTGAGCCCTCCGCTCCGACCCGTTCAACAACTCCATTCGCCAGCACTTCCTTGTTGTCCCAGTCATACACTTGATACTTCGCCGAACTAGAGCCGCAATTTAATGTAAGAATAACCATAGAAAATCCCCTAAAAATAAGATATGTATTATACTATACTGTTTTTTCACAATTTTATAAAGGGGGGAAGCCTTCCCCTCGGTCGCACTTCGTTGCGCTCTACCTTTGAACGAAAGTTATGTACAGTTTTTTGCGTAAGCAAAAAAACTGCGATGCGACCTTCAAGTTGCAGAAAGTTGAAAACTAACTCATGGTCGCCCTCTCACAACGCCTTGCGCAAGCCTGCGGCTTGCCACCGAGTTTGCTTCGCAAACTCGCAGCTTAATGCATTAACTGCTCGTTCAAGAAATAATTGGTTTAGCACTCTCTACCAAGTTTTGTTTGCTAACGCTTCCAAAACTTGCACAGGCTTTTAATCATTTGCTTTTTCCCCAAAAATCCTGTATATTGAATATCTGGCGCAAAAAGATTTGGCAGAGAAGGTGCTCGCTGACTACAACGATGTGTTCGCAGACATTGTGAACGGTCTGTTGTTTGACGGTGAAGAGGTTGTCAAGGAAGACGAACTGACATACACTCAAGTTCTCTCGCAATACAAGGCGGACAGCAACACGCTCCATGAGCAGGAGCGGGATATCGCAAAGATTTGGAATCGCTTCGACATACAGATTGCATTCATCGGAATGGAGAACCAAACAAAAATCGACCGTCTGATGCCGTTGCGAGTTATGGGCTACGATGGCGCGTCTTACCGAGCGCAACTTTTGAAAAACGAGAATCCCGCTCCCCATCCTGTGGTTACGCTTATATTATATTTTGGTGAGGAGCGATGGAACGGACCGAGAAGTCTTTCGGAGTGTCTTGAAATCCCCGAGAGATTAAAGCCGTTCGTGAGCGACTATAAAATCAATGTTTAAAATCCGCACTTAAATAGCGCGCGGATTTTAAACCCCGAGTTTTGTTCCAAAACTCGCTTATTCAAATGCGATTTCTCGTTTCACTGCAAAATCGCATTTTCAACAGTTTCGGAAACTGAAGTTTCCTGCACTGTTGAAAAATAAGGAATGTCTTTGAGATAGCATATCTTGAAAAAGAGCAACTGGAGAGATTTAAGAGTGATTTCAAGATTGTGGCGGATTTTTTCGTGCAACAGAGAACCACAAAGGGCTACGAGCCGAGCAAAGATCGAATAAAGCATGTTGACGAAATCTTGAAACTACTTGAAGTTTTGAGCAATGACAGACGCTTTTCCGAAATAGACATGGATAGTATAAAAGAGCAAACTAATAGAGGCATGACAGCCTAAAAATTGCTTCCGCAATTTTCTTCACGGCTTCCTATAAAACACCGCCCACCACAGGTGGGCTTACACAGGAGGGGTGAACATGTGTGTAGCATTGGACAAAATAGAAAACAGAGGTTTTAAGCGTGGTATTGAACAAGGCATTGAACAAGGTATTGAGCGCGGAACGGAAAACACAAAATATGAAACAGCAAGAAATTTTCTAAAGATGGGGCTGTCTCTAGAACAAGTTGCGCAAGGCACAACACTTCCTCTTGAAAAAGTCAAACAAATCCAACGAGAATGCGCTTCAAAATAAATAGTGAGTTGTTGACAAAAAAGGCCGCGCCCAACGGACACGACCTCAAGGAGGTTTTTTGGAAAATAAATTTATTTAAATCGATATGCAGCAGTGATAGTGATTACAAGAGCACAACGGTGCATTATCTTGTATTTTTCGTCATCTACTTTATCCTGTACTTTGTTGAAATCAACACCGTAGCGGATGTCTCCACCAAGCACAAAGTTTCCAATAATGCCAACAACGCCACATCCAAAATCCAAGTCGATTGTTGTGCCGTATGAGTCAATGTCATTTTTTCCGTCTTTAAATTTGTTTTTATACTTGGAATAGATTTTTCCCAGTGGGATGCCAAGTTTTTGGCCTAGGAATGGACGAATGTTTACAACGCTCACAGGAATGTCATAGCCAATCAATGCTGTGATGTCAAGACTGTGGTAATAAAAGCATAATTATGGATTCCTCCCAAAATTTCCGCCTATTTATTTTTTTATCAATTCTTTTCGCTTGAAACTTTCACTTGCAAAAAGTTTTATTTTATGCTAAATTCTAAAAATCTTTTCGGTATCCCGTTGGAAGGGAGGTGAAACAAATGGCAACTATCGTTGTGGAAGATTCAGAGAATCTTGAAAAAGCAATCAAACGCTTCAAGCGAATGGTTGAAAAAGAAGGCATTATTCGTGAGTACAAAAAGCGTGAATTCTATGAGAAGCCTTCAACAATTCTTAACCGCAAGAACAAAGCGCTTCAGCGCAAACTGATGAAAAAGAACCGCAAGACACATGATTCACACACTGCGTACTAAGTGCATGGGCAAAAGGACCGTTGAAAATCAGTTTTTTCAGCGGTCTTTTGTTTTTTTACTTCTCTTATCTCTCTTTTCCTGTAAAACCACACAACTTGAAAAATATTCATCTCTGTTGTCTTCGGACGAGCTGCTGCCGTTTTCACATGAGGAAATTGATTGGCAGAATATCGACGAGGGAATAGATTTTTTTACATTTTCCAAAAAATCGGGCGGTATTTCATATAATATCGTGAGAATAAATCTTGAAAATCCTGCGCTTGAGATTGTGACTTTAAAATCCAAAAAAACATGGCAGAAATCGTATTCTGTGAAATCGTTCGCTAAAAAAAATAATGCTATTGTTGCTATAAACACATCTCCATTTCATATAAAGGATTATATTTTGCCGTGGTCAAAGGGCATTGCAATTGGTCTTGTTGTGTCAGAAGGGAAAGTTCTTGTTGAACCAAATGAAAACTATGCTGCCATCGCATTTTACCGCACCGAGAAAGATGGCTTTGCGGATGGTTTTTGGAGCGCGAAAATTTTTGACAAGCAGACAGATGTTTTTCGAGAGGAAAAACTGCCCGAAGAGGCTTCTGGCGGGTTTTGGACGATTTTAAGAGATGGAAACATTTGCGAGTTCAGCAATATCAAAGATGTGCGCTCCGCGGTGGCAACGGGCGATTCGGGGAGGACTCTGTATCTTTTTGCAGGAAAGAATCTCACCTATGGAGAATGCGCCGTGATTTTTGAGAAGTTGGGATGCGAAGCGGCGATGCAGTTTGATGGAGGCTCTTCCACGCAATTGGTTGTGCAGGACAAGAACACTATTCGCCATGTGATTCCGCGTTCTGTTGTTGCGATGATTGGTTTTCGTCTCAAATCTTGAATTCCAAGAGTTGTCCCGATGCGTTTTGAATATGTAGTTTTTCAACGCTTGCAACGCATTTTTCAAATCCGAGATGTATAAAATCTTCTGCTGATAATCCCCCGCACCTCTCTCGTACATAGAGGGAATGAAATCCGTTTTCCATGGTCTTTTGGGCTGCAAAAAAAAGCATTGTTTTTAGGATGGTGTTGGTTTTGTCGTCGTTGTCGTTTTTTAGAATTTTAAAATCACTTATGTAAAGACTGCCTTTCTTTCTTATCAGCACAATCTCTCCAAACACGGAGGAGCTCTTTGTCGCCGTGAAATGTCCTCGCGCAGATTCTGCAAATTCTAATCCCTCATAAGATGGATTTTTCTTGCTTACAGAAATGCCATCTCCTATAGAGAAGAATTCCGTGTTGAATTCGGGATTGAGCTTTAAAAACGCACGGTATTTTTTGATTTTTCGAATAAGTTTTATGGTGCTGTAGTTTTTTGTGAGCGATGGGGTCTCCACCAGCCCATGAAATGAAAGGTTGTCGCTTACGATTATGCCGTTTTGGGAAAGGTTCTCTTTAAATCGTTCAAAAAATTTTATGTACTGCGCCTTTGATGCGTCTATAAAAATCAAGTCAAACTCAAAATCCGTGTGAAATGCGAGGGCATCCTCGTTGAAGAGTGAGATTTGAGACAAAAGATTCATATCCAAAAATGTCTGCTTTGCCACCAAATATCTATCCAAATCCAATTCCACGGTGGTGACCTTCACTTCAGGTGAAATTTGAGCGAACAGGGAGGCTGAATATCCAATGGCGGTTCCGATTTCCAGTATGCGATACAATTGTTTTTCCTTTATTAAGGAGATAAGAAATCTGCATCCTTCATCCTGTATGATGGGCACATCATTTTTAGCGGCATAGCGTTTTAGCTCGTCAATGTCTTTCAAAGTTTTCCAGCCTTTCCGAAAAAAAAAGCACCTTTCAAAGAGAAAGATGCTTTTTGAGCTATGATGGATTCGAACCATCGACCCACGCCTTAAAAGGGCGTTGCTCTACCTACTGAGCTAATAGCCCATTCAATAAAATGTTTTAATAGTATGCCGTTTTTTTTAAATTTAGTCAATAGAAAATGGGCGAGCACGAGTATTTTTGTAAATTTTAATTTATTTTAGCGCGCGCCGCTACGCTATCATTTTTTTGCTTTGCAAAAGACTGTACACTGGTTCTCCTGTTTTTTTTTTGAGCGCAGTTCCCCCCCCCCCCCCCCCCCC
>X363_Desmarests_Spiny_Pocket_Mouse__coassemble_58_pt1 | contig 96559 bp, 81 predicted proteins | sample X363_Desmarests_Spiny_Pocket_Mouse__metabat2_high_PE_007 | metagenome-assembled genome bin X363_Desmarests_Spiny_Pocket_Mouse | reverse complement strand
CCGTTAATACAAGTGACTTTCATAACGCCCATTATACACAAAGGCGCGTTTTTTTGCATTAATTTTTTACATTAATATGTAGGGAAGTTTAATCTTACTTGTTAAAAACATCCTATTGCCTTTGTATATACGTTGCGCGCGGGCGGGCGGTTATGTCCACCCTGCGGTTTTGGGCGCGCCCCTCCTCGGTGTCGTTTGGAGCGACTGGCTGCGTTGCGCCGTATCCTTTGTATGAGAACAGCTCCTCTGGCACGCCTTCTGCAATCAGCGCATTCATCACCGTTCGCGTCCTTTCAATCGACAAATTCATCTGCCCTATGGGTTTTCCCAAGTCGGCGGTGTGCCCCTCCACCAAAATCGTAAATTCATCGCCCGCGACTATTTCCTTGAGCATCTCCGCAATCCGCTTGATTCTGTCACTTTCTGACGGAAGAAGGGCAGGAGAGTCGGGCACAAACTTCAAGTCAACGCTAAAGAGAATTCCTGTGAGGGAGTCCGAGACATCTACGCCAGGAACTCTGTTTTCATACAGATACTTTTTCACAGAACGCAGCGTCGCATAATACTCCTCTGTCTTTTCAGGGATTTTCGCATCAAGCACAAGGTTTTCTTCGTCAAGCAGAATCACCACCCTGCCCTCTCTCAAAAGCTCCAAGTTCTTTTCGTTGCTGATGATTTTAAGCGCGTCTTTTTTGCGCAGAATCGGGTCTGTTCTATTCCTTCCATACACTTTGAACGCCCGCAAATACAACGGGTCGATTCCAACCCGCTCCTTCAACAGCGAGAAGTCATCGGTAAAATGATACGCCACAATGCCCTTGTTCGCAGCGACATCATAGTCAACCATATTTTTTTCATACACAACAGTCATATCCTCGCTCCACACCTGCGGACAAAAACACGGATACACCTCGTCGGACACATACTCCCCATGCACAGGAAGGCTTCCCCGCGCGTCGATGATAATGCCGCTGTATGCACGAGTCGAGACAATTTCAAAGGGAATCTCCTGCATATACGGAAACTTCTGCCGCACCAGCTGACGGTTTATGTTTATCATATCTATTGTGTTGTTTGTGCTTATCGTCTTTTCATCCTGCGAAATGATTTCGGGAGTGGTTTTGCCATTCTCAATGATTCTTGTTATCTCTTCGAGAGTCACAATCCCCGTCTCCGTCAAATCGCCCACATAATTCGCGTTGTCCACAAGAAGATACAAGAGAGAATCCTTCAAAAGGGAGGGCGTTTTTATTTTTATCAGCCCCGCCGCGCTGCTTTTTCCAGATGGAAGCGAAAGATGGGATTTTTCCATATCAAGCGATACCGTTGAGGAGAATTCCTTTGCAATCCAATTCACCTTGCTTTGCGCCTCAACATACCCCTGCCCAAAACCAAGCGCGCACAAACAAAAAACAGCGCATCCCAAAAAAAACTTTCTCATATTTTCTTTATCGGAAGTATTCAAAGGATTTTTGAGGGATAAATGTGGAGAATTACGAAGAGGAATCAAGGAGGGGAACGCCTTGCTGGAAGCTGCGTGCTATGCATTTGCTGCAAGCTCCCATAAGAGGACACGACACCTAAAAAAAACAAGCGTTTTATTTGTCTGGAATTGACATTTTTTACCTAATAGCAGACAATTAAAGCGAGATATTGACTATGTAAAAATAAAAATTCGATATTGAAATAAAACGCCTGTGGATTTATAATACTTGTTATGAGAAAAAACTGTTTATCTGCCATGAGGCTTAAAACCACTACCCCCCCCCCTATCATCTGTATTTTTTAAATCACAGTCTTGTCTGCATAATCCACTCTGTAAAATTCGCAAGACTCTCATATTGCTCTTGCTTGTTCTCACAACAGCGAATGTTTTTGCAGCTTCCAAAAAAGCGAATGAGCTTGATGATGTAATCGATGCCATCAATGAGAGTCTTATGGAAAGAGTTTCGCGAAATTCTATTATCTGCGTTATGGAATTTTCAACGCCGAGCAAAAATTTAAGTGAGTATTTGCGGGAACAAATAGCATCTGAACTTACCGAAAGCACTTCATTTAAAATTGTCACAAGAAATGAAATTGACAAAATAGAGAAGGAATTGGACTTTCAACTTGCAGGCTCTGTGAGCGATGAAACGGCAATCTCGATTTGTCAAAGGCTTGGAGCGCAATACATTTTAATTGGCGATTTAAATGAAATTGACAATGCATATAGTCTTCGGGTGAAGCTTTTGGGCGTGGAAACCGCGCAATATATAATCTACAAAACATACACAATAAAGCGTTCAATGAAAACAGAGCAGCTTTTGGGAAATGCCGCGACATATAAAAAATGCGACATTGGACTGCGCCTTGAGGCGAATAAAAATTCGACAAGTTATGTTGCTCCTGCATTAGGATTTTTCTTTGACTATAATTTCACGAAAAAATTCACGGCGGGAATAAATGCCATTGTGAGCGACGATTTGTTTTTTAAGGAAAAATCGCTTATTTCTTTGGAATTGCTTGCAATGGCTCGTTTTTACATCGTTTCGCCATCAGGAGAACCTGCGTCTGGTATTTTTGTGCAAGGCGATATTGGTGCAGAGATGTTTTTTGTGGGAGACGATGTTTCAGCCGCTTTTGACGGGGGAATTTCTGTCGGCTACAAAAAGACGTTTGGCGTGTTCTGCCTAGAAGCGTATGTGAGAGGTGGCTATCCTTATCTTTTTGGCGGTGGCTTGGGACTTGGAGTTTCGTTCTAGTTTGTTTGCGATGTGTTGAAGATTTTCAGGAGGTTTTTATGAAGAAAAATAGTGTGCGTTTGATAAAATTGTTTGCGACAGGATTTGCAGTTCTCGTAGTGACACTCTTTTGTTCGTGCGAAAATTCTTTTTTTATGCGCTCTGCAAAGATTTACAAAGTTCGCTTCAGCACGAATGGTGGCACGCACGTTGAGAGTGTCATTTCAAATCACATTGAAGAATCTCCCTACACAGAAAAGAAGGACTGCGATTTTTCAGGCTGGTACAGGACGAGCGATTTTTCGGGAGAGGAGGTTTCTTTTCCGTTAAAAATTGAAAGTGACACAACACTGTATGCAAAGTGGCTTGAAAAATATACCGTGACTTTTAAAACGAACGGTGGAAGCGAAGTTGCATCGTTTTTAACTTCACAGATTGAAGCCTCTCCGCTTTCATTTAAAGAAGACTATTTGCTTGAAGGCTGGTATGAAAACGCCGATTTTTCTGGCGGAAAGGTTGCGTTTCCGTATCCACTAAAAAAACCAACGATTCTCTACGCCAAGTGGAATCGTGCGTATACTGCCACATTTGCTGTTGACGGTGGAGTTGAAATTGACTCATTCAAGGCGGCAGTGATTGCTGAAGCACCTCTTACAACGAAAAACGGCTTTGATTTTCTTGCGTGGTATTTGGATGCGAATTTCTCTGGCGAAGCGGTTGCATTTCCCTACACATTGCAAAAAGACACAACATTTTACGCAAAATGGGCGGAACGCTTTACCGTGACATTTGAGGTGAATGGCGGAAGCGCAATCGATTCTGTAAAGGTTTCAAAAATAGAATGTGCGCCTGTTTCCATAAAAAACGACGCGGATTTAGTCGGCTGGTATGAGAATTCAGATTTTTCAGAAAATGCGCTTTCCTTTCCCTATTTTGTACAAAAAGATACCACTCTGTATGCTCGCTGGAACAATAGATACACGGTGACATTCAATACAGATGGGGGAAGCACCATTGCGTCTCAAAAGACAGGAATTATAGAAGGTGCGCCAAGTGCTACGAAAGATGGTCATACGCTTGCTGGCTGGTATAAAGATGAAAATTTCATTTTTGAAGTGAATTTTCCGTATGTGGTGGAAGAAAACACCACGCTTTATGCAAAATGGAGTCCTGCTGTCTACACAATTTCCTACAATGCGAACGGTGCGACAAGCGGCATTCCTCCTGCAAGCGCTGCAGCCGAACACGGCAAAAAATACACGATTGCAGAAAATAGCGGAGGTCTCGCAAAAACAGGTGCAGAATTTGTGAATTGGAATGCAAATGCCGCTGGAACGGGAAAAAGTTATGTTTCTGGAACAGAAATTGAAGTGACAGAAAATCTGACGCTTTACGCAAAATGGATGACAGAAGACGAAATTGAAATTGCAAATAGCGCATGGTCGTATCCAACTGCAACGCCAAACATCACATGGTCTGGAAGCGGAACGGAAGCGTCACCTTATATCATAAAGAATGCACAGCAACTTGCAGACTTGGCATATATGGTGAACTATGGCATGTCATACAGCGGAAAGTATTTTAAACTTGCAGCCGACATAGACTTGAACAAAGGAATGTCAGTATCGTCAAGCACGACTAACGCAAAGGAATGGCATCCAATCGGAAATAGCGCGTCTTTTTATTTTGCAGGCACTTTTGACGGAGACAGACACACAATAAAGGGGCTGTATATCAATTCTGAAAACTACAAATACGCAGGACTTTTTGGCTATGTTTCAGGTGGTACAGTGGAAAACATCACTATGGGGCAAGGATGCATTTTGAATAAATTTTCTACGGCGGAATCTTGCACTGGAGCGATTGCGGGATGTTTGAATATGGGAACGATTATTTCTTGTGGGAATGCAGGGACTGAGATTTCTGATGTGGACTCGAATAACCGCTCTTATGTTGGTGGAATTGTTGGCTGGATGCAGGGTGGAGAAAGAACTGACGAGTATGGTACGGAAAAAATAATTTATTCTGAGATTTACAACTGCTATAATAGGGCGAATATTATTGGATATACTTCTGATGGATATGTTGGAGGAGTAATAGGATATGCTTATAACTATAACAATATTTATAATAGTTATAATGCAGGAAGTTTAAGAGGGTGCTATGTTGGAGGTATTTTGGGATACAGTTACAACTCGAATAATATATGCAACTGCTATAGTTATGGAAAACTTGATAGCACCTATAGCAACTATAAGGGAGGTATTTTAGGATTTTATTTTTATTATTCTAGTAATAAAATTTCTTATTCATATTACTATTCCGCAACTGCAAACACAGCTGGCGGAAATCCTAGCACTAAAGGCGTAGGTTCTTTTGCTTCCGCAAATGGTTCTGTTTCGGATGGCTATGTCTCTGGTGGCACAGTCTTCCAATGCCTTTCTCAATGGGTAGCCGATAACAATGCTGAAAACAAATATTCCACATGGAAAGAAATCGATGGCTGGCCTGCGTTGGAGTGGGAATAGGAATTTTAAGGAATCAAAGGATAATTTATAAAATATTTTGGAGGAAAAAAAATGAAATATATAACTTATGAAAATAGTAATAATCCGCATTTGAGAATCCATAAAGAAGGATGCAAACACATAAGAAAAAATGGAGGGAAGGGTAAAGGGCTGTATAAAGAATTTGATACGCTGGAAGATGCAGAAAAATATGCAAAAGAAAATGCAACAAAGTATAAAAATAATATACGAAATTGCTCATTTTGTTTTAGGTAGTGCTCAAAATAAAGAAATTATATTTTCAAAGGAAAAAAGATGACCGAATTACAAAGAAACTTTGAAAACCGCGTGAATCAATCCGTAAAACAGATGCTAAAACTCGGTTATAAATCAACTATATTTGAAACTATGCGACAGGAACACGGAACAATAGACGCAATAAAACGATTGGTTGTGGATAAGAAAATTTCAGAAGGATTTAAATTTTTATGGGAACATAAAAGGCTTGATTTATCTGTTGAGAACATCATCCTAGAACCTGAATGGAACAGTTTATTTTCAGATTCTGAACGCACTGCCGCAAAAAACAAACTGCAACAATGTGGATTTAAAATTTAAAATCGCTGAAAATTGGGGTGTATACAATAAAATTTAAAAACAGACAAAAAGGAGGTTCTACCTATGTCAATTTGGCGTGATATTTGGAAGGAGGCTGTTTCGGCGAATCAAAAAATGGTTCTTGAGGAGGATTCATCTGCGAAAGCGTTTTCTTTATTGCTTGAAAAATACCCAAACGATGGCATGGTCTTTTATGAAATGGGAGAAGCCTACGAAACAATGGGAGATTATGACAAGGCGACTGAAAACTATAAAAAGGCGCGGGAGCTTTTTCCTGTGCCTCACTGGAAAAATGTCGCGAAGTTTGCAATGGACAGAATAGAAGCATCTCCCCTGCACTTTGATTCTGTTGGGTATGACAAATTCTATACACTGCAATGGAATGCGTTTCACACGATGCACACATTCGCCCATTTGCTTGACGAATGCCGTTATCTTGGAATTTCCGCCTTGTCACGAATTGACTCTGAAGCGGGCTCTGAAATTGTGCATTTTAGAACAGCGATGGAAATTGAAATTCGCGCTCTATTCCCTGATTTAATTCCTAATCCAAATGACTTGTGTTTGGGAAAAATTTTATCAAAATTGAAAATTGCAGGCGTGGATTGGGAAGTTATCTGTGATATGGACAATGTTCGTCTAAAAGGAAATGACTCCGTACAGGAAAATACCTATGATGAAAAATATCTATCGAGCACGATAAACTCGTTTATAGCCGTTATGGAATATTTTGACAGTATTTCACAGAGATGAATTTTATTTTGCAAAATAAACGCTCTTGAAAACGCTCTTGAATTGTTCCCCAAAACAAAATATCTGTGGTATAATCAATATAACAAAACAAAGGGAACGAGGTATGTAATGCCAATTTTAAGTGAATTTTCAGGAATTAAAATTTACATTTACTGGGATGATCATTTGCCACCTCATATCCATGCAGAATACTCAAATTTCAGAGCTTTAATTGACATCGATAAATGTGTAGTAATAAAAGGCATACTTCCGATAAATAAAACCAACCTTGTTTTGAGTTGGTGTAAATTACACAAAGCAGAACTTTTTGATGCATGGAAAAAAGTATGTAATCATCAAATGCCTTTAAAAATCACACCCCTAAATCAATAATAGAAGATAAAAAAGCATTTGAATAGTACACGCTCTGTATTTAGGTTTACTATAAAACATTGTTCTTTGGAGGATGTTATGAACACAGTAATTCAAGTTTTACCGAGAAAGGGGTATAAAGTTGTGGTTTATTTTTCTGATGGCGCAATAAAAGAATGCGATATTTCTCATCTTGTGGGCAAGGGGGTTTTTGAGGCTCTTGAAGATGATGACTTTTATCATAATAACTGCACAGTCCTGAACAACACATTGGCATGGACTCTTGATGGCAAATACGATGGGTCAAATTGCTTGGATTTAGATCCCGATGTGCTTTATGCAAATGGGAAAAGCATATCAGATCCATTGGACGATGTGGCGTAACAGAAAATATTGAAAAACTTTATGGATTTTTTTGATGCCAGGATTTAATCTTTCGCAAACACAACGCGCTTCTCTCTCTCAGCGGCAAACTATGTCGCAAAAGCAGATTTTCGCGCTTAAATTGATTGCTCTGCAAAGCGGGGACTTGCGAGATGAAATATACAAACTGGCAGAAGAAAACCCTGCGCTAGAAATTGTTCGCGACGCAATGCAAGAAAGCCCCGCAATAAAAAGAACTTCAACGCGCATCGGCCTTTCAAATGCAAGCGGAGAGACCGAATCCGACACGTTCCAAAAAATGCTTGAAAGTGCCGCCGACAAACGAGAGACGCTGCAACAACATCTTCTTCATCAACTGAATATGACAAAAACGACCGACAAGGAGTTCGCGCTTTGCATGCGCATAATCCAAAACCTCGATTCACAGGGACACCACATACTTTCGCCAAGCAGTCTGGTTGGAAAAACAGAATCCGAAAAACGAAGTCTTGAAAAATGCATTGCCATTGTGCGCCAGTTTGATCCGCAGGGAATATGCTGCGTGGATTTCGCAGAAAGCCTAAAAATCCAAGCCGAATTAAAAAACGACGCCAGTCCGCTCACGAAATTTATTCTTGACGGTCATCTTGAATTCATCTCTCCCCCTAACGCTGAAAAATCACTGAAAAAAATCACCGCGTATATTCGAGAGCAAAAAAAACTTTCCTTTCAAACCGAACCGCTTCCCATCGATGAAAACGATTTGACAGCGCAAAATGTGGAGCAAGCGATAAAATATATACAAAACCTCAATCCTTACCCCGCCCGAGATTTTGGAGTTGACACGGACGCGCATTTTATTGCGCCCGATGTTGTGGTGACGAGGGAAGAAGGCGTTCTCGAACAGGAAAGCGTTGACGATGGTCTCATTTTTGACACGGACAAAACGTTCTTTCGCATAAAAAATGACGACTCTTCCATTCCAAAACTCGCTGTAAATGATGAGTTCAAAAAATTCTCAGCGGAAAACAAAAGGTCAAACGACATTGCACGGCAGGAAGACCGCGCGCTTGTTTCGGAGCAGGTAAAGAGCGCACAGAATTTCATTGACTCTCTTGAATTTAGACGGCAAGTGATTTTACGAACGGTTTCAGAGCTTGTAAAACTGCAAAAGGAATTCTTCCGTTCAGGGCACGGACACTTAAATCCGCTCACACAGCGACAATTTGCAGAAATCATTTCTGTACATGAATCAACCGTTTCAAGAATGGCGGATTCAAAATTCCTTCGCTGTCAATGGGGGACATTTCCACTGAAATACTTCTTTTCAGGAGCCGTAAAAACAACAAGAACGGTAAAAACAAATAAAACAGAGAACTTATCCGATTCAACGGATAAATCAAGCGATGAAGTAAAATTAGAAAGCATCGCCGTTTCAACTGACAAGGTGAAGTCAGAAATCGCAGCCATTTTGAAAGCGCAAAAGCCCGGAGAAAAACGCCTCTCTGACCAAAAGATTGCGGACATTCTCAAGGCAAAAGGATACTCACTCGCCCGACGCACCGTCGCCAAATACCGCGCCCAAATGAACATAGAATCCAGTTACGATAGATAGACTTACTTTTAGGTTTTGCAAAAACTCAAAAAAATGGAGAAAGCGCACAAAAGCGCACATCGTTTAGAAAAACCGCTCTCAAATCCATAGAACCGCGATAAACCCGCATATTGTTGAGAAAACCTTAAGTTTAGTTTATAATTGCCACAAAACCGCCCTGCAAAAAAAACCGCCCTGCCCATCTTGACAATTTTCAAATAAACCTGTATAGTTTGTAAACTACATTAAAGAGTGCGCTCTATTTTGACAACCTCTTTAGATATTCCCCGATTGTGTAATGGTAGCACTTCAGATTCTGGTTCTGACTGTGGGGGTTCGAATCCTCCTTGGGGAAGATTTACGGCTTCTTCGAATATCGGTTTAGTTCATCGCCCTCTCAAGGCGGAGAGACGGGTTCGACTCCCGTAGAAGCTATTAAGAAAAAGGAAAATCACTAGTAAAATGCTAGTGATTTTTTTGTTTTAAAAAGAGTGTTGGGGGGAGGCGAACCCGTGACTAACGACTAGCAAGTTTGCGGAGGCAAACTTGTGGCAGCGGTGCATAAATCAAAACTTTAACGACCGATTGCAACGCTGCCAACTCCCGTAGAAGCTAGGGTAAAAGGAAAATCACTAGTAAAATGCTAGTGATTTTTTGTTTTATAGGAATTTGTGTGGGAGTCGAACCCGTGAGAAAGAACTAGCAAGTTTGCGAAGGCAAACTTGTGGCAGCCGTACATAAATCAAAACCTTAACGACCGATTGCAACGCTGCCAACTCCCGTAGAAGCTATAGGAAAAGGAAAATCACTAGTAAAATGCTAGTGATTTTTTGTTTTAAAAAGAGTGTCGGGGGGAGGCGAACCCGTGACTAACGACTAGCAAGTTTGCGGAGGCAAACTTGTGGCAGCGGTGCATAAATCAAAACTTTAACGACCGATTGCAACGCTGCCAACTCCCGTAGAAGCTATAGGAAAAGGAAAATCACTAGTAAAATGCTAGTGATTTTTTGTTTTAAAAAGAGTGTCGGGGGGAGGCGAACCCGTGACTAACGACTAGCAAGTTTGCGGAGGCAAACTTGTGGCAGCGGTCAATCAATTGAAAGTTTTAAGACCAATTTCCCCCGCTGTCCCTGCAAACATCTATCCACCCGACCGCAGCCGAGCACTGTTCCAATTCGGAGATTGTCAGCTCAATGTCGCTGTTGGATTCCCCTGCAGCGGGAAAAACAGTTCCGTATTTTTTGAGAGAGACATCCAAATACACCGCAACTCCTTCATTCACGCCAAACGGACACACTCCGCCCGGCGCATGCCCTACGAGGAATTCAACGTCCTCGAAAGGAATCATCTTTGCTTTTGTATGAAAAACATCCTTGAACTTGCGATTGTCGATTCTTGCAGTCCCTTCCGCTAAAATCAAGACTGGTTTCTCGTCCACGATAAAAGACAGCGTTTTTGCGATTCTGCCAGCCTCCACGCCAAGTGCTTGAGCCGCTAGTTCAACTGTCGCCGACGATTGCTCAGTAAGTCGAACGCGTCCATCCAATCCATATTGTGCCAAATGTGCTTTTGCTTTTTGTAATGACATTTTACTTTCCCCCTTTTGTTTCCCTACGATGCATTTTTCTGTATTCCAATATATTATCACAAAACAACACAGAATTGACAGCATCTCTACGAAAATCAATTCCCCCAATTGACCGTCAAAAATTGATTTCTGTAAAATTTTGACTTTCATACTATTATTTTTTACTTCTGTGCTATAATATCTTGAAATATAATAAGGAAAAATAAAATTATGACACAAAAAGAACCCATGGACTTGTTCGCAGATTTTCTCATAACCAACGCCATCCCCAAAGAAAAGGCATATGCTATCGCCTCTGAAATCTTTACTATTGTGAAACGCAGCCAGAGCAACCCCTTAAAAGACATTTTTAAATGTCTTGGCAGAAACGAAATCACCTTTACAACAGAAGCCAAAGCAAATGAATTCTTGAAGCATTTGTCTACTTTCATGAACGATACACCGCGTGATATAAACGATGGACTTACTCCGAACGAAATGATGAAAACACGCGATTATTCCATTCAACTTGAAGAAATAAGCGAGACAGACTTGCCCAAAGAATTAGAACTGCCCTCTCCTGAAAAAATAGAAAAAGCGGAAGAATCCTTTTTCGCATACACACAGTTACTACCTTGGCATAAAAATGGAGACGCTAAAATCGCAAAGCTCAAAAGTGAACTGATAAAATACCGCAATTCGCTTGAAAAGATTCCAAGCGAGAATAACAGTATTGAGGAATTATATGATCAGTATCTTGCGGGGCTTTACAACAAAAACTGGGAATTCACCATCTTTTTCCCAGAAGCAAAACTCTCAGAAGACATATATCTTTGCGCTGACATCGAAGGTTATGAGTTCATTTTAAAATCCGAATCTGTTACGAGAGGTCTTTCTAACGGACATGTATATTACCTTTCTCTTCTTGTATATCTTGACTCTTTCTTTGAAACATGGGGACCTCTCCTATCATATAGATCCATCGACTTTGACGACTTTGAATTCCTTGCAAATAAAATTGCCCCCGCTCTGTATAAAAAAAGCGGTTTTTCTGCGGTAATGAAATTTAATCCTGTTGTTTTTTGGGCGTCTGTCGCAGAGCTTTCAGAACAACCCCATTTGTCCCATAATAACGAGCCTTATGTATTCTGCGGACAGAAAGGATATTTTAAAGACAATAAGATTCCTGAATTTTCAAATAGATGGAAACACGAAGTCTCCAAGAAAAAACACCGCTGGATTTATCGTGCAAATGAAGATTTCTTTAGGCATCTTTATGTCTATTACAACGAAAAGACAAATGTAGTCTACCTTGAGGCGAACTCAAAAAAAGACTTTTACGAATTAAAGAAAAAGACGAAGGATTTTTTTGTAGCAAAAGGTGACGAGGAATGCTATTCAATGCATATGGCAATTTTTGTCCAAGACTTCGTAAAAAAAGAGGTGGCACTGTTTTCTTTGGAACGTGATTTTATAGAGGCGTAAATTGAGGGAACTTCTTTATCTAAACCATGGGTTCAGCACAACATTGACGGTATCACTGACACAATTGAAGTTTTCCCAAAATTGCAATTGTGAGAAAACTTCCCTAGATGTATTTGCGAGAAATGGCAGCTAATCCTTTATCTTGCCTGCATTTCTCAACGAGGCTCTCACAAAAAAACATTTACTTTTGGAAGAGCCACAATTTACAAAATTTGTCGAACTCTAACTTTTTTCTCATATTCAAAATATGGACATTACAACAGAAGATTCTCGCATTTATGCGAAAGACGAAAATGGAACGGTTATTGCTGAAATCACGTTTCCTACAAAAGACGGGGTCGCCAGTATTGACCACACACCTGTTGATGAATTCTTACGCGGACAAGGTATAGCAGGTCAATTGATGAACGCTACAGTCTCAAATATTCAAAAAGACGGAAACAAAAATCGCCACCTCCTGTGCTCATACTCATAAAGCGGCTTGAAAACCATCCTGATGTTCCGCATGTAACAACAGACGCAGCGACTGCGTACAAGGTCGGAGGAAAGCATTAGTTTCTAATCGGAAGAACTGCGTAAATACGCATTTTTCCATTTAGAAAAACTTTTCTCTCCTACAATCTCTCTGTATATTCGCAATATGGATAATTTGTACAACCGCTAAAGTTATGTCCATTTTTTCCCTTGCGTTTCACAAGAAATCCTCCACAAGAGGGACATCTTTTTGGATTTAAAAGAATATTTGCTTCTCGCAAAGTAAATGTACAACGAGGATAATTTGAACAACCTATAAAATAGTTTCCATTATTAAAAACCTTCAAAAGATTGCCAGTCTTACAATGCGGACATTTTGTCTGCGATTCATTCTCATCTCTTTTTATTGAAACAAAACAAACAGATTTTGATTCCACAAATTCCTTAAAAAACAGAGAAGGACTCTTGTTATCTGTTAAAATAAAAGTCCTATTTTTGGTACGTGTTATTGCAACATAAAAAAGACGCCGTTCTTCCGCAAATTTATAATTCTCAGCATTCGTCAAAACAAGATTTAAAACGCTATCGTCTGCAATTTGGTTCGGAAATCCCAGTTTATCATTCTTAAAGTTTAAGAGAATTACGTTATCAGCTTCCAAGCCTTTTGATTTATGGACAGAAAGAAAACTAATTTGCAAGTTAGGAATTGGAATATACTCTAAACATTCTTTTCTGTATTTGTAAAATGTTTTGAACAATCCCGATTTTTTTACAATCTCAAAATCATAGTTCGTCCTGCCTAAAAGTAAAATAGAGGAATCAACTCCAAATTCATAAACAATTTTTTGAATAGCAAAATTCAAAACATGTGCTGCATCATTATCAAATCCCCAAAATACAAGCGGATAATCAAGAGCTTTATCAGAGCGTAACTTTTTTTGCAATTGGAGAGGATTTTTCAAAACAAATTTTGATGCCTCATCTATTAAGTTTTGAGAATTACGATATGTCTTTTCTATTTTTAGAATTTTCGAATAACCAAAATAGTGTTCAAAATCTGTAAAGAGTGAAATATCACTCCCTGCAAAACGATAAATCGCCTGCCAATCATCACCAACGCAAAACAATTTTGCATTTGCCTTGTCTACTATTGCCTTTAAGAAATTAAAACGAGACTTTGATATATCTTGATATTCATCAACAATCACATATTTATATAATGGCAGAGAATAGTCAGATTTCACTATTTCTGCAGCATCATTTATCATATCAGAAAAGTCAATAGAATTATTTGAAAAAAGGTAATTTTGATATTCGCCTAAAATAATTTTAATTATGGAAAGAAAAAGACTCGTTCTCTTTTTTAAGAATCCACTTTTTTCTTTATGAAGATATTTATTCCGTAAATCCTCTATATCTTCTATTTCATAATTATTGGATTTAAAAAGACTTATAAAGGTACAACAAAGTTTTATGAACTCAGAAAAATATTTGTTGCTTTTGCTTGCATAGACCGTATTAAAAACATCAATAAAAGCACGCTCCTTTAATTCAACTCCATTTGCTCTTAAAAGTTTTTCCAAATTTTCAAGAAGAGTACCTTCCGAGCTGTAATAAGAATACGTTTCTATGAGTTTTGTTCCATTCTTTTGATGGAATGCACGCTTCCATTGAATGCCATCTAAATATTTTTTTTCTTCTACTGGAGAAAGCCACGGAACAGTGAACTCTTTTGAAATTCCAAAATGCTCTAGATATATATCATAATCTGCAAGATAAAAATCTGGATGATAATTTTTCCGCATTTTATCATCACTTTGAAAAGGATACAATTTTTCATATTCGTAATTTACACCATGCATAAAAAGAAAGTTTGCGATTTTTGTTTCTTCAATACTTTTTACCTGCTCATTTTTAAAAGTTTTATACAGTTTTAATTTTTCAATCTCCGTTGCAGCAATATATTTTTCCTTATCGTACTTTGATTTTACTGTTTCAAGGTCTGCATTTCTTTCCGCTTCATACAGCGCACCAAGAGAAGAATAGTCTTCGATATTATTGGGAATTTCCAAGTAGTACACAAAATACTCTGTTAACGCTTCTACTAAATTCTGATGCTTTAATAGTTCATTTTCAAAAAAGTTGTGTACGAATCGACTTAAAGCGTTTTCATCGACAATTTCAGGTTGCTTGTCATATGTTTTTTTTATTATATCAAATCCTAGCTTGTGAAAAGTAGTTGCTTCGGCAGAGATGTGAAGTTTGCTTTGAAGTCGTTCCGTCATCTCATCCGCAGACTTTCTGGTAAAGGAGATAAGAAGAATATCTTTTGGATTTATATTTTTTATTTCACAAAGATATTTTACTTTTGCTGTGATGGTAAGCGTTTTTCCACTTCCAGCTCCAGCAAGCACAAGAGTCCTGTCTTCATCGGTAACAACAGCCGCTCTCTGCTGCTCATCCAAAGACTTACCATTTATATTTGAAAAAAGAGAATCATATTTTATTGATTCATTTTGAATAAATTGTTCATTTAATGATAAACAATATTCTGGAAAGGATTTAAAAACTGTTTTAAAATGGTGTATTTTTGCGTACTCTTTATCTTCTTTCTGCACAATGACATTTTCTATTTTTGAAGCCACATCATGCCATTTTTGTAAAAAACTGACTTCAGTTGAATGGGAAATATAATGGTTTGAAAGACTAGATAATTCTGTAAAGAAAATAGAAACACTTTCTGAAATCACTCTGATTTCTTTTTTGCGTTTTATCTCTGCTTCTTTTAGAAACCGTTTTTTTCGCTTTACAAGCAAAATGATTAGTAGAGAAAACGCAGTTACGATAATAAAGCCAATAAATAAAAACATATACATATCAAAACTAAAATACAAAATCTTGCTCATCCCCTACAGATTCTACAACTCCAAATAATAATATAATACAAGATGCATTTTTTCAATTCCATCCAAGCTAACGCAATTTTAAAATTCCCTCCCAATTGATTCCCTCCCAATTGATTTTCTAAAAAAAACATACTATTATTACACTATGGAAAGTTTTAAGGCTCCGTTCAAGGGGCGCTCTTTGTTAAATTGGATTGATTGGACTCCTTCGGAGATTGAAACATTGCTCGCCTTGAGTTTGCAAGTGAAGGCGGAAAGTCACAGAGGGGAAATTCACCAGCGTTTTTTGGGCAAGACAATTGCGCTCATTTTTGAAAAGCGTTCCACAAGGACACGCTCATCGTTTGAAACCGCATTCGCAGAGGAAGGCGGGCATCCTGTTTTTATGTCGACCGACGACATACAACTCGGCGGAAAAGAATCGGTAAAAGACACGGCGCGCGTTTTGGGAAGAATGTTCAGCGCAATCGAGTTTCGTGGCTTCAAGCAAGAGCATGCCGAACAGCTCGCAGAATTTTCAGGCGTTCCCGTCATAAACGGTCTGACTGATGATTTCCATCCAACACAGGCATTGGCGGACATAATGACTCTCAAAGAAAATTTTGAGAGTCTAAAAGGTTTGTCTTTAGCATATTGTGGCGACGGACGAAACAATGTCGCTCGATCGCTTATGATTATGTGTTCAAAAATGGGGGTCAACTTTTCAATATACAGTCCAAAAGAATTGTTCCCCGATGAAAAAATTTGTAAAATTTGCAAGCCTTTTGCTCAAAATTCTCGTGCAAAAATTCAAATCAGTGATAAAATAGATGTGATAAGAGGAGCAGACGCTCTTTACACAGATGTGTGGGTTTCTATGGGTGAGGAGAATCTCAAAGACGAACGGATACAGTTGCTTTCGCCGTTCCAAATCAACTCGGAATTGATGAAAGCGACCGGCAAACCAAACACCATTTTTCTGCACTGCTTGCCAGCAGTAAAAGAGCAGGAGGTGACAGAAGAAGTGTTTGAAAGCTCTGCGAGCCGTGTTTGGGATCAGGCGGAAAACAGAAAGCACACAATAAAAGCGATTATGCTCGGCTTAATTTAAAATTTATTTTTATAGGGTCGGATAGCCTAAAAATTGCTTTCGCAATTTGAGGTTAGACAACATTTTCACTTTTTTCGAGCATACGAAAAAAGTGCGTGGCGAACTTTTACCAACAATAACTTGGTAAAAAATTAGTGTTCGCCCTAGAACACCGCCCACCGCAGGCGGGCTTACACAGGAGAACGCTATGAAAAGAATTATTCTGTCTTTACTCACCTTGACACTGACAATTGGATTGGCTTATTCTGTTCCAACTTCAGGAAACCAGCACAATGAAGAAAATTGGGGGGATATATCGTATATGTATGTCCCGATTATAAAAGTTTTTGACTCACGAGAAGGATATGTTGTCTTCTACCAAAAGAATCACTTTGGAACAGGCAAGACAGTAATCCCCAAAAGCTGGTCAAAAGGAAATGTAGAAGAGCCGAGAAAGCTAAAGCTGCGCAATCTTCCGGCAGGAAAATTGCAGCCATATATGACTGTCGTGAAAAAGGACGGTGAATTCTCGCGTGTCATTTTGACTGTTCCTGCAGACAAAAGAGATGATGTCTGGGGGTTGATAAAGACAGGCGCAAAAATCGATGGACTTGACAAAGAAAACCTCGACGATATAACATTATTTTAAGCTTTAAATATGAACAAAATTACAGATGAACAAATAGCCTCGTTTAAAGATTTTATCAAAAGAAATGAATTTTTCTACATAGTTGGACACAAGGAGCCTGATGGAGATTGCATCGCCTCTTGTCTTGGATTAAAGGCAATTGTGGAAGTCAGTGGGAAAAGCTGCAGTCTTCTTTCCGCAGGACCTTTTAAGCGCATTGAGATTCAACAGTATGAAAACCTTTTTAGCAATGAAATGGGATTTCTTACTGAGGAGGAACGCAAAAAGACTGGCTTGCTCATCTGTGATTGTTCTGAATTCAATAGATTGGGTGATATTGACGGAGATGTCAAAAATCTCGACACATTTATAATAGACCATCACAAAACCGCACAATGTCCTGAAGACGCACAGTGCATTGTGGATGCAAATGCGCCCGCCGCATCTGTTCTCGTGCAAGTGCTTTATGAAAAATGCATTGGAAACATTCCAACGAACCTGGCAAAAATCCTGTTTTTTGGAATTATGACTGACACAGGCTTTTTCAGATTCCTTTCGCCAAATGACGCAGATGTCCTTGTAGCAGTTTCGCGCCTTGTAGAAGCGGGAGCCGATCCAAGAAGCACATACAACGAAATCACCAGCGGAAAACCATACAACACACGAAAACTTTTGGGTGTCTTGCTTGACCATGCAAAACGCTATATCAACGGAAAAGTTGTGGTGACATATGAAACGATGGAAGATACAAAAAAATATGGGCAGGAAGGGCGCGACTCAGACCTCTTGTATTCGTCAATGCTTTCTGTAAAGGGCGTTCAGGCTGTCGTTTTTGTGAGGCAGGAAACCGACACAAACTGCACGATAGGCTTTCGTTCTATCGGCGATATAGATGTGAGTGCAATCGCATCAAAATTCACTGGTGGCGGACATAAAAACGCATCCGGCGCAAGTGTCCCCGGGCGAATTGACACGCTCATACCCACAATAGTAAAGGAATTTGCACGAGTGCTGTAAAATACGCGAGGAAAACTGATATGACGACAAATATGATTCTTTCCGCATCGGGCTGGAGAAAGGTTTTTGCAGAATCAGGAAACGAACAGGACAAATCTGCATCCATCGGAAAAGAGAACAGAGCGATTTCTGTCTTTGCGGCAGAGGTTTTTGCAAACTATATAAAGAACGCAAGCGCAAAGGAAAGTCCTGTTGTGATTTTGGGAATGGATTCTCGTCCAACGGGAAAAGAAATCGCAGACTCAAGCCTAAAGTCTCTTGTACAAAACGGAATCAATGTGAAATTTGCAGGTGTCATCGCCGCTCCAGAGATTATGGCGTATGCAAGAAATGCAGATGGATTTATGTATATCTCCGCAAGCCACAATCCAATCGGCCATAATGGAATAAAATTCGGTCTGAACACAGGAGGCGTGTTAAACGCAGAAGAAAACGCAAAGTTAACCGCTTCATTCAAAGAGCTCTGTGAAAGTGAAAATGCCATTGAAAAAGCGGATTTTATTTTACAATCCGCCCCGCATAAAAAGATAGAAGAAATTTATGAAGCAATGCCGTATACAAAAATCGAAGCCCTTGCCGCCTACAAAAAATTTCTGCTGTGGACAATAAGCGGAACTCAGAACGCTGAAAAACAAACCGAAATATTTTCCATAATAAAATCCACAATAAAGAAAGGCAATGCGTCATCCTCCCGAAAAATAGGTGTCGTCTGCGATATGAATGGCTCTGCACGCGCTGCGAGCATCGATGAACAATTTTTCGCCGAAAACGGAATACAGTTTTACACAATGCACAACACCCCAGGTGAAATCGCGCATGAAATCATCCCGGAATCGGAAAACCTTGTTTATCTTGCGATGGAAATGGAGCGGCTTCAAAAAGAGGGCAAAACGGATGCAATCCTTGGCTACATGCCCGACTGCGATGGCGACCGTGGAAACATTGTGTATTGGGACGAAAAAGCAGAGCGCGCAATCATTCTCAAGGCACAGGAAGTTTTCAGCCTTTCGGTTTTGGCGGAGCTTTCGTATTCAAAGTACCTCAATCAAAAAAATGAGCATTTTAAAAGCGCCGTTGCCGTGAACTGTCCAACGAGCATGCGAATAGAGGAAATCGCCTTGACACTCGGAGCAAAAGTTTTTCGCGCGGAAGTGGGAGAAGCAAATGTCGTGTCATGCGCACAAGAAAAACGCGCAGAGGGGTATGATGTTCGCATATTCGGAGAAGGTTCAAACGGCGGCACAATCACCTACCCCTCTTCTGTTCGAGACCCATTGAACACTGTCTTCGCAATCATCAAGCTCCTTTCGATAAAGGAATTGTATAAAAACTGGTGCAATTTGACTGGCTCATTTTACAGCGACGACTTTTCGCTCACGGATATTTTGGCTACTCTTCCACGATACACAACAACGGGAGTGAGCGAAAGTCGCGCCGTTCTGCACATTGCCACAAAAGACCACGCGCTTTTAAAATCGCGATTTCAAAATGTGTTCCAAAATGAGTGGGCGCGGCAAAAAGACATGCTCTATGAAAAATATAAAATCCTCTATTGGGAATGTGTCATCACAAACGGCACAAAAGAAACACGGCGTGTATCCGACTTTTCAAAAAGTGGAAAAGGCGGATTAAAAATCATATTCTATGATGAAGAGAATGCACCTATCGCCTTTATTTGGATGCGAGGCAGTGGCACAGAACCCGTTTTCCGCATACTCTGCGATGTGAAAGGCGACAACCCCGAAATGGAAAAAGCCCTATTGGAATGGGAGACGAACATGCTTACGGTGGCGGACAAATAGAAGCAAATGAAAAATTGCTCTGTCTAAAAAGTCAAAATGGGGCGTTGCGAGGTGCGCTTGAAGTTTCGCCCGAACGGTCTAGCCGCGAGCACCCCACAGAGCGCAAAAGGCTTCGCAGCAACCTTGAGCGAGGGGACTCGCAACAAGCACAGAGCGCAATGCTGTAAGAAATGAGACTCTCCCCAAAATAAATGTTTTTTGTGAGAGCGTCGTCGAGAAATGCAGGTAAGATAAAGAAGTAGCTGCCATTTCTCGCACATACATCTAGGGCAGTTTTCCCCAAATTGCAATTTTGGGAAAAACTCAAATGCTCCTCTCCATTATTTTGAAACTGCATCAAAGTCTTTTTGCTCTGCGGCGATATGCATAAATATTTTATTTGGAAGACAGGCAATCCATTCTCCATGTGATTTTATTCTTGCAGAGGAAACACAACTCTTGTTTTTGCAGGGGGAATCCACAACAAACGCCGCGTAGTCTTTGATTTCTATAGTCGTTGCGCCAAGCACGCCTTGCACTTCAAGGCGCATGTTTTTTTCAAGCGGATACACATACTCGCCATTCGGAGAATTCACAACCAACAGAGAGTTTTCTGAACGATTGGAAAAGACATGTAAAAACGAAAAGGAACTGACAAGCAGAACAAAAACAATAAAAACAACATCAAGAATCTTTATGTATTTCACGGCTTCAAACCATCGGAAATGAACACAGACTTGTCACTGCGGATAAAAACAAAGTCAATCGGAATTTCAAAACAGTCTTCAAACTCATTTTCCAAAGCCAAAGATTTTTCTTCACCCAAAACAAATGCGGCGGTGGAAAGCCCATCGGCGACTATACTCAACGGCGCAATCACTGTTGCCGACACCAAGCCACTTGCGGCAGGAAAGCCTGTTTTCCCATCAAGAATGTGATGATAGCGAACGCCGTCCTTTTCAAAAAAACGCTGGTATGCGCCGCTTGTGACAATGGAAGATTCAAAAACGTTCAAACGCACAATCGGAGGAAGATTTTCATCAAACGGATTTTTCACGCCTACAATCCATTTTTCGCCATTCGCCTTTTTTTTATCCATCACACCGCCCTCATCCTTTTCGCCGTACACATAAATGTTGCCGCCCAAGTCCACGACCGCCTTTTTCACATTATGCGCGCCCAAAATCTCCACAATGCAATCAGCGGCATAGCCTTTCACAATCCCTCCAAGATTCAAAGACATCCCTCTTTTTGAAAGGAAAACCGTTTTTTCATCTATTATGATGTCATTAAAATCCAAAAGCGGAAGAATGGAAGAAATCTCATCATCGGTCGGGACACGAGCGTCATCGGTGTTGATTCCCCAAAGAGAAATCAACGGATTTAAAGCGGGATTAAACGCCCCTTCTGTAAGACGGGCAATCTCAAGCGCCACATTCAGCACATAAAGCATCTCGTCACTTGCCACAACACTTTCTTCGCCCGCGCGTCTGTTTATTTCTGAAAGCTCTGAAGTGCTTATTGTCGCGCTGAAAACCGCTTCAATCGCAGAAAGGCGCGAAAAAATCTCATTGTACAGCGCATCAGTTCCGTCAGAATAGGCGTTCACAGAACAAATCGTATTCATAATGATTTGTGTTTGTGGCGGCATTGCTTTTTGAGAGCAGGAAAATAACCCAACGCACAAACAAGAGAGAAAAAACAAAAGTATGAGCTTGTGGAAAAAACTGCCATTCATTATTCGCTACAGTTTCGCGCTCGATTCTGCATAATTCAAGTCGGTCAAAATTTCCGTGTGATCCTCGAACACTGCAACAGTATGCTCTTCGTGGGCAGAAACTTTTCCATCCTGCGTCACAACGGTCCATCCATCATCAAGAAGGCACACATCGGGAACACCAAGATTTATCATCGGCTCAATCGCAAGCACCATTCCCGCTTGAATTCGAGGATTCTTTCCTTTGAACGGATAATAGTTTGGGATGGAAGGATCTTCGTGAACATCCAGCCCCACTCCATGCCCCGTATATTCATAGACAACGCCGTATCCATTCTCTTCCGCAACGCTGCAAACGGCTTTTGCAATGTCGCTGATTCTGTTTCCAACACGACACGCATCAATTCCTGCGGCAAGGCATTCCAGGGTCACATCGTCAAGTTTTTTGTATTCTGGCTTCACTTTTCCCACAAGAACGGTGTGCGTTGAATCGCTGATATAACCATTCAAATCAATCCCCACATCAATAGAAACCAAATCTCCATTTTTTATAACTCGTTTTTTGGAAGGGATGCCGTGTATAACCTCATCATTTATGCTTATGCAAGCCGCGCCAGGAAAATCCTCTCTGAACCACGCAGGCTTTCCCCCATGACGCGTCATAAAATTATGGCAAAGTGTATCGACCGCCTTAGTGGTCATTCCCGCCTTCACCTGCGGCAAAACAAAATTGAACATATCCGCCAACAAATGGCACGATTTTCTAATCCCCGCAATTTCATCCTCATTTTTCAAGCGGATTGCCTCGCCTTTAAAACCAAACATTTTACCCTCCAAGAAAAAACAAAGTGATTATAGCAAATTTTCAGGATTTGATAAATGGGTATTGATAAATGGGTATTTGAAACCTATTCACGACCTCAGCCCAAATTTATATTCTCAAAGAGCCTCCCCAAAATTCACACACACTCAAGGACTTCAGCACGTGCAAAGGACTTCAGCACGAAAAATTATATTTCTAGAAAAACACAAAAACTGTTAGAAAAAACAAGGCTATTGACTAACTGTCAACAATCTATCAAAATAACATCAAAGGGGGGCTGTCAATTTAGACGGCTGAGAGTAGGATGAATCCTTGACCCATAACCTGATTTGGATAATGCCAACGTAGGAGATTACAATGACACACACAGACCTTCGCGAGCGGGTTTTAGACGCGATTTTGCGCGTAAAAAATGAAACACCGTTCGCCCCATCAATCACCAATTCCGTTACCATTAATTTTGTTGCAAACGCACAACTCGCTGTGGGAGGCTCGGCGGCAATGGTATACCTTCCTGACGAGGGAGAGACAATGGCGTACGCATCAAAATCGCTTTACATAAACATCGGAACGGATTTTCCCTTTTATCACGACACTCTTCCAAGAACTGCAAAGGCTTGCTCTGAATGCGGAAACGCGTGGGTTTTAGACCCTGTTGCAATCGGAATAGGGTCTCAAAGAACGGAAGTGCTGCATGCCTTCAAACAATATCCACCGAAAATTATACGCGGAAATGCAAGCGAAATCATCTCTCTCGCAAACCTGTGGAATTTAGAGGTTCCTCAAGACAAGAATGGAAGCAGCGCACGTGGCGTTGACTCAACATGCGATGTGGATTCCGCAAGAGAAGCGGCAATCGCCCTTGCTCATTTCACAGGGGGAGCGGTCGCGGTGAGCGGAGAATCAGACCTTGTTACCGATGGAAAAATCATCTGCCGTTGTTTTGGAGGTTCTCATCTTATGCCGCTTGTTACAGGAATGGGCTGCTCTCTTGGAGGCGTTTGTTCAGTTTATTCGTGCGTCGCAGAGCCGTTTATAGCCGCGCTTTGTGGAACGCTGTTGTACAACAAAGCCGCACTTTTGGCTGAAAAAAAATGCTCAGGTCCTGCAAGTTTTTGCACCGCCTTTTTAGACAGCCTTTATAAAATCACTCATACAGATCCGAAAAAATTCGGCGCAAAAAAACTCACTTCATTTGACTTTACGGTAGAAGGTTAGACAAAGAGGTATAATAAAAGCCACACAAATAGCACGGCTTTTATCAAGTATGCCTGTCGATTGGCAGGCAACATAAGTTTGCGTTGCAAACTTTATTATGTACCGCACATTCCGCTTGAAACTTCGTGCTACGCATTCGTTGCGAGGCACTCCGTTGCGAATGTGCGTAAAAAGCCAATCGCAATTTTGTACTGGCAACGAAGTTTCTAGTCAAAATTGCTCTTGACTTTTTTATGGGAAATATAATTTGACACACACTGAAAATTTAAAGAAATCTCTTTGCCTTTACACAATCACTGACCGCACATGGCTTTGTGGAAAAACGCTTGAAAGTCAAGTGGAAGAGGCGTTGAAAGGCGGCGCAACATTTTTACAGCTTCGGGAAAAAAATCTTTCCGATGGAGAGATTTTAAAAGAGGCTGAAATCTTAAAAAGGCTTTGCAAAAAATATACTGTGCCGTTTGTTATAAACGACAGCGTAAATGTCGCGCTACAATCAAACGCCGATGGAGTGCATATTGGGCAGAACGATGCAAAATGCATTGAAGCAAGAAGAATTCTTGGAAATGAGAAAATAATCGGCGTTTCAGTGCAGACAGTCGAACAGGCGCTCATCGCGGAAAAAGATGGCGCGGACTATCTTGGAGTAGGCGCGATTTTTCCTACGCAAACAAAGGACGCAGAAATAGTTAGCATAGAGACTTTAAAACGCATTTGTCGCGCGGTGAAAATTCCAGTAATCGCAATCGGCGGAATAAATGAAAAGACCGCGCCTTTACTCAAAGGGACAGGGATAGTCGGAATCAGTGTAATCAGCGCGATTTTTGCCGCAGAAGACAGAGAAAGCGCCACACGAAATTTGAAAAATATTGCTATGCAATTATAGTGACATTTTTTATTCGAGGAGTTTTGAATCCCCCTCACCCCTTTGTATCAGAATCATAAGTCAAAAGAGGTGATTGAAAAACAAAATGTTTCAATCGCAATATAAAGTCTTGTAAACGAGGGATTACCCCCGACTAAAATACATTTCTTTTCAAAACTTACACACCCCGATGCACTGCGTTGAATTTTTGACTGTCACAGGCAGCCTATGCATTAAGGAGATGCTCTTCAAACGATGAATCCATACATTCGTTGGGGGCGTTGCGAGGGAGAAAGTCGACTATGGGTTTTTACACCAGCTGCTACGCGCCCCCGCTTGAAGGGGTAGCGGACAACACAAGGAGAAAGAAAAGTCGTGTGTGCATGAACTTTTCCGACCGACGCGGTGCTGGGAACGAGGGGAACTTGCAGCAAGTGCATAGCACGCAGCTTCCAGCAAGGCTTTCCCCTCCTTATTAGGCTTAATTTCGAGTTTTATAATTATGCAAGAAAAACATTCTCCCAGTTGCAGTGAGAAAGGTCAAAACCATGCGCTCGCGCATTTCGCGCTGATTTCGACAAGGATTATCCATTCGCTGCTTTCGCAGCGAACGAAATCAGAGCGATTTTGCCTTTCTCCCTGCGCCTTCGCGAATGTTTTTATAGATTTTTCGAAAACTCGAAATTGAGCCTATTAGTACATCTAGGATGGTTTTCCCAAAAAATGAAAATTTGAAGAAACCTCAATCTTTCGTGCAATTCTTCAAGTCCAAGAGAGTGACATCAAAATGCTCGTAAGGAATTTCAATGTTGTTTTCGCCGCACACTTTCACTATGTTCATATAGATGTCGTTTTTTGTCTGCACCAAATCCTCTCTCTTAAACCAAACTGCAAGCTTTAGACTTATCGCCTCTTTAAAGCCATCATAAAAAACTGCGGGAGCAGGCGTTTTTAAAACAGTAGGACATAGGTCTGGAACAGTCTTTATCACATCAAGAACCTTGCGCAAATCCGCCTGATAACTTATTGGTATTTCAAACAGAAATCTGCGCACATCAAACTGGTTATAGTTCATCAAGTTGGAATTTATTATTCTGCTGTTTGGAATTCTAACCATTTGATTGTCAGAAGTATGAATTCTCACGCTTAAAAGCCCAATGGTATCCACTGTTCCACTAATGCCATCAACTTCAATAAAGTCATCTATTTTTATCGCACGCTCGCCCAAAACAAACATTCCGCTGATTACATTGCTCACGCTGGTCTGCGCCGCAAAACCTATCGCCACTCCTGCAATCCCCACAGCCCCTAAAATCGCCTTCAAGTTGATTCCGAGCAAACTCAAAATATACATTGCAATGGACACATAAAAAACATAACTGATTATCTTTGAAATCATTACCGAAGCGTGTTTTTCCAATTTTTTAGAAGTTCGCTTTCGCACAACAGCCTTTATCACTCGGTACACAATATAAAAAATCACGATTGACAAAACGCCTACGGTAATCTTCATCACATTTTCTACAGTGCAATATGACGACAACTCTGTGATATGGAACAGAGCTTTGATTTTCTCCATCATTTTCCTCACCTCTTCACCATATCATATGATATAGAGAATTTGAAAAAAAAGCAATTTAGGCGATGGCATTTTACACGGCGCATGCACAAAAAAACATTGTACATCGCTCCACATATACGGTATAATTTGGGATTGTAAGCTTAAATTTTGAATTTTATACCTATGCAAAAAACGGTAAGCATCTAGGTTTTTCCCAAAATTGCAATTTTGGGAAAACCACCCTAGATGTATTTGCGAGAAATAACAGCTAATCCTTTTATTACCTGCATTTCTCGACGATTCACTCACAAAAACATTTATTTTTGGGAGTGAATCGACTGACCTTCTATCATAGCGATAATTGGAGTACTATCTGGTGGTCAGTCCTGCAACTGGAGAGTTTTTTAATTTTTCGAAAACTCAAAACTAAGCCTACTATCTGCACCGAAAAAGGATTTGAAAATGAAAGAAAATAAGAAGCCTTGGGATTTTTTGGAAGAATTTAAGGGGAAGGATTTTTTAGGTGATTGGCCGACTGTGCTTGAAATGTTTTTAATCACGGCAAAACGCTATCCGTTAAACAACTGCTTGACGGATTTTGAAGGACCTGATGGCTCTAAAAACACGCTGACATATACACAAGCAAAAGAAAAGATAGAGGCATTGGGAGCATGGCTTGTTCAAAACGGCGTGAAAAAAGGGGACAGAATCGCCGTCAGCGGAAAAAATTCACCTGAATGGGCAATTGTATACATTGCATCTTTTTTGGCAGGGGCGATTGTGTGCCCGATTGACTATGCGCTCCGTGAAATTGAAATTGAAAACCTCTTGGAAACGGCAAAGCCGAAGTTTCTTTTTATTGATGAAGAAAAATTCTCGCATTTTTCAGATTTGTCAGAGGGCGCATTCAAGTTCAAGACATTTTCATTGTGTCCAAAACACACCGATTCTTATGTCTACAACTTAACAGGCGACAAAACCCTGCTTAATCTTGAAATCCGACCGACAGAAGAAGACATCGCCGTCATTCTTTTTACCAGTGGCACAACAGGAACTCCAAAGGGGGTGATGCTCACCCATCAAAACCTTGTTTCAGACACCTACATTGCGCAGACTCGAATGAAGCTCTATCCAACCGATGTGTTTTATGCGATTCTTCCGATTCATCACGCATACACAATGCTGGCAGTCTTTTTGGAAACGCTTTCCTGTGGCGCAGAAGTTGTTTTTGGGAAGTCCATGGCTGTCAGCCGCCTTATGAAAGAGTTAAAGGAAGGACACATAACGATGCTTTTGGGGGTTCCGCTCCTGTTCAACAAGCTGCTTGCAGGAATTATGAAGGGAATAAAGGCAAAAGGTCCTCTCGTGAATGGCGCGCTTCATGCGCTCATGGGCATTTCCTATGTTATAAAAAAAGTATTCAACAAAAATCCTGGGAAAATACTGTTCAAGGCGGTTTTAACGCAGGCGAACATTTATTCTATACGAATTGCAATTTGCGGGGGAGGCCCGCTTGCCGCCAGTGTTTTCAAGGCGTACAACGAAATGGGCATTGACTTTGTGCAAGGCTATGGACTGACTGAAACGAGCCCGATTATCACGCTCAATCCAATCGACCACTTTAAAATTGAAAGCGTTGGACAATATTTCTTCCCCTATATGGAAATGAAAATTATTGACGAAGGCGAAGACGGAATCGGCGAAATCGCGGTGAAAGGTCCGATGGTGTTTAAAGGCTATTACAATATGGAAGAGGAGACAAAAAAAGTCTTTACTGACGATGGATTTTTCAAGACAGGGGATTTAGGGCGGCTCGACAAAGAAGGATACTTGATTCTTTCGGGACGTGCGAAAAATATGATTGTCACAGAGGGCGGAAAAAACGTATATCCCGAAGAGATTGAAAATGCGTTCCAATTATACACAGACATCGAGCAGATAACCGTGCAAGGATATATAGAAAACGCAGACACAAAAAGCGAGGCGATTGAAGCATTGGTATATGTTGCAGACGATGTGTACACCCGACTTGGCATTGCACGGGAAGGCAATGTTGAAAATGAAGAGGTCGCAAAGACAATTCAAGCGATTGTTTCCGAAGTGAACAAGACATTGCAGCCATATGCACGAATCACAAAGACTACCTATTTAAAAGAACCGCTTGAAATGACGACCACAAAGAAAGTGAAGCGACAATACAAAAAGCAAGCGAACAAACAGAGTATTTTATGAGTTTTCTTTTTTTTGTAAACAGCGTTGCATTGGGCGTGGGGCTTGCGATGGATGCGTTTTCGGTCTCAATTGCAAATGCGCTGAGCGAGCCACATATGCGTCCATCAAGAATGTGCGCAATTTCAGGAGTGTACGCTCTTTTTCAATTTTTCATGCCTATGACAGGCTGGTTTTGCGTTCACACGATTGTTGCGTATTTTGAATGTATCCAGTTTTTGATTCCGTGGATTTCACTAGTCTTGTTGCTTTTTATTGGTGGAAAGATGATTTTAGAAACTGCGCGAAAAAAAACTGATGACAACAACGAAAAGGCAAAAACATTGCCGTTCGGAGTGCTTTTGATACAAGGAGTTGCCACTTCAATCGATGCGCTTTCGGTTGGCTTTACAACAGCCACCTACACTGTACCTCTCGCGCTGATTTCCTCGCTCATCATAGCCATCGTAACATTTCTCATATGCCTCATCGGTCTTGCACTCGGAAAAAAAGCCGCTTCTCGCCTCTCAAACAAGGCGGGCATCATTGGCGGAGTAATATTAATTCTAATCGGGATTGAAATTTTCATACGCGGAGTATTTTTGGAGTAAAAACATGTATTTTTTAGTTATAAAGCAACTGGTGATTATGATGATTATTGCGGCAGCAGGATTTACTGTCACAAAGACGTTTCACTTTGGGCAAGTGGAACAAAAATATGTAAGCAAAACACTTTTATATTTTATAAACCCCTGCTTAATCATAGACCATTTTAATATTGATTTTAACGCAAGCCGACTCAAGTGGTTTGCTATTGCAGCATTTCTTTCCGTTATTATTCATCTTTTGATGATTGCATTCGCAGTTTTACTTTTCCGCTCTAAAACAGAAGAGGAAAAAGCCCTTGACTGCCTTGACAGAACTGCCGCTGTTTTTACGAATTGTGCATTTATTGGGATTCCTTTGATAAGCGGAGTGATTGGCGCGGAAGGAGTATTTTATCTTTTGGCGTATGTCGCAGTATTCAATATTATGCTTTGGACAGTGGGCTATGCGTTGATTGCAGGAAAAATCGACTGGAAAAAAATCATCGCAAATCCAAATATCATCTGCGTGGTAATAGGCATTTTCATTTTCTGCATGCCATTTAAAATTCCTGACCTTATTGCAACTCCAATAAAACTTTTGGGAGGAATGAACACCGCAACTGCGATGATTTTGCTGGGGATGCTCTTTGCAAATTTTAAAGGCGGAAATTTAAAATGCCGTATGTTTAGAGTCCTCCGTCTTTGCATAGTCCGCCATGTTCTGTTCACTTTCGTTGCGCTTTTTGTGGTTCTTATTGCAGTAAAATGCCTGCCAAATATCAGCGGCGTGAAAATGATTTGCTATGTTGTGTACATCGCGGCTCTTTGTCCCGTTGGAATGAGCGTTTCAAGCATGGCGGTTATTTTTGACAAAGACGAATCGTATTCCGCGTTGCTTTGCCTTTGCACAAGCGTAGTAAGCGTATTCACCCTCCCCGCATCGGTCGCATTGGCAGAATACATTTTGGAAAGAATATAATGCGTTCACAATCGCGACATCCTATCACATTTTTAGGCATTCGCCAATTTTGCACGAAGCGCTTCAATTTCCCGAGCTTGCGCTAAAAGTTGTGCATCTTTTTCCGCAAGCGTTGCCTTGACTTCACTCAACTCTCTTTTACTTTCACTCAACTCCTTCTTGCTTTCACTCAACTCCTTCTTGCTTTTCTTTAATTCGCGTTCAGCACGTTCTTTGCTATGCTTTATAGAACGTTGGTCGCGCTCCCACATATCCCTGTTGGTCTGTATCACCCAGTTTATGTCGTCCTGACTTATTTTTGATAAAATTCTGCTCGCAGCCATAATCCCTCCATCGCTTTTGCAAATGTCTTTCACAAGTTTTTGCCTCGTGTCATCGTCAGCATACAGTAAAAATTTACACCATTTTTCCACTGCTGTCAAATTCTCAACGCTTTCTCTCTCATTTTCGCTTTCCTCTCGAAATTTCGGCAGCTCAATAAAGATTATTGTCATTCGATTTGAAAGCGTACGCCCCTCAGCTGTTTTCATTGTATAGACAGAAACACCGTCTGTAGCCTTCTTGTCATATACAAAATTCAGCACCGAGATTTGAAACACTTCTGGCATATCTTCCCAATCATCACCCCTTTTTACTGTATGGTTAAGAAGATGGGCGACCTGATATTCTGCCCTCTTGTCATAAGAGTTGTCTACATTTATCCCCTGAATCTCAATGTTGACTGCATTGGCTCCATTGAGCGTACAAGTTATGTCAAATATGGACTGTTTGTCATGCTCTGATTCGATAGGCAATTCATTCTGTACCAACTGAATGTTGGTAACCTTTGTGCCAAAAGTGGCTTCCAAAAATGACTGCAAGGCAAATCTCCCCTGTTTGGAATTATGGGTAAAGAGCGATTTGAAAATGGCATCACATCGGGGATTCAGTAATGCATTCGGCGATGGACGCATTGTTGGTTTTGTATTCATAAGAAACTCCATATAATAAAAAATTTCAGAATCAAATTTCTATATTTATATATATAATTCTTTAACACGAAAACTGAAATCATTTGCAAAAAAATTGAAATTTTTCGATATAAATGATATTTTTTATTTCCCCCATTTCTAAATACATCTAGAGTAGTTTTTCCAAGATTGCACTTTTGGGAAAAACTCAACTCTCAGATTGAATGCAACTTGTTTTTATGTTAAAATATACATATTAGTATAAATGAAGAGGAATTTATGAAAGTTGTAAAACTTGGTGAAGAGCTTTTGAGGCAAAAAGCAGAACCTGTTCTGCCAGAAGAAATAAACGATGATTTGCGAGCGTTTATCGATGAAATGTTCGATGTTATGATAAAACTTGATGGCGTGGGATTTGCAGGTCCTCAGGCAGGGGTGAGCAAGCGATTTTTTATTGCGCTCGCAGACGATGAAGTGCGTCGAGTTTTTATAAATCCACAAATAATTTCCACAAGCCAAGAGCTGTGCGATTTTGAAGAAGGATGCTTGAGCATTCCAAAAACATATGAGACTATAAAACGCCCTGCAAAAGTTACGGTGCAGGCGTTCAATGAAAAAGGAAGACCGTTTACCATTGAAGCGGAAGGCCTTTTAGCGCGCATAATCCAGCATGAATACGACCATCTCGAAGGAATTCTTTTTATAGACAGAGGCGACAAGGAATTCGCAGAAAAAACAGAGCAACAATTCAAAAAGCGCGCCGAAAAAGAACGGAAAAAGCAACGCGAAAAATTAGAAAAAGAGCGAAGAATTGCAGCTAAGAAAGCGGCTGACCATGGGCGAACACTAGTTTCTGCAGATTTGTCTATAAATCTGCATGCGCAACTTTGACTAGCAAAGGATGTTCGATACACTAGTGTTGCGCCGTTCGCCTCGCACTTTTTTCGCATTCGCAAAAAAAGTGAAAGCGTGTTCTATAGTGACTGACCTCGGGCGAACACTAGCAAATACACCAGCGTTCGTTGGTAGTAGTATGAATGTCGACTTTTAGAATATTTGAGAAAAACATTCGCGAAGGAGCAGGGAAGAAGGCAAAATCGCTCTGATTGCGGCCGCTGCTTTAGCAGTGATAGAATAATCCTTGCCGAAATCAGTGCGAAATGCGCTGGCGCATGGTTTTGGCTTTCTTCAATGCGACTGGAAGAATGTTTTTTAGTTTTTTTTGAAAAGTCGACATTCATACTAGTAGTTTGTCTCACACTTTTGCTTTCGCAAAAGGTGCAAAAAGATGATAGGAAAGAGACAAAATGATTAGAGTTTTGTACGCAGGAAGTCCTGCAAGCTCAAAGACACTGCTTGAGAATCTACTGAAAAAACAAATTGAATACAGCTTTAAAGTTGTCGGAGTTCTCACAAATCCTCCGTCAGCAAAAGGCAGACATAAAACCCCTATTCCAACAGATGTGGCGCAATATGCAGCGAAAAATGGAATCCCTGTTTTTGCTCCAGAACACCTTGATGCCACTTCAAGAAGCGCAGTCCAATCCGTACAACCTAATATTTTAGTGTGCTTTGCGTATGGGCATATTTTCGGACCAAAATTTATGTCGTTGTTTCAATTTGGCGGCATAAATTTGCATCCATCTGCGCTTCCAAAATACCGCGGATGCACCCCCGTAAATGCGGCGATTCTCAATGGAGACACAGAAACCGCCTTCACTATCCAAAAAATAAGCGAAAAAATGGACGAAGGAAACATACTCGCGCAAAAAAAAGTAGCATTAACAGGATGGGAAACAACCTCATCCCTTTTACATGACGCTGCAATTCACGGCGCAGAATTGCTCTGCGATATTTTTTCAAGAATCAACGAAAATGGATATATAGAAGAAGGGATTCCGCAATCAGAAGACGCATCGTATACTGGAATGATTTCAAAACACGATGCTTTAATCGATTGGTCAAAAAGCGCACTCCAAATAGACAGAGAAGTTCGCGCCTATTTCCAAGACCCCATAGCGTGGACGCTATTAAATAAGGAAACTTTAAAAATCCTTGAGGGCATCCCCGCCGAAAAAGCCACATCCCCAATACCCGAAGAGATTTCAAATCACTCCGTCGATGCCGTGCCCTCAGGCACTGTGTGTGCATTTTCAAAAAAACACGGCATCTTCATAAAATGCGGGGAAGGATTTTACATCGTAAAAAAATTGCAACGACAAGGCAAAACCCCCATGGACGCAAACGCTTTTATGAACGGCATGCACGACTTTCTTGGAATGCAATTAGGTTTCTAAACAGAAAGCAAATTTTCCATTTAATTGCAAGTTTTGGAGTAAAACGAACAAAACGTAGGAAAGAGGCTGACCACGAGCAAACACGAGTACATACACCAACAATTATTGGTTGAAGTTTGCCTCGCAGTTTTTTTGCATAGCAAAAAAACTGTACATTGATATTGCAGACCACGGACGAACACTAGATTTATATGCCAATGCTAATTAGATTGAAGTTCGCCACGCACTTTTTGCTTACGCAAAAAGGTGCAAGTCAGTACTACAGTGACTGACCATGGCTGACCGCTAGAGAATACACCATATTCTGTTGGTCGCTTCGCTTACACTTTCTTCGCGAGAAGAAAGTGTACATTGATTTCCCTGATTTTTGTCTTTACCCCCATTGAATAAACGGAGTATTTTCTGTAGAATAAAGAACTATATTTTAGATTTTTTTTAACGAGGTAACGATATGAGTTTTGACATATCTAAAATGAGAAATATCGGTATAAGCGCACACATTGACTCAGGAAAAACAACTTTGTCAGAGCGAATTTTGTTCTATTGTAATAAGATTCACCAAATTCACGAAGTTCGTGGCAAAGATGGTGTTGGCGCTGTTATGGATTCAATGGAGTTGGAAAGAGAGCGCGGAATTACTATTCAATCTGCGGCAACTCAAGTTCAATGGAAGGATTATACTATCAACTTGATTGACACCCCCGGACACGTTGATTTCACAGTGGAAGTTGAGCGTTCACTTCGCGTTCTTGACGGCGCAATTTTGGTTTTGTGTGCCGTTGCAGGCGTGCAGTCTCAGTCGATAACTGTAGACAGACAATTGAAAAGGTATCATGTTCCACGCCTCGCATTCGTGAACAAATGCGACAGACAGGGCGCAAACCCATTGCGAGTGCGCATGCAGCTCCGCGAAAAATTGGGATTAAATGCATATATGATGGAACTTCCTATTGGACTTGAAGACAAACTAGAAGGCGTTGTTGACCTTGTTGCTATGAAGGCATTGTACTTCGACGGACCAAACGGCGAAGACTTGCGTGTTGCGGAAATTCCTGCAAACCTCAAGGGAGATGCTGAAAAATACCGCGAGGAGCTTCTTGATGCCGCCTCTATGTTTGATGATGCACTTATGGAAGAGATTATGGAAAAGGGGTATGATGGCGTTTCAGAGGAAACACTCATCGCTGCTATCCGAAAAGGCACTATCTCCGAGCAATTCGTTGGTGTTTTCTGTGGTTCTGCCCACATGAACAAGGGAATTCAACCTCTTCTCGATGGAGTGACACGCTATCTTCCCGCCCCAAATGAAATTGAAAACGAAGCGCTTGACCTTGACAACAATGAGGCGCCAGTAAAATTGGTGAGCGACGACACAAAGCCATGCGTTGCTCTTGCATTCAAACTTGATGATGGACAGTATGGGCAGCTCACATACACTCGTGTTTACCAAGGAAAGATAAAAAAAGGCGAAGAGCTGTATAATACTCGCACCAAGAAGAGATTCAAGGTTGGTCGTCTTGTTCGTATGAACGCTTCTGCAATGGAAGATATTAGCGAAGGCTGTTCAGGAGATATTGTCGCTCTCTTTGGCGTTGACTGCGCTTCGGGAGACACATTCACGAGTGGCGGTTTGAATTTCTCCATGGCATCTATGTTTGTTCCAGAGCCTGTTATCTCTCTTTCAATCACACCGAAAGACAAGCAGGCAGCTATGCAGATGTCAAAGGCGTTGAATCGATTTACAAAAGAAGACCCTACATTCCAAACATACACAGACCCTGAATCAAATGAAACAATCATCAAGGGAATGGGCGAACTTCACCTTGCTGTGTATGTTGAGCGAATGAAGCGAGAATACAACTGCGAGGTAACGACTGGTGCTCCACAGGTTGCATATCGCGAGTCAATCACTGCACGAGGAGACTTCAACTACACGCACAAAAAGCAGACTGGTGGTTCTGGTCAGTACGGACGTGTCGCAGGATTTATGGAGCCATGCACAGAAAAAGACTACGAATTTGTTGACTCTATCAAAGGTGGAGCAATTCCTAACGAATATATTCCATCGTGCGACAAGGGATTCCAGCGAGCAATGAAGGAGGGTTCTTTGATTGGCGCGCCTATTGTTGGTATGAAAATCACCATCAATGATGGCCAGTATCACCCAGTAGACTCTTCAGACATCGCGTTCCAGACTGCCGCTATTGGAGCGTTCCGTGAGGGATACGCAAAGGCAAAGCCTGTGATTCTTGAGCCTATTATGAAAGTTCAGATTTCAGCGCCAACGGAATTCCAAGGAAACATCTTTGGTCTTATAAACCAAAGACGAGGAATTATCGTTGATTCAGGAGATGAGAACAACACTTCTGTAGTAAACGCTGAAGTGCCCCTTTCTGAAATGTTCGGATTCTCAACGATTCTTCGCTCTTCAACACAAGGAAAAGGTGAATTCACAATGGAATTTGAGAAATATGGAAAAGTTCCAAACAATATTTCTGAAGAGCTTCAGAAGAAATATCAGGAAGAGAAGAAAGCGGCGCAAAAGTAACGCAACCTTTAATTACTACACTAGTTTTTGTTGGTTGTGGGTGCGTTTTCAGATTTAGGCAAAATGCCCAAATCTGACTAGACCTTTTTAAGTCGGACAGCTTAAAACTGACGAGTTTTTTAGGTCGGCAGCCTAAAAATTGCCTTCGTAATTTTTGTGTAGACCAAATTTTCAGTTTTTCGTGTATGCGAAAAACTGAAAGGCGGACTTTCACCAATAATAATTGGTGAAAAACCTAGTGTTCGCCCTGAACACCACCCACCATATGTGGGTTTACATAGGAGTAACAGTATGATAAAACAGGATTTAATAGATTTAAGCCCCGCTCGTTTATTTGACAGCATTGCAGAGGGCGGATTGAAAGAAGGACAGATGGGACTTATCACAGCAAAAAAAGGACTGGGAAAAACATCCGTTCTTGTTCAGTTCGCAATTGACGCGTTGATTCAGGACAAGCCTCTTGTTCATGTTTCATTCGACCAGCATTCTTCAAATGTCATTTCTTGGTACAACAGCGTGCTTGCTGAAATCGGAAAGAAAAAGAATTTGGGCGATATGTCAGAACTGACAGATTCAATTGTGCGTGAAAGAACAATCTTGAACTTCAACCAAGAGACATTCACGCTTCCAAAAGTGGTGAGCACAATCAAAGCCTTGAAAGAAGGCGGCATCAAGATTTCTGCAATCATTGTTGACGGCGCGGATTTGTCAAAAATCTCTGAGGAAGACCTGAAAATTGTTGCAGAATTCGTGCAATCAGAAAAGCTCATTGCATGGTTCAGCGATACAAATGAAAAAGCGGAGCTTGAAAACACATTGCCCGCAGAAAAGCTTCCTTTCTTTGAAACAATTGCACACCTTGCTTCTGATGGCAGCGCAGTCGCCCTCACCGTTTTAAAGGCAAACGGCAAAACTGCAAACGGTGCAAAACTCAAACTTGATTCAAAAACATCATTGATGACAAAATAGGAATTGGCAAGAGAAATAAAAACGCCTGCTCCGAATCGTTTGGAGCAGGCGTTTTTATTTGGTGCAAGGATAAAAAACCGCGCAGAATCTCTGGTAATGAGGCACGGAATGAGGAGCGATTTTAGACAACTTTAGACCTTTCTTCCATATTCACAGTTCATATTTACACAAAGTTTTATTTTGCAGTTGTGCTATTTGCTTTTCATTCTTTTGATTTGTGTTTACAACACAGGCTGGTGCGATGGGAGGGATTCCTACCGCACCACCCACCTCAAATAAAACTTTGTGCACACTTCTTCTACAACGCAAGAGCCATGTCCAAATTGAGTTCAAAAAAAGTGTTCACATATATATCGCTGAATTTTTTTATAGAATCGGTTTCGCGCTCGCTTGATTTGTCAAATACTCCGACTGTTTTAAAGCCTGCAGTCTTTGCCGTTTTTATGGGAACAAGCGCATCCTCAAAAACAAGGCAATCCTCCGAGCACGCCCCTAAAAAATCTGATGCAACCTCATAGATTCTTGGAGAATTCTTGTTTGTGCCAAGTTCTGGGCAGGTAAAAATATCTTGAAAATACCTTGAAAGAGAAAGGCGTTCAAAGGCAGGCGAAAAAAGCTCCCTCGGCGTTGCTGTTGCAAGGGCGCAGGGTATTTTCCGCTCGCAAAGTGTCTTCAAAACACTTTCCGCGCCATCTTTTAAAGCGATTTTTTTTGCATAGGATTCAAAAAGGACTTCAATGATTCCATCATTTATGCGCTGAACAGCCCAATCGGAGAAGTAATTTTTTTGCAGATATGCAACGCCGTCTGCCATACTAAATCGAAACAGTTTATCAGAAAGATTTTCTTCTGGTTCAAGTCCTTGCAAGCGCACAAAAATCTCGCCACAATTTCGCCAATACCCCATTGAATCTAAAATCGTTCCATCCATATCAAAAATCGCAGCCGTAATCATACCAAAACTATATCGTATTTTCAAAGGAAGGAAAAGTGGGAGGAAAAGTGGGAGGAAAAGTGGGAGGAAAAGTGGGAGGAAAACAGAGGGCGAGGAAAAAACTCCACGGCTTCAACACAAAAAATGATACTTTAACAAAACAAAGAAAAAACCTCTCGTGCAAAGCAGACGACAGACTATGCCACAGACGGTAGACCTTGCCCTTTCTTTCGTCTATAATAAAACTATGGCTCAAAAAAAATTCTTAGGAAAACTAAAGGTTTCCTATAACGCACCAGTTACATTGACATTTTCACTTGCAGCGATTTTTATTTTGTTTTTAAATTGGATTTCTAAAAATACGATAGTTCCATATGTATTCACCGCGCCTGGCTCTTCTTCAAGCGCAATGCCGTTTCATTTCAACAATGCACTTGACTATGTGCGCCTTGTGCTCCATATTTTTGGGCATTCGGATTGGCAGCATTTGATTTCAAACATTTCGTTTGTGTTGCTTTTAGGTCCGCTCATTGAGGAAAGATACGGATCTCCCATTCTTGTTCTGATGATGGCGATTAGCGCACTCGTTTCAGGAGTGGTCGCAGCGTGTTTTTCACCCGTTCCAATGCTCGGCGCAAATGACATCGCTTTTTTAATGATACTGCTTGCATCTTTTTCAGCGATTTCAAAAAATGAGATTCCGCTTTCATTCATTTTGATTTTGATTTTGTATATCGCACGTGAATTCACAGGCTATCCCGCGGAACAAAACATTGCAATAATCGCGCATATTGCAGGTGGATTTTGCGGAAGTCTGCTTGCGCTTTTAGCAGTGCCAAAGACACGAGCGCAAAAGCACATGAAAGAATCGGAACATCCCTTGGCAAAGTCCACAAAGCCGAGCCGCCTGACTTCGCGAAACAAATCAAAAGATGACGACAGCGCAACTGTTGTGGGGTCTATTGAATTGTAATCAGAATAGACTTAATTGAAGTTTTCCCAAAATTGCAATTTTAAGAAAACTTCCCTAGATGTATATGCGAGAAATGGCAGACTCTCCTTTTTCTTGCCTGTATTTCTCAACGAGACTCTTCCAAAAAACATTTATTTTTGGGAGAGCCTCAATTATTAGGATTGTTCGGATCAAATGCAAAAGAATTATACTCTGTTTCATAATTTTCGCCTGTCTTGAAGATGAAAGTGTAACGCTTATTGTGTCCATGCGATATCCAAATTTCAAGGGGTATTAACCACCATACCTCGATGCAGAACATTGAGATATGGTGGTTCTGTCAAGGGAAGGATTACCCCCTTTGCGAATAAAATTGCTAGTTGCTGTCGAGAATTAAATCGCTTTCAGCAATTTTTTCAAATTTGTTCTCATTTGTTCCCATCGATTGGAATGTTCCGTCTTCATTGAATCGCAGTTTGAAAGAATTTTTTGAAGAAGTAGTTGACGATTTTTGATACACAGTAAAAGAGTACACATTATTTTCAAGTGCCGTTTGAATCCATTGCCTAGACTCACTTGATTTGTAATGAAATTTCCCATCATCGTTTTTTGAAAGATGATAAAATGTTCCGTCTTGCTTAAACCACCAACCACTTTCTGAAGTAGTACTATCAGTGCTGGTTGAAGTGATTTTCCATGCGCCTACAATTTTAGATTTATCACTGTCTTTCATAGTCACTGCAATGTCACAAGAAGCACAATAAGCCAAACCAAGGGAATCATCAACCCCTTTTGGAGAAACATAGATGGTAAAAATCCCTGTTTTATTAACCTGAAAACTAAAAGGGTTTCCGTTCTCCTTTACCGTTAGCGCGTCTTCATCTTCCGTTCTTATTTTCCATACGACTGGTGTATTATCTTTGCTTGCTGTCGCCGTCAAAGTGACAGTTTCGTCTACTTCCAATTCTAATCTAACTGCTTTTTTATCTAATGTAATGGTGGGAATTTGAGGGTCGGGAACTACTTGTGGGGGGGGGTGACAGAAGAAGTTTCAGGCTCATCGCTGCAACTCGTAAAAATTGCGACTGAAAATATCAAAGTCACAAACACAACAAAAAAATTATTTTTCATAATTTCGCCTCCATAATAAATATTATTTTATACAGACAGAATGGTAACACAGACGAGACTTAATTTCAAGGTAATAAATAGGTTAATACACGGCTTCAGCACGAAAAATTATATTCATATCAAAATAAGAAAATTGCCCGAAAAAACAAAATTAAATCCGCTCCCGGGCAAGTCCATACAAATCCTCGAGAAGGGGCGAACAAGTTCGCGCCGCTACGCTAAACAATTTTGCAAGCAAAACTGCGACCCCAACTAAAATTTACAATCTTTTGCCAAGTTGTTATCAGTTGGGGTGTCGCTCCACGCTACACCGCTGCCTGTGGCGGCTGTTTTAAGTCCTCACTGTCGCGTTTTTATGGCATTTGCTACTCAGTTTTTGTTGCAGACAAAAACTGAAGGCGGAAGTCAAGAGATAAAAATGCTCAAACAATGCATCTTCCGCCCCCTCGCGCTCCTTTAATTTTGCTTTGGTTTGCAAAATTTTTACATTTTTCCTCCAATACAATTTTTCCTGCTGAAGCCGTGTAGGTTAATAATAGGAAGTTTCCTTGAAATTAAGCCTAATAGCCCCCTCTCATCATCTCTTTTCCTTACCCAAATATCGGTCGGATTTTGTTCACGGTGTCGCACGATGCGAGGCGTGCAATAATTTCCTCCGTCACCTTTCCGTCAACATCGATGATATTGTACGCCATGTCACCACGCGCTTGGTTTATCATGCTTGAAATATTTAACTTCGCATCTCCAAGAATCGTTGTGAACTTTGAAATCGTGTCGGGAATGTTCTTGTGACTTATGCAAAGGCGCGTTCCGCCAATAGGAATCGGATTGTCTGTCACCGTTTTCGGGAAGTTCACCGAATTCGTGATGTTTCCAAACTCAAGGAATTCCCGCAACTCGGACACCGCCATACACGCACAGTTGTCTTCTGCTTCGGGAGTTGACGCGCCCAAATGAGGCATACAAATGACTTTCGGATTGCCCAACAATTCCTCCGTTGCAAAATCTGAAACAAAACAGGAAACTTTTCCCGAATTCAAAGCGGCTATCATATCGGCATTGTTCACCAGTCCACCACGCGCAATATTGATAATCCGAACGCCATCCTTCATCGTTTTTATGCTCGATGCGTTTATCATGCCCTTTGTGTCGTCGGTCTGCGGAACATGAAGCGTAATATAATCAGATTTCGCATACACTGCGTCAAGCGTCTCTGCATGATGCACTTTATGATCAAGCTCCCACGCAGCCTTCACAGACAAAAATGGGTCGTACCCAATAACTTCCATGCCAAGTTTTATCGCGGTGTTCGCAACCATCGCGCCAATCGCCCCTAGACCAATCACGCCAAGCGTTTTTCCTTTTATTTCAGGTCCCACAAACTGGCTTTTTCCCTTTTCAACTGCATCTGCAATTCCATCTCCCTTGCCAATCAATGTCTTTAGCCACGCATTCCCTTGAATAATAGGTCTGCTTGAAAGGAGAAGCGCCAATGTGACAAGCTCCTTCACCGCGTTTGCATTCGCCCCAGGAGTATTAAAAACAACGACACCGCGCTCCGTCAATTTTGGAATCGGAATATTGTTCACGCCCGCCCCTGCTCGCGCCACAGCCTTCACGCTTTCTGGCAGCTCCATTTCGTGCATAGCAGCAGAACGAACTAAAATCGCGTCAGGATTATTCATATCTGACGCAACCTCATAATCATCGCGTGGAAAATTCTCAAGTCCAATCGCGCTAATTTTATTCAACGTTTGAATTTTAAACATATTTTTATATCCTGTGTAAGCCCACCTGTGGTGGGCGGTGTTCTAGGGCGAACACTAGTTTTTTCACCAACCATTGTCGGTAAAAGTTCGCCTTTCAGTTTTTTGTATGCACGAAAAACTGAAAATTTGGTTTTACCTCAAATTGCGAAAGCAATTTTTAGGCTATCCGACTTTTATTAATTTTTGCTCGCGAACTTTTCCATAAACGCAATCAGCGCTTTCACGCCGTCAAGTGTCATCGCGTTATAGATTGACGCTCTCATTCCGCCAACCAAACGATGACCTTTCAAGTTCACAAGACCAGCAGCAGCGGCCTCTTTCACAAACGCATCGTTTATTTCCTTTTCCTTTGCAACGCTTTTTTCATCGGTCGCACCCGTTGAATATTTTGTCAAGAACGGAACATTCATCAGAGAGCGGCTTCCCTTTTCCGCCGTTGCATGGTAGAAGTCGGAATTGTCGAGGTAGCTATACAACAAATCAGCCTTTTCACGATTTCGCTTTTCCATTCCCTCAGCCCCGCCATTCTTTTCAATCCAGTGCATAACTTTGCCCAACACATAAATCGTATAGCACGGCGGCGTATTATACATAGATTCGCTATCAACATGTGTCTTATAGGTGAGCATAGTGGGGGTTCCCACGCGTGGCGTTTCTGTAATCAAATCATCACGAATAATCACCAGTGTCACGCCAGCAGGGGCCAAATTCTTTTGCGCACCCGCAAAAAGCAAGCCGAATTTCGAAACATCAAGCGGCTCGCTCAAAATGCACGAGGAAATATCCGCCACAAGAGGAATATCGCCTGTGTCTGGAAGATACTCATAATGCGTACCCATAATCGTATTGTTCAAACAAATGTACACATAGTCGTAGTCGCCACTCACCTTTTCAACGCGCGGAATGTAGGAATACCCCTTGTCCTCGCTCGACGCAATCACATCGACCTTCACGCCCAAATGCTTCGCCTCGGCAGCGGCCTTTTTCGCCCACACGCCCGTCTGAATATATGCCGCCTTCCCTGTATGAATCGCAAGATTTTCCGCAACCATCGCAAATTGAGTAGATCCGCCCCCCTGCAGGAAAAGCACCTTGTAATTTTCAGGCACATTCATCAGTTTTCGCACCATCGCCTCTGCATCGCGGATAATCGGCTCATACGCCTTCGAGCGGTGACTCATCTCCATCACGCTCTGCCCCGTGCTATTGTAATCCATCATTTCAGCCGCACACTCGCGCAACACCTCTTCCGGCAAGCACGACGGTCCCGCAGAAAAATTATATACTCTGCCCATACAAAACCTCCAGTTTCATTCCATTTATTGGGAGGGGGAAGCATTTTTTTTGCACAATTCTCCCACACAAGCCATTAGCAAGTTTTGGTAGCGAAGCGTACAAAACTTGGGGGCGATGTCATCCATATTGCAATGAACGACCTTTTCTTTCCTCCTATTCTAGCAGATTTAGGGAAGTTTGTTAACATTGGCGGAAAATTTTTGTTCGGATTTTTTTATGCTCTTTTCAGAACCCCCTGCGGTAGCGAAACGATGCAGAAGGTAGCCCCAGCGGAAGAAAAGCAGGAAGTTTTTTTCCCTCACTCTCCGCCCTCTATAATTTTAATCATCTCGGCAGGGCTTACGACAATTGGTCTAATAGGATAATGCTTTTGATTTCCAGTGACTAAATATGCGCTTTCAAAATGCGCCTTTGCATCAAGTGCGACCTCATAAAAAACGATGTCTTTTTTATCTTTCACTTCATCAGCAGACGGAATGCCATCAAGGAAAACACCAGTTTTAGAGAAAGAGTTTATCGTTCGTTTTACATTGTCTTTGTCCAAATCAAATTTCGGTCGCGAAAGTACATCTTCATATTCTTCTAGAATTTTTTTATGAACAACAGCCTTGATTTTTCCAGAATAAAATGCATCTAGTACTTTCACAGTTGCAACATCTTTCTTTTGTGTAAACAACGCTGAAAAAAACTACATTTGTATCTATAACAGCATAAATTTCTTTCATCAGCGCCCCTCTCTATATGCCTGAATTTCTGCATTGATTTCATCCAATGTCATTTCAGGAAGTCCTCTCCTCTGAATTTCCTCTCTTAGTGCATAAAACGCCCTTCTCCCTTCCTCCAAAGGATCTTCCTTCACCTTCGTTTCAAATGGAATTCCGTTTTCCACGACTGATTTTTTCAAAAACATCCTTATCGCCGATGAAAGATCCAGCCCCAAAGAATCATAAATTGCCTGCGCCTGATTTTTCAATGCCGTATCGACTCTCACTTGAACCACTGAACTTGCCATATTCCACCTCCAATTGCAATACATTAAACTACATTTAAATACAATTTAACACAGAGAAGATGAGTTGTCAAGAAAATAACAAAGTGCTGTATAATACCAATTGTATAAAACTAATCACAATTTACTTGACAATACCATCTTTGTATATTATATTAGTAATAAATACTAATAAGGAATAAAAATCAATAAGTATGATGAAGCGAAATACGATACAAAGAACACTTGTCTTGGAGGCAGTTAATTCTTTGAGGTGTCATGCAACAGCAGACGAGGTGTACACATTTATTTCAAGAAGCCACCCCCATATCAGCAAGGGCACTGTGTATCGAAACTTAAATCAGCTCTCTGAAAAAGGAGAAATTAAAAAAATCGAGATAGCAGGTGACAAGGAGCGTTTTGACCATATTTGTGGCAATCATTATCATATCAAATGCACAAAATGCGGAAAAGTGTTTGATGTCGAAATGGATTACATTACAGACCTTGACAAGCACATAAAAGATACACATGGCTTCTTAATCGAATCGCACAACCTTGTCTTTTCGGGAATATGCCCTGACTGTGTTAAAGGGCAGCCAAAATAGAAACGTATACGGCGTTAATCCGTAAAAATTATACAGAGGAGAACAAAAATGAGAAGCATTACAAAACTAGAATTGCAGTATGCACATCGATTCTATGGATTCAAGGGTGAAGCGCAATACCTTCACGGTCACACGGGAGTCCTCACGATTGAGGTCGAGGACTCCGTAGAGCAAGGCGTCAACATGGTTTTTCCATGCAACGAAATACAAAAAACCGCATGGAATGTTTTAAAGAATTTCGACCACGCGCTTATTCTCCGCGAGGACGATCCTTTGTTGCCTGCTGTGTTGGAAGTCTATGAAAAGCAAGGCATTAAAAACGGCGCGCCTCAAAACAAAATGAAGGGCGAGGCGTTTAAAACAGAACTTGCAACCGCATATCCTGACTGCCGCCTTGTAGTCACCAAGGAGACTATGACGGTAGAAGGATTTATCAAAATCGTATACGACCTTTTGAAGGACAAGCTCAACATCGCCAAGTTGACTTTCACTAGCGGAGTAAATGCAGCAACGCAAGAATATCCTGTCAACAGAAATGTAGACCGCTGTCCGTTGTGCGGAATTGCACTAAACGAAAATGGCGTTTGTCCGAAGTGCGGGTATAAAAAGTAGTCCAAAATACACGAGGCTCCTCCCCTAAAAAAAATTATTTTTGGGAGAGCCTCACTTAATACACTGGATAGCACTCAAATCCCGCGTCTTTTAGGCGGAGTCCCATCGTGCCGTCTTCGTTTTCATCAACGGTTACAATGTAGTAGACTGTGCCAGAAGCGCGGGTTTCACTTTGGATTTTGCAGTCAAAGCCTTTTTGACAAACACGGTCAGCAAAATTCTTTGCGTTTCTTTCATCGCGGAAAAGACCTAGCTGCTGTTTTAAAGGCTTTTCAATGTGCATGTCCGTGGCTATTGAAGTTTCATTCTGTGTTTTTCCAGTTTGTGACTCTGAAACGCTTTCAGAAGAGGCGGCCGTTTTTTTTGCTGGCATAGAAACAGTCTCGGAGATTTTTTTGCGTGGCACAAAATACCAAAATGGAGAGGGCATAACAAACGCCTTTCCTGTCGCAACCGCAGTCTCCATTGACGATGGATAGTCCTTCACAAGCGTCTCAGCAAATTTCTTTTCACCAGTCACATACCAAAGCGTAAGCAAAATGGATTGACGAACAGACTTCATTGATGACAAATTTGAATATGTCTCCAAAACTGAAAGCGGCTCTTCTATATCGATTGCATTCTCCGCGTTTATTAAAATCGCCCATTGCTCGTAAAGCCGCACTTCAGCCTGAATTTCAACGCTTTTTGAATTTCTCACGGCGGAGTTCAAATACTGCAAAGCCAGCTCCCCCTCTCCTGAACACAACGCGCACCGAACCGCATCAATGACCAGTCGCTCGCTCGATTTTTTGGGCATCCCCTCCGCATCACCTGCAGCAATCGCCGCCGCTTTTGCATAGGATTCCCGCGCATCACTATAGAGGGCACTCATTTCCTGCAAATTCCCCAAAAATGCATAGAGAGAACGTTTCTCTGAAGGAACGTCAATGCGCTCCACTTCCGTTTGAATATATTTTATCGCATCAATAGGGTTCTTCTTTTCAATTGCAGCATCACTTATTTTTCGCGCAGTCAAATCTTGCGAAAAAACAGAAACTGAAAACATCGTCAATACGGCATATAATATACTTTTCTTCATATTTACTTTGCATCCGTCTTTGAAATAGTTTTTTCGCCGCTTTCGCCCTTTGTTTCAAGACTTGAAACGACTTTGGTAGATTTTTCATTTTGAGCTGCCACAGCCTCTGCTGTTCCTGTCGCTTCTGCTGGTTTTGCACTGGGACTTTCCGCAGAGTTTGCAGACGAAGCGTCATTTTTCCTTTCGCCCGTGTTTTTTTTCTTAAAGAACGGCTTTCTCTCCTTTTTAGGAGATTTTACAGAAAGTGTCGCATTCACCGATTCCTTCTTTTTTTGCTTTGAAGAGCGATTAAAAAAAGCAAAAGGCAGTGAAAAAATGATGCCCGCCACAAAAGAAATAGTGATAGTGAAAAAAACAGGCACATTCTCAAATTCATGCACCAAAAGATTCACAGAGCATTTGTTGTCAAGGTTAAAGCCCACAAAAAACGCAAGCAAAACCAACACAACTATCGTTCCAACAAGCCTACCAATCATATTATTTCAAAACCCCTTTAAAAGTATTCCCATTCAAACTTGTTATGCGTACCGTAACAAATTTTCCAATCATATTTTTTTCCGCAGGGAAAACGATTTTTTCATTCCGCGCGGTTTTTCCCAAAAGTTCATTTTTATTGTCACGACTTTCACTCTCCGCAAGCACCTGCACCGTTTCGCCAACGCGCTTTTTCATCTGCTCTTGTGTCATCTCCATCTGCAAGTCAATCACGCGTTGAAGCCGCTGTTTTCTCACCTGCTCTGAAATTTGCTCCATTTTTGCGGCGGGAGTGCCTTCCCTCGGATTATAATAATACATCATCGCGGACTCAAAGCCAACTTCTTTCATCAAGCTCAAAGTGTCCTCAAAATCAGCGTCAGTTTCGCCAGGGAAACCCGTCATAATGTCAGTGGTAAGAGAAACATCGGGAAGCTCAGCCTTTATTCGAGACACAAGATTAAGATAATCCTCGCGCGTGTACTTTCGATTCATCGCCCTTAAGATATTCGTCGAGCCGCTTTGCACAGGAAGATGTATATGATGGCAAAGCACGCTTTCAGATTGTATCACTGCAATCACATCGTCAGTCAAATCCTTTGGGTGGCTAGAAAGAAAACGCACCCACCCAATCGGAGAATCAGTTTCCTTTAAATGAGCAGCAATTCTTTTCAAAAGAAGCGCAAAATGTATATCGTTTCCGTCAGCGTCCTTTCCATTATAGGAATTCACATTCTGTCCCAAAAGGGTCACATCTTTCACGCCATAAGACGAAAGAACATCAAGTTCCGCCAGAATATCCTCAAGATTTCGCGAGCACTCGCGCCCTCGAACATACGGAACAATGCAGTACGCGCAAAAATTATTGCATCCGTGCATAATCGGCAAAAAGCAGCTGAATGCGCCCTGCTCGTAAGAATCCTTTGCAAAGTGATACACACTCGTATCATCAAGCGTAAACGGCTTTTTGCCTTCTTCAACCGCGTCTATAATCTCACTAAAATGATGCTTTGCGAACGTTCCCACAACATAGTCAATGCACGGCCAGTCGTTTTTTACGGAGTCCAAAAGTCGCTCCGCCATACAGCCCATAAAAACGATTGTAAGAGGTTTTGCGCCGTCCTTCACATAGTCAACGGCTTCTTGCAACGCTTTGGATTTTGCATCGGGCTGGCATTCCCGCACCTTTTTCAAGCCTGCATACCAGCCAAGTCTTCCCACAATGCGATCTTCGGCGGTTTTTCTGATAGAGCATGTGTTAATAATCGCCATATCCGCAACTTGAGCGGAAGAAGCCTTTTTCCAGCCCCGCAAGACCAAAAGCCGCTCCACCGCCGCAGACTCAGCCACATTCATTTCGCATCCATACGTCTCAAAGAAATATGTCATGTGCTCATTATACTAACAAATGCTGTAAATGTCTATTTATGGGAGGAGTCAACGAGAGTTGATAACTCGTCACGGAAATCAACAACCCCGACGCAGAGCGTCGGGGTGTGTCGATTAACAACCGCCCAAAATATTATCTCCGCACTTCATTTTCCAACGGTGCGCCCGTCTCAAACGCCTTTACATTTCCAAGCGACACATCGGCTATGTTACCCAATGCGTTTGTGGTGAGGAAGGCTTGGTGGCTGGTTATGATGACATTCGGGAATGTCATCAACCGCGCCAGAACATCATCGGAAATCACATGCGCAGACCAGTCGTTGAAGAAATATTTGCTTTCCTCTTCGTACACATCCAAAGCCGCGCCGCCGATATGATTGTGCTTGAGCGCGTGAACCAATGCCTTTGAATCAATGAGCGCACCTCTTCCCGTGTTTATGAGAATCGCATCGCTTTTCATCAGTTTTATCGTTTCGGGATTCACAATATGGAACGTCTCTTCATTGAGCGGACAGTGGAATGAAAGCACATCGCTTTTTGAAAAAATCGTTGGAATGTCAACATACTCAAATCCATGTGCAGAAGCCCATTCTGTGTTTGGAAATTTGTCATACAAAACAACATTCATTCCAAAACCACGCAATGTCTCCGCCATTATTCGACCGATTTTTCCTGTGCCAACAATTCCCGCCGTCAAGCCATGCAAGTCGCGTCCAGTCAGCCCATCCAAAGTGAAGTTTCCTGTCTTTGTGCGCAAATACGCCTGCGGAATATGGCGGGTCAACGCAAGCAAAAGCGCAATAGCATGTTCAACAACAGCATACGGAGAATAAACGGGAACTCGCAAAACCTTTATCTCTGCGTCAGAAGCGGCCTTCAAGTCAACATTATTAAAGCCCGCGCAGCGTAGAATAATAAGACGCACTCCGTTTTGTTTTAAGATGTCGACTACCGTCTTGTCTGCCGTGTCGTTTACAAAAATACAAACCGCATCAAACCCTTTTGATGCTATGGCAGTTTTTTCGTTCAATTTAAAGTCAAAGAAGTCTATTTCATAGCCGAATTTTTCATTAGACTTTAAAAAACTTTCTTTGTCATAAGAATGCGTGTCATAAAATGCAATTTTCATAGTATACCCCCTACTTCTTGAAATGAATTTAAAAAGAAAGTTCCCAATTTTCAAGAAAATTCGTTTAAAAATGGGGCGTGGCGAGGTGGGCGAGGAAAAAACAGTCGTTCAACACAAGATGGCAAACCTCGCCCTCAAGTTTTGTACGCTTTGCTCCCAAAACTTGCGAGCAGATTCTAGCAGGGGGAATTCGCAACAAGTGCGTAACACAATCAAGCGAACCTTTTCCTCTATTATTTTTCTTCCGCGTTTCTGCATGCCAAAAATAGTACGGAAACGATTACAAAAAGCAACGCATAAAAGGCAAATGCTATAAAAAGAACAAAATCGCTTTTTATAATCGAGAAAAACATATAGTTCACTAATTTAAAGGCGCTTAACGCTGTGTTATAGGCGAACACAAGCACAACGGCAATAATGGGGACAACAAAAATCCATTGAAACTTGAACAAAGAATCCCCTGAATAGCGTGTGTTCCAAGCGAAAATAGCCAAAGTTATAAAACAAATCAAGCAAAACAAAGGAAGAAGAAATCTATTTAAAATCTCCTGTCCGTATACTTCCTGTGAATAGCCGTATTTTTTTGCAATCTCAGCCATTTTCAAAATAGAACCAATGCTCATCGCCTCAACACCATCCGAAGCTTCTTTAAGAACTGAAAAATCAGATGCATCCATAGGAAGAATTAAAAATCCGTTCTCCATAATGTTCTCATCGCCATAAAGCGCCACAGGACGATTTCCTTTTTCTTCTTGCTCCCTATCAACGGAGCGAAGTATTATATAAGGGACATATTTCATATCATCGGTGATTCCAAGCGCTTTCTTTGTTTCCGCATCAAAATGCGAAGCAGGGACTGTCAGCATTTTTGCATAAGAGCTATATGCGCCAGCAATATATGTTCCATCATTTCCAACTTTGAATACCGAAAATCCGCGCCAATACTGAACAAAGTCGTCTTTTTGATTGGCATTTGTCGTTCCTGTTATATAATATATATAGAAGCACCCATTGTTTCTTTGTATTTTAAAATAAATATCGTTCGCGGATTCAAAACCACGAATATTAATGGTTTCATCGGTAAAGAAATTCTGAGCCAAAACCCGTTGCTCCGCAATCCCAAGATAACGCACAATGTCAGGGTCTATGGCATTTTCCCGGGAAGAACGCTCAAGCCCTTTGAAGATATAATACGCCCCAAGATTGTCGCCTTCCATAAGAGCGGTATACCCCTTGTATTTTTGGGCGAATATTTCTTGCGATTCGCCCGTTGTTTTCTCCCGCACCGTTGAAATCATATTCCATGCCTGCGCAGAAATGCGCTTCAATTCAGAAAGATTTAAATCCCGCTCTGAACTTATTCCAATCGCCATTTGGGCGTAGTAATGCGCACCGAACCAATCTTCATTTGCAAAACAGTCTCTTGAAAGATTCAGCAATTCAAGAGATGTGTATGGAGCGTCAAACGGTCTTGCATCTTGTGTGTTTTCAGGGGATTTTTTTATCTCAAGAGAATCATCATCTTTAGAAAGAATTTTTATCATATCCACCCCTTGAGGCTCTATGTATGCACCTGATGCGATTTTCGCCTCCGCCAAAAGCTCGGCGGCCTCTTTGCTATTTGGGTTGAGCTCAACTGCAAGCTCTGCAAAACTCAAAGCAAGTTTATAGCGTTTGCTCTCTATCAAGGTTCTTGTGTAGCTAATATAACTTCTCTCAAGGTCGACAAGACTTTCAAGACGATGCATATTTGAATTTATAAGGGGTAAAACGACTTCTGAAACAACTGAAATGATGAGCACCCCACACAATGCAGTTAAAAGAACTTTTTTATATCGATGGAACATCGCAAATGAAAAGCGCGATTTGCTTTTGTCACAATCTCTTCCAAAGTCGAAATTCAAACCAAGAAAAAAACCAAGCATTAAAGTCGCAGGAAGAAAAACACAGAAACATTTCAAACCGTTTAAAAATCTATATCCTTTCTGGGTTGTAGGAATAAGGATGGGAATTTTTAAGCAGGTAAATCCAATTACAATGCAAACGATAAACAACAAAACGGTGAGAATAATGGGGATAATAAAAACTTTTTTCTCCTTCATATTTCTTTCACCCCTCAAATTTTCTGCGTCTGACAGATTTCATTACGCAAGGAACAGTTATCACAGCAATTGCGACAAGCACATTAAAAACACACAATGGCAGCTCTATGCCACGGCTAGAAAAAAATTCCAAATCTCCGTTCCCATACAAATGCCTGTTGAAAAGTCTTCTCACCCCCTCGCCAAAAGAGGAATAATACAGAGCATTCGCACAAAGAACAACGGCTTCAGTCAATATAATAAACACAAAGTTCACCAGTTTCCATGAGCTCAATCCCGCGTAGCAATAGACAGATGAAAGCGCAAGTCCTAAACTGCAAAAAAACAGCCAGGAAACAATGCCGTTTGACCACGCCGAAAATGCCACCTCGCGCAAAATGCAAAAAAACGCGACGACTGAATCAGGAACAACATCAAATGTCTCTTTTATGCATGGATCCTTAAATGGCGCGGCTCTTTTTGAAAAAGTGCTTTCAGTCGAAGTATTTATCACATCCTTTTCAGCGCCGTGCATTGTAAATCCAACGGGATAAATTCGCAGAACATCAGTGTTTTCATCGTTTGCATTTTTCAAAAAGTAATACACATCATAACCCGACTTTCTAAAGTATCCGCCTGAAAGCTGCGTATTCTCTTTTATTTCATATTCAACTATCATTTGAAGATTCGTCTTTTCCTGTATTGTTTCAGCCAGAGGAAAAAGCACAAACCAAGACAAAAGACAGAAAAACACATAGATTATCGCGCTGAAGACAGGATGCTCCAAATGCCGAACTTTATAAATCGAAAGTAAAATCGGTGTCAAGAACACAAGGAACACAACCGCCCAAACCATCCCTAAAAGAATCAATTCCTTTGTTATTAAAAATTCCCTGCCAGCAACCAAATTGACGCAGCTAATATATGCAACATACAGAAAAGTGATTACAAAAAGTCCGAAGATGAAAAAGAAAAGATAGTATAAAAGAAGTCCTATTTTTTTTGCCATAAAACCGCCCCCTTTACTTATCGGATTTTCCAGGCACAATCTTAACCGCGTCCACATTTTGGGTTTTGTTTTTGCTCGCAGCCTCCTGCATCACCGTGCGATACGAATCAAGGGCATCATATTCATTGCCCTGGGGGTCACTGCTCTGAGGGCGACCAGGACTTCCCGTCTTATTTGAAAAAACCGCTTTTCTCCCTGCACGGACTAAAACGCCGCCTCGACCAAGCCGTGAATTCGGGTTGGGAAATTGTGCACTTTTAGAGGATTTTTTTTCCGAGCCAACGCTTTTGTCGTCTTCTGTGTCGTTGAGAGCGGCGTTTTCTTCCGCACGCTTGTTTTTGCGCCGCCGTTTCTCCTCTTTCATTTGCATCTTCAACTCTTTTACTCTTTTTTTCTCCTCCTTTTTTAAAGCCCTCGCAACCTCTTTTTCCGAACCAAATTTTTCCTCATACCCCTCATATAGGGGCGCAGTAATTTCCTCTCCTGTTGTCTCAACAGCCAAATCAATTTTAGGGTCTATCGTGGATGCGGGAAAAAGCTCCACCGCGCCATCAAAACAATACAGCTGCCCATTTCCAAGCATTTCAAACTCTGTTCCGCGAACATGCGCTACAGCGATGGAATTTCTAACCGTATATGAAACCCGCTTGTCTTTTTTGTGATTTACAGAAGAATCGACTATCCCCGTGTCAACATATATTGAAATGCCATCCGCAATTTCAGAAGACGAGAGCTTTTCAAGAGTAACTCTACTCAAAGATCCTAATCGTAAAAGAGACTCTTGATAGCGTAATATCATTTCAGAGTTAAATCCTGTTGAAATCACTTCCCCTTCTTCAAGAAAATCATCCTTCGCAACAGCCTGCCATTGGTTATTCCGCCACACCTCAACTTTTCCTACAGCCGAAACAACGATGCCAGAATCTGCACATGCAAGTGATGAGGAAAAAGTAAAAAGCACGGCAAAAAACGCCTTTGATTTTAAGGAATCCCATTTCATTTATAACTCAAAAACCGCCTTTAATGAAAGATTTGTTTTGTTAACATCCATATTCTTGCCAACAAACTGTTCCAAAGAAAGATTAAACTGCAGGTCGTCAAGCACATTGAGCGTGCCATTCACATTTGCAAACACTCCGAAATATGAAAACTCGTCCAAGCAGTCAAACACCGCTCCAGCAGAAAGCGCACCATAGAAAAACGCATTGAACACCGTTGCAATTTCAACATCCGCTTTTAAAAGCCCTGAATATTCTAAATCTCTTCCATATATTGAAACATCGGTTTTCGAAGTGAATCCATTGAAACGAGAGAAAACAGCGTTATCCCCCGAAGCATAATTTCCTGAAATGGAAATCTCAAACGCTCTCGTTGGAAAGATTCGAATCGTTGCCAAACTCATATTCATAACATTCTTAAGATTTTCAGTTCCAAAGACTGTTTTAAAGTCATAAGAACAATGTCTGCCCCAATATCCACTGTATCCAAGCATCGCATAAATTCTATTGTAATTATCTCCGTTCACATCAACAAAGCCCCACACCTGTAAATCAAACCGCTGCCCGTCTCTACTCGTAGGAAATGAAATGGAGAGCCCACAGGGAAAATACTTTGGCGAAAAAGCGTAAATGGCGTTTCCCTTATCCGCATATTGTGAGTCATATGGAATCAGCATTGTCGTTGATTTTGCATTTAAAAATCCTGTGTACCCACCAAATATCGCAAAATCGGCGCGCATATTTGAAAGTCTCAGCGATATTCCATCAAAACTCTGCGAAAAGACAAGCCCTGTCAAATCCTCTATAGGAATTCTGCCTGCAGAAATTGAAAATGCGCTTCCGCGACCTGATGCTGTTTCAAATGAAAAAATAAATTCATTTATGTCCACTACATTTTTAATATCATCTGTCGCGGTTTCGGTTTTATCCAAAACAAATTCATAAAACCCATCGAAAGAAACGCGAGCAGAACGCTTTTTGTTAAGAACAGAGGAAAAACGAAAATCCGCATAATCAGTTTGCTTTATGTCAAATTTAAACGGTTTGTGCATGGAAAGCGATGTATCGTTATATAATACAATTCCCCAGTCGACAGAAAACACTTGAAAAAAAACAAAAAACAACACAAGCGCGAGAACATTTTTTTTCATTGAACGCCCCTACCCTTGTATTTTATTTCTCCAAGCGTAAAAATATTTAAAAGCTCTCGCCCCGTTGGTATGGAGTTCGGGTCGATGTCTTCATCAATGACACCATCTCTTTTTAATTGACGCAATGCATACCGAGGGCTTTTATCAGTCGCCCGATAGAGAAGCCCCCCTTTTACATTCCACATATTACAGAAAATTCGCGCCAACTGTCCAAACGGTATCGGAACATTTGCATCGGCGTTTGGAGGAAGAATGTCTTGTTCATAAATCGCGTTCACTGCAATCGTTTGGGATTCATTTTCATCAACAATGTTTTGATACACTGCAGAAATATAACATGCATGCCCGAAAGTCGCTTTTTTAGAGGCAATAAGCTCTGAAACAACATCTGATGACTGGGCAAAAAGAAAAGGAGAAAAAAACATGAATAATAGAAGGAGATATATTTTTTTCATATGTTGCCGTATCTACATTTCAACATCAAGAACGCTCAGTCAATTTTCTTTCGCTCTCAACTTTGTTGTGCTGCTCTTCAAGCAGCTGCATAACACGGTCAACGGTCTTTTGCTTTGGATTCGTCTCATCCGCTGGAAGAGACGCAAGCACATCGTCCCTAAATTTTTTGCAGTCAATCATAGGGCTTGCAGTGAGAACAACATTCGCAGGTTCAACATAGTCACTCAACATATCGTCAGGAGTCTCCATGTTGATTTTCAATGCCTCTCCATTAACTGAAACCAAAAGCATTATATCAAAAAGACGCAGATAGCTGTCGATTTCACGAAGTCCTCTCTTTGTTTCTGGTTTTCCAGGGCGATAGCGAGTCCCCGATGGAAAAACCAAAATCACCTGTCCTCGTCTTTTACATGCATCCATAGCGCGCATCGCGGCAAAATTGATTTTCCGCGCCTTTGCCTCCTCCGCTTCAACAACATCCTTGTCGATGCTCTCACTTTCAACTTTATCAAGGCTTCTTGTTGGATATATCACGACACGTGTAAATCCCTCTGTCCAAATTTTCACCTCAGGAGATGCCTCGTTCAACTTCATACCTGCAATCGCAACGATCCTTCGGGAAAAATCCTTGCCCCAATCAGTGCCATTGTTTTTTAACAGGTAGAGAATTTCAGGTAGATCAAGATTTGTAAAATGCTCCATCAAAATCAAGCCTTTCTTTCCACCCTTTACAACTGCATCGTAAAAGTCCTTGAAATTCTGTTCATTGCCAAGGCCAGAGCCTGACAAAAGGTTTTCATCAAGCATCATATCCATATATTTTGTAAGTTCACAATTCGCCTCTTGATAAATAGTCGTCTCATCTATTTTATCAGGAGCCTTTGAAAGAGTAAGCATCTCCTTAAAATACTTACCGTAAGCATCTCTCAATGTTTTAGCCATAAAAACCTCAAACAACAATTTAAAATAAAGCCATAAATGGAAGTATATTTTATTCTACACTGTTAGAGGGGATATTGTCAATGTTTGGACGAGCACGAGTTGTTTCACCAATTAATATCGGTAAAAGCTCGTCTCGCACTTTTTGCATTCACAAAAAAGTGAAAGTTGGGTACTACAGTAAATGAGCACTAGTCACGATTTCAGCATAAAAAAATCCCTAGCCGTCCTTGTTAATCCTCACGAAAAAGTATATTATCTTTTTATGCGGGAAAAAATAAAAGGGCTTTTGACGCTTTACCTCACATTTTGTAAAATTGGCATAATGACATTCGGCGGCGGATTGAGCATGATGCCGATAATGCAGAGAGAGTTGATTGACAAACGCCATTGGATCACCGAAGACGACTTAATCGACTACTACGCAATCGGACAAGCAACACCAGGAATCATAGCAGTGAATGTTTCTACATTCATTGGATACAAACAGTTTGGCGTTTTGGGCGGAATTGTTGGAACATTGGGAATCATCTCGCCATCGCTCCTAATCATCCTTGCCCTTGCACATCTCATCACTTCGGTCTCGGAGTTTCCGTGGGTTCAAAAGGCTCTTGCGGGAATAAATGTCGCAGTGGCATCACTTTTAACAAAAATAACATTTGATTTTTGCAAAAAGACCGTAAAAAATCTGTTCACGCTTGCAGTGTTTCTTGCTTCATTTTCACTGATATATTTTTTAAAGATCCCTTCATTTCTCGTAATTTTGGGGGTGATTGCGCTTGGAATTCTTGTGCACTTTATAAATGTTTTTCAAGAGAAAAGGGCACGCCCCTCATCCACGACAAAAGAGAATGCACAAAAAGCGAATGAGAAACCTTTAAATGCCTCGCAAATCTCTGAACAAGGAGACGACAATGCCTAGCGTATCTCTTTTTGAACTGTTCTCTATTTTCTTTTATGTGGGTCTCTTTACAATTGGCGGTGGACTTGTCGCCATCACCCTTATGCAGCAGATGATTGTGGAACGCGGACTCGTCAGTGCGGAGGCATTCTACAACATGGTCGCCATTTCTGAAAGCACACCTGGCCCTCTTGGAATAAACATGGCAACATATCTTGGCTATACGCTTTACGGAGTTCCTGGAGCAATCATCACAACATTTGGAGAGGCGCTTCCTTCAATTATATGCATTTTGATTATCGCAAAATTTCTCTCTAAATTCAATGAAAACCCCATCATAAAAAATATTTTCGTTGCGCTGCGCCCCGCTTCTTCAGGACTGATAACCGTGGCGGCGCTCAATGTTTTTATCCTCGCCCTTATGCATCTTCCCGAAAGTTTTTCCGCGCTACAATACGCAGACACATGGAAAAACCTATTTGACTGGAAGAACCTCCTATTTTATATTGTGCTTCTTATTCCCACGATGAAGCTAAACCTCCATCCCATCATCTTGATTTTAGCAGGAGCGGTGTTTGGAGTGTTGTTTTTATAGCAAACGCTTTATGCAGTGTATTGCATTTTATGAACAGCGCTCTATCGCAATCTCAACGCAGAGGATATCGAGAAAGGCTCACTTCTCTATAAGGACAAAGATGGAATCAACACCCCTGCGCCGAGCATTTGCGTGGAGGTGAGAGAGTGTGGGAGGGGGGGGGGCTCAAGGAATAGATTTCATCCAGTCCTCCCCTCTCTATACCCCTTGAAAATAAATGAAACGCAGTGCCACAAAACGCAGTGTTTTGATTTGCAATAACGATAGAATTGAGTTATAATTAAGAAAAAAAGCGACTTTTTTTGTCGCTCAATTCTTTTGATTTGGTGGAATCATGAATTTAAAGAACACTGATATTTTTGGACGGAAAATCTTCTTCATTGAGCCAAACACCACATTCATTCCGTTATCTTTTATGGAAAATCTTTGTACGCTCGGCTACGAGTCGCACATTGTTGGTCATGATGGGGGCTCGATTTCTGAACGCGTCAAAAAAATCGCTGGAGCGTTCCCTGACGCGCTCATTTTCTTCAACATTGATGCTTCTGCACCAGAAATGAGCTGGATTCAGTTCATTCGGCAATTGAGACAAGAAAACCCAGATCTTGCCGTTGGCGTTGTCTTTGAAGCAACAAATCAAGACCGCGCGCACCATGTGGAAATGGATTACGGAAACGACATAACCCCTTCCGCAGGTTGCATCGCGCTTTCACACGGAAAGGAAAAGGAAAACTTCGATACGATTCTTTCCGCGCTCGAAAAATCAGGAGCAAAAGGACGAAGAAACAATATCCGCGCGAAATGCGATGAGGGAAGCACCATCTCTTTCAAGCATGGCTCAGCAACATTCCATGCACGGCTCGATGATATAAACATTTTGCACCTTTGCTGCATTTTGGACAACACTGAAAGCATCCGCTCTATGAAAATATATGACAAGTTTCGCGATGTGCATCTCGCTGTGAACGGACTTGAATTTAAATCGGACATCGTCCTTATAATGAAGCGTGTAAAAATGGGCGTTCCTACAGCAATTTTTATGTTCATAAAAAAGCCTGACGATGAGCCGGGACTTGAAGCGGAATTGGAAAGCCAATTGAACAAGAAAATCTATGAAATCACATCAAAGGAATTCTCACTGTTTTTAAACAAGTGACTCCAAGAAAAATTTAATTTTGCGTTCCTTCGTATATACGGGGGGGGGGTATACAAGAAAAAGAGGATTATATGTCACACAAAAAGGAATTGGATCGCTTTGCAACCACCTACAAAAAGAATATGCAGATTCAGACAAAACTTCTGCTTATCATTGCAGGATTTATCACACTGACAAGTCTTTTGGTAACGACCGTTGCAATCAGCATTTTCAAGTATGAAGTGGAGCTTATTACAAAGCAAGGACTTGAGTATACAGCCAATGGACTTGAACGCACGCTTTACGACTGGCGAAGCTGCATTGACGGATACTCGATGATTTATTCACGCGACAAAAACATTGTGGAAGCAGTTCAAAATGACCATGTGAGGTTGCGCGAGTTGATGGAAGACAGACTTTCCGACACGGACACGGATTTTTACGCGGTTGTTGATTCAAAAGGAAACGGCATTTGGACACACGGCACACCTGCGGTAAGTTATGCTTCGTCAAAAGCGGTTTCCGATGCGCTTGCTGGAAACAGGGGCTATGCGTATGAACCGTTTGGAAGCTGCCCCTATGGAATGGTGGCTGCGGCTCCCCTTTTTGAAGAGAATGGAAATGTCGTGGGTGCGGTTGTTATGGGCTACAGTTTTGCAAACGACTTGCTTGTCGAACAGATGAAATATAGTTACGATGTGGAGTGCACCGTTTTTTACGGAGACTTGCGAGTGGACACTTCCCTTCTCGACGAAACGGGACATAAACTCGTCAACACAAGGATTCAAAACCAAACAATCGCAGATCAAGTTTTGAAGCAAGGCAAAAAATATGTTGGATTGAACACTATCAGAGAAAAACAGTATGTCTCAGCGTATATTCCAATGGCAGACGAGGACGGCACGGTGTCAGGAATGCTGTTCGTAGCGAAGTCGCTCGACACAATCACTGCCGTTACACTTGCATCGTCAAAAATCATCGGTCCATTTGCAATTATACTTGCGCTCATTCTTTCTTTCTTGAGCTTCCTGTTCGTGCGATGGCTCATGTGGCGCATCAAAAATGTGACTGATTCACTCAAAGAAATGGCAACGGGAGAAGCGGATCTCACCAAACGATGCCAGCTTTTTATCCGCGATGAAATCGGTTTTCTTGTCATCAACTTCGATGCGTTCTGTGACAAGCTTCAAAAAATCGTCAGCGATATCAAGGGAACAGAAGGGGACTTGCTGAGCTATGGAGACAGGCTCGGCTCAATGGTGCAGGAAAACACGGCGTTCGTAGATCAAATGATTACGAACATCCGCAGCGTTGAAGCAGAAGTAAAAAACCAAAACACACTTGTGGAAGACTCCTCCGCTTCTGTGGAGAAAATTTCTGGCTCAGTGCGGCAACTGCGCGAAACATTGGTGACGCAAAGCGAGGGGATGCAAAACGCATCCAGTGCAGTTACAGAGATGATTGGAAATGTTGACTCAGTTTCACGCTCAATCGAAAAAATGGCGCATGAATTCAATGTGCTTGAAGACGATGTGAAAAACGGAATTTTGCGACAACGCTCAGTAAACGAGCAGATTCAGAAAATAGAGCAGCAGTCAAAAATGTTGAACGAGGCAAATGCGGTGATTTCTTCAATCGCAAGCCAAACGAATCTTCTTGCAATGAACGCGGCGATTGAAGCGGCGCACGCAGGGGACGAGGGAAAAGGATTTGCCGTTGTGGCAGATGAAATCCGAAAGCTTTCTGAAAATTCTTCAGAACAGTCAAAAAGCATTGGAGAGCAACTCAACACCATTTTGAATTCAATTTCAAGCGTTGTAGAGGATTCCGGCATTTCGGACAAAGTGTTTTCTCGTGTTTCGGAAAAAATTCAAGGCACAGGGGAATTGGTGAGTCAAATCAAACTCTCTATGGAAGAGCAGTCCGAAGGCTCAAAGCAAATCAGCGAATCTTTGAGTTATATGAATGATTCTGCGATACATGTAAAGGAGGCATCTGACCAAGTGGACAACGCGTGCCTCGGAATCACCGAGGATGTAGAACATCTTCGAAAATCTTCTGAAATTGTGAGCCAGTCGCTCAAAGCAATTGAAAGCGGCGTGAAGATAATCGAGGAAGGTGATGAATCGCTTATGAACATCGCCACTTCAATTTCCAGCTCGATTTACAGAATCACAAGCCAAATCGACCAGTTCAAAGTGTAAACTAAAAGCAAAGGCTTGGCATTACGGTTTTTTATCGCTTTGAAAGGAGGCAAATCTAATGGATGCAATTCATCTTACATCTCCACAGGGGTGGATAAATGATCCGAACGGCTTTATTTTCTACAAAGGGAAATATCACCTTTTCTACCAGCACTTTCCGTATGCCCCGCGCTGGGGACGAATGCACTGGGGACATGCCATCAGCGACGACTTGACACACTGGAAGCATTTGGAAATCGCGCTTTTTCCGACAAAAGATGCTGATGCGGACGGCTGTTTTTCGGGAAGCGCAGTTGAAAAGGACGGAAAACTGTATATATTTTACACAGGCGTAAAATATGACAAGCCAAATCCTGAAAATATCAATGTCAGCCTGAACACTGTTATTCCAAGCCAACTGATGATTGTTTCTGACGATGGTTTTACATTCGACAACTTCTCTGGCAAGAAGACGATTATTCCTCCGATTGAAAATCCCGCGATTAGCAGCAAGAGCGACACTCGCGACCCAAAAGTGTGGAGGGGTAAAGATGGAAACTATTATATTGTGCTAGGAACAAATGCAAACAAAAAAGGACGGCTGCTTTTTTACAGAAGCACAGATTTGTTACAGTGGGAATATATGCATTATGCAGAGAGCAAAGCCCCCTCCATTGATTACGGCGACAACTGGGAATGCCCCAATTACTTTGAAGTCAATGGCATGGGAGTGCTTATTTTTTCCCCTGAACGCACAAAAAATGGAAGCCAGGCTCTTTGCCTTTTAAGCCAATTTGACGAAGAAAAATGCACTATGGAAATAGGAGGCGACTTTCACTATTTTGACTATGGACTCGACTTGTATGCGCCCCAAGAAACGATTGATGAACACGGAAACCATATCGTTATCGCATGGCTGAGAATGCCTGATGTTATGGAGGGCAATTCAATTGGAATGATGTGCATCCCGAGAGTCTGCGAAGTCAAGAACAAGCATATTTATTTTAAACCCCATCCAAATGTCCGAAGGAGATTCTCAAGACCCATTGCATCTCCAAAGGAATCCCACGGCGCATATCTTCTGTGCACCCACATTAAAAACGGGGAAAAAATAACTGTCGGCGGATATGTGGTGGGCAGGGAAAGTGACACAGTGTACACCGACAGGACGGAAGTTATAAATGGTCATACAGAGTTGAACAACCGTTTTCAAACCCCCGTTGTCAAACACGGGAACGACATTGAGATATATGTAGATAAGAATATAATCGAGGTGTATGTCAACGATGGCGAATATGTTTTGACAAATGCTGTCTATGGATTAACCGATGAGATAAAAAATCTCACAACGAGCGATATACAATTGTATGGGATGGACGAAACAGAGACAGTTGAGCCTCCCAAAAGTGCAATTTTGGGAAAACTCGCATAGATGCATTTGATATAAGACGCTACCTCTGTCAAAACGCTACCTCCCCATCAGCCGTTTCACCACATCACAAATTGGCTCGCCATCGTAAAGCCATGCGTACATCGCCGTGGCTCCCACCAGTTTTCGTCCGTAGCCACGAGTCTCCTCATACGGAATAATCTCCAGCAAAATGTCATACGGCACAGAACCTTTTACAGGAAAGGTAATTTTTGAATCTTTTATCCATCGCCGAACACGAGAAATGCCCGCATTATACGCAAAAAAAGTGGGAAGCCATTCACCATCAAGACGACGGTTCAACTCCGCAAGATAATATGAGCCAAAGCGAATATTTGTTTCAGCGTCATGCAAATCAAATTCATCCACTTTGAGTTTTTTTGCCACATCACCTGCAGTTTCTTTCATCAATTGCGTAAGCCCCACCGCTCCCACACTGCTATAGACCTTGCTGTCAAAAAAGCTCTCGCTCCGAATCAAAGCATACATATTTTCCTGGGGAAGATTGTACTCCTCGCAATATGTTTCCACAAGCGAACGGTAATTTTTGGGGAAGAACAATTTGAGATCCTCTTTTGTCAGTCCTCGATTCGCTTTCACAACCACGCGCGACATAATGCGCAATGCCTGTGGATAGTATTCGTTTTGACTTTCTCCGCAATCCCGTAAAAAATTTGAAAGCCTCGTCGCAGAGTCAACTCCGATAAAAACACCGCTTGTGTAGAAATTCATAAATTCAGGATAAATTTTTTCAGGAAAACCAAACGCCGCGTATCCCTCGAGAAGTCTCTCCGCATCTTTGTCCACATCGCCCTCCACAGCAACAGGACCACTGCACAAAACCTCTTCTTCCCGTTCCTCTCCAAGTCCCAACTGAAAGAGAGCCATAACCCGATAGTAGGTTTCTGAGCCGCTTGAGAGAGCACGCGTAAACGCCCGTTCGGCCTCAAATTCTTTGTCTATGCCTACTGCAGGAGTCAAAAGCCCCTCTTGAAAAAGCCTTCCTGAAATATACGCATAGTGCGAAACCGTTTCATCGCTTGCGTATTTTTCAATCGCCTTGTACACATCATAAAAATCATTCCACCGATGCTCGTTCAACAAAATCGGGGCAAGCGTTGCAAAATGGTCCTCAAAATATTCAGGATTTTTTAAAGTGTGTATATACGACTTAATCGCCTCTATTCCGCTTTGCGTTGATTTCTTCAACTGCAAATGCAAGAGATACCAAAGCGCGTTGTCGTATTTTTCATCGTCGGCGAACGCCATCGCGCTATCCATTGCGGAATTATAGCGATTTAAAGCGAGCGAAAAATAACTTCCCGCCTTTTCATACAGTCGTGCGGCATAAAAATACGCATAGAATTGCTCAAGACGACCTTCAAGACGAGCAGAAAAGCCATCAAAAATACGCGCCAACAAATAGCAATCCTGACCCGAATATAAAAACGCCTTGCCCAAATCCGAAAGAAGCTGCTCCTCCAATGGGAAGGCTGTGCCATTTGCACCTAAGTCAACATATTTTGCGTAGGCCGCTCTATAATCCCGTCTATAAACCATCGCACGAAAGTCAACAAGCGGATTTTCACTATTTTTTTTGCGGCAAAAATAAGTGTAATGCTCTTGAGAAAAAGGACGCATCAAAAACCATTCGTCATGGGAAGGAACAAATCGGCTGTCTCCTCTCTCCTCAAGCGCATCAAGCCTCTGTGACGCAACATAATTTGAACATGTCTTTAAATCAACTCCATTTGTTATTGAAATAATTTTGTTTGTTTCAGAGGCATCTTTTAACACACGAAGCGCTTGCATTAAGGAATCCTCATCATTGTATTTTTCATACAATGAAATGGATTTTTCCACTCGCTCGCGCAAATTCCCTATTTTTAAAAGCTCTTCATCGCTCTTTCGCGCACAATATTTCGTCCCTTTTTTTACGCAAATTTCAAAATGGCGCGCCGCCTCTTTTGCATTGCCATCTCGAACATTCTGCAGCCCCAAAAAGTAGTTTGTGTCATAGCCAAAATTCTTTTGGCGAAAATCCCTGTTAGACGGAGCGCATCCACACAGAACATTTCCAAAAAGCACTATTAAAACAATAAAAACAAATAGAGAAATCCGCATTCCATCCGCCCCATAAAATAAAAGTAAAAAGAGTATACCATATTTACACAAAAATGTAAGAAAAATGCCACAGAAAAATGCTCTCAATTGCATATAAAATACGCGATTTTATATTATTTTCCCACATTTTTTCCAAAAAGCTCTTGCCAAAAAGAGTAAGTTAGCCTAAACTAACTTATCAATAGTTAGCAATATCTAACTTAAAACACAAGCAAAAGGCCTTCCTTCACAGGTGGAAGAATTAGGGGAAGACAAACCTTTTGATTTTGGCGTTGGCGCAGAATACGACTTTGGAGAATTGTTTTCACTCGGTGCAAAGGTTGGCGATATTTTGGACTCCGAAGGGATTTCTTTCGGCGTTTTCGCGATGGTGCGTCCGCTCAAATCTGACGACTTGATAATCCGCGCGGGATACAGCTACTATTCAGGAGAAGGCGCATTGGAAGAGGAGGGCTATTCGGAGAACATTTCAATCGTTGGAAAAAATATGTACAACGCTTCCGTTGAATACACCCTCACTGATTTTTCAATCGCCGCGGAAATCGCAGGAGATGCAGAGGTTGATGACGACGAGAATCCCTATGATATGTATATAGGCGCAGGTCTTGGCTACAGCATCAACGAGCATTTTTCAGTCGCTCTGGAAGGGCAATGCTTTTTGGATTTTTCAAACGAAAATGCAAAGCCCCTCTTTGGATTTGAACCCGCTTTTGCATTCTCCACAGGAAACCACGAGCTCTCTTTTGGCGTTGATATGGAATTCTGTGATGGAAATGTCTTTGCACAATTCCCCGTTTCTTGGGTGTATTCATTCTAGGGAGAGACAGGGCTTGCGGTGGAGATTTTTATTTCACCGCAAGGTTTGTTTGTAAAAAATTGTCATATCGCAGGCAACATAAAATAAACATAAAAATATGTTCAAATTCACAAAGTACTATGTTATAATATGCATTTAGCTGGAGAAAATATGCCGTACGAAATGCTGGTAAAACAAGCCTACAATTTAATTGATGAAATTCCTCATGAAAAAATTGAATATGTAATTCAATTTTTAAAAAGCACTAGAAATTTATACTCCCCCATACAAGAAAAAAACTCTGAAAATGCAGACAAACTTTTAAAAGCCTTTGACAATGCCGAAGTGTGCGTTCCCATCACATGGACAAGAGATGAAATCAATGCACGCTGATTCTTTTATTGATACAAACATTTTCATATATGTCTTGACGCTATTGATGCTAAAAAACATTTTACAGCAAAAAAACTCATTAAAGAATTAATCACAAACAATCAAGCCGTTATTTCAACACAAGTACTACAAGAATTTTATAATGTAGCAACTGGAAAACTACATATTTCAAAAGAAAAAGCATTTGAAATTGTAAATATGCTTTCTTGCATGAAAACTGTAAACACTACTCCAAAAATTATCAAAGATGCAATACAATTAAACATAAAATATCAATTTTCTATTTGGGACTATCTGCAGCAAAAGAGGTCTGTTGCACCGTCTTATATTCAGAAGATTTAAATGATGGACAAATCGTTGATGGAATAAAAATTATAAATCCATTTCGTTCGGAATAAAAAACTGCAATTATTTATTTTCCAGCGAAACTTGTGTAATGGTGGAAGAATTATCCTTTGGTATCTGACCGCTTTCAGAAATTGTAAGTTTATTTAAATCCATTTTTTGGGCTTGTTTATTTTCATAAAAATCAGCACAAAATGCATCACCAACAATAAAATCCATTGTGCAGTTTTCGCAAATCGAAAACTGCAGCGCGAACTTCAATTGACAAACAGAGGCGTACATTCAAGTGTTCGCGCTTGTACTACTCCGCGGGGATGGAAATGGTTGTGCCGCTTATGATGTAGTCGGGGTCACGGATATTGTTGTAGCGCGCGATTTTCGGGTACTTCCATGGAGTCTTGTAATAGGCTTCAGAGATGTCCCACAATGTGTCGCCCCACTTGATTTTATAAACGATGTCAGCGGGTTTGACTTCAGGCTCTGGCGTTGGCTCTGGCACTACCGTTTCAACGATTTCAGGCTCTGTCACAACGACAACTTCATCTTCTTTCGCCTCCGTTGAAGGCTCTTCGTTAGGAACCTCCTCATCAAAGAATTCCTCTTCGTTCTCCTCAAGAATATCGGCCGTCGCTGCCTCTTCTTCGATATTCTCATCGATTTTCTCCGTCTCATTTTCCACAACGACAGCCTCTTTTTCTGTTTCAGCCTTTTTGTTCAAAAGATTATACTTTGAAGGAACGACAAACAAAACCAACGCAGTCGCAAGCAAACAAATAATCGCACACACTACGCATATAATAACAGGCGCTCTTGTCTTTTTACTCATATCCTCATCCTCATTATAAGAAGGATTTCCATCTTCCGTTTCCTTGTCATAAAGTCCGCCAAAATCTATTCCGCCAATAGATGGAGACTTAACCTCGTTATAATCCACAGAACTTTCCCTGTTTTCAATCGTATCGTCATCAAGTCCTGGCATATCAAAATCATCATCGGTTAGAATATCGGTGTTGCCGTTATCGCTTATATCATCGCCAGCATTGTCATCAGCAAAAATATCGTTTCCGAAATCGTCATCCATATCTGGCAATACATCGCTACCGAATGGATCATCAAGAGAATTCTCTACCAATGTATCAGCAGAATCTCCTGCACTCTGTTCTATCTCCGTTTCAGCAACTTTGGGTTCAAGTTCAGGCTCAATAACATCGCTCTCCATAGAGACAGTTTCCACAGGTTCGCTTTCAAGAGGCTCTCCTTCAGCGTTAGAAGTCTCTCCGTCAAGAACGGTAGGCATTTCCTCAACACTCTCAACAACAAGATTCGGCGTTTCTTCAGGAATCTCTTCATTTTCAAGACTATTAGAAAGCGTGCCATCATCTGTGAAGTCGGGCAAATCCAAATCAAGGGTGTCACCGAATGGATCTTCAGAGGCAGCAATTTCCTCACCAGCATTTGACTCAATTTCAGGAAGAGGCTCATCAAAATTCGCACCTTCTACAGTGGAATCTTCTGTTGCCTCTACCGTTTCATCAATAGGTGGCAAAACCTCCTCTTGTTCAGTTGATTGTTCTGCAGTTTCCTTGTCAGGCGACAAAACATCTTGTTGCTCGGGTGTCTGTTCAACCACTTGCTCAAGCGCTTGTTCCATAACTTCACTGTCAGGAGGCAAAACCGCTTCCTCTGCAGTTTCTTGCTCGGTTTCAGGCGCAATCTCTTCTTCACTATTTCCGATATTTATTTTTTCCGCCTTCGCCAAAAGCCCAATGCCAGCAGCCCCAGCAAGAGCAGCCGCCGCAACATGACCTCCCGATTTATTTTCTTCTTCAGGAGATGCTACGTCATCTTCAGCGGGCGAATCTTCAGCCACTCCATTGATTTCCTCATCGGTAAGAGTGTCAGGCATATCAAAATCACTGTCAATTTCAGGACCAATCTCCGCAGACTCCTCGGAGACGTCAAAACGAGGGTTTTCATCTTCGGCAATCGTTTTTTCATCCTCTGCTAAATTCGCGCCACCAACAACCTCGTAATTTGTAGGTTCAAGACGCTCTTCAAGAGTTCGGGAAACAAGAGTGACATTCGCATCGCTTGTTCCTCCAGTTTCAGGATCGTTCATCGTGGCCCAAAGTTTGTTTCTTTCATCAAGTCCAATATTCAGGGGAAGCTCCACTTCTCCATTAGGATGAGGCACCAAGCCATCAATTTGAAGACTGTCGATATACTCGGCATCTTTTACACTGCGATTTTTTGTACGATACACATCAACAATAACCCGCGTTTGATTGTCTTTTACCGTGGTCAATACAAGGTTCTTTTTGCAAGGAATTCCATCTTCCATTATAGGATAAAACGACCCATCTGCAAGTTTAATACCGATTTCTTTCATATAGCCTCGCTTATAATAAACTCTAAAGCACAATTATACTCTTAAAGTATCGGCGAATATGACGGATTTATGAGGGAAAAAATGGAGAAACGAAAATAACTAGAATACTTTACCAAAACTCCTACAAATACTCCACAGGCACAGACTTGATGTTTTTTTCGATAGGCAGGAGTTCAGGTGCGGTGCATATAACGCAGCCTTCTCCAATATTCATATTTGAATAAAAAGACTGCACTGTTTTGAAATGACGAACATCTTTTTTATCGGGATTGGTGCGTTTTTTCACTTCTATTGGGTAAAGCGTGTTATTTTCATATATTAAAAAATCAATTTCATTGCCGTTTGAATCTCTAAAAAAATAAAGAGGAGGATGCACGCCTTTGTTTATATACGACTTTGTAATCTCTCCAAAAACATATGTTTCAAAAATGTTCCCCGCCATCGCGCCATTTTCAAGCGTTTCGGGACTCGTCCATCGAGTAAGATAGCATACCAGTCCCGTATCAGTAAAATAAAGCTTTGGTGTTTTCACAATTCGTTTCGTTATATTCAATGCGAAGGGTTGCACCAGCACAATCAAATGAGATGCTTCCAAAATTGAAATCCAGCGTTTTACCGTTGTTTGATCCACACCCACATCTTTTGCAATATCCGCCATATTTAAAAGCTGCCCTGTCCGCGCTGCCACACTTATCATAAATTTTCTAAAAGAATCCAAATTTCCAACCTGCGAAAGCTCACGAACATCTCTATCTAAATATGTTTGTATATATGAATCATAGAATTTCTCCCAATTTAAATCTTTGTTTGCCCAGCATTCAGGCATACTACCCCTATGAATTCTATACCACAATTCCTCATCCGTCATTTTCTTTGCAGGATTTCTATTCAAAAGAAAATTCATCGTAGGCATAAACGGAGAATCATTTGTATCGCCATATATTTCGCGAGTTGAAAGCCCCAAGAGAGTCACAATGCTTATTCTTCCAGAAAGCGACTCTGAAACATTTTTCATCAACTGGTAGTTTTGAGAACCGGTCAAAAAAAACATCCCATTATGGCGATTTGAATCAATCACTACTTTTAACTCGTCAAACAAAAGCGGAGCTTTTTGAATTTCATCAAGAATTAACGGCGTGCCATACATTTGCAAAAAGCCTGCAGGGTCTTCTGAAGCGGCAAGTTTAACCGCAAGACTATCCATCGTTATATTTTTTACTTTTGGAAACATAGTTTTCAACAATGTGCTTTTCCCAACTTGTCGCGGACCTGTTAACAAAACAGATGGAAATGTTTTTTGCGAGTCAATTATATTGTTTGTTGCATGTCGTTCAAAATACATAAGCATTTTCCTTCTCGATAAAAAAGTTATGCAAATCTAGTTTCTAATCCTAGATTATCTTAACTTTTCCAATCTGTCAACGAAAATATGCCTTTTCCCTTGTCTTTAACGATGGTATCTCTCAAACGGAAGAGCACCTGTGATTTCAAATTCACCACACAGCGCGCCGAACAGAGCCTCAAAGGTGTAACCAGAATAACTATAGCCTACGATGATTTCATCCGCCCAATCCAAAGGAAATGAATACGATGGGGTCATAATAGAAAGAACGACAACTTTTTTTCCCAACGGTTTTAATGTTTCGGCAACCCGCGCGCTTCTCTCGCTTGAAACACAGACAACTATTGTATCGTATCCAATAGCGGTATCAGAAATATTATCGCACATCCATGCAGTTTCATTCGGACCCATTTCATAGTTAAAACGGAACTCCGCGCTGTTTGTGAATCGTTTTTTCCCCTCTTGAAAAAATCGTGGAAGCGCACCTACAAACAAAACGCGCCCCGCCTTTTCTTCTGTTAAAGGCAAATCCGTTTCCTTGTAGAGAGTGATTGAACGGCACGCCTGATTCAAAAAAAATTTATGCCCTTCCCTATCAGGAATATATTTTGAAATTGACTTTGGATTTGGATAGAGCGGAGCAGCGCCGTCGCTTTTAAAATAATCAAGTTTCGCTCGTATCACACGCTCCGCCGCATCTTTCACACGGCTGCGAAACGCATCGCTTTCTCGCATAAGCGCAAGGTTATTCACCCAAAGAGCCTCGTTCAAACGAGCTGTGGTTGAAGAGATTACAATATCATTTCCAGCCTCAATCGCCATTCTAAAAGCAGCGGAAAGGGAGCCCGCATACAATGTGTCTCCATTCATCATCATATCGTCAGTGATAATAAGCCCATCATACCCCAATTCACCACGCAATAAGTCCGTCAAAAAATATTTTGAAAGACTTGCAGGCGCACCTGTCGAATCGATCCTCGGAAAAGCAAGATGGCCGCTCATCACCGCAGGAATTTTCTCTTTAATTAAAAATTCAAACGGAATGAGCTCGCGTTCTTTAAATGTATTGTAGTCAATGTCAATAATGGGAAGATTTATATGAGAATCTGAATCCGTTGCACCGTGACCAGGAAAATGTTTTGCGGTTGGGATAACGCCAGCAGCAATGCTTCCTGCCGAAAACGCCGCCCCGAGTATGCCAGCATTTTCAGGGTCATCACCAAATGAACGCGTTCCAATAATCGTTGAGTCTTGGTTTGTAAACAAATCGACGGTGGGAGCAAAATTCATATTTATCCCCAACGCCTTAATTTCTCGGCTGATATAATAGCCGCTGTACCATGCGTCCGCAGGATAGCCCGATGCGCCAATCGCCATATTTCCCGGAGTGGTTGAAGTCTCTCCCTTCACATGGCGAATCCATCCGCCTTCCTGGTCGGTCGCCACAAAAAGCGGAATTCGAAAGCGTTGGTGTGACGCACTTCTTTGCAACGATGAAATGGACTTCGCCACAAGATTTATGTCATCAGTGTTCCAGCCAAAAACCTTGACGCTCCCCAATCCTCTTGCGACCCAATCATAAAGCAATTTATCAGGTTCGGCTCCCGCCCATCCGAACATCAATATTTGAGAATACAACTCCTCATCTGTCATCTGCTCAACAATTCTATGGGCAAGCACCTCGTTCGGTAAATCGCTCCAAAAATCAACTTTGGACTGAGCAAAAACAGGAATGCGCGATGAAAAAAACAAGCCTTGAGCAAAAAAACACATCGCAAAAAGGAAAACTCGTGCACTTTGTGAAAAACAATTTTTCATTTTAAATTGCCGCCGTTTATCGTTGCAATATATTTTTCAGCCGAAAAAGCAGCAATCGCCCCATCAGAACAAGCAGTTACAATCTGTCGGAGAATTTTCGAACGAACATCCCCCGCGCAAAAAAGTCCTGGAACTGACGTTTCCATCTTCTCATCGGTAAGAATATATCCGTTTTCATCTTTTTGCAAAAAGTCTACGAGAGATGCGACGGGAACCATTCCCACAAACACAAAAACCGCGTCACACGGCAACATCTCATTTTCTTTCGTCGCTACATCCGTAAGAACAACAGAATTAACCGCCCCTTTATTTTTGTTTTCATCTCCACCACATATTTCAAGAACGGTGAAACCTAATTTAAATGAAATATTCTCCTTCTGAAACGCCTCATCCGCCAATGCTTTTTGGGCGCGCAATTCTTTTCTTCGATGGACTATCGTTACATGGCGCACCATTTTTGAAAGGAACAATGCCTCGCTTATCGCCGAATCTCCGCCCCCCACAACAACTATATCCTTCCCCTTAAAAAACGGTCCGTCACAAACAGCGCAATAAGAAACTCCCCTGCCGAAAAATTCCGCTTCACCTTTCACGCCTAATGTTCTATGAGTTGCACCTGCCGCAAACAACACAGAACGAGCCTTGAATTCGGAGGAAGCGGTTTTTACAAAAAAGAAATCGCCTGTCTTTTCAACAGACTCCGCGCTCTCCGAAACAAATTCCACGCCAAACGAAACAGCCTGCTTTTTTAGCGTGCTAAGCAAGTCAAATCCATTCACCGCAGGAAAAACGCCTGGAACATTTTCAAGCGTTTCTATTTGCATCACCTGAGAGCCCTGCCCCCCCTCAAGCACACAAACTTTCAAGCCACCTCTTGAAGCATAAAACGCCCCCGAAAGCCCCGCAGGACCTGCACCAACCACAAGAAAATCTACTACTTCATTCATATCATGTAGTATATCAATAAAGAAATAAAAAATCAGCAAAAACCAAAAAAATAATTGCAAAATAAAAGCAAAGCCGTCCTCCTCTACAATTTTTTACAATTTTTCTTGACAACTTGACAAGTTTGTCATATACTAAATTGCAGGAGGTGTGGCGCATCCTGATATTGGTTTTAATTTTTTATTACTTGTGGATGCGCCTTCAGTTTTGCTTTGCAAAACTGACTAAAATTATAGGAGGATAGAAAATATGGTGAATGTTGCGTTACAAAACAAGCCCTTTTCTCCAAATGCCTTTACCGTTGGCGACTTCAAGGCGAATTTTTCAAACCTGCTTGAAAGAGTAATGAACGGAGAGCATATTCAAGTCTTATATGGAAAGGCAAAACATCCTGTAGCGGAACTCTGCCAAATAAAACAACCACACAAACGAAACATTGGAACATTCGAAGGGCGCGCATCGTTTTCAGAAAAAGACGATGGCAAAATCACACTAGAGGAATTTTTAGGCTATGAACTATCTTCTTGATACGCATGCAATCATCTGGTCGATTGTAGATACAAAACAACTTTCAAAAAGAGCGAGAGAAATTATAGAAAATCCTGAAAACGCTCTTTTTGTGAGTCCGCTGTCATTTTGGGAAATTTCAATAAAGACAGCGCTGGGAAAATTTGACTTTCACCATATAGACATTCGCCACATTCCCAACATTTGCAGAGAATATGGATTCACTTTTTTAGAGCAATCGCCGTATGACTATATAACGAATTTTGAGCTTCCTAAAAAAGAGAACCATAAAGACCCATTTGATAGAATGCTCATTCATTCTGCAATCAAAAACGAATTGATTTTGCTCAGCCGCGACTCCCTTTTCAAGCAGTACGAATCAGAGGGATTGCAATTAGCGTGGTAGCGTAGTGCTTAGATTAAAAAAAATCATTGTGAGACCTAGCGAATGTAAGGCGAACTTCAAACGATAGGGCAATGGCTATAGACTAGTGTTCGCCCATTCGCTTCAAGTTTTGTTCGCTACGCTTCCAAAACTTGCTAGAGGATTGGAGAAGCGTGCTTACGAAGCAATCTCAAAAATCTTATCCCAAAAGCATCCTGTCGTTGGCGGCTTCGTTTCCGTTTATGACGCTGAATTTTGCAAGGAGCTCTTTTACGGTGAGATTTTTCTTTTCCTCTCCTCTAACATCAAAGACAACCTCTCCCTCTTTCATCATTATCAGGCGGTTTCCATAGCGAACGGCATCATTCATATTGTGGGTGACCATAAATGTTGTGAGATTATCTTTTATAACGAATTCTTCGGTGAGCTCCAAAACCTTTTTCGCAGTTTTTGGGTCAAGCGCGGCGGTGTGCTCGTCAAGCAAAAGGAGCTTCGGTTTTTGGAGCGTTGCCATCAAAAGAGTGAGAGCCTGTCGTTGTCCACCAGAAAGCAATCCGACCTTGCTCGTCATCCTATCCTCAAGCCCCAAGTCTAAAAGCATGAGTTTTTCACGATACATATCCTTTTCCGCCTTTGTGATTCCCCATGCGAGCGTGCGCTTTTTTCCACGTCTCATCGCCATTGCAAGGTTCTCCCCAATTTCCATGCTCGCGGCAGTCCCCATCATCGGGTCTTGAAAAACGCGTCCCAAATATTTTGCTCTCTTATGCTCTGGCATAGAGGTAAGGTCATCACCATCAAGAGAGATATTCCCTGTATCCGAAAGATGAACGCCCGCAATCAGATTTAAAAGAGTCGATTTTCCCGCTCCATTTCCTCCAATCACCGTTATAAAATCACCATCATCTATTTCAAGAGATATGTTTTTTATCGCTCGCTTTTCAGTTATTGTGCCAGGATTGAATGTCTTTGAAATTTTCGTTAACTTTAGCATATCTCCCTACCCTAGCAATTTCCGTTTTCACCAAGTGTTTCCGTATTGGGAACATCGTGCTTTTTTATTACATTTGAATGCCGCGTATTTTCCTCAGCTTTCGTGGGAAGAGAATGGCGATGGCGAAAAATTTTGTCTTTAAAAACAGGAACAGCAAGTGCAATCGCAACAATAAGGGCTGTCAGAAGCTTTAGGTCTGTTGAACGAAGCCCCATCTGCAAAACAAGCGCAATCACTATTCTATATAAAATAGAACCTAAAACCACACTAATCAATGTATACCAAAAGCCGAAATGTTTTCCAAAAATCACTTCCCCAATAATGATAGAAGCAAGGCCGATGACAATAGTACCCGTCCCCATTTGAACATCAGCGTACCCCTGACTTTGCGCAACCAATCCGCCTGAAAGCGCAACAAGTCCGTTTCCAAGCGCAAGTCCCGTCACTTTCATAACATTTGTATTCACGCCAAGCGCGCGAACCATATACTCATTGTTGCCAGTCGCCCGAAGTGAATATCCGATTTCCGTTTCAAAAAAAAGATACAGCGCACCAACTAAAACCACAACAAAAATCACACCAACCACAAGAGAAGAGGCGGTGATTGAAATGCGCAGTTTCTCATGTATGCCCGTCATTATTGTTTTTGTTCCAAGAAGGGGAATATTCGCGCGCCCCATAATTCTGATATTAACCGAATAGAGCGCAATTTGAGTCAAAATACTTGCCAAAAGGATATGGATTTTCAACTTTGTGTTCATAAATCCCGTAATGAGTCCACACACTGCACCAACAACAAACGAACAGAGAAGTGAAACAAGCGGATTCACGCCATTGACAATTAAAACTGCAGATAACGCCCCTCCCGTTGCAAAGCTTCCATCGACCGTCAAGTCAGCAATATCCAAAATTCTAAATGTCAAATAAACGCCAAGCGTCATAATCCCCCAAAGAACACCTTGAGAAACCGCCCCTTGAATGGCAAGCAAAAAGCCCATACTATTATCCTAATTCAAAAACTCTTCTGGAATTGAAAGCCCTAAGGCTTCGAATGTTTTTTCATTTGCGTGGAATTCGCAGTCCTCAAGATATTCAATTGGCATATCCTTTGGATTCTTTCCATCCCTCAAAATTTCCACAGCCATTTTTGCAGTCTGAAGACCAAGCTTGTAATAATCAATTCCATATGTCGCAAGCCCGCCCTGATCAACCATTCCCTCCTCTCCACAAATAACGGGAAGTTTTGCAGGAGTCGCAACTTGAGCGACATTCACCATTCCTGCGGCAATCATATTGTCTGTTGGCGAATACAAAGCGTCAACTTTTCCGACCGCACTTTGAACAACCTGCTGAATCTCATTTGAATTTGAAACGGTAAAGTCCATATAGTTCAAACCGAGTTTATCGCACTCAGCTTTTGCAAGGTCAATCTGAAAAATAGAATTCTGCTCGCTCGAGCAATACAACATACCAACCGTCTTGACTTCTGGAACGAGTTTTGTAATCAACTGAATCTGCGCTGCACAAGGAGTGAGGTCAGAAGTTCCTGAGACATTTGTTCCCGGCATCGCGTTAGACTGAACAAGTTTTGCGCTTTCAGGGTCTGTTACGGCAGATACAAGAATCGGAATATCCTTCGTGAGATTTGCAACGGCTTGAGCGGCAGGAGTTGCAATAGCAAAAATCAAGTCAACCCTATCATTCACAAATTTCTGCGCGATTGTAACACAGTTCGCCTGCTCATTCTGCGCATTCTGATAGTCAATCTTTACATTCTTTCCGTCAACATACCCCGCCTCAGCAAGACCATCAACAAAACCTTTGTAATCCGCATCAAGAGCAACATGCTCCAAAAGCTGAATCACCCCAATTTTAATCTGCTTTTCTCCGTCTTTCTTTGAGCAACCAGCAGTGAAAGCAAGCAAAGCAACTGCCAAAGCCATAAAAAACAAATTCTTTTTCATATTTCTCCCATAAAAAGTCAAGAGCGATTTCGGCTGGAAACTTCATTGCCAGGACAAAATCACAAGTGGCTTTTTAGCGTGCGCATTAAAGCAGCTGTTGCAATGCGCACAAATATATAATAAGTTTGCGACGCAAACTTGAGGTGAGAAAAGCCGTGCTATGTGTGCGGCTTTTCTTATGCCTCCTGTAAAAAGTCAAAAGCAAAATGCAATTTCCCCAGTGGCTTTTTATGTTTCACAATCAAATGAGAGCCTCACATACTCATCATTTTTCTTATTCTACTTTTTATATTCTTGAAAATCAATGGGTTTAGCCACATAAAAAGCGTAAAATTGAGGTTTCCCCCATACTATACTTCCTTATTCATGTGTCATTTTCTCTCTGCCCATTCCCCTTCGCTCTTATTTTGACATTTTTTGAAAATTTGTCATCTTGACAATGAAAACGGATTGCTATACGATAAATAACGCAACCTGATAATCTTTTTTAGATTGCGTTGATTGTGGTGTGGAAAGCCTAAAAATTGCTTCCGCAATTTTTTTCACGGCTTCCGATAAAACACCGCCACCCAAGGGTGGGCTTACACAGGTTGCGTTTCCAGTTTTGGACGCTACGCACCAAAACTGGCTGGAAAAAAAATACAAACAGTCGCCCACCACAGGTGGGCTTATTCAAGGAGATTACCAAATGGAATATGCACTTGAAAAACAGCACGCCAAAGGAAAATTTCATGCTATTGAAAGAATCAATCAACTGTGCGACAAGGATTCTTTTATGGAAATCTATTCTGGCGTGCATCACAACTGCACTAGCTTTGGAATGGATAAAAAAGAAATCCCTTACGATGGGGTAATCACTGGCTTTGGAAAAATAAACGGCAGACAAGTTGCTGTCTATGCCCAGGACTTCACCGTTCAAGGAGGCTCTTTGGGTCTCATGCATGGGAAAAAGATTGCAGAGTTAATAGAAAAAGCAATAGATGCACGATGCCCCGTAATCGGAATAAACGATTCGGGCGGAGCGCGCATTCAAGAAGGAGTGGACGCGCTCTGCGGATACGGCGATTTGTTCTACCAAAATGTTCGTGCTTCGGGAAGCGTTCCACAGATTTCAATTATCGCAGGTCCATGCGCAGGTGGCGCCGTGTATTCTCCAGGAATCACAGACTTTATATTCGCAGTTGACAAAATCAGCCAGCTCTTTATCACTGGTCCAAAAGTGGTGAAGTCCGTTATGTTTATGGATATAACAGCAGAAGAGTTGGGCGGCGCGCCAATCCATTCTCAAAAATCGGGTGTGGCGCATTTCCGCTGTGAAAGCGAACCTGACTGTTATGAAAAAGTCCGCCGACTTTTGGATTATATTCCTCATTATTATGGCGATAAAATTGTGCAAACGGCAAAATTTAAATTCGATGACGCAAAAAAAACAAAACATATAGAGAAAATTCTTCCTGAAAACACACGACAGGGTTATGACATTCGCGATGTCATAAACGATGTGACCGACAACGATTCATTCTTTGAAGTTTCAAAAGAATTTGCCATAAACTGTGTCATTGGATTCGCAAAAATCGAGGGGCGTTCAGTAGGAATTGTGGCGAACAATCCTGCGGGCATGGGCGGAGTTCTCGATTGCGACGCTTCGGACAAAATTGCCCGCCATGTGCGCTATTGCGATGCATACAATATTCCCCTCGTCACATTTGTTGATGTTCCAGGCTTTATCCCCGGACCTCAAGAGGAGCAAAAAGGAATCATCAGACATGGCGCAAAAGTCATCTATGCATACTCTGAAAGCACAGTGCCAAAAATCACCGTCATCACAAGAAAAGCGTATGGCGGCGCATACATCGCAATGTGTTCAAAGCATATCGGCGCGGACTATGTGTATGCATGGCCCACATCGGAAATCGCGGTGATGGGCTCAGACGGCGCAGTTGGCATTCTGTATGCAAAGGAGCTCAAAGACCCCGAAAAGGCTCTTGAAGTTGCAGAAAAGAAGGCCCAATACGAAAAGGAAATTATGACTCCAACAATCGCGGCAAAGCGTGGCTATATCAGCGAGGTGATTCAAGCGGCAGACACACGAGCGTATGTTGCAAAAAGCCTTGACTTCCTCACCTCAAAAGCCTCAATGGACAGACCATTGAAAAAACACGGAAACATTCCGCTTTAAAACGCTTCGCATTGTATAATGCATACAAACAACACCAGCACGAACGCACACATCGTGTGACCGAGCGAATGCAAGGCGAACTTTTAAACGATAGCATAATGGCTATAGTCTAGTGTTCGCCCATTCGCTTCATGTTTTGTTCGCTATGTTACCAAACTTGCCATACAAAACTTGCGAGATGGTTGACAAGCGTGCCCTTGAAGCAATCTCTAAAACTTTCAGAGATTGCTTCATTTGCTCGCAAGCAAGCGAATGAAGCAATGACACTGAAGCAACTCATAAGCGAATGTAATTGCGATTGTAAATTGCAAAAAACGAAAAATTAAGGCTAATTTCTCGTTGCATACACTCCTAAAAAGTCCTCCCACACCGAACCGTCCGCATATGTTATGCTTGAAGCATATATAAAATCCACCGTATAAAACCCCTCGCGTTCCGCCTCAAAAAAATCGCTCAAGTCGATTGAAAAATGCGCCTCCGCCGCCGCCTCAATCTCTTTTTCAAAATCAACGGTGATGCAATCCGAATAAGACGCACTCTCCCCCTCATCGTCAAAAATTGAAAGGCAAACCTGAAGCGCTTGCACCTCTTTTTCCGTCTCGTTTCTGAATGTGAAGCCATACTCCATGTCGCCCCCACCATCAATGCCATCAGAAACCTGTTCATCGGGAAGAAGAGTATAAACGGAAACCTCTTGCCTTGTCGATACGCAACTCAATAGCAAAAATACGCTATAAAAACCCCACAAAATGAGACAATAAAAACACAATCCTTTTTTCATAATACACTACCCCTATAAAAATAATCTAATCCACATACTATATATATATTCGTTTTTAATGAAAAAACTGAAGTCTTAAAAAAAAATTTGATTTTTTAAGCAATTGCCGTTTTCTGCCCATAAGCGCATATAAATAATATAAGCGGATGTTATTTGGCATCCAGCAAAAAGCCATAGAAAGCGCGAGAAATTCTCTTAAAATGGGAATTCCTGTATCACAGATTGCACAATGCACTGGGCTTGCACTAAAGCAAGTGGAAGCCCAGTGCGATAGATTTTCCTACATTAAAATATTAGTATATAGCCTGTATAAAAAAGCGGTGCTACTCGAAGTTTTTGAATAGCACCGCTGGATGAGTTTTTTGTTAGATATAGGTTATACGACACCGCTCTATCTAGTTATTCCATCCCCCCGTCCAAATATTCTGGTCGGGTCCAATATGATTGGGATCAGCTCCCCATTTATTGCCATCGTTCGGCAATGTTATTACTTTATCATTGCTCCATGCGCTCACAACAGGCTTCCACTCAAAAGTTTCACCTTCAGAATAAGTCACTTCTGTACGCCAATTGTTACCTTCAGACCAATCACCACGATAAGCGTATTTCCACCCCTCACCGTTTTCATCCTTGCTTTCATCAAAAGTTCCAATAAAGTAAACTGCATTTCCACCGCCTGCATTGTAATTTGTCGTTAAAGTGACCGTTACCTTTGTCCCCGCCTTTATAAACCTCGCCGAAGCAACTTCAGAATTCTGCCATCCGTCTAAAACCGCAATCGCCTTTATAGTCGTGCTGGAAGTCAATTCAAATGACTTGTCGTATTTTGTACTTGAAGTTGTAGGCTCTGTTCCGTCTGTTGTGTAGTAAATTGTTGCGCCTTGAGTTCCACAGGTGATCGTTACAGTTGTTTTATCCTCAAATTTTACCTCTCCTTTAATTGCGGGGGTAGCAACAGTCTTCACCCCCTCTTTTAAAACTCGCTGTAAAATGACGACAGAATACGCATTCACCCCGTAGTTTTCAGAAACTGTATCAGCATCCTCAGGCAACCAGCAATTATAGTTCTTTTCGAAAGAAAAGTGCGTGTCAACTATCCTCTTCCACTCATACCCCGTTTCAGCCGCAGGAACTGTATAAGAAACTTTTTTCTCATACATATTCATAAAGACAAGATAGTCGTGTCCGTCAGGAACTTTTGAGCCGTTGATTCGTAGCCACACACACTTGTCTTCACTTCCAAGACTTGAAGAGCCATCCTCCTTTTTGAAATCGTATGCGACAGTATAATCAGCCTGTCTCAACGCAGGCTCGTTCGCCCGAAGTTTCATCAAGTACTGCATAAAGACAAAATTGCCGTTCTTTTTATCGGAATTGCCGAATGTTCCAAAATTGTTGTGGTAAGAGCCGCCACCACCTGTTGCAACTTCATGGGGAGAATCCGTGTTAATCATATCATAGTTGTTCCAAGTCGCAACGCTATCGACATTGTACGGATTGTTGTTGCCGTTTTGCGTGCGGCAGAACTCGTCACCCCACACAATCATCGGGATTCCGCGGCTTATCATTTGAATTGTAGAATAATTGCGGTTCGCCGCCCGACGCTCGGGTTTTCCGTCTCCAAACACAGTTTTGTTATCGTCGCTGTTTCCGCCATCACTCGGACCGAACGGCCACTGCAATTGAGTATTTTGAGCATTTCCAGCACCTGTATACGAACAAAGATCTGCAAGCGTAAAGCCGTCATGCGCAACAACAAAGTTCACGGATTTATGGGGACCGCCCTCCTTGTTGAAATTATTATAGTCTCCATAGATATAATCATTCATAGCCCCTCGGTTTCCGCCGCCAACATAGCTACGAAGCGCATCCCTATATCGCCCATTCCATCCAGCCCAGCCACTTGGGAAGTTTCCAACTTGATATGAGTTTGCGCCTGTGTCCCAGCTTTCCGCAATCATCTCGACATTCTTGCTTTCGCCAAGCGCAATAATATCCTTCAAGGTTTTTGAACCTACATTGTAATTCCAGTTTCCAGAAGCAGTGTCCAACTCCCGCCCTAAAACCGTCGCAAGGTCAAAGCGGAAGCCGTCCACGCCCATCTCGTCAATCCAATAGGTGAGCGAATCCAAAATAAACTGGCGGACATACGAATTGTCGCACTGCACGTTGTTTCCGCATCCCGTGGTCTCCCAGTAGGATGCCTTATTGCTTTGAACAAGCGCATAATAGGTTGCGTTGTCAAGCCCGCGCATGCTCACCATATCCGCCTGCCCGTAACCGTCCGTAGCGCCATTCCATGTTCCGCCCTCGCCCGAGTGGTTGTAGACAACATCAAGATACACTTCCATTCCTGCATCGTGGAACGCCGCGACCATCTCCTTGAATTCCTTTGTAGGTCCGCCATAGGATTTGTCGGAAGAGTAGCGTCTGTCGGGGGCGAAATAGCCGAATGTCATGTATCCCCAGTAGTTTCCGCCTGGATTGTCATCGGGGTTCGCATCGTTGTCCGTCTCGTGGATGGGAAGCAATTCAACAGTATTTATTCCAAGCCCCTTCAAATACGGAATCAAATAGGTTGCGCCCTTGTATGTTCCAGCGTATTCGGCAGGAACACTTTGCACGCCTTCAAAACCGTCAAAGCCATTCAAAATATCTGCAAGACGTGCGCTTGATGGGTGCTTTGTGATGCCACGGACATGCGCCTCGTAGATAATCGCATCCTTTTGAGCAATCGCAGGCTTTACTCCATATGAAGTCTTGTCCGAAATCAAAATGCTTTTTGGAGCGTATCTTCCAGAGTCCTCATTGCGATTCTCCTCTCCGCTCGTCACGACATCCCTTCCTACGCCACCGAGAGCCTCGGGATTTGAAACATCGTGCGTCATCTCCCGTGTGTAGGGGTCGAAAAGAACCTTGTTCGGATTGAAGCGGTTTCCGTTCTCATCGCAGTCGCTTTTAAAGCCCCCCTCACTACCGCGAGTCCAACTTGCATCGTATGTCCAGTTCGGACCCCACGCTCGGAATGCGTACAGCGTATTGGCAGGAACGCCACTGATTTCCGCGCGCCACCAGTCCTCCTCGCATTTTTCCATCCAATAGTCGTATGTTGCGTCCACTCCATGCGCCCTGTCATATATTTCAAGCAGGATTTTTTCTGCATTCGCGGAATACACCGAGACGCACATGTTGCCGCCCTCAAGCACCGCTCCACCTTTCAAGCTCTGTGTCGTGAGCGACCACTTCTCCTTTGTAATAAGACTATACGCCCCTGTTGCGGGATGCATTTCTCCAAGAGAAGGTCCCTTAACCGTAACACTATATGAGGCAACATCTCCATCGTCAGCATAAAAGCCAATGTAATAAAGAACGCTTTCCTTCTCCTCTAGGATTGTGAATGTGGCATTTTCCTTGGAATCAATTGCCTTGTATTCTTTGAAAGTTCCATCGGCATTAAAAATCACAACATCAGGATACGAAGGGCTTGCGGTAATTTCAAATTCATAGTTCCAGCCGGGAGAAATGCTTTTTTCCCAAAACCCCATCTCTCCCTTTGCAAGAGAGCCTTCGTTGGAAATCCTATTCGACTCTGGTATAGTAAAAAATTCACCGCTTGCTTTTTCGCCAGCCTTTATTTCAACACTCTCTTTATTCATACCTGATGTTATCGACTTGCCATCCCCATCTAAAAGCTCCACCTTTAATTCACCGGATGTATATGTTCCTGTTGGGACTTTGCTGAATGTACCCTTCCAAATTCCACCCGGCATCTCAGATGGGGCATTAGGAATTGCCTCAAGCTTCGTTGTATCAAACTCAATAGTGGTTATAGCCTTCCAAGAATCGTTTGTTTTATACGAAAGCAAGACCTTCTTTGTTTGCGGAGCGATAACCCGCGCCTCCTCAGACATCTTTTGATAGTCAAGAACAAAAATTGACGCTGTTACCGCTCCACGCTCGTTTTGGACAATAGAATTCTCATTAGATGAAGAAGGTCTTTCCATCAATTCATTGCTACAGGACGCTCCGAATAAAAGAAGCCCTGCAAGCGCCGCCGAAAATAAAACTCTAATCTTTTTCATTTGCGCACTCCCCTCAATATCTATTGAATAATAGCATCAAAGTCGCCAGTACTCTTTTGTGTAGAAACAGTAATAGTCACATCCTTTCCTGGCATTTTGAATGAATATGTTCCGTCTGCACCTTTATTAAGTTCTTCTTCGTCTTTCTTTACACTCGTAATCTCATAACCTTTCTTTGCCGCAAGTGTAAACGAAACCGTTTCTCCAGCCTTATATTTCGTTTTAGAAAAGGTATGCGTTACATTTTCACCCATAATCGTTACTGTGTATTCCTGAGATGGATTTTCCGATATTGTTACTTTGATTTCAATAGTGTTTGACCTTCCCTCTACGCCAGAGACTGTTGCAACACAGTAATAATAGTATGTCTTGGAAGTGTCCTTTTGATAAGATATTGTATAGGATTGTTCTGTTGCGCCTTCTATTGCAGTTCCAGCCACCTCTTCTCTGTTATCTGCCACTTCATACCATTGGTATGATATTCCTTCCATGTGGTTTGAAACAGTCGCTGCAAGAACAACGCTACCAGGAGATGCAACTTCTTGCCTGTCGGCAGAAATTGTTACTACAGGTTTTTCTACTGGGGGGGGGTATTAGATTCATGCTTGCAGGAAATAACGAGAGCAAATGACAAAGCAAATGCTCTAGCCAAAAGTCTTTTAATTTTCATACCAGCTCCTATAAAGTCGGTTGCGATTTTAACGAAAACTTTGTCGCCCATACAAAACCGCAGACTTTAGTTTTTATATGATTTCAGCCTCAAATTAAAAAAACAATTTAAATATATTATGGGACAACATATAAGGTTTGTCAAAGAAAATTTTTCCCAAATCAATATTTTCTTAATTGTCAAAAATACGATTTTCTGCTATAGCGTTGTACATACTTCGCCAACCTACTTCGCATCTCCACACTATTTAGAAAATTCCAACCCTGTGATAAACAAATCGTCTTTATCTAGCAGATTGCCTTTTTCATCGTAATTAAAGGTGTAAACAAAATTGCCTTGGCTTTGCCCCTGTTTTGAGCGAAGCCATAAAAATTTCTGCATTTTATTTTTTGAAATATACACGGGGGCGCAATCAACTTTCTCTGTCGCTGAAGCACTGTAGAAAATAAAATTTTTATTTATTGAAGAACAGTTTGGAGCAGAAATGGTATTGCCACCAATAAAAACGCCATAATTCTTAGTCCCTTTTTTTATTGTATTCGCCACAGAAGCAAAGCTAAACCTCTTCCATGCCTCGAGAGGCTCGCTAAAGTCGTAGCCGTGGTCATCATAAGAATAATTTAAACTGTTTCCGATTATATATTTATTGCTTTGCAGCTCATCAGAGCCAGTATGTATTACACAGGAAGACAAAAATCCGTCAATATTAAATGTATTGTTTTTTACGCTTGCAGGTCCATCTATAATTGTTCCTGTTGAACCCCTATAATTAAAAGTATTCCCCTCATAATGTCCGCCTTCTCTTGTAGCCGTTCCTGTAAAATCGCAGTAAAAATTAAATGTATTATTTTTATAGAACACATCACTTGTATCATTGTTACAATCATTATCACCACGAACAATATTTCCGCTGCATTTATTTGTTCCGTTATCGCACATAATATTAAATGTATTGTTTCGCGCTATTCCATTTTGAAAATATGTACCCTTTCCGTAATTTATTATGTCAATTGTATTATTTTCAAAAACAAAATTTTCAACGCGCATTTCATCAATTGCATCTCCACCGCCAAATTCTTTTATTATAAAATGGTTGTTCCGAATGTAATAGTTTTTCTGACCTTTAGAATTGTAACCGAATGTTGCCAGCATAGACTTATTTCTCACTTTTTGAACATGCTCATCATTTTCTGGAACAATAAGATTATTTTCAATAAAAATAGCATCAAGCGTAAAATTATCAACAAACGTATAATTCCAGACTCCTATCATCTCGTCATGGCAGTTATGATACAGAGCGCAATTTGTAACTCTAATATCGCGAGTGTTTCCATCTCCATTCGGAAACATATTGACAATTCCTAAACTCGCTCCACCAATAACACCCGCACGATTTATCAGCAAACACTTATTTAAAGTGCACTTTTCATTTCCTGCATAAAAAGTGACTGTTGTGAATTGTTTTGTAATATGCAAATCGCTTTTTCCATCCCAGCAACTTATAGAAGTGGTGGGATTTCCCTTTTCATCGTAGGCTTCATATTCATCGCCGTTTGCGCCATATATATTTTCCGCACGAACAGTATCATTTATTATAAATTCGCATTCTTCAATTAAAAGATTGCTGCAATAGGTGATTGCAAGCTCTCTCAAATACCAGCTTGGAGTATACCACTCATTTTTGCCATCGGTCTGGTATTTTCCAGAATCAGTTTCCCAAGCGTGGTGGCTTATTCCCCTTATTTCAGAATTACTTAAACTCCAAGCAGAAATCAAGAATTCTCCCTTGGATGTATAACCGTTATCAGTATATAAAATCGTTTTTGTTTCATTGAGAATATCCTTTCCTTCTTTGTCTAACGCGCCGCGTTTTGTGTCGCCGTAAACTAAAATGTTCTCGCCAAAAATACTGAATTGACTTCCCAATCGGTATGTTCCAGCAGGGATATACAGCGTAATTCTTTTTGTTGTGTCTTCAAACACTTCGTCAGTTGTAAGATTTTTATATTTGCGCATTTCTTTCAGAGCGCTTAACGCTTCATGGAATCTCTCGGTATCATCGTTTTTAGAATACCGCATCCATTCTAGATGAGTTTGTTTATATTTCTCAAAATCATTTTTAGAGTTGCAGGCCTCTTTATATTCGTTAAAATCCTTCGTTTTGATTGTACGATTTGTTCCATTTGTTGTCACTTGTGTGCAGTGTCCCGCTCCAAGCGCCCGCGCATTTATCGTTAAATTCTCATAAATGATATTCGCTTTTTGACCGATTTTCGAAGAAAGCGTTCCATATGTATAATCAGAGCGATTTGAAATGACATATTTTGCCTTTCCTCCATCACCAGCTTCATAATAGCCCTTTGTTTTAATAATTGTTCCCGTCCTAAACGCTTCTGTTGAATTCATAAAATCAAGAGCCGTTTCAAATTCTTTTGAAGTGCAATCATTATAACCTGAAGAGGAAATATATTTATTTACCCGCTGCCCATAATAAAATTTTCCACTGGTAACGGTAAACCATTCAATAACTTCATTCTCCTCACATTTAAAATGAACTTCTGGAATATAATCCTTGTTATTCCTTACTAAAATTGCACTGCAGATTTTTGAAGCGCATTCAGGATTATTAAAAATATCAGGTTTATTTAATTCGCGTGGATTTCCGTTTTTGTCATTTACCCCTTCAACATACAGAATAATTTTTCCGACAGTTATGTCATCGCTATTAAAATCCAATTCCATTTGTTCTGTTGTCGCCAATTGCGCCCTTTGTGCGTTCGGCTTTACAATTTTCGGAATAAGCTGCATATCAGAACCTGTATCTGTTTTATATTCAACAGAAAACAAGGCAGAATTCATTACCGTTGCGCTGGCAGTTTGTTTTTCAAGCTCTTCTCCATTTTTATTTCTCACGACAAGAGAAAAACTATAAATTCTCATATCCCACTTTGATTGACTTTGGTCATAAACGGAGTTTGTAAGATTTTCTATAATATACTCTGTTTTATCGTTAACATTTATTTCCTCTCCATTTTCATCAATAATGAATGTGTCATATTTTGAAGAATCCACTGTTCGCCACACGAGCGTGCACTTTGCATTTCCTCCGTTTACAAAATAATTTTGAATCAAGGCGGTATTTTCTGTAATTTCGGGATTTAAAGGAACAACTTCATCTTCCGATTGATTATTTGTTGGCGTTGCTTCAATTTGGCACGAAAAAACAAATAGCGATAGAATTACACTATAAAACGCACATACCATTTTTTTCATACCTCTTTCTTCCCCTGCTTGGATTTAATTTTTTTAAAAGTCGAATTTCATATGTAAAGTCGAATTCATACTAATAGGCTCAATTTCGAGTTTTCGAAAAATCTATAAAAACATTCGCGAAGGCGCAGGGAGAAAGGCAAAATCGCTCTGATTTCGTTCGCTGCGAAAGCAGCGAATGGATAATCCTTGTCGAAATCAGCGCGAAATGCGCGAGCGCATGGTTTTGACCTTTCTCACTGCAACTGGGAGAATGTTTTTCTTGCATAATTTTAAAACACGAAATTAAGCCTAATTATATTTGACTTTTTTCATAAAAACAAGTTGTCGCATTGAGCGTTTTTAAAATGTGTCATTGAAATCCTTCTGGAAATCATTTTTTCATTGTCAAAAAAGTGATTTTCTGCTATAGTGTTGTGCATAAATTGAAGGCAGTTTCTTCAAAATTGCAATTTTGGAGAAACCGCATCTATTTGCTGACAGGAGGTGCGTATGGACGGCGACGGTAGTTCGAGTTATAAGCGTATGTTATGCGCACTTTGCAGGAATTTCTAGACAATTTGTTCCTGCATCATTCTTTTTTTCAGGAAGTGCAGAATGATTACCTATTGGCAGCAAAACAACGGAGAATTCTTTAAATCAAAAAAAGAGGACATCACCCCAGATTCACGAGTGTGGATTGACGCGCGTTTTGTAAACACCGATGAAATTGCGATTTTGCAAAAAGAATTCAAAATCGACCCCGAACATCTCCTTGACATTCTTGACCCAGATGAACTTTCTCGACTTGAAGATGGAGACGGTTATATTCTAACGATTATCCGTCTCCCCCTTTACGACAGCACTGCGGAAACCCAATATTCAACGATACCTCTTGGAATCATAATTCAGGAAAACCACATAATCACTCTCTGCTGGACTGACTGCGAGGTCTTAAAAGACTTCACGGCAGGGCGCGTCAAAGGTATTACCCTTTCCGACTTTCCAGCGTTTATAATGCGCATACTCGGCAGAGCGAACACAACATTCTTGAGATACCTCAAGGCAATAAATCGCCGCTCAAGTGCAATCCAAAGCGAGCTTCAGACAACAATAGAAAACACTGAAATTATGCAGCTTCTTGCTATTGAAAAGTCTTTGGTTTATTTTTCAACTTCGCTCAAAAGCAACCAGCTTCTTTTGGAGAAATTCAGAAAAACAAAACTGCTTAAACTCGACTATGACGATATGGACTGGCTTGACGATGTGGAAGTTGACAACAAACAGGCGATTGAAATGACAGACAACTACCAGAATGTTCTTATGGGGGTGACAAATGCGTTCGACTCTGTCATCAACAACAACTTGAACTTTTCAATGCGTCGCCTTTCAATTTTGAACCTCCTGATGATGGTGCCGACATTTATAACAAGTTTTATGGGAATGAATGTGGAGCTGCCGCTCGCAAAATATGGCAAATGGGCGGCAATCATTTTAAGCGTACTGTGCATTCTTTCGGTTTTTGTTACAAACTTCCTGCTGAAATTTTTTGAGCATCATCTTCCCAAAAAAGAAGAGCCAAAATCAACAGTGGAGCAGAAGAAAAAGGAACGCAAGAACGCACGGAGAATGCGCGCAATAGAAAACGCATTGAACAAGAATGGTTGAACGCGGGCGAGCACGGCTGACCACGGACGAGCACTTGTTGTTTCACCTATGAATGCTGGTGAAAGCTCGTCTCGCACTTTTTGCGTCCGCAAAAAGTGTGCAAGTGGGTTGAACGCGGGCGAGCACTTGTTTTATACACCAGTTTTTATTGCTCGAAGGTCACCTTGCGCTTTTGCATTTGCAAAAGTGCGAGACCCCTCTTACATCTACTGTCCACTAGTTGTTTCACAAAACTCAAAAGCATCCCTTACAGGCTTTTCAACTCCGCGTTTTTTACCGAAAAGACATCACCACTTCTCTCCACCTCCAAAATGGCATAGCTTCCTGAGAGACCAAGACTGCCTGAATTGATAACAACTGTGTCTCCAATCTTGTCTATGCCAACGCCTTCGTGAATATGCCCCGTAACCACTGCGAGAGGTTTTGTCTCTTCGATGAGTTTTCGGAACACCTCGCTTCCTGCGTGAAGCTGCTCATTCACCGCATCGCATTTTGTGTCTTTTGGTGGATTATGGGATATAATAATCAAGTTGTCCCACGCTTCGTTTGCACCGTCACTTTCAGATGACTTTAAAATAGCATAGTCAGACAAAATATCTTCTTCGGAACGTTCGTTTGGCGTGTCGCGAGTGAAAAATGTCGCTCCGCCCGAACCAAGGATTGCAAATCCACCTGTGTAATTCAGCGTACGCTCTGCATTTATCCCTTTGTCTTCAAGTCGTTCAAAAAATTCGGGCGCATCGTGATTTCCCAGCACCGCATAAATCTCATCGTGCTTTTTGCATAGCTTTTCCAACACTGGCTCGCCGTCTTTCTTTACGATTGCATCGGCAAAGTCCCCTGCGAAAAGCACCGCATCACACGCCTTAAACTCATCGTCAAGGCGGTCAAGAACATCTGCATTTCCGTGTATGTCTGTAAAAACCAAAAATTTCATTTTTTTTAATCTCCTATATATATTTTCCAGCCAGTTTTGATAGCGCAACGTCCAAAAGTGGGAACAAAACCTGTGCAAGCCCACCTGTGGCGGGTGGTGTGGGCGAACACTTGTTTCTGCAGCTTTGTCTATAAATCTTCATACGGAACTTTGACCTGCAAAGGATGTTCGATGCACTAGTGTTGCGCCGTTCGCCTTTCAGTTTTTTCGTATGCACGAAAAAACTGAAAATCTGGTCTACCCACAAATATTTTTGGGAGAGGTTCAATTTTTAGGCTGTCCAACCATAAAAATCTATAACTTTTCGATCTTTTCGATTGCATTTTTTAACACCGTCATTTCCTCGTGGCTTCCGACCGTAATTCTAATATAATCCTCAATGCCTTTTGTGGCAAAATGCCGCACCAAAATTCCCTTCTCTTTTATCTTTCTGTACACTTCCGCTCCAGAAACTGACGGATGACGCGCAAACACAAAATTTGTTTGGCTGTCTGTCACAGTCCAGCCCTTTCGCCGCAAAAATTCAATGAATGAATCTCGCTCACAAACGATTTTTTGAGCGCAGTCAACATAATAGGCGGGGTTTTTGGCTGCAGCAACTCCTGCAGCCTGGGCCAGCGCATCAAGGGGAAAATGGTTCAAACTGTTTTTCACCGTTGTCACCGCATTTATAATTTTAGGATTCGCCACAAGATACCCCAATCGCATCCCCGCTCCACAAAGACTCTTACTAAATGTGCGAACGACCACCAAATTCTTGAACTCCGAAAGCAATGGAATCGAACTTTCCCCGCCAAAATCGCAATACGCCTCGTCAACCACAAACACTTTGTTTGGGTCGGTCGCCTTCAAAAGGGCGCGGATTTTCTCGCGAGTAAGTCCAAGTGCGGTCGGCGCGTTCGGATTTGCAAATATAATCCCGCACTCATTTTCAAAAGCTTTTTTCAAAAGCCTTTCCGTATCAAGAGTCCAGTCCTCATTCAAGGGAACTGTCTCAAACGGAATATTGTAGAACCCCGCGTACACAGGATAAAAGCTATAGGTATGTTCAGGCAAGACAAGGGTCTTGTCGCTGTCAAAAAATGCATAGAACACAAACGAAAGAACCTCATCGCTTCCGTTTCCGCAGTAAATCATATCGCGTGTAACTTCAAAAGGAATTCTGTCATATTCTGAAGGACGGCACTGTTTTCCATCAGGCAAAACCTCCGCACGGCACAGCACGCCGCCCGTTTTGTTCAGCATCTCAGCAATGGAAGCACGCAGGCTTTGTGAATCAGGGTCAGGATACAGCGAAAGCGCCTTTGGATTTTTCAAAAGCATGTCTTGAATCGCCGAGACGACCTCGTTTGCTGGAGGATAGGGATTTTCATTTGCATTCAACTTTATATACACCCTATCATGCGGCTGTTCACCAGGCACATACGGATGCAAGTTTGACATTCTTGAAGAAAACATAACGGTATTCTATTGATTTTTGGGGAGATAGTCAAATAGGCGAATGCAAGGCGAACTTCTAACGACAACATAATGGCTATTAGCCAGTGTTCGCCCATTCGCCGCACATTTTGCTATCTCGCACCGCTCGATTTAACGAAAAACTTGTCAATTAATTGGTTGGAGAGTGCAAGATAATACACCAACTTTCGTTGATAAAAGTTCGCATCGCTTCGCTAACCAGTTTTTCTTGCGAAAAACTGAAAAAAAAATTGCACAAGGTCGAATCCTCGCTGATGAAATATAGACAGAGCACAGACTCTCCACCGCTCACTTGCGCAGCTTTGAGCGTTAGGGATTGGAGCGGGCGCGAGGGCGAATGCCGAAATTTCTCGTTCAAGGGGGGTAATTTTAGCATTCGCCTCAAGTTTCGCTCGCTTGCACTCCCGAAACTTGCAAGAAGGTTGAGAAAATAGAAGCTCGCCACGGGCGAAAGCCGAAGCCGCGCAAAGCCCGACCTACGAGTTTTTGTGGTTTTTGCGAAGCAAAAATGTGAAGTGCGCGAACAAACAAAAACTCGGTAGCAAGGCGCAAGGTTTTGAGCCTTGCGTGGGGAACGCCCTATCCATTGCTCACCAAGCGCAAAATGTAGAGCTGCACATACATCAAAAGGGCGTCGTGTTCGCCGATTTTTTGCATATTGGGAGTGTCAACAAGAGTTTCAGCAAGGCTTTGAACGCGCTCCTTGTTAAATGTGGCGGCGGAAATCGTCTTTACAACTTTTCTCATATAGTCGCGAATCAGAGCGTTCACATCGTCTGTCAACTGCCGCCTCACACTCGAGGTGAGCATTTTGTTCCACATGTCGTGATATGAATCCAACTCGCGGTCAATAGTCGAGCCTTCAGGAATGAGCTCCTTACTTATATTCAATGCTGCGGCGGCCATCACCTCTCGCTTTGAACCGATTTTTCCACTCTTGCTCGGTTTTTCCTCAAGAATATCATCGCTCGTGAGCTCTGTGCGAGAGGTCTGCGAAGACGCCGTTTTTTGCGGCATTCTCTTTTTAAACAAAAAGCTTGTAATCCACGAAAGAACAGGCATCGTATACCAAAAAGGAACCATCATTTTTGCCTTTGACAAAACGGATGAATTCTTCAGCATAAGAATTTCACTATATGCACTGAGTTTTGCCCCTGTGAATATATGGAAAGCATTTCTATCCGACTGCATAGCCATCTCAAGATTCACAACGGGAAGAAAATTCGCATTTAAAAGCGCGTATAAAGTCGGTGAATACTTTTCAGTGCAATGCTTCAACTCAATTTCAAACGCCCTTTGGTCTTTCATCTCTTCAAGCCGTTCATAACTCGTAAGCGCGGCGTACCATTTTTCAAGCAGATGCTTTTCAATTATGGAATGCGCTTCATTTGCAAGACGAGCGCAGAGGGGCAGAACCTTTGATTTATATATAAAATACCGCTTCCCACTTTCCACCTTGAACACCAAAAGGTCGGGCAAATCGTTATTATTCTTTGTTTCCGTTGTAAGTCGTTGAAGACACGCTTTCAATTCGTCTTCCCCCAACTGGCTGTATATAAACGCTCCCTTGGAATCCTTAAAATGCACGATTGAATCCATATCGAAAAAGTACGGGGGGCTTGCCAAACAGCGCTGCAGCTCGGCGATTGCATTTTGTTTTTTCTGTTCGCGTAAAAGCTCTTCTTTTTGAGCCAAAATCCACATTTCCGCAATAGAAATAGCCTGCAGGATATTCACATCCTCAGGAGACTTGTCCTTGATATTCTCAAAATCCTGTCTGATAAAATAGCACAGCTGACTCCAAAAATAAAAGGAGTCTTTTTCAGCCGCAAAATTCTGCATCACTTCATTAGGAGCTTGTATGAATTTTGAGAAAAAAGAACGCGCCCCCATCTCTTTCGTTGGATTTGCAATGGTCATTTTTTTCAAAAAATAATCGTGAGACTCCTCTTTTTTCAGCAAGCGCTGAATTTTTGCCACTGAAATATCTATCAAACTCTGAATCGGCACACTCAACGGAAATAAAATCGCAGGAACATTCTTCGGAAGCAAAACGCAATATGTGGTCAATGCTGTTGTATCCTGATTTTCAAATGCAGAAGAAATAAAATCGCTGGCGTCTTTTCTCAAGAAGGCTTCCAGAGGGATTTGTTTTGGCAAGTCAGAAATCGATGGAAACGGAAGAGAAGGCTTCTCGAGCATCTCCTTGTACCGCTCCGCAAAAACAACAGAGAAATAGGACAACACAATGATTACAGGCTTGAGATTGTCTTGATCGAGCAGAAAAATCTCTCGCTTTGTCGCAAGGTTTTCCAACTCACACAGAAGCACATCTTCTTCAATATCAACATATTGGGCAATCGACTCCTGCTCTTCAAAATGACGGGTCGCATACCGTTTTACATAATCGTAAAAATCCTTAAAATTGATAAACGCAGACTCTTGCCTTGTAGCATAATGACGAAGCAACACACTCAAATTAACCGTTTTAGACATATCATTAATTATATCGGCAAAAATCCAATTCCTCAAGAGCACACATTATAGAACCTCGTATTTACACAGACACCTTTAAGAAAGGGAGGGGCCGTTTCACTATATAATTGCAATTGCTAAAAGACCATCCCCGATGTATGCGGGAGAAATGACAGCCCATCCTTTCTGTTACGAATGCTTCTCGACGAGACGCTCTCTTTAAACCTCCCTTGATTTGCAACAGTTGAGGAAACCTCAGTTTCCGAAATTGTTGCAAACATGCTTTCGCAACGAAGTGAGAAAGCACATCAAATACCGAGTTTGCAAAGCAAACTGCAATTAAAGAGAGCGGCGACATTTCGACGCTCTCTTTAAACCTCCCTTTTTGGAGAAGCCTCATTTATGAACCGAGCGTGCAACAAAAGAAAACAAAGAAACAACTTCCTATCATACAGGCGGTTTATACTTTGAACTTTCCGATATTGTCAGACATATTCTTTATGGAATCCCCTACATTTGCGGAAATATTCGTGAGCGTCTCGACATTGCTTGAAATATCACTTGCACCATTATAAATCGTTTCTACGCTGTGGTGAATGTTTTCCGTCGCATTTTTAAGGTTCTCCGCCTCGCCTAAAATCGACGCGGCGCTTTTTTCGATTTTTTTGGAGGAGTCCTTCAATTCGCTTGCGCCTCCGCTGATGCCTTTTAAAATATCTTTGATTTGCCTTGAGCTTTCAAGCTGCTCGCCCATCGCATTTTTTATTCCGCTTACCAAATCCCCTGTATCCGTAATTTTTTGGAAAACACTGTTGAACGCTTCTTGCGATTCGTTAGAGGATGCCACCACCGTGGAAATCGACGTGGATATTTTTTCAAGCTGACTTCCAATTGTCTTAGATTGCGATGATGAAGTTTCAGAAAGCTTTCGGATTTCCTCCGCCACTACGGAAAATCCTTTGCCCGCTTCTCCTGCGTGCGCGGCTTCAATTGCAGCGTTCATCGCAAGCAGATTCGTCTGCGATGCGATGCTGGAAATCGTCTTGTTCGCCTCTTGCAGCATTTTTGAGTCCGCCTCTATTTGCTTGATGTTTTCATTCACGGCAGCCTGCTTTTCCGCGCCAGTCTTCGTGTTCTGTCTAAGATTATCAAATGTGGATGCCATCTGTTCCACAGAGTTGTTTACATTTCCGATGTTCTCCACCATTTCGTCTACAGAATTTGATGCGCTTGAAACGCTCTGCACTTGGTTTGAAATCATCTGTTCAAGCGAAGAAATTTGGCTGGAGATTTCTTTAATTTCATTTGTGGTCTGCGCCACGCTTTGGTTTTGAATTTTAATTTGTTGGCTCGCGTTGCCAATATCGCTGTCTATAGTCTTTATTGCGGTGGATGTTTCTTTCATCACATCGTCAAGAGTTGCGCCCGCCTGCGAAAGATTCGTCTGTGAAACTTGAATGTCGCCGACAATTTGCCGCAAGGTTTCGGTGAACGCATTGAAACCGTCAACCAAGTCGCCAAGCTCATCAGTGGAATCGGACGCGATTTTTTTGCTCAAGTCTGCGTCGCCCGCTTTGATGTGCTGTATTCTGTCACGCAAATCCGTGCGCACAATTTTTATTCTGCGTGTGATGCTAAGAATCAAAAGGCTGAACGCTATTATGGTAAACAGAGAAACAATTACCACAACGACCCCAAGCATTGGAATTGCTTCGTTATAAAACGAACGTTCCGTTTTCGGACAGAACATCACGATTGACCAGCCCACGCTCGGCATCGGGCAGAGAACATATTCGCCATCATCCTCCGAATAAATGGTTGTCTCCTTGACAAATTCTGTAGGAATGTGAGCATTGGGAAGAAGCTGCTGAATCGGAGTGCGGTCATCAAGATATTTTTGATCCATGGCAGCCACGGTTTCCATTTTTTCGTTGTACATATACATCGTTATGCGCGAATCAAAGTCCTTGTAAAGGTTGTTTATGAACTGCGTCAGCGGAATTCCCGTTCCCGCAATCGCAATTGGCTTTCCGTCATCATTGCGAACGATTCCATCCACCCACAAAAAGTTCGCCTTTAATCCAATGTCATAGTTTACATATAAAGTGTAGTTTCCCGTTTCTTTTAAACAAGAAATATACCACGCGCTGGATTCGTCATGTATATCCAGTGTGTACAAATACTTTTGGTTCGCGAAATATTGCTTATCATAATCAGAAATCCAAAAGCTCAATTTGCTGACAAAACTCTGTTCATAAGAGGAAAGCTCTGCAAGACCAATGTCATGCCATTCTGGGTCGGATGGATCCTCCATATATTTTCTTACCACTGGCGAAGAAACCATTTTTTCGGAAAGCGCAATTTCTTTGTTCACATCGGAAAGAAATGAAGCCTTGACTTTTTCGGAAAGCTGAACAAGCATAGTGTCAGCGATTTTTTTGAAAGAACGCCGCATAAGAATACGGCATCCAAAAATCGTTGCGACAAAAATCGCAATCGCAAAGGCGATCGCAAAAAACAAAACTTTAAAATTCAAAGAAGCGTTCTTTTTAGACATTTTCAATAATCCTCACAAGCGTTGAAAAGCCTGTATTCTGTTTCCATTATAGCATGCAAAAAAATCTCGTCAATATTTATGTAATAAGGTTTATGGCTTCAGCACGAAAAACAAGGCTCAAAGAAAAGGCATAAAATCGCTGGAAAAACAAGAAGCAACACCCCCGCTGCAGAGCATCGGAGCTATTGGCTGCCGAGAAATGAATTTTAGTCGGAAATTACTCCCTCTTACGAATAGAAAAGCTTGAATTTATTTTTCACGAGAAAACATCTATTCTATTTTAAATGTGACTTCTTCCCTCGCGCTCAATTTATCAAACACCGACAAATCCGAAGTCACGCGCCCGATTGGAATGACATCCACGGAAAGAGTCGGATTGTCCGTCTGCGCGAAGAAAATCGCCATGTTGTGATGCGCGATGCAATAGGTGATGTCGCCGTTCGCAAAATGCTTTTGACCGCCCTTCGCGTTTTTCGGATAAAACTCAACGCCTCCGTAATACTCACGCCCGCCGTAGCGTACCATCGAAATCGTCAACGGAAATTTCGCCGCAATTTCACTTGCCAAATCCGTGTCGTAAATCACGCCCTCAAGCTCCACGCCGCCAACAGAAATCTTTATCGCCCGTTCTTTCGCAAAATTCGAAGCCACGCAGAACAAAACCAACGCAATCGCGAAAATA
>X363_Desmarests_Spiny_Pocket_Mouse__coassemble_39_pt1 | contig 131999 bp, 113 predicted proteins | sample X363_Desmarests_Spiny_Pocket_Mouse__metabat2_high_PE_007 | metagenome-assembled genome bin X363_Desmarests_Spiny_Pocket_Mouse | reverse complement strand
TTTTTCAATAATTTCCGTATTCTCTATGAATATAATTTTTCATGCTGAAGCCGTGACTATAGACCAAACAACGATTCTTTCGTTATAATAGACTTATGAAAAGAATATTTCTCTTTCTTCTCGTTTTATTACTATTGTTTGCGAGTTGTGACTCAGGCAAGTCTGGTCCGTTTTGCGTCATAAACGATACAGAAGTCGACTTGGACATAATCGTTTCCGCAGAGACATATAGCGATGTGCGTCACACGATTAAAGCAAAAGAAGAATTCAACACAGGCATCGATTATTACACGCCCACGGTAAAAATTGTCAAGGATTTTGAAAGCACTGCGGAAAGCAATGAATATGAATCACGGCGGGATGGATTCACCACCCACATTTACAAAATTCCACCGACAAAATTTTCCGTAAAGAATAGAATTCCATCCGATGTGTTTTTAGGAACAGACACATTATATTTCTATGAAAGAAACGGAAAGACGGTTGCATGGACTGATGAAGATGCAAAACAACAATATCCCATAAACGCAGACACCAAGGATTTCACTATTTCCTGCTTCACAAAAACTCCCGGCTTTGTTTTGGAGTCAATTTCCGATGCAGGTGAGAAAACCGTGGGAAAATGCAACGGATATTCTGTAGCCATAAAGATTGAAAGCGGAATCATTTATTTGGAGTAGAAAAGTCGTTGAGGGCTTGTTGTAAAGCGCGCAAAAAAAATCATTGCAAGACTGCAGGTTGTAGCATCGTTGGAATTTTTAGAGGAAAATTACAAGCGTATATTGACAACCTGTTTGTTTGTGATAAACTGTCTTTGTCTTATATGCTTTCAGAATGGGAAGGCAAGGAGCGCTCAAAATGAAAAATTACAAAAATAGATGCAGGGGGGGGGGCACTGATATTACTGCCGCTCCTTTTTCTCTGCGTGATAGCCTGCAGTGGCGGTGATAACGAAATCGAAAAGCCGACTTCTTCATGGGTGGATCAAATTGAAACCGAACAAGGTTTGTTAAAAGATGAGATTAAACCAATGGTGATTAACCAAGATTTACAAAAGAATAAGTATATTTTTGACCGTTATCGTTTTGTGAACCCGGAAACTGATTGGCTTTATTTCAATGGTGAAACCGGGGCCGAACGTGGTTTCTATGCTTATATTTATGCCCGAAAGTTTATGGAAGGTCAGGTTGATGAATTTAATCGCGCGATGCAAAAAGAAAAAAACGCGACTTTTAAGCAATTGGCCAACGACTTGGTGGCAAACAATCCCTTTGAACACAACGTATCTGGGTCGATTGACGGAATAATTAACAAAAATAATCATAATTTTGGTACCCTGTTTGGTAACATGATTTATCATCTTAATGATTTGCAACGCGAACAGGCCGGATTTTGCTATCAATATTTAGCCAACCGCGCCTATAACGATTCGTTAGGTGAAAAAGCCGGTACGATGGAAACCGCCAACGCAGAAATTGCCAAAGTTAAGCAAGAACTAACCAAATTAGATGTTCAACTTAATGACCAAGCAGTAGAAGACACTTTGTGTGGTTTGTTGGGCGACGTGGCCAAGCAAACCGGCATTGCGCAAGGGGTTTTGGTCCGGGGCGTTAACTTGGCGTTATATAACGAAGGATTGTGGGGCCTGCGCGATTTGGGCGGCAGCGTTCGCTCCATCACCACTTCCCCAGTTTATAAACCTTCGGGTCAGCATGACGGATACGACCGATACGACATTGGCAACCGCACTCAAAATAAATTCCACGCTGCAATAAATGCCACCTTGGCAATACTTACTAATCAACAAACCAACGAACGCGGTTTGTAACTCCCCCGTTCCACACAAAAAAATGGTACCAACATGGTACCATTTTTTTGTGGTTAGAAACCTTTGTATTTGGTATCGGAACCGGTCGCTTGTCCATCCAACGGACTGCAGGTGCGTCGCTATTATCATTGGTAATGCCCCGCCTCTTCCACTCGGAATTATCGGAAGCCGATACACCTTGTACTCGCTCACCACTTCCCATGTCCTTTTAAAGATTCCGTATCCGTCAAAATTTACTTTTTGGCGCTTCTTTCGTAAACATGAGCGCCTTGTCGGCATTCTCCAGCAACCACGAATATGCAGATACAACATTTATCGTTGCTTCGCCCTCCGCAATCATTTTTTCGTCGTGGTCTGTTATCAACAGGAGATTTTTGCAATTCAACCTCTTGGAAACTGTCATCAACGCCTTTATTTCGCGTTTTGCTGTTTTTTCGGAAGAAATATCATAGCCGACTTGAATCAATTGCAGTACTGTCCTGCCCCTGCACACAACAAAATCAACTTCGCAATTTCCATCCTCATAATAATAAACATCACAGTCTTGAAAGCCACGGCGACGCAAAAGTTCTATATAAACGAGTGTCTCCAGCCTCCATCCCGCGTTTTCGCCAGCAAAAGCATTCTCCCTGTTGTTCATCAAAGCGACATCGACCGCATAAGCCTTTTCATTACGAATGCGGATTTTACTTTTTTGTGAAAATTTATGAAGTCCGCATATCAGATAAGCATTTTTTGTGTAATTCACATAGTTTTCTGCGGTATGCTCAGATTTTAATCCGAACAAGGTTTGCAACTTTTTATAATTTATTTTTGATGGAGCATTGTTCAAAAGATGATGTGCAATTTGCTCAAACGCCGCCTTATATCTTACCTGATAACGCTTTTCAATATCATTTGCAAGAATATTTTCCACAAGCGTATTTATATAGGCCTGCTTTCGTTTCTCCATCAAAAGCTCCGGGAAGCCGCCGTCATGCAAATACTCATCAAACACCGCCCGTAAAAGTCCTTTTTCTTTGGTAGTTGAATGTAATGTGCTTTTTTTTCGGAATTCACAATATTCTTTGAACGAAAAAGGAAAAAGCTCAATCTGCATATACCGACCAGTCAAATAAGTTGCAAGCTCCCCACTCAAAAGCTTTGCATTTGACCCTGTAATTAAAATATGCATTCCATTCCGTAAAAGTCTGTTCACGAACAAAAACCATTCGTCGACATTTTGAATTTCATCTATGAACAAGTGGTTAAAATCTCCATACACTTTATACAAGGTTTCCAAAATCTTGTTCAAGTCCTCTGCCGTACTTTTTGAAAATCTCTCGTCATCAAAATTTATGTAAGCAAAATGCAAGCCGGATTTTTTTATCACATTAAAGCACAAAGTTGACTTTCCGCTGCGACGAATGCCTATGACAACTTGAGCCAGCCTACTGTTCAAGTCAATCAAAGCCTCCTCTGAACGAGAGCAAACTGTTTCACCCACCTTGTTTTCAAGCTCTTCCTTCTGTTCCAAAAGGGCTGTTTCTATATTCTTAAAATCCATAACTCTAGACTACGCTATTTTCGCATTTTTATCAATCTAAACTGCGTTATTTTCGTATTTTTAAATAGTTAAACTGCGCTATTTTTATTATAAAATGCATTTAAAGCAAAGTACATCTATATTTTATCATCTATGTTTTATACAACTTTAAATAAGCCTTTCTCTTTTGTGTCTTTTGACAAATCAATAAAAGTAGAACAATTGTTTTTCAAGAGAGACTTTATAAGTTCAATTTTTTTTTATTTTTGCAATCACACTTCATCGGAAATATCATTTCTCAGTTTTTGCAGAAAGGCGTATTTATTGTCTTTATGAAATAGTGCCTTCTTTATTTCCTCTGGAGAAATCACCTCTTTTTTATTTCATTTATCTGGAGTAGAAAAGTCGTTGAGAGCTTGTTGCAAAGTGCGCAAAAAAAATCATTGCAAGACTGCAGGTTGTAGCATCGTTGGAATTTTTAGAGGCTGCGAACAAGCCCCTCGTATTATCCAAACACAATCCGTCCGTCTTCTTCACGGATGAGTTTTTCTTCAATGAGTTTTTGCATTGCGTGCTTGAGGCGTTCCATATCGATATGTTCCACGCTGGCAATCTCTGCAAGCGAAGTTGTTTTATTTTGGGAGAGCTGTCGGAGAATCGCACCGCGCGCCTGTCTGAGCGAGCCTTTGAACGCTGCTTGCTGCGTATAAGATGTGCTTTTTCTCGAAGGATTTTTCATGACGCGTTTCAGTTCCGCTCCATAGTCCATGAGCGCATAGTACCAAGCGCGTGGTCGTGTGATGTCGAGTGTGCGTTCTACAAGCGGCAGAATTTCCACATCGGAAACAGATGAGGCGTGAGGAAAAAAGAAGTGAATAAACGCCGAGCGGATGTTCGTTTCAATGAATACATGCACTTGATTGAACGCGAATGTCGCAATTGCCCGCGCTGTGTATTGTCCGATTCCTGGAAGACATTCCAAAATCTCTGCGTCATGTGGAAGAGTGCCGCTGTGCTCTATGCAAATTTTTTGGCACGACTCGTAAAGAAACTTCGCTCGTCGATTATAGCCAAGCCCATTCCAAAGCGAAAGGGCTTCGGAAAGATTCGCGCCCGCTACTGACTGAACAGTTGGGAATCGTTGAAGCCACGCTTCGTATTTTTGCATAACGCGAGCAGTCTGTGTTTGCTGGAGCATGAACTCGCTCACCATGATTTCATACGGATTGGATGTCTCGCGCCACGGAAAGGATCGTCCATGCTCAGTGTAGTTCTGCCAAACTGTCATCACAAATTCCGAGAGGCGTTCTTGTGAAATATTTTGCATGAAAACAGTATAGCATAAACATGTGCAAAAGGGAGACTTTAACCCCTATCCAGACTTGCGTCTGCAAAAATATTTTTTATTTCTCTTTTCAAAACTCGAAATTAAGCCTATTATTATCCTATGAAAAGAGGCTCGCCATTTTGTCCGACGGAGATTATATTTTCTGTTACCGATAGCTGCAATTTGAAGTGCGCTCATTGCCGTTCATATGGGGGTGCTTCATTTCTCAACGCAGAAAAGGCTGTGCAATTTCTTGAGATGTGCAGTGGAGCGACTATAGACACCATAGGTTTTACAGGAGGAGAGCCGTTCCTTGCGATGGATTTTATCGAAAAAGTTGCAAAATATGCCGTCGGAAAAGATTTCTTGTTTGATAGGATTATAACGAATGGCGTTTGGTGGAAAAATGAAGACGAGCTATGCGATAGATTGAGGCGTCTTTATGAATCGGGCTTTGATGGAAAAATCGCCGTAAGTTTTGACTCTTTTCATAATCAGAGCGTGGAAAAAATCACGGCGTTTTGCAAGGTGGCAAGCAGCATATTCAAGAGCGACAGAATGATTGAAATGCAATCTGTTGTAAAACAGTGCAAAGGCGAAAGAAACGGTGCAAAGGATGCGCTTGAGATTGCATTTCTCGAAAAACTCCATGCGCTTGCAACGAATCTGAACTGCTCGTTCGATGCGTTTTTAAGCAAAAAAACAGGGACGGGAACAATTTCCTTGAAATCGATTTCTCTGAAATCGTTAGAGGAGGAGAATTTTTTTATCACCGCGGACAGAACGCCACAAGCCTTTGAATGCACGAATCCTAACGGCTGGAATGCGCGCCATTGGTTTTCTGACGATTTTTGCAAGTCTCTCGGGAACATTCTCTTTGTCCACCCCGATGGAAAAATCGCTCCATGCTGTGGGTTTTCAAATGACGAAAGCTCTCTTATAATTGGAAGCATAGAAGATTCGTTTGAACAGATTATGGAAAACGCACGGAATAACAAAATGGTAAAAATCTGTTTTGAAACGGGGCTTTTGAGTGAAGCGAAAAAGCTGCGCAAAAAAATCGCGCTGCCAGGCAAAACAGAGCATCCTTGCACGCTTTGTCAATTTTTATGTAAGAATTTTGTGAATATATAAAAGATAAAAAGAGGATGATGTATGATAAAAAGATTTGTTTTTGGTTCTCCACTTGATACAGAGGCGGTTCTTGAGAAGCCTGAAGTCTCTTCTGGGCAAATGCCATATTTTTCTCAAAAGGATTGCTCCTTTTTGTTTTCAATGGACGATGACGACATCGTGTATGGACTGGGAGAAAATGTGCGTGGAATAAACAAGCGTGGCTACATCTATGAAAGTTTTTGTGCAGATGAATTTGAGCACAGCGAGGAGACGACAACGCTTTATGGGGCGCACAACTTTTTTATTGTCAGTGGGAAGTCACATTGTTTCGGCGTGTTTTTTGACAGCCCCAGCCGCGTGACATTTGACATTGGCTATACAGACTACAGTATGCTTTGTGTCACACTTGAAAATCCCGATTTTGAAATTTACATAATTGAAGAAAAAGATGCGTATGCTGTTGTGAAGGCGTTTAGAAAAATAATCGGTGCGCCCTATGTTCCTCCGAAGTGGGCGTTTGGAGTGGGGCAGTCTCGCTGGGGATATAGCACAGAAGAGGATATGCTGCGCGTCTCTGACGGCTACGAAAAGAATGGGATTCCACTTGATATGATTTATATGGATATTGACTATATGGACAACTTCAAGGATTTTTCTGTCGCAAAAGAAAAATTCCCAAACCTCAAAAAAACCGTTGAAAAATTAAAGGCGCGGGGCATTCGCCTTATTCCGATAATTGACGCGGGAATAAAAAAAGAAGAAGGAGATGATATTTACGAGGAAGGGCGCAAGAACGGATATTTTTGCAAGGACGAAGACGGAAACGATTTTGTCCTTGGGGTGTGGCCAGGGTTTTGCTGTTTCCCTGATTTTTTAAATAAAGAGGCGCGTGATTGGTTCGGCTCAAAATACAAGGTTTTGACTGATGCAGGAATTGAGGGCTTTTGGAACGATATGAACGAGCCTGCAATATTCTACTCTGAAAAAAGACTACATACTACGCTTTCCGACTTGCAGAAAATTGAGATGGGCAGTCTTGATGTAAACAAAGTGTGGGAGTTAAAAGACAAGGTGATGGGACTTGCGAACAACCTTGAGGACTACCAGTCTTTTTATCATAATCTTAACGGAAAGAGAATTCGTCACGACAAAGTGCATAATCTTTTTGGAGCGAATATGACGCGCGCGCTGTATGATTTCTTTAAACGCGAACTCCCTGAAAAACAACCGTTGATTTTTTCACGGGCATCGTGCATTGGCGCGCATCGTTACGGCGGCATTTGGATGGGCGACAACAAATCCCGTTGGCTGCATCTTTTGATGAACTTGAAGATGCTTGCAAGCTTGAATATGTGCGGATTTTTATTCACAGGTGCGGATGTGGGTGGATTTGGCGCGAACACAACAGAGGATTTGCTTCTCCGCTGGTATGCGCTTGGAATTTTTATGCCGCTTTTGCGAAACCACAGTGCGCTTGGCACACGAGAGCAAGAGCCGTATCAATTTAAATCGGTGGATGCATTCGCCGCAATTTTGCGCCTTCGCTATCGTCTCCTGCCGTATATCTACGCAGAATTTATAAACGCGGCGACAAACAATGAGCTGTATGGAATCCCTCTTGGCTTTCTGTTTCCTGATGACAATGACGCTTTGCACACGGAAGACCAAGTCTTTATCGGACGAAGCATAATGATTGCGCCAGTCTACGAGCAAAACGCAATTGGGCGGCACGCTTATCTTCCAGAGGAGATGACGCTGCTTAGATTTAAAAACGCAGAGGTCGTTGAAAAAACAAAAATGCCAAAGGGACATTCCTATTTTTACTGCGCATTGGATGAAGTGGTGCTGTTCCTCAGAAAAGGGCATACGCTTCCACTTGCGAAGGCTGCAAGGAACACCACAGAGCTTGACTGGGAAAATGTGGAGACCATAGAGTAAAAGGCTTTATTTCAAGTGTTGAAAATAAAACAAATTGAATGCTTCAAATAGGAGGCTGTCTATGAAGACATGGCACATGCGGACGGTTGGCGACCTTGCTGGAAAACTCCCGTTTTTTCTGAAGAAGCGCGTTTGCCCTGCGCATTTGACCCAGTTCATTTTTTTGTGATATAGTAGACGAGGAAGGGCTAAAAATTGCTGACGCAACTTTTAGCCCCTTCGATACATCATCAAGGGCTGTCCCTTCTTTTTTGGTCAGCCTCTTTCTCAGGAGTCGAAAATGAAAATGTTGGAAGCGGTTTTAAATAAAATCGATGACATTGTTTGGGGACCGATTCTCATTGTCCTTATTTTGGGAACAGGAATTGTGCTTACCGTTCGTACAAAGGGGGTGCAGTTTAAAAAACTTGCGCGAGCCTTGAAGTCAATTGTACAAAAACCCTCTGGCGGAGGAGAAGGTGAAGTCTCTAGTTTCGGTGCGCTTTGCACCGCTCTTTCCGCGACAATCGGTACTGGTAATATTGTTGGTGTTGCAACGGCAATTGCTACGGGCGGTCCTGGCTCTCTTTTTTGGATGTGGCTTGCGGCTCTTTTTGGAATGGCAACAAAATATGCAGAATGTATGCTTGCAGTTAATTATCGGGAGGTCGATGCGGATGGGCATGTTTTAGGCGGTCCGTTTTATACCATTGAAAAAGGTCTTGGTAAAAAATGGAAATGGCTTGCGATTTTGTTTGCTATTTTCGCAATGTTGGCGGGTCTCCTTGGAATTGGAACAATGACACAAATTAATGGAATCACTAATGCTGTTAAAGGGGTTTTTGATCCTTCAAATGCCCATATTGCTGTCACAATTGGCGGAAATGGAATCTCCTGGGCGGTTGTGATTGCCGGCTTGATTGTAACGCTTTGCGCTGCGCTTGTAATTATAGGGGGAATCAAGAGAATTTCAAAAGTCGCTTCATTTATTGTTCCTTTTATGGCGGCTCTATATCTTTTGATAGGAGTCTTCATTCTCCTTTCAAATTTAAGTCATATCACAGAGGCGTTTGAAGTTATTTTCAGAAGTGCATTTGGCGCGAGAGCAATGGGTGGAGGCGCGTTGGGCGCGATGATTGTGGCGATGCAAAAAGGCGTGGCGAGAGGAATTTTTTCAAACGAGGCGGGTCTTGGCTCTGCTCCAATCGCAGCGTCTGCGGCTAAGGTTGAAGAGCCTGTTGCGCAAGGCTTGGTTTCGATGACAGGAACGTTTATTGACACAATTGTTGTTTGCACGATAACAGGACTTTCTATCGTCATTGCAGGACTTGGGCCTAGTGGCGAATGGGGAGCGAATTTCGTTGTCAATGGTGATATGCTTTCTGGAGGGGATCTTTCTACTGCTGCGTTTGTGGCTCTTTTCTCGAATGTTTTTGGTCCGAGCGCTGGACTTGAGCTGTTTGTGCGTGTTTTGATAATGCTTTGTCTTGCATTCTTTGCGTTTACTACAATTCTTGGATGGGACTATTATGCTGAACGCTCAATTGAATACCTTGCGAGCGGAAGAATGGGTATTGTGAGGGCGTACAGAATTTTGTACATTGTTGCGGTTTTCATAGGTCCCTATATGACGCTGAGCGCCGTTTGGACAATTGCGGATATTACGAACGCGCTTATGGCTCTTCCAAACATCGTTTCGCTTCTCGCTTTGAGCGGAGTGGTTGCAAAAATGACAGATGATTATTTCAAGCGCTATCCTAAGTTGGACATAATTGAACCTTTGGACTAAGTGGTTTGCGTGTAGTCTCATTGAAATTGTAAGTTAAAAAGAAGGCTTGTCTTGCATGTGGCGCGTTTCGTAGTTCGGAGCGTGCCTTTTTTGACATTTTTTAACTTTTTGTCAAAAGTATTGTGATAAACGGAAAGTTCATATATAATTGTACATATTGTTCTTGTTTTTGGTGGAGGTCGCATGAATCGACGGGTTGTTATTACGGGGCTTGGGGCTGTCAGTCCACTTGGAAACAGCGCCAGTGAATCTTGGCGGGCTGTGAAAAACGGAGAGTGCGGCGTTGGAAAAATAACTTTGTTTGATGCAACTGATTATTCCGTTCAGATTGCCGCTGAAGTCAAGAATTTCTCGCTTGATTCATATGCCGTTGACCATAAAATGGCGCGTAAAATGGCGCGTTTTCAAAAATTTTTGCTTGGAGCGAGCATTGAGGCGGTGCAGGATTCGGGCTTTAATCAAGAGACGCTGAAAAATGAGAGCTGTGGGATTATTGTTGGTGTTGGCATTGGTTTGAGTGATGGAGTTGAAGCAGGGTATAAAAAATATTTTGATCCGCATGCAGGGGTGAACAGACTTCCTCCGTTGACTTCTCCGCTTTCTTTGAACAACGAGGCGGCGGCAAATGTGAGTTTGCACTATGGTTTGCAAGAGCTTTCATGGACTGTTTCAACGGCGTGCGCTTCTGGAACCGATGCCATCGGTCTGGCGTTTGATATGATTCGATTAGGACGGCTTGATATGTGCATTTCTGGTGGAACTGATGCAAATATAACAGGATTCAACATTGGATGCTATTCTGTGTTGCAGGCATTGACTCCAAACTTTAATGACGCTCCTGAAAGAGCGAGCCGTCCGTTTGATAGGGATAGAAGCGGCTTTGTTATGGGAGAGGGCTCTGCCGTTTTAATTTTGGAGGAGCTCGAGCATGCAAAAAAACGTGGTGCAAAGATATATGCAGAGGTGGCAGGATTTGGCTCTTCAAGCGATGCGTATCATATAACCGCCCCCTTAAAAGACGGCTCTGGTGGTGCGTTTGCAATGAAAAGGGCGTTTAAAGACGCGCAAATGAATGTCGATGGAATTCACTATTACAATGCGCATGGGACTTCGACATCTGCAAATGATTCTGCGGAGTCTGCAATGCTAAAGACTGTGTTTGGGGAGCATGCAAAGAAGCTTCACATTTCATCAACAAAAAGCGAGACTGGTCATTTGGTTGGAGCGGCTGGTGCGATTGAGGCGTTGTTTTGTGTGAAAGCGATAGAAGAAGGGTTTGTGCCGCCTACGATAAATCTTGAGAATCCTGATGTTGAAAACGGCTGTGACCTTGATTATACGCCGAATATCGGCGTGGAGTGCGAAATAAACGCGGCCGCAAGTTGCTCTTTGGGCTTTGGCGGACATAACGCATGTATAATTTTAAAAAAATATAAAGATTGATAGGGAGAAGTATGTTGCAAATCGCACAGATGGCGCGATTTGCAACAACTAAAGTTTGCGTTGCAAAACTTATTATGCAAAACTTATTAGTATGAAATTCGGCTTTTATACTATTACGAGAAAAATATTCGCGAAGGAGCAAGGGCGAACACTAGATTTATCTACCACTGTAAATTGCGTCGAAGTTCGCCTTTCCCTTTCTTCTTGCGAAGAAAGGGAAACGTGCGGCTCCAGTGCAAGGGTAAAATCGCTCTGATTGCGGTCGCTGCGGTAGCAGTCGGCGGAAGATACATAGTTGCGTTGTACAGACTTTAGTTTTTCGACTTCCGCCCCCAGTTTTGCTATGCAAAACTGTTTAGCGTAGCGACGCGAACTTGTTCGCCCCTTCACTGCGACTGGAAGAATGTTTTTTTAATTTTTTAAAAGTCGAAATTCATACTACTATATACTGGAGGAAAAAAATGATTGTTAAACCGATGATTCGCAGTAATATGTGCTTGAATTCTCATCCTGTTGGATGCGCAAAGGAAACGGAGCGTCAAATTGAGTATGTTTTGGCAAAAAAGGCTGAACGCGGAATTAAAACCGCAAAGGAAGGCGGCTCAGGACCAAAGCTCGTGTTGGTTTTGGGTTGTTCTACAGGCTATGGTCTTGCAAGCCGTATTTCCGCTGCGTTTGAATATGGCGCGGACACAATAGGCGTTTCATTTGAAAAAGCGCCTACAGAAACAAAGGGCGGAACTCCTGGGTGGTATAATAATGCGGCGTTTGACCGTGCCGCTGAAAAGGCTGGGCTGGTTTCAAAAACATTCAGCGCAGATGCGTTTAGCAATGAAACTCGACAAATGATTATCGATGAAGTGAAGGCTCTTGGAAAGAAAATTGATTTAGTCGTGTATTCTCTTGCAAGTCCTGTGCGCTCTGACCCGGTGAAAATTGATGAGGCGACAGGACAGCATGTTTTGTACAAGTCTGTGATAAAGCCGATTGGAAAAACATATGCGGGTCTTGGCATTGATATTTTGACCAATTCTTTGAAAGAGTCGAGCGCAGAGCCTGCGACAGAGGAAGAAATTGCAAATACAGTAAAGGTTATGGGTGGAGATGACTGGAGACTGTGGATAGGTCAGTTGAAGGAGGCAGGTGTGCTCTCTGATGGCTGCCGAACAGTTGCGTATTCCTATATTGGACCTTCTTTGAGCCATGCGATTTATCGTGATGGAACGATTGGACAGGCGAAAAAGGACTTGGAGGCGGCCGCGCATGATTTGAACGATGACTTAAAATCCATTGGCGGTTCGGCGTATGTCAGTGTGAACAAGGGGCTTGTGACCCGCTCAAGCGCGGTTATACCGATTATTTCACTGTACCTTTCTATTTTGTTTAAAGTTATGAAGGCAAAGGGAACTCATGAAGGCTGTATAGAACAGATGGAGCGTCTTTTTGCGGAGCGACTGTATACTGGTGAAAACAATGGAGCGGGAAATGTTCCTGTTGACAGCGAAAATCGAATCCGAGTTGATGACCTTGAGATGAAAGATGATGTGCAGGCTGAAGTGAATGAGCTTTTGGCAAAGGTGAACAATGACAACATTGCTGAAATGTGCGACCTTGATGGCTATAAGCATGATTTCCTTGCGACGAATGGATTTGACATTGAAGGCGTTGACTATGCAAAAGAAATTACGGATATGACAAGTTTAGACTAGATTATGATTGAAAAAATGTCGACTTTTTCATATAATTGGGCTTATGGAAACACGCACTATTTTTGAGAATCTCTCTTGTATAGATCATAGGTATTCTAAGTCAGAGGCGGCTGTTTTTGACGGTCTGTCTACATATATTTCAGAGGCTGCAAGTGTTCGTTCTTGCGCACGGTGCGAAGCGGCTCTTGTCAAGGCGCACTTGAAGCTTCGTGGAGCGCTGACTGACGAAATTGCAAAAAGCCTTGATGAACTCGCGGAGACGATCGACCCTGAAGAAGTGTATGCAGAAGAGGAGTTGACCAAGCACAATATCCGTGCGTTGGTTAATGTGATGAAAAGGCATACCTCTTCGGAGATTGGACCTTTTATTCATCTTGGCGCGACTTCCGTTGATATTTTGGACACAGCGTTGAGTTGTCGTATGCGCGATGTTACAAAAAATGTTGTTCTTCCCGAATTGAAGAAGCTAGAGTTGAATCTTTGTAAAATTGTCTCTCGAGATTTTGCTGTCCCGCAGGTGGGACGCACCCACGGACAACACGCAGTGCCAATCACATTTGGCTGGAGCATCGCGGAATTCGTTTCTCGACTGGGAAAGTCAATTTTGGAAATTGAACGGCTCTCGAATCAACTTGTGGGAAAATTAGCAGGACCTGTGGGAAGCTATAACGGCCCTTCTATGATTGTGAAAAATCCGGAGGAGCTTGAAAAAATCTATCTTGATTATTTGAATCTTGCGCCGAGTGAATATTCAAACCAATTGGTTGAGCCTGAATATTTGCTTCGTCTTCTTTTAGAAATGAATGTTGCGTTTGGAATCATAGCGAATCTTGCGGATGATTTGCGCAATTTACAAAGAAGTGAAATCGGCGAGGTGTTTGAATATTTTGCCTCAACGCAGGTTGGCTCTTCCACAATGCCACAAAAACGAAATCCGTGGAATTCAGAGCATGTGAAATCATTGTGGAAGGCGATGTGTCCTCGGGTTATTACATTTTATATGGATCAAATTTCCGAGCATCAGCGTGACTTGACGAACAGCGCGAGCCAGCGTTTTATTGCCGACTATGTTTCGGGCTTTACGATGGCGGTTTCTCGTATGAATTCGGTTGTTTCAGGTCTACAGGCGGACAAGGAAATGATGGCGCGTAATTTGGAGAATGCGGGTGGAAAAGTAAAAGGCGGTGTTTTGGCAGAACCAGCGTACATTCTGCTTGGAGAGGCGGGGGTGAACGACGGACACGAAATTATCCGAAGGATCACCCTTGAGGCAGAGGAAAGTGGAAAGACATTCTTTGAGGTTTTGAAGACTCACTCCGAAGTTTATAAAAAAATCACAGAGCAACTTGAAAAATTAGGCGTTGAAAATCCCGCCTCGTTCTTTGAGCATCCTGCGAATTATTGTGGTCTTGCGGCGGTCAAATCAAAACGACTTGCGGAAAAATACGAAAAATTAATGAAATGAATTGAGACTCTTCTAAAAAAATGTTTTTTGGAAGTGACTCGGCGAGAAATGCAGGCAAGATAAAAGGTTGGCTTTCATTTTTCGCAAATACATAGTTGTAATGGAGAAAGTCGATGCTTGAGAAAAAGGGCACCAATCAGTATTACATTACCAGACAGGATAATACGGAGTCCAATGCGCGTAGTTATCCTAGAAAATTTCCTTTCGCGCTTGCAAAAGCCAACGGCTCATGGGTTGAGGATGTGGAGGGAAATGCATATCTGGATTTTTTGTGTGGCGCAGGAACACTTGCGCTTGGTCATAATGATGCGGAAGTGAATCAGGCGATGATAGATTTGATTTCTTCACATGCTCCTCTACATACGCTTGACTTGACGACGCCTGTCAAGGATGAATTTGTGCAGACCGTTTTAGAATCTCTGCCAAAAGGAATGGCGGAAAACGCACGCATTCAGTTCTGCTCTCCGAGCGGCTCTGATGCCTGCGATGCGGCGATAAAACTATGCAAGACGGCTACGGGGCGTGCGAGCGTTATTGCGTTTCAAGGCGGCTATCATGGGATGGGGCAAGGTCCGCTTGCATGCACGGGAAATCTCGGTGCAAAGTCTAAGATTTTTGGACTGACACCTGAAGTTCATTTTTTCCCATTTCCGAATTCCTATAGATGTCCATTTGGACTGGGGGGAGAGGCGGGTGTTGATGCCGCCTGCAATTTTTTTGAGCGTGCGTTGAAAGACCCTGAAGGGGGTATTCCGCTTCCCGCGGCGGTCATTCTTGAGCCGATTCAAGGAGAGGGAGGTGTGATTCCAGCCCCAGTGAAGTTTTTGCAGACGGTTCGCCGAGTGACAAAAGAGCTTGGCATTCCAATGATTGTTGATGAAATTCAATGCGGCATGGGGCGAAGCGGAAGGCTTTTTGCGTTTGAATACGCCAATATACTTCCCGATGTTATTTTGATTTCAAAAGCGATAGGCGGTTCTCAGCCGCTTTCAATTGTTGTGTATGACAAGTCTCTTGACAAATGGAAGCCAGGTTCTCATGCGGGAACATTCCGCGGAAACCAGCTTGCTATGAAAGCGGGGGCAATTCTTTTAAAGCGGGTGCGCAGTCCTGATTTTTTGGCGGAAGTGTGCAGAAAGGGGGAATATGCGCGAAATCGAATGACCGACTTGAAAGAACGGGTTCGGATTATAGGCGATATTCGAGGCAAGGGGCTTATGATGGGGATTGAATTTGTAGACCCCAATGGCACTCCTGATGCACTCGGTTCGCTTCCGTATTCAGGTGAAATTGCAGCGAAAGTTCAGAGATTGTGTTTTGAAAATCATTTGATTATGGAAAGAGGAGGCCGTTGTGGTTCTGTGATGCGTTGTCTTTGCGCATTAAATATTAGTGATGACGATTTAAAAACAGGATTGGATATAATTGAAAAAGTTGTAATAAAAATTGATTCAGAATCCTAAGATTGTGGTATAATAGTAGTACACTGAGACTCTCCCAAAAATAGATGTTTTTTTTGGGGAGAGCCTTTTCGAGAAATGCAGGCAGGGAAAAGGATTAATTGCCATTTCTCGCAAATACATCTAGAGCAGTTTTCCCAAAATTGTAATTTTGGGAAAACCTCACACTAGTATTAAAAGGGGATGAGATTCTATGAAAAAGAAGTTGTTTGCTCTGTTTTTATTTTTGTTGTTTTCATTAGGATTTGCAGAAAGTTGGTATGTGTGTGTTGGTTCGTTTACCGTTGAAAGATATGCGGTGAATTTTTGTAATGAATTGAAGGCAGAAGGCTATAAACCTTTTATTGAGCCTGCCTCTTCAAAGATGGGAAGGTGCGTTTATCGTGTTATGATTGGAGAACCGTCAAAATCGCAAAATTTTGCACGGGCGGAACGCGATGAATTTGCAAAAAGCGATTTTGCGAGAAGAAAAAATATTTCTGGCGCATGGATTTGTCAAGCTCCTTTTCATACTGCGGAGCTTTCCAATCCAAAATCTTCTGCAGCGCCTGGTCGAAAGCAAGTGAAACCAAAAAAGCAGTCTCCAGCGCCAAAACAGGAGGAGAGCGTTCAGAAGAACGATGCGCCGAGTTCGGAGAGCCCTTCTAACAAGGCGATTGTGCTTCCACCGAAAAAAGAATTGCCAGAGGAAGAGAATGTTCCACCTCAAGAAAATGCTCGCGCGCAAGAAGAGGAAAATCGAAAAGGCGTACAGGTTGAAGAAGCTGTTGCGGTGACTCCTGTTGTTGAAAAAGAGACGGAGGCAAGCGAACCCCCTCTTGAAACAAAAGAAGCGGTTTCAGAGTCCGCTGGGGAGGTTGCTGCCGAAGAATCTATTCCTCCTGCCTCTTCTGCCGTCTCCGCCACTCCAGAAAAACTCGTCGAAGATACACCAAAGCAGGATGCTGTTCAAGTTCAAAACAGTGTGTTTGATGAAGAAATAAATGCTTTGCCACAAAGCATATCTAAAAATGTAAAAGTGTGTCTTGACCGTTTTCCCGCTAATAAAAATTTTAGCCTTGAAGCTATGAAGATTCTTGATGCGGACAATATACGGAGTCACTATAGAGATTTTGACGAGCGATTCCAAGTTCCTGTGGTAGGAGAAAAAGCATCAGGAGGCGCAGGTTCTTTTGCGAAGTGCATTGCAAATATAGGCAAAAATGCCAATGTGCAGGATGGACAGGTTTTCGTCTCTGCTGTGGGAGAAGAAATTGCAAAATCGGTGAAGGCCTTTGGCTTTGCTAACTATAAGGATAGTTCAAATAAATCTGTGTCCATGGTCGTCGCTGTGTCGGAAGGGGCGTTTTTTGAAGAGCCTCTGTCTTCCGACGCAAGCGAAAAAAAAGATTTTTCATTGAAGCAAGGGCTTTTTAAGTCTGTGATTTCAACAGAAGGCGCGAATTATATTTTGATGGCTGCAACAGAAAACAAAAAGTGCTTTATAAAAATGACGTTTGAAAATTTCACGAAAGATGATGTGACGGCGTTTATGGAGGGCTATAATTCTGATGGTATTTTTTCTGCGTATCCCCAGTTGAAAAAAGTTTTTAGCATTCTTCCCGAAGATACAAAGCGTGATTTCCTATGCTATGATATGAGAAAAATTGAAATGGATTATGTTGAGCAAAGGGGATTTGTTGAGTGGTCTATGAAAATGCTGGGTTGCTATAATGCAAGCTTTACTTTCAATCAAGATGGCAAGAATGTTGAAGTGAGCGTTTTCGACCTTGAGGACGAGGACAATGCGACCGATACTCATGCTTTATTTAAAGAGGAGCAGGAGAAGAATCCTGCGAGTGGAAACTCGTCTCAAACAATAAAGAGTACAGCAGAGGCGTATCTATTGAATTACGGCGTAAGGGAGCTTTCGTTTGCCATTGACACACTTATCGTGTCTTTATATGTCGATGCAGACTCTGCTCTTATTTTGAGTGATTTGAGTAATTTTGCAGAAGGTTTAAAAATTTGGGAATGATTTTTGCGATGCGCCCTTTTGAGGCTTTTGAGGTTTTGTATGACAGATATTGAAATCGCACAGAAAAATGTGATGGAGCCGATTGAAGAGATTGCGGCGAAAATTGACATTGAAAAAGACGACTTGGAATGCTACGGCTCTTACAAAGCGAAAATCACTATGACGAAATTGCGTGCGCTTCAAAAGAGAGCTGAGAATCCTGAGGCGCGCGGAAAACTGGTTCTCGTGACGGCGATTACGCCGACTCCTGCAGGAGAGGGAAAGTCTACGGTTTCAATTGGACTGGGAGATGCCTTGAGAAGAATCGGCAAAAAATCTGTCATCGCGCTTCGAGAGCCTTCTTTAGGTCCTTGTTTTGGCGTGAAAGGCGGAGCGTGTGGCGGTGGCTATGCGCAAATTGTTCCGATGGAAGATATAAACCTTCATTTTATGGGAGACATTCATGCCATTTCCATTGCGAATAATCTTGTGTCCGCTCTTGTCGATAATCATATTCAGCAGGGAAATGAATTGCAGATTGATCCACGCACAATCACATGGAAACGATGTGTTGATTTGAATGACCGCGCCCTTCGTAACACAATCGTGGGGCTTGGCGGACGCACAAACGGTGTGGTGAGGGAAGATCATTTTTCGATTGCGGTTGCTTCAGAGATTATGGCGATTGTGTGCCTTTCAAAGTCTATTACGGAGTTGAAGGCGCGGCTTTCACATATCATAATCGGACAAAACTATAATAAAGAGAATGTGAAATTCGGAGATTTAAAATGCACGGGCGCGGTCGCCGCTTTGCTCAAAGATGCGATTCGTCCGAATATGGTGCAGACCTTGGAAAAAACACCTGCCTTTGTGCATGGAGGACCGTTTGCAAATATTGCGCATGGGTGTAACAGTGTGAATGCGACGCTCTGCGCGCTTGCAAGCGGCGATTATGTGGTGACAGAGGCGGGGTTCGCGGCGGATTTGGGCGCGGAAAAGTTTATGGACATAAAATGCCGTTCTGCACACATTGCGCCGAATGTTGTTGTGGTGGTTGCGACGATTCGCGCCCTTAAAATGCATGGAGGAGTTGCAAAGGCTGATTTGAATGCACCGAATTTGCGTGCGATTGAAAGCGGTTTTGAAAATCTTAAGACGCATCTTGAAAATGTTGCGAAATTTTCAGTTCCTGCGATTGTCGCGGTAAACAAATTTGCCACTGATACAACTGATGAGATTTCGCTTCTTATGTCTCTTTGTGAAAAAAGCGGCGTACAGGCGGTGGTTTCAGAAGGCTTTGCAAAAGGCGGAGAAGGCGCGAAGGAGTTGGCAACTGCTGTGGTTTCTGCGTGCGAGAAAAAATCTTTGTTCCATTATTTGTATAATCTTGAAACGCCGCTTTCTGAAAAAATTGAAACGCTTGCAAAAGAAATATACCGTGCAAGACGCGTTGAGTTTCAGGGGGCTTCCTTAAAAAAGCTAAAGGAATTTGAGGCGCAGGGATATGGAAATCTTCCAATTTGTGTGGCAAAAACGCAGAATTCAATCAGCCACGACCCAAAAGCGATTGGTGCGCCTCGCGATTATGTGTTCCCTGTGCGTGATGTGCAGCTTTTTGCAGGCGCGGGTTTTGTGGTGGCTTTTGCTGGCGACATTATGACTATGCCAGGTCTTCCAAAACGACCTGCCGCTCTTGACATAGATGTTGATGACAACGGAGTGATTTCGGGGCTTTTCTAATGAGCGTGCGGTGTCAAAAATGCTTTCGCCCGATGGATTTCTGTTTGTGCAAGTATACATCTGAAATTGACTCGGGCGTGAAATTTGTTTTTTTAACTCATCCAAAGGAATACAGAAAGCAGCGGACGGGAACTGGAAGGCTTGCAAAAATTTCGTTGAAGGATTCCGAGATTTTAGTGGGAGTGGACTTTTCGGAGAACAGTCGCCTCTGTTCCCTTTTGAGCGATGAGGCATATTTTCCTGTGTTGCTGTATCCTGATGAAAATGCGTGGAATGCTAAAAAAGAGGGCTTTTCGGAAGCACTTGGTTCAAAAAAAATTCTTGCCATTTTAATTGACGCAACCTGGTTTTGTTCTCGAAAAATCTTGGAGCATAGCTCGTTTTTGCTGGACTTGCCGAAGATGACGTTTTTAGGTGTCTATCGCTCGATATTTACCTTTAAAAAAGAGCCGCGTCCTGAATGCGTTTCCACGATAGAAACATGCTATTATCTTATCCGCGAGTTGCAAGATGCAAAACTCGTGAGCCAAGAAACAAATCCTGAGCCTTTGATGACGGTATTTAAGCAGATGATAAAGGACCAAATTCGCGCGGAAAACGAACGCATCGCAGGATTACGCCCGAATACCCATCCCAACGACTGGAAATACACAAAAATGCGGGAAATGCCAAAGTTTTAAATAAGCAAGATTGCATTGTAAGGCTATTTAGCAATTTGTGAACAATAATAGTGTATTCGACAGGGGGAGTTGCGGGGGAATACTCCCCCGCAGAAGGGGTAGGGCGCAACGAAGTGCGACCGCAGGGGAAGGCTTTCCCCTCCTTATTTATGAGCACAGTTTTGTGTAAATCTCAAAGTCCTTGTCTTTAAAGACATTGAACACCACTTTTATGGTGCTTTTTGTTTCAGTCAAAAATTCTTTCACGGTGCTTACGGCGATTTCGGCGGCTTTTTCATGGGGGAACAAAAACACGCCTGTGGAAATGCAGCAGAACGCTATGGACTCGCACTTGTTTTTTACAGCGATTTCAAGGCATTTTCGATAGCAGGACTTCAATGCGGCTTTGTGTCGACTTTCCAGTGCTCCCTGCACAATTGGACCGACCGTGTGAATCACATATTTTGAGGGCAAGTTATATGCGAGTGTGATTTTCGCTTGCCCTGTGGGCTCTTCATGCCCTTGTTCTTTTATAAGCCTGTCGCACTCAAGACGAAGTTGCACTCCCGAATAGGTGTGGATTGCGTTGTCAATGCATGCGTGGTTTGGACCGTAACAGCCCGTCATCCCCGAGTTTGCGGCGTTTACAATTGCGTCTGTCGCAATGCGTGTTATATCTCCCTGCCAAATAGCGATTTGATTTTGAAGCTCTCCGTTTATGCTTTGGAAATTAAGGCTTTCAAGAGGCACAATGCCTTTTTCAATTTTTCGTTCGGTTAAGTACTCGTCTTGAATCTTTAGAAATTCATCTGAAATCGGTTCGGGCAATCTCACATTCAGCAAGGCTCTCAAGAGAAGTTTTTGCTCCTCTTCATCATCAGGGATTTGAGTGCCTGCATAGTGCGCCTTCTCCGAGAGCAGATAATTGATTAAAAAAAGCCTCCGCTCTGTCTGCTTCATTTTTGGGCTCTCCTTGCATTTTATTTAGGCTGTCCAGCCTGTGTAAGTCCGCTTCTATCGTATCACAATTTCGATAGGGCAGTGGTCGCTTCCTTCTGTTTGTGAATGGATTGCAGCGGACTCAACATTTTGAAAAAAAGACTCGTTTACGCATGTGTAGTCGATGCGCCACCCGATGTTCTTTTCGCGTGCGTGAAATCGGTAGCTCCACCATGTGTATTGTTTTGGTTCGGGGCAAAAGCGACGGAACACATCGGCGTAGCCGCTTTCGGTGAATGTGTCCATCCAAGCGCGCTCTTCGGGAAGATACCCTGCGTTTCCTTCATTCGTTTTTGGGTTTGCAAGATCAATTGGTTTGTGCGCGATGTTGTAGTCGCCACAAAGAACGATATTACACCCTGATTTCACAAGGTCATTGCATTTTGAAAGCATTGCGTCGCAAAATGCCAACTTGTAGTCAAGGCGTTTCCCCGCGTCCTGGCTGTTTGGAAAATAGGCGGAAATAACAACAAGGTTTCCGAAGAAGATGAAAAGCGCGCGTCCTTCGTCATCAAATCTGTCATCGCCCATTTTTTCCACTTTGTCTGGCGTGGTGCGAGAATAAATCGCCGTACCGCTGTAGCCCGCTTTTTTCGCACTCGACCAAAACGCTTGGTAGCCTTCAGGTGCGGTGAGATTTTCCGAAAGCTGTTCGGGAGAGGCTTTTGTTTCTTGGATGCACACGACATCGGCATCACAGTTTTTCAGCCAGTCGCAAAACCCCTTTTTTTCAACGGCACGAATTCCATTCACATTCCATGATATGATTTTCATAAGTCCTCACTTTTTTACTCTTGTAAGAAATCCACAGGTTAAGCCTATGGAGCGATGGGGATGCACCCCGAAGAGATCTCGTGTTACAATAAGATGTCTGTTGCAACGCAAACCAAAAACTAACAAGAGACTCTAATAGAAGAAAGTATATCACACACGAAATGGGATTGTACATAGCCATATAGTATGAATACCGAAATAATGGAGTTGTTGTTTATTCCATCGACATTTTGTATCGTTCGATGCCCTTGCGCCATACAATGCGCTTTATACATTCAGTGAGAATCACATAGACGGCGCACAGCACAAGATATTTTAGCCAGCTATCCTTTTGAAAAAGACACATCACGGAGGGGTTTGAAAAAAGCACGATTGGAAAAACAAATGTGAGCGCAAAACGAACTCTCCGTGGATAAATCCCTTGCGGATAGTTTGAATTTGACTGGAGCGTAAACACAAAGTCGTTCAAGCCCGTTGCGCCCACCGTCCAAAAGGCAATTGGCATCAAGATTGAAAATATGTTCATCATCAATGCCGTTCCCAAGACAAAGCCAATCGCCGCGAACAAGATATTCATTCCTGGCGCGACATCACAATGCGCAACGCCAATCACGACCATACACACGCTCGGTGTCATCGATAAAATCTGATGAATATTTATGTCAGGACACATCATAAGGACGCGAGGGCTCATCGGCTTTAAAAGCACAAAGTCCACATCACGGGAAATCACCTTTGTGGAAAAACTGTCTATTCCGCCGATAAAGAACATCATCATAATCTTCAACGAGCACAAATTAATTCCATAGAGAAAATAAAGCTCGTACTTGGAATAGCCCGCCACAGCGTCAAAGTTTCCGTATATCACCTCGATAAAGACAATAGATGCAATCGCGTCAAGAATTTCAAATAGCACAACGACTGCGAGATTCTTTCGGTTTATCACAAACTTTTGAATCCCAATCGATGCAATTTTTGCCAAGTATCTAAATAAATGCATGCACTCCCCCTCCCTCAAAAAAATCCTTCCAGGAAATCGCCTTTCCAATAACCTCGCCATTTACACGGTGTGTCATACCTACACCCCCGCCGCCTCGTATCTTTTCAGTCCCCCTTTCCAAACAAGGCGTGAAAGCAAGAACAGAGCAAGTGCACAAACAATCTGCCCTGCCATCGCCGAAGGAGACGCGCGACGCTCCAAAATCTGAAGCGGAACATAAAAAATATATTGATACGGCAAAAAGGCGCACACTTTTTGCATTGCAGGTGAGGCAATCCCGAACAAATCCCTTATTGAATTCTTTAGTCCCTGCTTGCGCTCAAATGTCCAGTAGGTATGATTCAAATTTTCAACGGTTATCGCGCTCATTTTTTCCTCCTGTTTAGAGTGTAGGTGTCAATAGGCTTAATGTCGAGGCTTAATGTCGAGTTTTACAGGTCTGTTTTTATGGTATAGCAATCAAAACGGGAAGCACACCCTGAATCAATAAATCGTGATGAAAGAATTTGCCGGTGTGCTACCCTTCTTTTAAAGCCATATGTATATCCTGCATCGTGATTTCACTTCTCCCATTTTGCGCTGAAATCATTGCAGCACGGTTTAAGACGCTTTCGATTTTTGCGGCGGAAAAGCCTGCGAATTTTTCAGAAAGATTTTTCTCTGCGCATTCTGCCGAAAGCACCTTGTTTTTTGTATACATTTTAATTATTTCAATGCGCGCCTTTGAGTCAGGATAGGGAACGGTGTATTTTGCGTCAAATCGCCCTGGTCTGATTAACGCCTCGTCCAACGCGCGGATGCTGTTTGTCGCCGCCAAGACTAAAACACCTTCGTGTGGTGTAAAGCCGTCAAGTTCATTGAGCAATGCGGTGACAATTCTTGTGTTTTCTGTCTCGATTGCGCTTCCCGAATAGTTTCTGCGAGTGCCAATGCCGTCAAATTCATCAATAAACACGATGCAAGGGGCGGCTCTCCTCGCCTTTCTAAAAAGCAGCTTCACTTTTGCAGGACCAATAGCCATGAACATACTTTCAAAATCCGTTGCCTTCGTGGGAATGAAATTCACCCCCGCTTCTTGTGCAAGTGCGCGAGCAAAAAGCGTTTTTCCATTTCCAGGGTCGCCTTCAAGCAAGATTCCGCGGGGAAGTCGCATGCCATTTTTTGCAGCGAGCGAAGGATTTTTCATCAATGCTGCAATTTGCATCATATTTTTCTTTAAATCGTCCATGCCTGCGATGTCAGAAAAATACACTCCCGTTTTTCTCACGGTATGAAATGTGTTTGGACTGATGAATTTTCTGAATACCACAGCAATCAGAATAAAAAAGATTGCGTAAAAAATAATGTCAAAAATGAGAGAAATAATTTCCGCCCCGGATTTTTCAATTTTTACATCAATTCCCTGTATTAAAAGCCGCTCCTCGAGATTGAAAGAATGGGGATTCGGTGTTTTATATGTTGTGGGTTTGTCAGTTGTTCGGGGGGCTCTGTTATCATCTTTTGCGTCTGTTTCTGTTTTTTCGTCACCGTTCTGTGTTTTGTGTTCGCTCTGTTCACGGCGTTCGCTTCGCTTACTATAGGAGTTTTCATTCGTCGTGAATGTAATGAAATCTGTATCGATGGACACGCTTTCTACTTCTCCCTCTTCCACGAGCGACAAAAATTCCGCGTATGGTATGGTCTCGTTTTTTGGATAAAGAAACGCATGTCCTGCAATACAAAGCGTTGCCACTACTAAAAGCGCGATCCCAAGGCGAATTGGTATTCTTTGTTTCATTTTAGTGCGTTCTCCTATTTGTCGCCAATCGCTCCAACTCCGCACAGTTGTTTGCACACGCCACAGCCGCTGCATTGCGTCGCGTCGATGACCGCTTTTTTGTGTTTGAATGAAATTGCGGGGCAGCCGATTCTCATGCACGAACGGCAGCCAACGCAGGTTTTGTCTGCCACTTTTAACGGCGGTGTCTGCGACACATTTTTTAATAAAACGCACGGACGACGGCTTATGATGACGGAAGGTCCTGCAAACGCAAGGGATTCTTTTAACGCCGCTTCGCTTTCCTTTAAGTTGTATGGGTCAACCACCGTGATGTGTTCGATGCCAATTGAACGGCAGAGCGCTTCAAGGTCAACTTTTGCGCTTGGATCTCCGTAGAGGTTTTTGCCATTCGCAGGATTGTTTTGATGCCCCGTCATTCCCGTAATCGAATTGTCAAGAATGATAACGCAGGAATTTGATGCGTTGTATGCAATGGAAATCAAGCCAGTAATACCCGAATGGCAAAATGTCGAGTCGCCAATAACTGCAACCGTTTTTTGTTCTGAAAGCGTGCCTTTGTCGTCCACTGTCTCTTTTCCACGAGCCTTGTTGAATCCATGCAAGCTCGAAACCGATGCGCCCATGCACAAATTCGCGTCCATCGCAGAAAGCGGAGCCGCAGCACCGAGCGTATAACAGCCGATGTCGCCGATGACAGTGACTTTGTTTTTTGAAAGCGCGTAGAAAATTCCGCGATGGGGACAGCCCGCACACATCACTGGAGGACGCACAGGAATTGCGACATCAAGCGTTTTTTTCACAGGCAGCGGTTTTTCAAATGCCGAGCGGATTATATTTTGACTGAATTCGCCAGTGATGGGGAGGATGTCTTTTCCGTGTACATGCAGCCCAATGGATTTACAAAAATTTTCAATAATCGGTTCAAGCTCTTCTATGATATAAACTTCACGTACCTTTTCAGCAAATTCCTGTATGAGTTTTTCGGGAAGCGGATTGACCAGTCCAATCTTCAAAATGCTTGCGTTTTCTCCAAAGACCTCTTTTGCGTATTGATAACTCGTGCTTCCTGTGATGATTCCGATTTTTGAAGATGCATTCTCCGCCATTTCAAGTCGATTAAAACTACAATTGTTTGCAAACGCTTCTATATCTTTCATTCGTTTTTCAACAAGCGGATGTTTTTTTATGGCGTTAGCAGGAGTCATTACATTTTTTGCAATGTTTTTTTCATAGTTTTTTAAAGATATATTTTGTCTTTCTCCCACTTCAACAACGCTCTGTGAATGAGAAATGCGCGTGCAAAGGCGAATCAAAATGGGCGTGTCGTATTTTTCTGACAAATCAAACGCCGCTTTTGTGAAATCCAGCGCCTCTTGGCTGTCGCTTGGTTCAAGCATCGGAATTTTTGCGGCAAGCGCATAATGGCGAGAATCCTGTTCATTTTGGGAAGAGTGCATCGCGGGATCGTCAGCAACGCAGATGACAAGTCCGCCGTTCACACCTGTGTAGGAAAGCGTAAAAAGAGGGTCTGCGGCGACATTCAATCCCACATGCTTCATCGCGGCGAACGCACGCGCGCCTCCCATACTCGCTCCATACGCCGTTTCCACCGCCACTTTTTCATTCGGCGACCATTCGCAGTACACTTCAGGGAATTTCGCCGCCTCCTCTGTAATTTCAGTGCTCGGAGTTCCAGGATAACTAGAAACTATTTTACACCCCGCCTCGTAAAGCCCACGAGCCACCGCGGCATTTCCAAGAACTAGTTTTTTCATCATATCTCCATTTAAAAATCACCGCTTGTGCAGTGCTTTTTGCTCTGTTTGTCAAAAAGAATTATAACTGAATTTTAGCATTAAAATGAATATATTGCAATTTGGTGGAAGATTTTTAGTTTTCTAATGGTATGCTAATATGCCTCTCCTGCATTATATGTTGTTTTTAAAATTTCGTTTACTCTTTTAGAAAATTTAGCTTTTTGCGCAGGTTTCCACATTTTGTGCCAAAGATAATAAAATAACGAAGAATCTGTTAATAAGTTTATAAACTGTGCTTGAGTTATCAAATCAATAAACTGCCATGCTGCGTATTCGGTATCTATGTCAGTTATTTGGAAAAGATATTCCTTTTGTTTTTCTTCGTTGCCATCCCATTTTGTTAAGATTGTGTTTATCAAGTCAAAAGGTTGTCGCATTTTATAAAAAGCAGACAACTTTTCAGCGGGGAAATCATTTTCATTGTATTTTTTTTCATTGTAAAAAGCATCTATTACTGCACTATTTTGATTGAAATATTCAAAGCATTCTTCAGAAGATATAAACGCTTTATAATATTTTTCCAAAGGAATACTTGTATCAAAAGTTAATTTTCTATCATATAAAGTTTTTCCAATAATATATCTTATATAATATTTTTTCTCTAAAAGGAAATCTGTTATATTTGGATGGAGTGGAACTTTTATAGGTTTATCGCCTATTATATCTAATGTTGCATCCGTAGCACATGCTAATTCATTCAGTAAATCAATATATTGATTATAAATAGCAGTGTCGTTTTTTATTTCATCTTTGAACACTCTTTCAAAGTTTTCTGATAGGTGTTTTGTTATTCTCATAAATTTAAAAGCACCTGTAACTGTATCTAACTTATAAATAGTGCTGAATAAAGAGATAATTTCTTCTTGCTGTTCATTAGAAAGTGTATCAAATTGTATGTTAGTGAAATCTATATTTTCAAAAATTTTCTTCATAATATCAACATTATTAATTTTTTCTTTTTGCATAAATAAATTATGAAAAAAATTGTATAAGTCATTGGATTGCAATTTTTTGTCATTACAAAATTCACTTAAAAAATTGCAGTTATCAATTGTGATTAACGAGTGATTGACGAAAAGATATAAATCGGACGCGGAGAAATTATATAATTCTTGTTTTGTTATAAGTGGATAATTAGTGTAATATAGTTGATAAAAGTTTTCTGAATTATGGTTTATATGTTTTTGGGCTAAAGTTCTTATTGTAATGAAATTTTCATTATTTAATGCATACAAATCTGGTGCAATTTCTAATAGCTTATTACAAATCCAATCTGGAGAAAAATCAAATTCGTCTAACCTGTTTTGAAATGAATATGACAATAATAAAGATATAATCATTTTGTTTTTATATAAATATTTTTCTATATTTATATTTTGTATTGAGGCTATTCCCAATTTATCAAATTCAATTAACCTTTTTTCTGATAAGCATCTTATAATAATTTCTTTAAATTCCTCATTATCGATATTTTCGAAAAATTCCTTTGAAAACAACGGCAATTTGTCATCTGTAAATATATGCACTAAGTTAAATAAATTTTGAGGAAAGAATTCTAGTAATTTTGTTCGAAATTGTTCTACCATTTCTGGTTTATTTAATTTTAATTGGTCTATGAGTGTATTATTAATTTCGAATATCAATTGTTGCTTTATATAATGCGGATAATTAAAAGATAGCGCATTTTTGATGTACATTGCTGACAATGAATTTTGCTTCATAACGAATTCAGATGATATTTTATTCATTTCTTCAAAAATAATTTTTTGTTGAATTTCAAAGTTTTCTATAATGTACGCAAAAAGCAGTTCATTTTGATAAATAATAGACGGAACCGATTGTTGTAAGTAGTTTGAAAAAGCCTCATCTATAATTTTGGCATATTTTTCTTTGATAACTTCTTTTATTTCATCGTTACAGTTTTCTTTTTTCAAGAATGATTCATCATTATGGACGAGAGCATCAAAAACTTCTTTTTCTGAGAAGGTTTTGATGTAACTATTTTTTGGATAGCTATAAAGATACATTGAAAAATCATCTTCAATGACTCTTTCTCTTATCATTTTTTTCAATGAAATTGTAATATGAGATGTTTTTTGTATAAAATTACAATTTGTTATTTCATTGTCAATTTTATTTGCAGAAGTCTCATCTCCTGAATTTAGCCTATTGCATGTTCTAATTAGATTTGCGAATTCTTTTTCATGAGTTAATATTTCATTATATTCCTTTTCATATTTTCGCTTTAGAAAAATCACCGCAGCGCATTTTTTTAATTGTACAGATGAACTTTTATAATTTCTAGATAAAAGCGTTTGGTATAACAAAAATGTTTCATTTAATCGTTCTTTTAGCTCTCGAATTGTTACATTTTCATCGCTATAAATCCATTTTAAATCTGTCAGTGTTAATGATAATATTTCATTTTCTTTTTTTTCGATGCCGATTTTCTTAAAAAGAAGAGAAATGGCCTCTTTTTCTTGTTCTAGTAATTCAGCAACTATATCTCTATAGTTTTCACTATGAATTTGTTTGATGTTCAAGGTGTAATCAAATATTTTTGAATAGATATTTCCTAAATCATCGGGTACTTCTTTCACTTGCAACATGGACTCAGCTTTTAGAGAAATTATAAAAGCAATTTGTTTTTGGAATTGTTCTGGAAGCAAATGTACACATTTATAAATTTCTTTGAGAAAAGAAACAACGACCAGTTTGTCTGAAGTCCTATCTAAATCATCAATAAATATAATACACTTCCTTTTTCGGCATAACGGCTTTATTTTTTTTATAATTTTCAAATAAATTTCATAGAGGTCACTGTTTTCGGGAATATAATTCCCTTCTGACTTCCATGTGGAGAATACGGGCGAAGCTATAACAATAGCCCAAATCAAGAATCCAATTCCAACGCTTAGCAAAATATATTTAATACTATAAAAAATCCAAAAAATTTTCTTCCACAGTGTAAGATTTTCAAAAGTGTCTAATTTTAACAAGTTTGATAAAGTTGATGTTGAATTGTTGTCAATAAATAAACCGATTGTGAAATAGAGAATAAAAAAAATTGTTGCAATTCCAAGTATGATATATGTTTTACGAGTTGCAAATGAGAATCCTATCTTTCCATTGTTTTTATTAAATCGTGCATTTATGTATTTTGCAAAACTAGCATTGCTTTTTTTGTTTGCAAATGCTAATTGATATAAAAAACTTTTCATTAAAGATTGATTTACAATTTCTTCTTTTTCCGTGCTTTTTTCTTCTTCACTCTCATTTTTGTCTGTCGCTTTTTTTTAATTGATCCCATAAATTTATACTAATAATAAGGTCATTCTTTTTTTTCCGTTCTATTTCCAATAATTTTGTAATGCTTGATTTTCCTGTTCCATAGTCACCGATAATTCCGATTATTCTAGCATTTGAATCTATTGCAGTATTCAAAACCATTTTTTGATATGAAAAATCAAATAAATCCTTTTCTTCTGAATCAATAGGTCTATTCTGAAAAATAATAGGTTTACTATCTAGAGTCGTTTCTTTACTGTTTTCTTTTTTCAATATTGTGACTCTCCAAAAGTATTATATCACAGATTTTTAATATTTTACAATAATTATTATAATGAATTAGGATAATGAATTAAGAAAAGATATATTCCTTGATTTTTTTTTATGTTGAACTATAATTAGATTAGTAATTGTTATAAAAGGACTATCTTTTTTAAGATTGTTGTATAGAAATGAGGTAAAATTAATGATTGCGAAAGTGATAACTTTACAAGTTTCGGCTTTTATTGATAAAAGAGTTGAGCCGTCTAGTGATAAATTTTCAACTTTGTTACAGCAAATCAATAACTTAAAGTATAAAGAATTTATGCCGTCTATTAGGAATACTCAGAATTTAAATATAGACACAGGGCTTTTTTCTTTGGTTCCGAATTTAGGGTTTGTTTCAGCAGATAAATATGGACAAATACTATTTAATGATAATAGACTTGATGTCATAATGACTTATAATGATTTGGAAGCCGTAAGCGATAAAATAGACATAGATGCAGAGGCTTCGTCACTGTCTAAATTGTTGCAGCTGTTGCTACAGTCTTGTGATTTAAAAGCGAATCGTTTTGCATATAATGCAGATATTTTAAGTAATCCGATAAATAAGAATATTGCGAATACTCAATTTGGAAAAAATCTTGTTGAGATGTTGTCTTTTTATAAAGAAAAGGAATTGTTTGATTGTGTTTCAAGGGCTAATGTACACTCTGAAATAGAAATAAATAACAATAAAGAAATAATAAATGTAATAACGGAATTGAATGAGGCATTCAATCGAGAAAACGATGAAAAAAGGATACATTGTCATTTAGATATAAATACGATTCCAGAAAATACAGAGTTTAGATTTTCTTTTTCTGACTATGAATATTTTTTAAATGGCATTAAGAAAATTGTTTCTGAAATAATACCGAATTTTGAGGAGTTGAGTAATGAATAATTTTTATATGGTCAATTCCTTGCATAATTTTCAAGGAACACCGTTTTTTAATATAAGGTCGCATATTAGTGATGCTTATCTTAATTCCCCATATTTAAATCTCACATCATTACCATATTTCCCATATCAGAGTTTGGATGGAAAAATAAATTCATTTTTTGCTTTATATGAAAAAGAAAATTCAGAATTTGAACAACAAAATAAGGATGAAGAACGAAAAAATAGAATTGCAGATTTAGCGGAAAAATTGTCCAACGAGTTATTGAATATAAATGACGAAAGGGAGTCGTATTATTCTTCTGAAAGATTGTTTGATGATTATTGTTCTAAACATCCTTCTCTACTCGGAGAAGTTTTGCAAGAAATATTTTTGGAAAAATGCGGTTCAATTAATGTTATGTTAGGACTTTGTAATTTATTAAGTGGGTGCGAATATGCTGCTGTTACTCCTTGGGGATCTGTTCTTATAATTGATTTATTACATCATAAAGATGACGCGGTAAAAGAAGCTGCAATATCTGTTGTAGAAAATTGGGGAGCACCAGAAATGATAAAAGTATTGGAAAATACCGAATGTTCAAAGGTATGGATGCAAGATTATGTTAATGATGTGATTGACAGACTGAAAAAATAAAAAATATGTATTACATTAGAAAATTAACAAAAACATCTTCATTGAATAAAATAAAATCCGCAAACACTTTTGAGGACACGGAATCTGATGTTCTTAAAGATGAATTCAAGACAAGTTCTAGTAGATTGTCTTTTTGGAAATGCGAAGATTTGAATAATTATACAGAAACAATCAATGCGATTTTGTTTTCTGGCTCAGATATAAAAGCTTCTTCATTTATAGCACTTTCAGATAAAGATTTAAATGATATAGGAGTGGTTACGGATGACTCTGCACTTGGAAAAACTGGTTATAAGGGACACGGAAATTTACACATAGATTTGTGTCTTCCTCATATACAGCAAATAAAAGACTTGATGGGCTTGTATCATAAAATGCCTACTGTTTTTCTGACATTGGAAAAACCTGATGTGCAAAAATATATTAAAAATGTTATTGCAGCAGGAAATTATGATGAGAATAATACCGATGAGCATTTGAAAAAAGAAATTCAAAAATTACAAGAGAAATCTTTCCCTCGTATATAGTATGTAATTATTAAAGATTATGATTTTATCACAACTTGCCCATTCATCAATAGAGGGAGAAGTTCGTTGTGGAGTTGGGATAACTTTGAATTTTCCTTTAGTAATTTATATTTTTGTTTGAATATAGGTGCAAGTATTTTGCTGAATTTTTGCATTGTTTTTTTATCAGATATAATTACAGGCATGTTATTAAGACTGTTGATTCTTATGCCTGCAAAAATGCTTCCTGTTGCAAGGTTTTCGGACTTTTTTATAAATAATTCACTTGTAAAATATTCATAAAGATATTCACTGGTAATAATATCATTTTTTGGACGTATTGAAAATACAGATTCATTTATATCCCAATCTTTAGGAGTTTCTTGAATAATAAAGCATCTTCCTAATGGTGAGATGCTTGCAAATAGAATATCTCCTTTTGAGATATTTGACCGGGCATGAATTAGTTTTTTTGCTGCTTCATTGATTAAATCACAATTATCGAAATCAATACTTCCCTCTAAATTTAAATTTTTTACAGTTATATATTTTATGTTCCCGTTTCCTAATTTAAAATTATTACGAGGATTTAAACCTGTAGTTATGTGTTCATAACAATCCCCTAATTTCTTCACCTCCCAGCCTTCAGGGATGGCTCTTTTTAGAGTTTTGTTCCACTGCATTTTGCCGCCGCTGGATTTGTACGGCTTTCCATTCTCGTTGGGAAAGTCGAATTGCACGAACCAGTAATCGTAAAGTTCTTTTGCCATATTTTCTAATTCGTGATTAATCTTTTTATTGATGGAGATTTTTTCATCTATTGCGGAAAGAATTCTCGCGATTTTGGATTGTGTTGTAATGTCAGGTAGAGAGACTTCTATATTATAATAACTATCAAATGTCATACTGGGAACTCCAGTTCCAGAATTTAACATTTGTAAATCTAACAACGATAAATATGAATATAAATAATAGACATTTACTAAATTTGTATTTACTTCTGTGTAATAAGTTGTATCTACAGTCCAAAAAGGTGTTTCGGTATATTGAATGTTTGATAAAGTCCCCTTTCTCGGTAATAAAATACTTGGTTTATCATAGAGATATTGGTTAACATACCGCATTATTCCGCCACTACCATAAACGGGATATTTACCGCTAGATAAATTTTGATGGGGTCTTCCATTTTTTATTTTTAACAGTTCCTTTAGAGAATATCTCTTCATCATCTTCTATTCCTCGCAAAATTCCATTTTTCCAAAATTCTCTAAAATCTCATCTTCCAATTCTTTGCTCTGTGAAAGCAGTTCTTTGAGTACAGATTTATGCGCATTCATTTTTTTTGTAAATTCCTCTTCCGTTATATCAACATAATTTATTTTTATGTCAAAATATTGTCCCGCCGAAAGAGAATATCCGTTTTCTTTTATTTCTTTATATGTGACGGCAACGCTGAAATCCTCGACAGCCTCTTTGTTTTTGAATGTTGATACAATTTTGTCGATTTCTTCTGGAAGTAATCGGCGTTTTTGGTTCTTGCCTTCCTTATATTCCTCTCCGAATTTTGAAGCGTCGATTAAAATCACTTTGTCATCATCCTGTTTTTTTGTTCTGTCAAAAAACAAGACGCTCACATTCGTGCCTGTCGTTGCAAACACATTGCTTGGCATGCTCACAACTCCCATTATGATTTTATCATCAATGATTTTTTCCAAAATCTTTCTTTCGATGCCGCTTTTTGCTGTGACAAATCCCGTTGGAACGACAATTGCTCCTTTTCCTGTTGGTTTGAGGGAATTGATAACATGTTGGATAAAGCATGTATAAATCGCCATACTTTCTTTTTTCTTTGCAGGAATTGACGGAACTCCTGCCCAAAATCGTGTTGTGTTTTCTGCAATGGTTTCTCTTGTGTCGCTAAAATCCATTTTAAATGGGGGATTTGAAACGACAAAGTCGAATTGTTTTAAATGCTGCTTGCTATCGTCTTTGTGATAAGGGGAAACAAGCGTGTCTCCTTGAATTGCGTTGTCAAGCGAGGAGACAAGGTTGTTCAAAATTAAATTGAGTTTGAGCATTTTGTTTGAACGCTGGCTGATGTCCTGGCTATAAATAGTGCATTTATCCTCTCCCACTTGGTGTGCCAACGCCATAAGAAGCGTGCCTGTGCCTGCGCTCGGATCATAACATTGAACGCTATGCAAGCCTGAATTGTCGCCCACTAAAAGACGCGCCATAATCGTTGCTATTGCATGCGGCGTGTAGTATTCAGCGTATTTTCCTCCTCCTGCGGTGTTGTAATCTCTTATGAGATATTCAAAGATAGCCGCAAAAAAATCATAGTGCTCTTCAAAAGTCTCTTCAAAACTAAAATTCGCAAGTTTATCAACAAGGGCGCGAGCAAATTTTGTGCGTTGTGATGTGTCGGTGACAAAAACAGTTAACTCTTCGAAAAGCGGTATTTTCGTTTCTTCTGTCGTGTGAGTGTTAAAAATCTCAATGTTTTTGTCTGCAATATTTCGCATCGTTGCATCAAAAATGAAATCGAAATCATCTTTTGTCTGTTGATTCCATAAATGTGCAATCAAGTGTTCGGGATTCAATCGTGGAACATCGGGGGAAATTAAGTCTAGCAAATCAAGACGTTCATCTTCGCTCATACTTTCATATTCAATTTCCCATTTTTCAGCGTTTCTCAATTTTTCACTTTTTTTCTTTAATTCATATCCGAATTTGTCATTTAAAAATTTATATAGAAAAACTTGTGTAATGATTTTATATTCATTGCCATCATTTCCAAGTCCGAATGTTTGACACGTTGATTTTAATGCGTCGATAAGTTCAAATGTTTTTTGCTTTAAGTCCATTTTTTCCCCTTCCGAAAATTTATTAGAAATATGTTGCGTTATATTGTCTTAAATATTGTTTTGAGATTTTTTCTTGAATAAATGCTCTGTCCTTTCTTTCATTTTGAATTTTTAAATCATTCATAGATTGGGTTACCAGTTGCATAACCGTGGTTTCAAAATATGCATCTCTGTTTGAGAATGTCATTACGGTCATACACTTGTCTGTCAATTGTGTGTTTCATACTTAAAAGTACAGAAAGAATGTCTATATCACTGTTTGAAATTATTGCATTTCGCGATGGAATGGATGCACAGCGATTTTTGTTTTCTTCTCGAATTCTTTTATGAACGCGCACAAATTTTACATCTCCATTATATTTTTGCAGAAGATTATCATTTTGTTTTTTCAAGTTGTGAAGCTTTGTTAGAATATCATCAAGTGCTTTTGATTCTTCAGTGTATTTTGCGACTGTATCAATTACGAAATTGTGTTCTCTTAATCGTTGAGCAAAAAGTTTCCGAAGTGTAATATATTCAGGATCCTCTTGGTCGGCATTTTCTGTAAAAGACTGAATGGTACGTTTGTATTTTTCCTGAAGTTCTATTCCTCCAGAAATGATTTTTAACTCGTCCGTTCCAATTTTTGAAAAATTAAATTGAATGTCAGCAAGCGCATTGGTAATCACTTGGTTTATTCCAGCGTCAGGTGAAAATCGTTCCTTTAGATGTATCATATCAATTGCACGGTTCACTTCTGAGAGCATTTCAGGTATTTTGGGCAAATCGATTTTTGCAAATTTCTCTTGTAATTCAGCAGTACCAAATGTTCTGACTAAATTTCCCATGTTTTTTGCATTTTCTAAAACATGGCGCAGTTCAATGAGTTTTTCTTTGTCTGTCTCATCGGAAATCTGTGTGCAAAAATTCTCTGTGTTCTGAGTGTCGTACTCAAACAGTTTTTCATTTATTTCACGCATTGCAGCAATGATTTCATCAGACTTTTCAAGGACTTCTTTGAATGTGTCGGTTATATTTTCTTGTCCAACTTCATTTGGATTGTTGAATCTGTTTAGTTCGCGTAAATAGGCTTCGTTTGTTTCTTCAAAATTCTTTTTTATATCTGCAAAGTCAACTAAAAATCCGTAGCGCATATTTTTATAAGGGCGGTTTACTCGTGTGATTGCTTGCAAAAGATTGTGGTCTTTGATTTTTCTTCCGAAGTACAGGCGTTTTAACCGTGGTGCGTCAAATCCTGTTGTGAGCATATTATATACAATGAGAACATCTATTTCGTGTGTCTTTTTAAATCCATCAATTATTTTGTTTTTTTCATCACTGTTTCCAGAGTCATAAAGCACAAGCCCTTGCTTGAATGCGGTTTTTGTCTTGTTTTCAAAATTTAATTCAAGCTGCACTTCTTGAAAATATGTGTTGAGCATTTCCGCCTGTTTTGAGGTTTCACAGATAATCATAGCGCCAAGAGAGTTGTCATTTTGCATAGTTCTAAAATTTTTAAAATCGGTTATTATGTATTTGAGCAGTGCTTTTATATATGTGTCATGTTCTGTTATGTCAGACTTTCTCAGTTGCTTTCTTGAAACAAGAATATCAAGGTTGTCATAAACCGCATTTAGTTTTTCTTTGTATGAAGTTTCAATTTCTTCTCGCAGGATTTTTAAAGTGTATCCATCTTGAATTGATTTGTCATAATAATAAGTGTGAATATAGTTGCCGAATACTGCGCACGAATTTCGCTCGTTGCCAATAAGCGGAGTGCCTGTGAGTGCAAGCTTTACAGCGTTTTTGTCTGCGTTAAAAAGATTTGCTAAAAAGCAGCCGTCAGGTTTGTAACCACGATGCGCTTCATCAATAATGAAAATTCTCTGCAAATGAGTGTTATAGTCATTCAAAATAACTTTTTCTCTATCATCTTCAAATCGCTGAATATTTACGACTGTAATTTCTCGCTGTCCAGAATTTGATTCAAGGGATTGGCTTGTTTTGAACTGCTTCATAAGTTCGGCTCTTGAATTTGCGGTGGAAACTTTTAAACCGCGTGCTTCAAATTCACCTTTTGCCTGTTTTAATAAATCCAAGCGGTCAACAATAAAATAGAACTTTGGAACTTTGTTTTCCTTTGCATAATAATCTGTCAACATGTTCACTAAATAGTAAGCGAGCGCTGTTTTTCCAGAGCCTTGGGTGTGCCAAATAATTCCGCTTGCTATGCCTTCGCTGATTTTTTGACGTACCGCCATAGATGCAAAAAGCTGTTGATACCTCATTATGTGTTTTTCATCTCTTGAAACAATCTCATCGTTTTCAACTTTTTCGCTTCTAACATAGGCGAATGCATAACGCAAAATATAAAGAAGTCGTTCAGGACTGCAAAGGCTTGTTAAAATCCTGTTTGTGGGAGTGTTGCTGTCTTTGTTCGTCGCGTATTCAGGATGATTAAAAATTACCGTAGCATTGAAATCGGAAAGGATTTTGTGTTCATCAGTAGCATATAGATGAGTAGGGGGGGGGTAATAGTAGTAGTTTGTATAGGTGTGAGTGAATTTTCTGTGCGAGGATTTTCCTCTCTGAAACAATTAAACGGAGCGTAGTTTCTTGCGATTGTACAATAGAATGCTCCCTGCACAGGGATGATGCCACCCATCGCATCATATTCCATATTGTTTGAGAAAATCATTAGTTGCGTTATGTTGTTGAATTTTCGAAATTTTGGGTTTGGGAAGCGAATCTTATATTCTCTATTCCGCTCTGCAATTATTCCTTCCTTGTTATTTGGCTTTTTTACCTCTATATAGACAAGGGGAAGTCCATTTACAAAAAGCGTGATGTCTGGTCGGAATTCATCTTCTCCATTTTTACAGGTGAACTCTGCTGTAAAATAAAAGGAATTGTTATATGTGTTGTCAAAGTCTATCAATTTTATTGGGGAAACAGAAGTAAGTCGTTTATAAAATGACCTTCCCAAATCATCATTGCCGAGTTCCTGTCTTATTGTTTGAAAAACTTGGTCGAATTCATTTTTATGTTCAGGGTTTAGCTCGTTGAATTTTTTATGAAACTCAGAGATGAGAATATTTGTGTCGCTGTCATATACACTTCCTGCGTCTGTTTCAGAAATTTTTCCAAAATATGTATATCCCAATCGCAAGAGATGAATCATAGCAGGGATTTGAACTCGTGTATTTTCGTTGAAAGTTTGAGACATAAAACTATTATAGCATAAAAAATAAATTTATTGTATCAGATATTCTTGGATTTACGCTGTATCTTGAAAACACCTCTCTTAACTAAGGGAGGTGTAATATCTCTCTTTCTTTTGCGTATCTGAATTTTTCGTCTAAAATCAACATATCCCAATGTAGAGTATCGGGACTGCACCCTCCTACGAATAAATACCCTTAGCTTTGCGCCGCTTGCCCTTTTTCAAGCATATATTTTTTTAGGTCGTTCACATATAGTGTGTCTGTGTAGGCGATGTGCGACAAAATCCAGTCATACAGAAATTTCACAAATTCCAAAGACGAGGCATATGTCTCATTCTCAAAATCTTGGATTTTTTCAAGCACTTTTTTGGTGAACTGGTAATGCTGCGCTTTGTGATTCGCAAAGTCTTCATAATTGCAAAGCTGCATCAATTTCTCCTCGTCACTAAAGTGCTTCTGCACATAGTCGGCACATTCGCGAAGCGCGCCTTTTACTGTTTCTTTTCTTTCAAGTGTGGCTTCCTTTCCTGCTGCAGAAACAGCCTTGTAAAGATTGTTGCATAGGTTCACAAGCATCTTGTGTTGCGCATCTATAACAGGTATCCCGATTTCAAATTTAGAATCCCATACGATGAGGTTTTTATTATTGTTTGTATTCGGTTTGTATTCCATAATACAAGTATTATATAGCAAGTGGAAATTATTCACAAGTAGATTATTATTCACAAGCAGATAGTCAGAATAAACGCATATTCAAGGAAAATTTTAAAAAAAATGAAAAATCTGCTTCCAGTCAAGCCATGGCGAATGCTTCAACTGCTCGTCCAGTGAATGTTTGTTCGGCATTCGCCTCTCCTTTGCGCAGATTTCGTTTAAAATCCTTATACTTTTTTACATGCGTTTGCCCTGGGTTTTAAACACGGAAATCAATTTTTAAAGAGGTTTTGGGGGAAAGGCTGCTATTGGAACCTATAGATTGTTTGCAGTCTTATTACAAAGACAAGTCGTTTGCTGAAACAATCAGCGATTAATCAGATATAGTACCAACGTTCACTTTTTTTTTGCGAAAGAAAAAGCGATAGTGAAGCGTAGCGACCTACGACCAATAAAACATGGTGCATCACTTAGCGGTCGCCCATGCAGGGCAAACGCATTATAAAAAGAAAGCGCCAAAAGAATGTGCTGAAAGAGTAACACCCCAATTGGAGACAGAAAGTTTGTCTTTACGAAGCTTCTCAATGTGTCCATCGCGCAGGTGCGAGAGTTTTCAATTGCAAATTCGTGAGGGAGTTGTCATTGCCCCCCCCCCATAGGGGTGAAGCAATCTACATATAATACGGAGTGCAACAAGCGCCATCGAGTGTGGCTTGCTTCGCAAGTACAATTTCCAAGCGGAACTTGCAAAAAAAACACACTTTGCAAGAAATTCTCGCAATCACCCACGCTACAATTGTGAATGCCTTTTTTATAATGCGTTTGCCCTGGTCGCCCATGTTCGCTCGTTTGCCCAACTTACAAAAAATCGCTATACTGTGGAATATGGCTGGATTCTATGATTTTTTTGATGTGGCGGTGGTGGGCGCAGGACATGCGGGAATTGAGGCGTCCCTTGCGTGTGCGCGGATGGGATTGAAAACGATTGTGATAACCCAAAGCATTGACGCGATTGGACGAATGAGCTGCAATCCTTCGATTGGGGGAATTGCAAAAGGAAACATTGTCCGCGAGATAGACGCTTTGGGCGGAGAAATGGCTCGCCTTATCGACCACTCGATGATTCAATTTCGGATGCTGAATAAAAGCCGCGGTCCTGCGGTGCAAGCGCCCCGAAGTCAGGCGGATAAAATCACCTATTCTACACTTGCACGAAAAACACTTGAAACGACAGAAAATCTCTACACTCTTATGGATACCGTTGTGGATATTTTTACAACGCCTTCTGAAACGCTGCTGCCGCCTGATTCTGACAGCCGCGCCGAAAGCGGCTCAATCCCTGGCGAAAATCGTGGAGCTTCCACTGAAAAAATGCGCAGAAAAATCACGGGAATTGCAACGGAGCGCGGACGCATTATTCCCGTGAGGGCGGTTGTCCTCACGACAGGCACATTTTTGGGTGGGCGGATTTTTATCGGCGAATACGATGCGCCTTGTGGTCGGCTGGGAGAGGCTGCGGCGTTCGGGCTTACGGCAAGCCTTCAAAAACTCGGCTTTACGACAGGCAGGTTGAAAACAGGAACGCCTCCGCGCATTTTGCGTCGCACGGTGGATTTTTCGCGCCTTGAATTGAACGATGGAGATGACGAGGCCTTGCCGTTTAGTTTTGAGACGGAAAAAATAGAAAGACCGCTTGTGCCATGCCATATTGTGTATACAAATAACGAAACGCATAAGATTATCCGTGAAAATATAAATCGTTCACCGCTTTTTTCAGGAAAAATCAGTGGAACGGGGCCGCGCTATTGCCCTTCTATTGAGGACAAGGTTATGCGCTTTGCAGAGAGGGAGCGGCATCAGATTTTCGTGGAGCCAGAGGGGCTTGAGACTGACGAAATTTATTTGAACGGGCTTTCATCGTCTCTTCCAGAGAGCGTGCAGGATGCGTTTATGCGGACGATGAGCGGTTTTGAAAACGCGGTGCAGTCGCGTCCTGGCTATGCGGTTGAATATGATTATGTCGAGCCGACGCAGCTTTTCCCGTCCCTTGAGACAAAGCGGGTCGCGGGGCTTTTTAATGCGGGGCAAATAAACGGCACTTCAGGTTATGAGGAGGCTGCGGGGCAGGGGCTTGTCGCAGGCATAAACGCAGGACTTTACGCAAAAGCGCATAGAAAGGTGTGCGGCCCGCTTTGTCGCCTTCCGAATGACATAAACGGTCTTGTTTCCAGCGCGGAAAAAGGCTGTTTTTCTCCAAAGGCGAAAATGACAAGCGAAGAGCTGCACTTGTTTTATTCTGAAAGTGAAAAAAATTGCGCGAGACTGAATGAAGTTGAAAAAAATGCGCAAAAGCAAAGCGGCTTTTCCGCGTTTGAAAAGATTCCCGAATACAAGCCGCTTGTTTTGGGGCGCGATGAGGCGTATATCGGCGTTTTGATAGACGACCTCGTGACACTTGGAACAAAAGAGCCGTACCGAATGTTCACCGCCCGCGCCGAGTACCGCTTGAAGCTTCGCCACGACAGCGCCGACCGTCGTCTTTCTCGCTATGCGTTTGAGGCTGGCTTAAAAACGCAAGCGCAATTGGCGCGCGTTGAGGAAAAATACGCGACGCTTGATGAAATTGTCGCGCTCCTTTTGAAGAATCCCGAGGTGGAAAATCCCGGCTATTCTGAAGCAATTTGGGAGGCGGCGAAAATCGACTTGAAGTATAAGTATTACATTGAAAAGCAGGACAAGCGCGTTGAGAAAATGCACAAAATGGAGAATGTGAAAATTCCAGCCGACTTTGACTACGGTGCAATCCCCTCTCTTTCTGCGGAAAGCCGAATGAAGCTCGAAAAAGTGCGCCCCATCACGCTGGGGCAGGCCTCAAGAATCAGCGGCATCCGCACAAGCGATGTGATGCTTTTGATGGTGTATTTGAAGTGAGGAAGAGTTCTATATAGCAGAACCCTTTTTGAAATGGGCAGGTGGCAAATGACAGCTTCTTCCCGAAATACGAAAATTTTATCCTAAAAAAATTGAGTGTTATTGCGAGCCATTTGTCGGAGGTGGCGCAGTTCTTTTTGATGTGATTGAAAATTTCTCGCCGCGCGAAATTCTCATAAACGACATAAACAGCGAACTCACAAACTGTTACGAGCAAATCCGCGATAATGTGGGGGAGCTTGTTTCTATTCTAAAAAAATGGCAGGACGAATATTTGGATTCTTCGGAAGAAAAACGCAAAGAGATTTTCTATGAAAAGCGAACGGAGTTCAATGAATTTATTTTGCATTCGGGCGTTCCCGTCGCAAGCGACGGTCGGGCTTTTCGGGGTTTTATTCCTTCGCTCATTGGCAATCAACGAGCAAATTTTGCCCCAAGCGAGCTCGCAGGAGGGAAGGCTTAAAGCGAGTGCACATACAACAGCAACATAACGAAATGCCAAGGCGTTCGCTACGGAACGGCTTCGCCGCCCCTACAATCCCTAACGCATTAAAAAAAGCTGCGCTGATGATTTAAATAAGACTTGTTTTAACGGACTATATCGGGTGAACAGTAAGGGACTTTTTAATGTGCCAAGCGGGATTTACAAAAATCCGAAAATTTGCGATGAAGTGAATCTTCTTGCTGTAAGCCATGCGTTGCAAAATGTGCAAATCACGACAGGCGATTATTTATCAACGAAAAATTTTATTGATGCAACGACCTTTGTTTATATCGATCCGCCATATCGTCCGTTAAATCAAAGTTCCTCATTCACCGCTTATACAAAAGATGGTTTTGGAGACCAAGAGCAAATTGCACTGAAAAAGTTCATTGACAAAATGTATGGCAAAGGGGCAAATAAGGAGGTATGATAAAAAGTCGCACAAATAGCGCGACTTTTTATCAACTAAAGTTTGCGTTGCAAACTTTGTCATATACTTGTGCATTTATATGAAATTTTATGTTGAACTTCAAGAAACTGTGACAGGAAAATTTGAAATAGAAGCCAATTCTATGGAAAATGCAAAAGAAATATTTGCAAAAGGGTATTACAAAGGTAAATTTGTGAATGAACCAGGAAATTTAATAGCGTAGCGTTGCGAACACTGCCGAAAGGCAGCCGGAACTTTCTCGAGCTTTGTATCAATTTTCTCGGGAGTGGATATAATTTTGTTTTTCTAACATTTTTTTTGTTTTTCTAGGAATATAATTTTTCATGTCGAAGCCCTGAACACACCCTCAACTCAATTGCATTTTTAGGCAAAACCATATATCATTTATAGTGAGGCTTTTTGATGAGTGGCGAGGAAAAAAGGTTGTATATTATTGGCGCGGGGTTTGCGGGGCAGACTATTGCTGATGATATAAAGCGAAAGAAAATATTTGGCACGGTCGCTGCGTTTCTTGATGATGACAAAAATCTTATTGGAACGACGATAGACGGCATCTCCGTTTTTGGGCCGATTGAAAACATTGCATCCATTTTGCGCTTTAAAAAACAGGACGAGGCGATCATCGCGATGCCAAGCGCATCCACTGAACGAATACGAAAAATCTATGAGGTGATAAAAAATGCGGGGGTGCCGAAAATAAAGATTCTTCCCGGCATTTCGCAAGTGGTGAGCGGAAATGCGCACCTGGTGCAAACGCGTGAGATTGACCCACTTGATATTTTGGGACGAACGCCAGTGACCATTCCGTTGAAAGAAAGTCTTTCGTATTTGCGAGGAAAGCGTGTTCTCATTACGGGGGCTGGCGGTTCGATTGGCTCTGAAATTTCTCGGCAGCTCCTTTCAGGGGGAGCGGAGCGTCTGTACCTTTTTGGGCACGGCGAAAATTCCATATATCAAATTGACAGGGAGCTGCGGCTTTTGCAGTCAGAGGGGGTGGGCGAGAAGTCCACGATAGTACCGATTATTGGTGATATGGTTGACAGGGCGTATATGGATTATATCATCAAGCAGACGAGATGTGATGTGATTTTTCACTGCGCAGCGTACAAGCATGTGCCTTTGATGGAGGAAAATCCTGTTGCGGCGATTGCGAACAATGTGTTTGGCACAAAAAATCTTCTTGATGCAAGCCTTGCGCACGGAGTGAAGCGGTTTGTGTTGATTTCAACAGACAAAGCGGTGGAACCAGCAAGCGTTTATGGGGCGAGCAAATATCTTTCTGAAAAGCTGGTGCTTGCGACTTCTGAAGCTGCGGAAAAGGCTGGGACTGACGCGAAATTTATGTTTGTGCGATTTGGAAATGTGCTTGGATCTCGTGGCTCGATTCTTCCGCTTTTTATGGAGCAGATAAAAAACGGCGGTCCTGTGACAGTCACTTCGGAAAAGATGGAGCGGTTTTTTATGACGATTCCCGAGGCGTGTTCCCTTGTTTTGCAAAGCGGGGGAGTGGGAAAAAACGGTGAGTCCTATATCCTTGATATGGGCGAGCCCATAAAAATCACAGAGCTTGCCGAACAAATCATAAAATTTTCGGGGCTTGAGCCATACAAAGACATAGACATAAAAATCATTGGAAAAAGAAAGGGCGAGCGTGAGACGGAGACGCTTTGGTCGAATGAGGAGAGCATTGAAAAAACAGACTTCCCCAAAATCTTGCGCCTCAAAAATCCTCAAGGTGACAAGAAGTCATTGGACGCTCTTTTGGAGCGGCTGCGCCCGGTGTGTATGCTTGGTGAAAAATCGGAGGATAGAAAACTGTTTCGGAACAAGGAGTATCTTGTGCAGGTGCTTTGCGAACGGCTTCCGTCATTAAAGGAATTGTATATTAAAATATAACAGGTCGGACAGCCTAAAAATTGCTTTCGCAATTTTCTTCACGGCTTCCGATTGAACACCGCCCACCACAGGTGGGCTTACACAGGGGTTATATAGATGCAATCGTCACATTCTGTAAAAGTTCCATTTTCTCGAGCCTCGATTTCTGAAGAGGAGGAGCAGATTGTTCTTAAGGTTTTGCGCTCAGGTTGGCTTACGACAGGAAAATATGCGCTGCAATTTGAACAAGATTTTTCAGATTTTATGAACAGCATAGATAACTGTGTCGATAACTGCACTGATGAAACTGCCAAAACGGTTTTTGATAGACGAGCCGCGCTTTCTCTCTCAAATGAAAAGGTTGTCAGTCTTGCCGTCAATTCAAACACAAGCGGAATGATTTTGGCGATGGAGGCGTGTGGCGTTGGAGAAGGAACGGCGGTGATTACCACTCCATACACATTCGTTTCAACGGCAACTTCGGCGCGGCATTTGGGCGCGGATGTGTACTTTGCGGACATTGAAGAAGACTCATACAATATTGATGCGAGCCACATAGAGCGCATTTTAAAAGCGGATAGAGCATCTGGAAATCCAAAGGTGCGTGCGATTGTGCCAGTCCACATTGCAGGGAATATGTGTGATATGAAGAAAATCTGCGCGCTTGCAAAAGAGTATGGTGTGAAGGTGATTGAAGACGCGGCGCATTCTTTTCCGTCAAAAACATCTCTTGGATACGGTGGAACGATTGGCGATGTGGGCGTGTTTTCATTTTATGTGACAAAGACGATGACGACTGCAGAAGGCGGAATGGTTTGCACTCGCGATAAGGAAATTGCAAAGCGGATAAAAACAATGCGGCTGCACGGCATAGATAGGGATGCGTGGGATAGATACACCTCTCCTCGCGCCTCATGGGAATACGACATTGTGGCTCCAGGCTTTAAGTTTAATCTGCCCGATGTGCTTGCGTCCCTTGGATGCGTGCAGCTAAAAAAGGCTGGCAAACTGTTTGAAAGGCGAAAAAAAATCGTCTCAAAATATAACGAAGCGTTCAAGAATCTTGATTTTGTGAAATGTCCGCCTGACGGGGAGGGGAACGCATGGCATCTGTATCTTTTGCGCATTATTCCAGAAAAATTAAAAATCGATCGTGATGAATTTGCAAAACTGTTGCAGCAACGAGGCATCGGAATTTCCGTTCATTTTATTCCGTTGTTTCATTTCACCTACTGGAAAAATTTGTATCCCGATTTTACGGCTGATACATTCCCCAACGCTGAAAAAAGGTACTCCCAAACGATTACTATGCCATTGTGGCCTGATATGACCTCTGAAATGGTGGATGAGGTTATAGGCACTGTGATTTCAATAGGACGAGAAAATCATGCCTGAAACAAAAACAAGACGAAAAACAAAGGTAAAAAAGACACGGCATCCCTATCTCGTAAGAGATTATCTGATTGATTGCTCAAAAGCGAATATGTTGTATGGGGCTTTGGTGCGAACTACCGAAGGCTCTGGCAAAATAACGAATATTGACGCAGAAAAGCTTCCAGAGGGATATTTTTTATATACTGCGCGTGATATTCCAGGGAAGAACTGTCTGAAAACGCTCGGGATTGAAACGGAAATCTTTTGCCAAAGCGAAGTGCACTATGAGGGAGAGCCTGTTGGGATTCTCATTGGACCTGATATAAAAAGCGTGCGACAAATTGCCTCTGAAATAAAAGTGACGATTCTCGATGAAAGTGAAGTTGAAGATGAAAATGAGATTGCAGGGCTAAAAGAAACGAGGCAAAAGCAAAAGGCTCAAGTTGAAAATGAATCGGCGATAGAAAAAATTCTTTCAGAGAGAAGAGTTGCAACGGGTTTTTTTAAAGAGCCCCACACCGATGAAGAGATTGATGCATTTTTTAAGTCTGAAGAATTTGACATCTCTGACGATTGGAAATTTGAAGAGATGTCATCGGATTGGATTGAAGCAAGCGGAGCGTTTTGTTTTTTAGATGGCTCGACATTGACCATATTGTCTTCAACGCAATGGCCGTCCCACATACAAATGAATGTGGCGTATGCGCTTGGCATTGATGAAAGCCGTGTTGAAGTGAGAAAAACATTGAGTCAGATTAAAAATAACAATGGAGCGTGGAGAACATCTGTTTTGGCAGTTCAAGCGGCAATCGCTTCGTTTCTGTGTGGAAGGCCTGTAAAACTGCTTCTTACAAGGCGTGAACAAGAGCGTTTTATGACGGTTGGAATGCCCCTTTCAGTTTCACAGAGAACATCTCTCGATGCCGCAGGCAAAATAAAAGCGATGCAGATTGCGATTTCTGGAGATGCAGGATACGCAAATCCCTTTTCAGAGGAGATAGCGAACCGCCTTTCAATCGCCGTTGTGAATCTCTATTCAATAGAAAATGTGAGCATCGTCACAAAAATTCAGTCCTCAAGAAAAGTTCCCACTTCTATGGCATTGGAAACGGTTGTTGCAGGCGCATTTTTTGCCATTGAGAGCCATATGCATCATATAGCAGATGAAACTGGTGTGCTGCCAGATGAGATTCGCCTTTTAAATATGGGGGGAGATGGAGAGAACTGTTCTCCATTTAAATATAAGAATATAAAATATGGGGAGGCAATGCATGCCCTTGTAAGCAAAAGCGATTTTCACAGAAGATACACAACATTTCGAATGAATTCCCTGAAAAATTTTAAAGGTGATGGGAATCTTTTTAAATCGCTTCCATTGCGAGGAATTGCGATTTCGTGTGCGACAGAAGGGGCGTATTTTTTTGGTAGTCGACTTGCCACATCAAGTCAAAAAATTGAAATGACTTTGGATTTTGATGGAAGTCTAACAGTACATACTTCTGTTTATTCAGGCTCAATATACGAAATTTGGAAAAAAATTATTTCGGATACCTTGCAGATAGAAACGGACTCGATAAAATTCGCGTCGGAATTTGAAACAGGGCTTAAAAATCACGAGACATTGCCAGATGGACTTGTAAGCAATGTGAGTCTTATGACAACGCTTGTAAAAAAATGCTGCGCTGAAATTCAAAAGAAGCGATTCCATGCTCCGCTTCCTATAACGGTAAAAAAATCTCCCACTCCAGCGATGATTCGTGGGTGGAGTCGTGAAAATTTTTCAGGGGTTCCATTTTACACATCTTCTTTTGGCTCTGCAATTGTGGAGGTTGAGATAAACCCAGACACCTATTCACATAAAATCACAGGCGTTTGGGTTGCTGTTGATTGTGGTGAAATTCTTTCGCTCAAAGCGGCAGAAGCCACGATAAAGCTCTGTATCGCTCAGGAGTTGGAGCATCTTTCTTCGGATATAGAGACAGGGTATCCCGAGATAAAAATATTTTTTGTGCAGTCAACCAATCCTTCAAGTCAGATTGGCTCTCTTATACATAACATTATTCCTGCTGCGTACATATCTGCGCTTTCTCAGGCAGCGTCAAGGACGGTACGGTCTTTCCCATGCAGCGAGCTTGCGTTTTTTGAGCTGCTTGAAGCTTCAAAGAGTCGAGGTATGAAAAATGAAAAAGAAAAGAATGAAGAGGTGTCTTTCGATGCGGAGGAGACCGAAAGCGAAAACACTGACAAGGAAACAAAAGATAAAGGCTCGGGCGATGCTCATATATCTGAGGATGTATGATAAAGGTGTGTACATCGAGAGGCTTTTATCAAGTATGCCTGCCGATTGGCAGGCAGCATAAGTTTGTGCTGCAAACTTTATTATCTACTGCACATTCCGCTTGAAACTTCGTGCTACGCACTCGTTGCGAGGCACTTTGTTGCGAATGTGCATAAAAAGCCAATCGCAATTTTGTACTGGCAACGAAGTTTCTAGCCAAAATTGCTCTTGACTTTTTATGGGAGGGAAAATGAATATTCCAATAACATTGAATGGAGAGAAGATTTTGCTGCAATCTCCTGCGGATTCATCGCTTCTTTCTGTTTTGCGAAAACAAAAATTATTCCAGGTAAAGAGAGGATGCGAAAAAGGAGCATGCGGCTCGTGTGTTGTATTGATGAATAAACTTCCCGTTCCTTCTTGCAAGATACCCGTTGCGCTTGCGATGGACAGAGAAATAGTGACTTTGGAGTATTTTTCAAAATCTGAAAAATACTCTGATATTTATTCGGATATTATGAAGGGATTTTCAAAAGCAGGTATAAAGTTGTGTGGATTTTGCAATTCAGGAAAAATTTTTGCCGCAAAGGCAATTCTTGAGTCTTCAACAAAGCCAACTCGTGCAATGGTGTATGAGCAGATAAAAACGCTTTCGCCTTGTTGCACAGATTATGACACTCTTATCAATGGAATACTGTATGCATTTGAATTTCATGGAAAGAGGTAGATAAATGGCGAGTGAATGCAAGGTTTTTTTTGCGCATAATTTACCAGAGCTCTTTTATCAAAAGAAGACAATCTCGGCTCTTTCAGTAATTGGCGCTTGTACGCATCTTGGCCATTTGCCTGAGAAGTCAATTTCAACTACAATGATTCCTGAATTGACAAATATCGAAAAGCACGAGCGTTTTATTGAATTTGGACCGGGAGTTACGCTTGGAAAGATAATGGAGCGCGGAGAACACCATATTCCGCACGTGATGTATAGCGCGTTGAAAACGATTTCAAATCCTTTTGTAAGAAATATTGCGACCATTGGCGGCAACATCTGCGCAGGACCTCAGCGCCTTACGCTTTTTTCACCACTCCTTGCGTTGGATGCAAAATTAGAGGTGAAGTCGCCATCTGAAACTAAGTATATTTCACTGCAAAATTTCACAGAAATTGAAGATGGTTTTGTCTTAACGAAAATTCGTGTTCCGCTTTTGCAGTGGGACATAGAATTTTATTCTCGGCTTGGTCCTGCCTCTCAAATAACAGAGGATTCAGGAGGATTCACCTTTTTGATGAGCTCTGAAAAAGGCATTGTCACAAATATACGGATTGCTTTTGCAGGCACAATCACATTCCGTTGTGTTGCGTTGGAAAACCGTCTTTTGGGTTTGCGTCTGCCTCTCAAGGCAAGCGAAATTGACATTTACCTTGATGATGCAGAGGCGCAGCTCACTCATGCAGAAGAAGGAAAAACGCAAAACAAACTTCTCCACTACCAATTTATGAACCTTATGCGCACCGCGCTTGAACAGTTGACATAGGGGGATTGGGCGGGTTTTTGTGTGATGCGGGCGCATCTTTCTTGCATCGCAGAAGAAAAATGCAACGCAAGACCTTGCGACGCATCTTGCGTTGCAAAATGCATCGCGAGAAAGAATAAAAAATTTGCTTTTTTATTCTTTAATTACGGTGACTGCAACTTTCTTTGATATTGCGCTTTCATTTGCCACAACAAAATAATAATCTCCTTTCGAGAGATTTTTTCGTCTATAAAATGAGGTTGTATTTTCCTTTGACGAGAAGTCGGAATAATATTCAAAAGGTTCTCCATCTTCAAATAATTTATAATTCTCTTTGTTGAGGAGATATATTTTCACACCATCTTCGCAAGTGACATTTGCAGAAATGGTTCTGACCTGAGTGGCATAGAGAATGAGTTTTGCTTTGTAACTGTTTGCGGCAATGTTAGTTGTCTCGCTCCAAAGTAGATTCGCGGGCAGCACTACTCTAAGTTCTTTCTCTACAGTCTTGCTTTTTTTCCCCATATAATCCTTGGCATAAGCGGAGATAGTGTAAGTTCCAGTTTTTGAAAAGCTATAATAATCATATCCTGTACTATAACTTGTTCCATACAAAGTTAAAATCTCTAGAGAAAGGTTCTCCATCACTCCTACTATGTCTCCTGAAGAATCTATCATCGTGAGGTAGACTTTTGTGTCTTGATTCCAATTTTTTCCCATAATGCCTATATAAATACCTAGGTATATTTGTGTAGCTATAACATAATTGCCATTAATAAAGTCAGTATTTGTGAAGGCGAAATTCATGCTTATTTCCATAGGCTTTGAAGGGTAAGATGGAGTGTCAGGGACATCTGTGTTTTCTGTAATTGAAAGCGTTTTTTCCACAGTATCACTTTTGTTTCCGTCTGCGTCTTCAGCGTATGCAGAGAAAGTGAAAGTGTCAGCCGAAGAAAGAGTGTAAGAAGTGCCGCCTTTCCATGTTTTTGATGTCATATCATCAATCGTCAAAACTCTGTTTCCATTCTGGATTGTATAGCCATAGGAATCTTTTATCGTGAGGTGAATTTTTTTTGCATCCGTGTCTTCATCTTTTATCTGAAATCCAAGGTAGAATTCTTTTCCCTTTTCTATCTCTGTTATATAACTGCCAAGAGAGTAGGTTAGCGAGTTTGCTGCAAAATTCATATTGCTAATTTTAGGTGTACTCTCCTTGACTTGGGCATCTGAAACAACGATTTTTCTTTCAAGTGTACGACTTTTGTTTCCATTTGCGTCTTCAGCATAAGCGGAGAAAGTAAAAGTGCCAGCCGTAGAAAGAGTGTAAGAAGTGACGCCTTTCCATGTTTTTGATGTCATATTATCAATCGTCAAAACTCTGTTTCCATTCTAGATTGTATAGCCATAGGAATCTTTTATCGTGAGGTGAATTTTTTTTTGCATCCTTGTCTTCATCATTTATCTGAAATCCAAGGTAGAATTTTTTATCGCTTTGTATATTTTGCAAATAGTTTTCTGATAAAAAATCTTTTTCACTTTCTGCAAAATTCATAGAGACGATTTGTGGTGTATTTTCATTGACAACTGGTGGTGTATAATTTGTGTTCGGCTCTTCCTCTTGTGCTTTGCAACTCGAAAAAAGCGTGGCAGCTAGTGCTAGCAAACAAATACAATACATTTTTATTTTGTTCATAATGTCTCCCATAAAAATTTAAGATTATATGTTTTCATTATACTACTTTTTTTTTTTATAGTGTCTAGTAAAAACTTTTCCTCCCTTTTGGTTTTTTCCCTTTTTTTTCTAAAAATTTCTAAAGTCAAATTCCCAGTTTCCGATACTTTATATAAGGGTGGCAGAAACCGCACGAGAATGAATTTGCTGTTTTAAGGTTTCTAAAAAACACCAAGGAGATACATTATGGTAATAAATCACAATATGAGCGCAATGTTCGCTCAGCGTTCCCAGGGGATTCAGGATTTGAACCAGCAGAAAAGTATGGAAAAGCTTTCCTCTGGGATGAAGATTAACAAAGCGGGCGATGATGCCTCAGGTCTTGCAGTTTCTGAAAAAATGCGCTCGCAGATTCGTGGCTTGAACAAAGCCTCTCAGAATGCACAGAACGGCATTTCTTTTATTCAGACAACAGAAGGTTATTTGCAGGAAACAACGGACATCATTCAAAGAATTCGAGAGCTTGCAGTTCAGTCGTCAAACGGCATTTACAGCTCGGAAGACAGAATGCAAATTCAAGTTGAGGTCTCTTCACTCATTGCGGAGGTCGATAGAGTTGCTTCTACCGCACAGTTCAATGGAATGAATATGTTGACTGGTCGTTTTGCGCGCCCAACAGGAGAAAACACAGTGACGGCATCTATGTGGTTTCATATCGGCGCGAATATGGATCAGAGAACGCAAGTGTACATCGGCACTATGTCAGCGATGGCATTGGGAATCCGCAACATCGGAGACGAGAGCATTATGACTCTTGAGAATCCAGACGATGCAAACCGCGCGATTGGCACTTTGGACGAGGCTCTGAAGAAAATCAACAAACAGCGCGCCGATTTGGGTGCATATCAGAATCGCCTTGAATTGACTATAAAAGGACTTGATGTTGGCGCAGAAAATCTTCAGGCATCTGAAAGCCGCATCCGAGACACCGATATGGCGGCGGAGATGGTTGAATTCACAAAAGACCAGGTCCTTTCACAGGCTGGAACTGCGATGCTCGCACAAGCAAACCAAACGTCACAGAATGTGCTTTCATTGCTTCGCTAGAAAATCACACTCAGCATAAAACAAAGGCTGTCCAGAATAGGGGCGGCCTTTGTTTTTAAATGGATATATGTAATTGTAAGTTTCTGTTTTGCCCTCTTTGCCGCCATCTCATACTCCGCATTCTGCTGGGCGAAATCCGCGTTGTATTCATGCCTTGTTGTGCATGGTGATGTCTCGTGCTCAACCATTCCTCTCTTTATCTCCCGCTGAATGGTTCTTCTTGACTTTTGGAGTGTTTCCGCCAGTTCCCTTGTGTTTATGATTTTGGGAAAGCACCCCTTCCCCAAAAGATACTATTCCAGGACTATCTTTTCATCGTATTTAAAACGATATTTAAAATGGCTGAACTTCTTTTTATTTTCTGATATACTTCTATTCAAGGTTTCTTTCCTCCGTTTAGTTTTTGTTGTTCTAACAAAATTATAACTGTTCAAAGAAACCTTTTCTATTTTTATTTTCGCGTCATTTTATTTTACTGCTTGCAAAAATTAAAAAATAATTGACAGATGCTTTTTTTGTATTAAAATAAATTCTGCAAAGTGGTAGCGAGACGACGCACAAAAAAAAGAAAGAACGAAAAGGTAGATTCAAATCAAGAGCTTATGGAATTGTTGAGAATTGTACAAAGAAATCTAAAATACTTTTTTGTGCTTGATATTACACCTCCTGAATTAAACAAGTACAATTATTCTACAATAAGAGTAATAGCTCCAGAGTTGTTACCTATGTGTTTTCCTGCATTGCCATATAAAATGCATCCGAACTATCCAAAAGGAGAATCCCATGACTTTTTCCCTCACCCACTTCCTTGACTTTAATCTATTTCTATTGCTGTTATTTCCATGGGCAAAGGCTTTCTATTCTACAAAGAAAGTAACAAAAGCATCTTTTTCCTCCTCTTTCATATCGACCGTCATATTTATTGTTATTTATGTTTCATTTACAAAACTTTCCTCTTTTTTAAATTATTTTAAGGGGTTCACATTTTTAGAATTTGGAATAGCATTATTAGTAGCCTTTCTCTGCCTGTTTTTTGATTTTTTGATATATAAAATTGTTTATAAGAAAATCGTTTATTTTAAAATAGACAACAATAGCATAGGAATGCTTTTTTTATTGCTGTTTATGCTTCCATTTCTAGAGGAATTTATATACAGAGCATGTCTCTATAGTTTTTATTCAGTATATTCTTCCAACCCTATCATATATATTATTTTATCTTCCATAAGTTTTGGATTGAATCACATGGTATATCCAAAAATAAATGTCGTGACAAAATCAATTTGGGGAATATTCCTAAGCATATTGTTCATTCTTTTTGAAAATATATGGTTGTGCGTAATAGTCCATATAATATGTAATCTATTTATATATATTGCAGGAAGTCGTGCTAAATGAAAATATTTTTATTTATAATTGCCCTTATACTATTCTTGAGCCAAATATTCGTTCTCTTATTAAAAAGGAATATGATTTTATCTTTAAAAAGAATTTACTTTTTCTTTTTAGCTCTGATGCTTTTTTTGATAAGTTTATTTATAGGAATAAATTTCAAGGTGTTTTCTAAATGCTTCAAATCATTTAGTTTTCAAGATTTACTTTTTATATATTTTATGTTTACTTTTTACTATCAGATTTGCTCTCTGGTATGTCTTATATCAAGAAGTATTCTTAAAAAAGAAATCTTATTTTTAAGAAACAAGGGTCAGAATTATTATCTTACTATATGCATAAAGGTTTTTTCCGAAATATATTTATCAATCGCATTATGCTTTGTACTCTACAAATACAAAATAGAGAGTAAAAACAGTTTGTACATTTTATTAATAATTTTTTCATTTTTCTTGTTATTGTTCCTCTTTAAAAAATTAGAATTAATCAAGAAAAATGATGCATTGCTATTTGAGATTGTAAAATCACTATTTTGTTTTGTCATACTTCAAACTTTCTTGAATATATATTTAGCGATATTTTTTATTGTGAGTACAAATGTATATGACTATATAAAGTTTAGCGACAATAGGATGTTTTTCGATAGCAATAGGAGGACACAGTAAAATGAAAAATCCACTTCCCGTCGAGGTGAGTGCAAAGCCGCATGTAGCTCCACTCGCCTTTCGGCGGATTTCGTCTCGCATTATATTCCCGCGTTGTTTTTTAGCGTTGCTTTTTTTGTTGCCCTTGGCATCCGCGCCTGTATGTGCGCAGATAAAATCGATGGATGATTTTAGGGAAAGAAAAGTGCAATTTTATTGTATGGAGAGCGATGAGAAGGCCCTTGAGGAAATTTCAGCCGAAATGAAACTATTGCAAGACAATAGGAATTTGTATGGCGAGGAAGACTACCTGACAATTGAAAACAATCTTGTCATAGAGAGAATAAATTTCATGGGATCCGATTCCGAGGCGAAAAAAGAGCGCTATCTGCTTTTAAATAATCAATCGTTAAAAAATGACTTGTTGATGAAGGATAAGAAGACAAAGGACTTTTCAAGTGACTACCTCGTGTCTTTTGGTGATATAAAAACAAGATTATTGGAATTTTTATCCAGCGCGCAGGTCATCACACAGGCGATGTCCGCGAGAGATTTGTTTTTAGCGGCAATAAAGAATGATAAAAAGTCCAGCGCGGCTTACATGAGCTATGCCTTGTGGCTGTATTTTGCACCCCCGATAGTCGGCGGAGGTTCAATAGAATCATACAAGACTTTTCTCAAGGCGGAAAAATATGCGAAAACAAGCGACGAGTTGTATTTCGTTTTGATTTATAAAAGCCAAGTCCTTTTTGCCATGGACAGAAAACAGGACGCTTATGCCGCCTTGGATCAGGCACATGATTTATTCACTGAAGAAAAATTCACGCACTTTGTGAGGGAAAAAAATGAACAGGGTTCGATATTTTTTGATTAGCATTTTTCTTCTGCACCACTTTCTTTTTGCATCGACAGAGGAATTGTTCCAGTCTTTTAGCAAAGGAGAAAGTATATCCGTAAAAGCCGTTGTTGACAATTATTATGATGCAAAGAAAAGTTATGACAATGATAGTTCAATGCTGGCGAATTATATAGATGCATGTACACTCTTGTCCTATGAATATGCAACGGGAGAGTTGTCGTCCTATGAAAATCTTGTTGAGAATTTAGAGAAGGAATTGAACAGCGTAATAAAAAAGTACAGGAACGACCCTGACATTTTATTGAAATACAGCGATTTTTTATATTCCGAGTTCTCTTGGAACAAGAATAATTTTCATATAATCCAAAGGCTGCCAATTATATATAGAAGAATTTGCTCTATATCGCCAGGAAATAAAGTCGCGCAGCTAAAACTCGCCCTGTGGTATGCAAACGCAAGCAATAAAAAAACGGGGAATTGGAATTCTTTTATAAAGGCGCAGGAAAAAAATGTATCCCTTTTGTCGGGCTTTGACTTGTATAATGCCTACATTTTATATTCTATGTTTTATTTAAAGTCATATGACACACAATCAGGACTTGCGTACTTGCAAAAAGCAAAGGAGTTGTATCCCAATAACGCATTGGCCTCTCTTGTTGAATATAATTATTCAAAAGGTATTATAGGATGGTGAGCATGCTGAAGGTAAACAATCTTACAAAAAGTTATATAGTTGGAAATAAAAGAATTCCTGCCAACAAGAATATACATTTTGAAGTTCCAAACGGCTCTGTTGTCTGGATATATGGCAACTCAGGCTCTGGAAAATCAACCCTGCTCAATATGCTTGTGGGTTTGGACAGTGCGGATAAAGGAACGGTATACTGGGATGATAAGGACTTGCTTTCCTTAAAGAACGGAGAGCGGGCTGACTTTAGATTAAAAAACTGCGGGCTTATATTTCAGTTCTTTGAGTTGATAAAAACACAAACGGTTTTTTCAAATGTCTCAATTCCATTGAGGCTGCAAAAAAAAAGCAAAAAAGTCATAAATGAAGAGGTTCAAGAAATTCTCTCCTTATTTGGCATAAGTGACATGGCTTTAAAGAAAACTGACAAGCTCTCCGGCGGTGAAAAACAGAGAGTGGCTATTGCGCGGGCTTTGGTTTCAAAACCTCTGTATATAATCGCGGATGAGATAACCGCGAGCCTTGACTTGGATATGTCGCATAAAGTGTATAGCTACATTAGAAACTATATAAAGGAAAACAATGGAATAGGCATTTTTGTTTCCCATGATCCTATAATCAAGGATTATGCGGATAGCATATTCAAGATGAGCGATGGCATTTTGGAAAAGGAGGCGTGATAAAAGCCACACAAGAAGCGCGGCGTTTATCATGCCATGTTTGGCAAGTCGCACTGCAATTTTCCACACTTGTTATGGGAGTATGACAATGATATTTGATTTGGCATGGCATAATTTATGGTACAATAAAAAGCGCACAATCCTTCAACTGATATTGATAGCGATTACACTGTCCGCGTTAGTTCTGTTTAGAGGCTATGTGGATTATTCCAGGGAAGGAATGGCCTTGGGATTCATAGAAAAAAATGGAAATATTCAAATCTCCCATAATGATGGCACCTCCATACTGGATTGCGATGACCTCTCTTTGATTAATAGTGTCTTGTCCGGCTATGAAGGCATAAAAAAGATAGACAAAGTGCTGGAATTCTCAGGAATAATTGGAACCGAGAAAGTGTCAACAATATTTTGGGGGCTGGCGTTTGACAATCCAAATGAGCGTTATGGCGTAATTGAAGGAACGCCTCTCTTTTCCGACTCTCAAGATATAATGCTGGGAAAGGAATTATGCAGGGATTTAAATCTCAATCCAACTGAAAAGCCCTCTGTAAATATTCTAACCAATACCAATTCCTCAGGCATCGCCCTGTCATCATTTGCTGTTTCCGGAACAACAAGCACAAACATACCGCAGAATGACAAGGGGCTTGTTATTGCCCCTCGGACGGCAATTCTTGATTTTATCGGGGAGGAGGACATAGCCTCGTGCATACAAATTTTTCTTAAGAACACTTCAGATACAGACTCCATGATAGAAACATTAAACAATACATTCAATGGCGCATACCAAGTGCAAAGCTGGATAGAGCTGAATCCCTCATACAATCAAGTGAACGCCATGAATGAGATGCAGTATAGCATAATCAGCATAATAATGTGCGTTCTTGTTTTTGTCTCGCTTGCGCAATCTCTGTCAACCGCGTTCAATGAACGGTTGTATGAGTTTGGAACATTGGAGGCTATAGGATTAAAAAAACTGGGGGTGCTGTTTTTATTGATGGCGGAAGTTATACTGCTGTCCGCGCTGGGGCTTGTCTTGGGCATGAGTCTTTCATGGGTGCTTGATTTTGTTGTGTCAAAGTCTAGGATAGTTTTTATTCCCCCGGGATATTCGGAGGGATTCCTACTGCAATTTTATATTACTATTAGAAATATCATATCATCCTGCCTCTTTATTTTTTCGACCTGTCTGCTTGCTATGATAATTCCCATTGTCAATGTTCTGAAAAATACTGTGGTGCGGCTTATGAACCATGTGGAGTAGTTTTATCAAGTTCGTCCGCAGATGGCAGGTCTTGACAATTTTACTCTAGATTTTCTATGGAGGGTTTTATGACAAAAAAAATGCTGTTTCTGTTATGTATTCTGTTTTGCAATCGTGCTCTGTTCTCGATGGACATCATCCAAAAATATGAACAGTTTACACATATCAACAATGTTTTTGTGGACAATGGATGCAGGGCGAGCCAAAGGCTTTTCGTCATTGAGGACGATAAAATTACAACTGAAAAGGAAGCGGAAAGTTTTTTTTCAGGGGATTCCCAGCTCACCTTTTTCGATGACTTTGCATTCCTGAGTAATACCCAGGGATATTGGATTATGAATAAAAAAATGAAAATGCCATTAAAAATATCGGGAAATTATAAGGTCGAGGAAATTGAAATCCAGGATGTCCTAAGAATTGATTATGCCAATGACTACAAAATATACGGGCAAAGTGAAAATGAATTGCACTTAGAACGAACAAGTAAAAAAATGACATATAAATACATAACATTCACATACATTTCTGATAATACCTATCAAATACACTTTCTTGATAAGGATAAAAAGCAAATAAAAGAACTGCTGTATAGTGCAAGGCAGGTGGATGATTTCTATTGCTTTGCGACAATCGAGATTCATAGCCATGTTTTTACAAAGAATAGATACCTGAAATATGAAACGAATGGAATAGAATTGATGGACATTCCCTATAGTTTGTTCACCAGTATGCAAATGACAAATCTTATTGACTATGTGAAGAGAAGGTCATGAGAAAAAAGATTTTGACTCTCGTATATATTCTGACCTCATCACTGTGCGTTGCATACGAATTTGGAATGAAGTTTGACACCGAGATTATCTCCCTGGAAAAATCCGAATTCACGCCCGACTCGTTCCTGTCAATCAACTCGCTCTTTTATGCGGGCGAGACTTTCTATCGGTCGAATTTTATGGTGCAAGTGACTCCAGCAATAGAGCTGAAAGATAAAAAAATATATTTAAATATGTATAAATTCAAACTTAACTATATACTGAATCATTTTATCTTTGCCCTCGATAAGGACATTCTTTGGTTTGGAGACGGCTGGTGCTTCAATGAACTTGTCCCCCAGTCCTTGGATATTCTCACAAAGGACAATCGCAGCTGGTTTACAAAAATCGATTGCCTCCTAAACAATTTTAATCTTTCGATGGGCGCTATACTTGACAATAGCATTGATTATTATAAAAAGCCTGACTACCTCAATCCATTCTTTCTTGCAACATACAACAATCAGTTTGTCAATGCGGCATATTGTCTTGATATTCTTATTGATTTCAGCGGGAATTCGCCGCGCATGAAACACGGAGGACAAATCAGCCTGACATTGCCTTATGATATATATTTCTATACATCCGACAGCATGATAATTCAGAAAGAAGAGGTAACGGGAAGCATTGGATTGGGAACGGCAAAGAGCTTTTTATTCAAGAACTGTACATTCGTCCCCACTTTTGAATATGTGTACCGTTTTGAAGAGGAGATACATCATTTTTATTTCAACATAAATTTTGACTATGCATCGCTTTTTGAGTTGAATATTATGACGGAATATTCCGATGAGAAATGTTTGAAGAATAATTTTGAAATTAACATTCTGTTAAAGAGTTTGCTCTTCAAGTTTGAATTGAACACAGGAAATTATCTTGAGGAGAACTATAATTTCAAGGATAATTTTCTCCTAAAAATGGGGGTGGAATATGAAATTTAAGGAAAAGAGAACCCTCGTTTTTTTCAGCCTCCTTTTTTCGTTGTATGCGCTTTATGCAAATGATATTTCCCTATCAAAATTGCATTTTGAAAATCAATACTATGGCTTGCCCTTAAGCAGCAAGATAGGATATTTGTATCGAAAGAACAACTACTCCATTTATCCATACATAGGGGCCACTTTTGATGTCCCGGAAAACTATTCCTTGAGGACAGTGACAGGCGTTTCGTTCGTCTCTCGCTATTGTTCCATTGATAGTGAAGCAAGCTATGAACTGCTTCCTGCGCTAGTTAATAAGAACACTGATATTTACGAGGTAAGGCTGTCGTTTGATTTTCCGATTTTTAGGGACACAATTTTATCCGTGCCCTTTTACTATGGAAACAAGGAATTTTTAACCATGAATCAGGAAAAAGAGGTCGCCTCTTTTTGGGCATGTGAATTAAGCGTCAATTCTTTTTTGTTTGACACGGGAAGGATAAAAAGCACTTTTGATACTGCTCTGCGTCTGTCCTTCATACCTTCCGAGCGTTTTTATTGGTATGAATTCACGCTCTCTCTGCCCCTCACCGTGTACACAAAATACTTCGATTTTGGCTTCAGATACGGTATGTTTTACAATAATGAACTCACGCTGTTTGACAACACCCCCAGTCTTGACTTTGACATTACAAAGCCATATTCCTCATTAAACAGCCGCCCCTATTTCAGCGCATCGCAAGAGAGGTTCTCATGCATTCACTCCATAGAGCTGGAGGACAGATTCTATTTTTTACGCTTTACAAACCCTTTTTCCTCTCTCTTTGTTTCAGCGTTTGGCAATATGGGACTTGGAATCAAGCAGAACAACGACTTGAAATTACTGTATCAATATGGCATTGGACTGGGCTACACCTTGCTTGACTCGGTTCCATTCACGGTGCAGGTCGGACTGGACCAGGACAAGCACTGGGTTCTCTTTTTAGGAGTGACTTCACATATCTCGCACAAACCATAGCGTAGCGACCGAGAGTAAAACAACAATCGTAATTGAGCCTATAAGAAATCCCAAACATTTCTGATTGCTTGTGGATAATGCGGAGAAACTCGTGACGAGTTCAAGTCTCTCAAAGGTTTTTCAAAAGATTATCGCTTTAAAAGCAAAAAACCTCATCATTTAAGACAAGGTTTTTCTACCGGAGAAGAGAGGCTGGGCATGCAATGAATCACCAGTTTTAGGTTTTAGAAGCCCAGCTTGCAGTTTTCGTATACGCAAAAACTGCATAATATGTTCGAGGCGAGTTCAAGTCTCTCAATGGGTTTTGAAAATAGTATTACTTAAAAAAAAAGGAACTCGTTGTAAAACAAGTTCCTATACCGGAGAAGAGACTTGAACTCTTACGCAGTTGCCCGCAAAAGATTTTGAGTCTTTCGTGTCTACCATTCCACCACTCCGGCACGATAGTTTACTCTATCATATTATTTAGGGTTTTTCAAGAGGGGTTTTGCTGATATAATAAAATAATTGAGGAAAAAATGAATAAAAGTACTGAAAAAGCAGAAAGTCTTTTGAAAACGGTGTTTGGCTACGACTCGTTCAGACCGCTGCAATTGGAAATCATACAGAGTGTGCTTTCAGGAAATGACACCCTTGCAATTATGCCGACAGGCGGTGGAAAGTCTCTGTGCTACCAAATTCCAGCCCTTATGTTTGAAGGCATAACGATAGTCGTTTCTCCGCTCATCTCTCTGATGCAAGATCAAGTTTCATCGTTACAGGAAAATGGCGTTGAGGCGGTGTTTTTAAATAGCGCGCTTGATTTAGAAGAATATATTTTGACGATAAATAAAATAAAGGCGGGAAAAGTCCGCTTGCTCTATGTTTCGCCAGAAGCCCTTGCCACAGGAAAAATTATCAACCTTTTTAAGGAATATGAAATAGCGGTGAGCTGCATAACAATTGACGAGGCGCATTGCGTGAGCGAGTGGGGGCACGATTTTCGCCCTGATTATTTGGAGCTCTCTTCGGTGAGGCATCAGTTTTCGGATGCGGTGTGCCTTGCGTTGACCGCCACCGCCACTTCCCCCGTGAGAAATGACATCGCGCAGAATTTGCAGATGAAAAAGCCGAATGTTTTTGTCTCAAGTTTTAATCGCAGCAATATTTTTCTTGAGGTCAAGCCGAAAAAGGATGCTTTGAATCAAGTTGTTGACTGCGTTCGCCAGCATAGCGATGACAGCGGAATCATCTATTGTTTTTCACGCAGGCAAGTTGACGAGTTGACGGCTTCTCTCGATAAAATGGGGTTTTCAGTGTTGAATTATCACGCGGGGCTTTCAGATTCTGACAGGGCAAATAATCAAGACCTGTTTATCCGTGACAAAGTGAAAATTATGGTCGCAACCATTGCGTTTGGGATGGGGATAAACAAACCGAATGTGAGATATGTGATACATTACGATATGCCAAAGTCACTTGAGGAGTATTATCAAGAGATTGGCAGGGCGGGGCGAGATGGGCTTCCAAGCCATGCATTGCTTTTATACAGTGGCGGTGATATTCATAAAATTCGCTTTTTCTTTGAAGATGCGGCAGATCCTGAAAAGGCGGAGGCTCTCTTGCGGGGAATGGTAAACTATGCCACGGCTAAAAGGTGTCGTCGACAGATTTTGCTGGGGTATTTTGGAGAGGTGATGAAAGAGCGTGGGTGTGACGAGATGGATTGCTGTGATATTTGCGCTTCAGGACCTGTTCCCACAATCGATGTCACTGTTCCTGCCCAAAAATTTATGAGCTGCATAATTCGCACAAAGCAACGGTTTGGAACTGCGTATATCATAGATGTTCTTTTAGGTTCTCGGCAAAAACGCATTCTTGAAAACAGGCATAACATCATTTCTACATGGGGAATTGGCAATGAGCTTTCAAAGGATGACTGGTTTTCTCTTGCGGATTCTCTGATTGAGTCAGGATACATTGTAAAATATGGCGATTATAATGTTCTAAAACTCACAAAGGACGGACTCTTTGCGCTTCAAAATCGTGACAAAATAAATCTGACTGTGTGGCTGCCTTCTCTTAGTCGTTCAAATCGAGCAAGCCAAGTTTCAAAGAATGCTGAATCCAAAAACACTGCCGAAAACACAAAGACAGCCATCAAGAGTTTTATCATTCACAAAAAAGGCGAGTTCGCTCAGAATTTATCTGACGGTGACTTGCTTCTTTACAATGCTTTAAAAGAATGGCGAAAAAGGCAGTCCGATGAAATGAATGTTCCGCCGTATGTCATATTTGGCGACAAGACTCTAGAAGAGTTGGTGCAGAAAAAGCCCTTGAGTGAGGCTGATCTTTTGGATGTGTTTGGCATTGGCGAGCGCAAAGCGGAAAATTTCGGCAGCCAAATCTTGCGCGTCATTCGGGAAAATGGGTAGACATTGCCTATGTACACTTTTTGCGAATGCAAAAAGTGCGAGGCGAACTTCTATCAATTGTTGCCTATGTATCTGCCAGTGTTCGCCCTTGCTCCTTCGCGAATGTTTCTTTTCCTTATAAAATTTCCTAACTCTATCCCAACTTTCTGCATTCCATATAGAACCGTTTTTCGTTGGCTTCGCCCATGCTGAAGCTTTTTCGGGGGAGAGAGCCTCCTTTGCGTATCGTTTCAAAAAAACGTTCCTTTGCGATTGGTGGCATTAAAACCCCAGTGGCGTTTTCCTTGTTTGCAAGACGGAAAATCTCATCGCTTCCGTGTATGTAGTCAATGTGGGGCGTTGGAGGCTTGTCGCTTTCAGAAGCACTTTTTAAATACTCGTCAAGAGAAGGCTGGAACGATGAAACGGCAAGCGTTTTTATCTCTGTGTGCAAAAGATAGCATGCGGTTTTTCCATTCTCCAAAAATGCAAATCCAAAATCGGCGTGGCTTTCTGCCACAGATTTCTCAAGAGCCTCTTGACTTTCAACAGGCGTTATGCTTCCTTGTAATTTTTCCGTCAAGAATTCCATCATTCTTTTTGCATCAACATTGAAAACCACTCGGTGAATCGGCTCGAATGTCAGCCCCTCGTCATAAATGTTCACGATTTCCACAAGGGCGTAGCGCAGCGCGTTGTTTTTTTCATCTTTTTCCGTGGGATGGGATTTTTTGTGCTCGTCCCAAACGGCTTTTGCAGTGGCAAGGCTGTGGTTTCCGTCTCCCACTGCAAAGAGAAGACACGAGCCATCTTTGTCAGTGTTTTTTTCAGCGATTTTTTCAAGATTTTTGCATATATAGTCAATCAGTTCTTCTGAAACGACCTCATAGCCTGTTATGTAACCGCCGTTTTGCATCAACTTCCCAGAATAAAGAGGCGGACAAGAACGCTCCTCGCTGGATTTTTTTACTTTTTCGCCAGCGCCTTCAATTAAAAGTCGTTCAGCGTCATTCACTAAAAGCATAATGTGCGGAGATTCAAGAGCCGCACCCTGACGAATTTTCATTCGCGGAGGAATGCGTTCGGGAATTGTCGCCTCTGTCGCGCGTATCAAGGCTTTTGTGCCAGGCTTCCATTCATAAGCGTCGAGGTCTATCGCGCAGACAAGACCTTTTCGTAATCTGCCTTCCGAAGTTTTTCTTTCTATGTATATGAATCCTTTTTTTTCTTGAAATAGTCCGCCCATAAGATAGTCATTCATTGTTTTGTGGATTTTTTCAACGCGTTCATCTCTGTCGCTGTCTTCCAAATACACTTCGGGCAATATCAAATTCAAAGTGGACGGCGCGTTTCCAACGATAGCTTCGGTCTCCGCCCAATATTCGCGGCTTTGTGTGTACTGGTCGCAGGCCACAACCGCCCAGACTTGAGTGTCAATTTTTTTCGGCAGCAGTATTTCCGGAATGGCAATTCCAAATTGCTCTAAATCTTTTTCTTTCATAGTTTGGAATTATATCAGAAAACTGCAACCTGCGGAAGTCATACCATGTTTATACCCAAGGCAAACGCATTATAAAAAAGTATTCACAATTGCAGCGTGGGCAATTGCGAGAATTTCTTGCAAAGTGCGTTTTTTTTTTTTTGCAAGTTCCGCTTGGAAATTGTGCTTGCGAAACAATCCACACTCGATGACGCTTGGCACACTCCATATTATATGTAGATTGCTTCACCCCTATGGGGTTCGCAATTGAGAGCTCCCTCGCGGATTTGCAATTGAAAACTCTCGTGCCTGCGCGATGGACACCTTGAGAGGCTTCGCAAAGACAAAATTTCTGTCTCCAATTGGGGTGTTACTCTTTCAGCACATTCTTTTGTCGCTTTCTTTTTATAATGCGTTTGCCCTGTGTTTATACCATACCATGTTTATTTGCAGAAAGGGCAATAGATAATCAAGGTTTTATCCAGTCATTTGCCAAAGACTTCTTGCACTTCACGGCGGATGTCGTCTTTGAGCCGACTGTGCAGTTCGAAAATTATCTTTTCTATGTATTTGTCGGCGTTGAACTGCATGGCGTTTTCTGGGCAGCCATTCTCCATAAAAAGACGATATGGCTTCACTTCAAGCGCGCTCGCGATTCGTTCGATGATATCCGGCGGCGGAAAATACTTTTTCTGCTCAACGCCGTTTATATAGTTATAGCTTTTGTTTATACAGAGCGTCAAATCGTTCTGAGTCATTCCTTTCTGCTTTCGATAGAACTTCAGATTATGTATGAATACTTCCTGCAATGTCATTTCATAACTATGAACCCAACTGCGTAAATAAAAACAGTTAAATAAACTGTTTTTATTGGTTTAAACTTGATTTAAAAGTTAATTTAACTGTATAACAAACAGTGTAAAACACTGTTTGTAACAGATAAACAACCAGTTATACAGTCATTTTGAATGCATTTTTTTTCTGGCTGGGCATCAGTGTCCATGCGCGCGACAGAGGCGATGCATCAAAACGGATGTGCGGACTGCAAAGCGCAGGAAAACCGCAGCTATCTTTGCTTTTGTGTAAAAAGGTCAAAATTACAAATGAGTGGAAACTTCTCCGTTCGATTTGTTGCAAATGCACTTTTCGATTTTGACTTTTTATGGGAGAAATAAATGAAAATGGTTTTGAAAAAAATGGGGCTTTTGTTCATGGCGAGCGCGCTTGTATTTGGCGTGCTTATGGGGTGTAGTGATGGAGATGGCGGGGATGAGGAGAAAGGAGTAGAGACGCCAGCTGTCTACAATGGATTTTATAATTATCCAACAGGACGCACGGATCAAAACGGACGGCTGACAATTAAGAACAATTCAAATACGGAGGTTCTGCTGTTTGATGGCAAGGTGGAAAAAGACTGCTATCTTGGTACAGTGAACGCATTGAGCAGCACGCTTTTGAAGATGGGCGAAGAGAAATTCTATTCAATTGTCGCCGTTGAAAAGTCAAACTATGAAGAAAAGGCTGCGCAGGCTTCACAGACATCATATTTCACATACTATTCAAATATAACGCCGTATCAAGTTGATGTCAGTGTGAGCGGTACAAGTGGCACTGCAACATGGATGATAAACAATCCTACGAATTTTTGGGTTCGATTTGCGAGTGTAAGTGGCACTGCACAAAACTATGCCGTTGTTGCGCCGAAAGCGCTTCGGGTTGCTGTTCCGATTCAGCCTGATACTGCGTATGATTACAGGGTGTATTTCACCAAGGAAATTACATTCAATGGGAAAGTTATCGCTACAGTAGATACTACAGACCCTGCATTGTCCAATACTGCCGTTGCGACTTCCGCAAACAACTATCAGTACAATACTCTTGTTGGAACAGACTTCAATCCTTCCAACAATGTAAAGCCGAGCATCTTGATAAAGAATAATACGACTGATCGTTCTGTCTATGTGCGCAAGGGCAATGTCCAATTAAACAACGGAGTTTCAAGTGTCGAAGGATTGCCTGTCATTGCCGGTACTAGTCAAATTTACGTTGGACTTGAAGTGGGCGACAATTTGAACACCATCAACTTTGAAAATGTTGGTTGGACAGACAGCGGTCTCGGAACTTTGAAGGTCGAAGAAGACATCAAAATGGAGGCTGGAAAAGTGTATACCATTACATTGACTGGTTCCGTGCAGGATAGAAAGGCTGTTGTTTCTACAGAGCCAGAAGATGCATCGAAATATTTTGATGATTAAATCGACGCGATGTTAATTTTTAGTTTGGCAGGTCAGATGCTTGATTTCAAAACAGTTGACCCGCCGTTTTCAATTTCGTTCGATGTATTCATAAGTGAGGATAATTATTATGAGAAGATTAAACGAGATTCTTCGTTTCGCACTATTTGTTTGCGCGCTCTGTGTATTTGGGTGCTCACACTCTTCTGGCAGTGACGAATCTGACGAGCCGTCTGTGCCGATGCAGCCTGAAGACAATGTGGTCTTCTCTAATCAGACGGAATTTGTGGTGAAGGTGTATTCTGATTCTATGCGCAATATTTTAGTTGCAGATGATATAGTGAAAAAAGGGAGTGCATCCTGTCATGTCGATGCTGTATCTACAGGAAATGTTTTTTACTTTTCGTATTTTATGGATGTAAACGGCGTAGTCGTTCCATACGGCGTTACAGATGTCCATGCAGTGCAGTTGAAGGACGATGCTGTTACATCAGTGAAAATCGCCGACCCACAGGTTGTGAATACCAACAAGAAGGTTATATTGTTGAAAAACGAAGCGAATTCCGCCATTGTGTTGTGCCAAGGAAACACTGAAAAAAAGCCCGAAGGCAAATCTACATCGCTTGTAAACGGCGGCGACTATGGCGTTTATATATTGGGTGCGCTTGATGACATTGAAACCTTCACTGTTGTCGAGGGAACTAAGAGTACTCCGCTTTCTGCGGCGACTGATTTTGAGAACGGCTATATCTACACCGTTGTGTATGACGGTACAAAAGTCTATATGCGTTCAAAAAGTTTCCTTGACAAAGATATGAATAAGAAGATTTGGAAAATAGGCATCTCGCAGGAAGCTGGAAAAACGCTTGTCAATGAAAAGCTGCTCGTGAGGGGTAATCAAAGCGAATATGTTATGTATGGGCGCATTGGATATGACAGGAATTTGGTGGATAAGGAGGCGGTTTCGTATTATTCGTATATTGATTCGACAGGCAGCATTACAAAAGAAAATTCCTTTACATTTATAGACAAACCAAAGTCTTCCGCCTTTATAGATGCTGTTGAGGCAAATGGCATTAGGCTCGCACTCGTGGAGAAGACTTCTGCAAGCGGTGTATTATCATATTCTGTCATGAGCGAAGACGATGGTTATTCTATTCATGAGAATATTGCACAGAATGATGATGGTGTTAGTTATGGAGGGGTAAACATTCTTCATAAAAAGGACAATGTTTTTTGTGTGCTTTTGCAACCTTCTCGTATAAATCCTGATGAAACATATGCTTTTTATCGATATGAATTGATTGAGGTCACCGTAGAAGATTATAATTCTATATCTACGAGGAAATTATGCGAAAGCGATGACAGCGCTTTTTTGTCTCCCGTTTCGTTTGCCTATGACTCTTCGTCAGATACATATATCGTTATGTCCCAGCCACTTGATGAGAATGGTGAAAATTTGAGAATGACGCAGTTTTCTTTTATTGATGGAACGAGTGGAGAGCTGAAGAAAGATTTGAAGCTTGAAAAATATTTGTTTAATAAAGTGAAATGTAATCCTGATGACGGTTATGCGTATGCGAGTGGTAGTTTTATCAATCAGATTACAGGTAAGGATGTCGCCAGCTTTGCAAAGATAGATATTTCTTCAAGAACTGTTGTCGGCGGAAAACCAGTTCTGTATCCTTGTCGTGATTCATCATTGAATTCTAATTTTGATGATTTTGTGATTGACGGAGATACCATTATTTTGGGAGGATATATCAATGCAGATTATGAAATTGGGGAAAATACAGATACTCATCCTTCAATAACAACATGTCCATATATAGTGTCGTATAATGCCAAAGAGGGAAAAACAATATACGAGCGAGAGTATGAAGATTTGAAAGGATTTAGAGTCTACGGAATAAATTTTTCGGAAATTGGTTCTTTATTACTGGATATATACAGTAGTTTGACAAGCGAAGGATATATCGTTTCTACGGGTCTTTTGGGCGAGTTGCCAGAGGGGACAAAACTGACACTTCCGCAAAGTGCCATAATAAAACCTATGGACGCTCCTAATGTTGCAATAGAATTTCACAATAGTTATGACGATGATGACATATATGATGAAGCCACCTTCAAATACGGAGTTGAAATTACAATGTCAGATTTGAAGCGATATGCGTCTGCCCCTGACGGTTATTCAATCACTGGATGGTATGACTGGGATAATACGGAAGAGGATGTAGAAGTGTCGTTTCCAGTTGTCATAAAAGACACGATGAAATTATATCCTAAATTCAGTATTTCCCCGCCTACCGGCGTTTATGGATATGCTCTATCCGATTCGGAAATATATGTGCGCTGGGATGCGCATCCAGTTTCGAATGATTACTATTTGTACTGGAGCGACAGCTACGGCAATGATTATAGTACGCCTGTAAGCAATTCTGTTGAATATACAATCAGTGGTTTGTCTTCTTCGACTTCATACAAAATTTCCGTCATTGCGTATGACAGCGCCAATGAAAAATGGAGCGAGCGCAGTACAGAATGTACGGTAGTGACAACAATAGCAACGAACTGGTCCAATGTTCCTTCAGGCGCGGAGGAAATGCTGCCTGATACAGGAAATCGATTTAAATATGTTTCTTCTGGCGAAATGGTTCTTTACTATACATACTTTGAAGCGGGAAAAACATATCAGGTGTGGTGGGCAGATTTGTATGACGGACAGGAATACCTTAACGAGCAGGGATATGATGACTGCGTTGATGTCAAGGTGTGTGTTTACTATGCAGGAGATGTACAAGGAAATTTTCTTGACAGCGGCTATACGAATTCTTATACGATTTCTTGTTCCAAAACTGGCTATTATCTGATAAAACTTTGTGGATATTCGGATAATTCACAGGGGTGGTGTGCAATCACCTGTTTTGAGGAAAATCGGTAAGAGGAAGTGGCATTCTTAAAAAAAAGTGTGATATTTATAGCCCTATGCGTGATATTCAAAGCAAAGTGATGCGCAGGAGATTCCGCTGCAAAAATGAGGCTCTCCCAAAAATAAATGTTTTTTGGGAAACCTCAAATGGTATGTAAATTTCTACGCAGCTTTTTATATGTCAAGACTGCAACTTCCTGTGAAAGAGAAAAAAGTCGTTCTGCTTGTCGATAGACATCCATAGCAGTTTCTTCATTGAGAATATATTCGCCACAATCATCGCAAACGAGTGCTGGAACATTTTTGAAAATCACTGTGGATTCTCCTCTCGTCAGCACAACTTGCGCAAATCCTTTTTTCATCTCACCCATTTTGCAAATTGAACAAGTCATTCATTTTCTCCAATAAAAAAGTCAAGAGCTTACCTTCTATGTGAAAAATCTTCCGACCAATTTTCTAAATCAGGCTCATAAGCGGTGATTATAATTTCAGAATCAATTTCATCTGAATATGCCACCACAACATGAAGAGCCTTCCATTTACGATTGACATAATCAAACGAGATGGATTAGGCTTGTCATCGGGGTAATTTTTTATCATCGTTCCGCTTTTTACGGCAGTCTTCACTTCTTCAGGACTTATTGAACGAAATACCATTCGTTGTAAAGCGTGTCTTGTAAAAGCATTTGCATATTTTAAGTTTAACATGGATTTTCAGATTTTTCAATTGGCAATTCGGTTCTGTTTTTAGTCGTAGGCAACTTCAAGCGACTATCATTGGTGTATGATTTAGTGCTCGTTAGTTATCCTCAATCCCCTTGCACTTTTTGCGAAGCAAAAATGCTAAACGAGCTTGTACCAGCATACGCAGGAGAAACCCCTAGTGCTCGTTAGTTATCCTCAATCCCCTTGCACTTTTTGCGAATCAAAAATGCTAAACTGGCTTGTACCAGCATACGCAGGAGAAACCCCTAGTGCTCGTTAGTTATCCTCAATCCCCTTGCACTTTTTGCGAATTAAAAATGCTAAACTGGCTTGTACCAGCATACATAGGAGAAATAACTAGTGCTCGTTAGTGCTCATTACTGATAGTAAAAAAACAGAATGCGTGCTATGATAGCGCTATGCGTGATATTCAAAGTGAAGTTGATACGCGGGAGATTCCGCTGCAAAAAGTTGGGGTGAAGAATGTAAAATACCCTGTCAAGGTGCTTGATAAGTCAAACAAATTTCAAACGACAACGGCAAGTGTGGACTTGTTTGTGAATTTGCCCCATAATTTTAAAGGCACACATATGAGTCGTTTTATCCAAGTGTTTCATAAATATCATAAAAACATTACGATGCAGCATTTTCTTGATATGCTTGAGGAAATCAGGACGCGCCTTGATGCGCAAAATGCGTATGGCTTGATACAGTTTCCCTATTTTATTGAAAAAAAAGCCCCTGTTTCTGGAAGCGAAGGGATTATGGAGTACACTTGCTCTTACGAAGCGACGGTGAGCGAGTCGGAGCGGAAATTTTTTGTGAGAATCCGTGTTCCTGTCGCAACGCTTTGTCCGTGCTCAAAGGCAATCAGCGAGTATGGAGCGCATAATCAAAGGGGCGTCGTGAATGTGAAGCTTCTGTACTCCGATTTTTTTTGGATAGAAGATGTTATCCAAATGATTGAAAAATGTGCTTCGACCCCGCTGTATTCGGTTTTAAAGCGAAAGGATGAAAAATTCGTGACAGAAAATGCGTATGAAAATCCTCGGTTTGTGGAGGATGTCGTGCGTGAAGTGTATCTTGGACTCAAGGCAATGAATTTTAAGTCTTTCAAAGTGGAGGCAGAAACAGAGGAGAGCATTCACTTCCACAACGCATATGCCTGCGCGGTGGCGGAGTGATACGAGAGATGTTGATTATATGCTGCCCACCATTCCACAATTTCATCTCGTATTGTAAATCTCAAAAAAAAGCAGTAATATAATTGTAGGTTTTAACATTATAGTATGAACTTCGACTTTTAGGAGATTTGAGAAAAACATTCGCGAAGGCGCAAGGCTGACCTCTAGATGTTGCACCACCTTTAGATAGTCAAAGGTCGCGTCGCTGCAACTGGAAGAATGTTTTTTAGTTTTTTTTGAAAAGTCGACATTCATACCAATATCTTTTTTTTAGGGTTGGATAATTGTATGAAAATGAATGGCGCACAGATTGTTATTGAATGTTTAGTCGAGCAGGGAATAGACACTGTTTTTGGGTATCCAGGCGGAGCGATTCTTAATATTTATGATGAGCTTTACAAAAACGAAGGGCGGATACGGCACATTTTAACCGCGCACGAGCAAGGGGCAAGCCACGCAGCCGATGGATACGCACGCGCCACAGGAAAGGTGGGCGTTTGTATGGCGACATCGGGGCCTGGCGCAACGAATCTTGTTACGGGAATTGCAACGGCGTATATGGATTCGGTTCCAATTGTTGCCATCACCTGTAATGTGGGAAAATCCCTTTTGGGGAAGGACTCTTTTCAGGAGATAGACATTCAAGGTGTGACAATGCCCATCACAAAGCATAATTTTATGGTTATGGATGTGCGCGATTTGGCGCAGACGATACGCGAGGCGTTTGTGATTGCAAAAAGCGGACGGCCAGGACCTGTTTTAATCGACATTCCAAAGGATGTGACCGCCGCTTCAACGGAATTTGAGCCACTGAAAAATCCAGGAGATATTGAAGCACTTGTGAAAAAACATAGCAACATAAAACGGGCGGTGGTTTTGTCCGAGGTGCAGGTCGAGGCGCTTGAAAAGGCCGCCGCAATGATAAACGAAAGCAAGCGACCGGTGATTTATGCGGGCGGCGGAGTGAAAATCAGCAGAGCGGAGAAGGCTCTTTTGGCGTTCGCGGAAAAATGCGATATTCCCGTGAGCGAAAGTTTGATGGCGCGCGACTCGTTTCCCGCAAATCATCCGCTTTGCACATGGATGGTAGGTATGCACGGCACATACGCAAGCAATATGTGCATCACAGAAAGCGACTTGATTATTGCAATCGGCGCTCGCTTTAGCGATAGGGTGTACGGAGATGCCTCTCGGTTTGCTGAGCATGCAAAAATCATTCATATAGATGTTGACCCTGCAGAAATAAACAAAAATATCGAAAGCGACTCGTGCATCGTGGGGGATGTGAAGGTTGTGCTTGAAAAACTGCTTCCGCTTGTTTCAGAAACAAAGCACACGGATTGGATAAACCAAATGAATGAATGGAAGAAAGTGTATCCGTCTTGTTATGACAAGAATCCAAAGGATTCCATAAACCCGAAATTCATCTGCGAATGCATAAACCGTATTGCAGGAGAAGACACATTTATCACAACGGAAGTTGGTCAGCATCAAATGTGGACGGCGCAGTTCTATCCATTCACAAAGCCACGCACTTTCCTTACTTCTGGTGGGCTTGGCACGATGGGATATGGCACTGGCGCGGCGATAGGAGCACAATTTTCAAGTCCTGCGCGGCGCGTTGTGCATATTGCAGGTGATGGCTCTTTTCGGATGAACTGCAACGAGCTTGCTACAATCGCTCATTACCATTTGCCAATCGTGATTGTGGTGGTGAATAACAATGCGTTGGGGAATGTGAGAATGTGGCAACGCCTTTTCTACGGAAAGAGATTTAGCCAGACAACACTTGACTTCGGACCTGATTGGGTGAAGCTCGCCGATGCGTACGGCTTAAAAGGCTACAGAGCGACTAATGCAAAGGAATTCGAAAAGGTTTTTGAAGAGGCGTTCAAGAGCGGCACGGCTGCAATCATTGATGCGCGCGTTGATAAAGATGAAATGGTTCTTCCCATGGTTCCAGGGGGAAAGCCAATCTATAATATGATACTTGAGCTTTCAAAAGAAATGATGGATGTGTAAGCCCGCTGGCGGTGGGCGGTGTGGGCGAACACTTGTTTTTTTTACCAACTATTGCTGGTAAAAGTTCGCCTCGCACTTTTTTTCGTATGCACGAAAAAAAGTGAAAATACTGTCTAACCGAAAATTGCGAAAGCAATTTTTAGGCTGCCATTTTTTAGGCTGTCCGCCTTTCTAGAATAAAAAACTCTTGAGGCTGTTATGAAAAAGTGTTTTTGGAAGTCAATTGCGACTTTTGTTGTCTTTATTTCTCTTTTTAGTGGCTGCAATAGAAATTCTTCTCAAGCGGCGAAAAATCCAAGCGCTGATATAACTATTTTTTACACTAATGATGTTCATACAAATTTGGCGAAAAATGTTACCTATGCAAAAGTTTCAGCGATGAAAAAACAACTGCAAAAGAACGGAAAGATTGTTTTTCTTGTGGATGCAGGGGATCATGTTCAAGGAACGGCGTATGGTGCATTGAATCTTGGAGAAACGATAATAAAATTGATGAACGCATCTTCATATGATGTTTCTGCGGTAGGAAACCACGAATTTGACTATGGATTTGAACGCTTTCAAGAAAACTGTGCACTTGCAGAATTCACGTATGTCGCCGCAAACTTTTTCAAAAAAGCAGATCATTCGCTCTACTTTCCTAGTTATAAAGTGTTTGACGCTGGAAATGTGAAGATTGCATTTGTTGGCGTTATGACACCTGAAACAATCACAAAGTCAAGCCCTGCATATTTTATGGACGAAACAAAAACAAAATGGTTGTACGAAATTGCGGCAGGTAAAAATGGAGAAGATTTGTATAAAGCAGTGCAAAATGCTGTTTCAGAAGCAAAAAAAGAGGCTGATATTGTAATCGTGCTTTCGCACTTGGGAATAGACCCATCTTCTGCGCCCTACACATCCCGCGACTTGATAAAAAACACAACGGGAGTAGATGCCCTTATCGATGGACATAGCCATTCTATTGTTGAAAATGAAGTGCTTCAAAATAGAGATGGAAGAAATGTTGTTCTCACCCAAACAGGAAGTTATTTTGACTATGTGGGAAAAATGACAATAGGTGTTGCCGATGGTTCAATAAAATCAATACAGACAGAGCTTTTAGACGGAGAGGCAATAGATTCCATTATCGGCAAAAATGGATTTGACAATGAAGTTCAAGATAGGGAGAACCAATGGATTGCGCAAGTTACAGAGGATTTGGGACAAACCATTGCACTGTGTGATTTTGATTTTTGTGTGAACGATACGGACGGAAAGCGTTTGATTAGAAGGACGGAAACAAATCTGGGGGATTTTATCGCCGACTCAATCTATTGGTATATGAATGAGAGGGACGATGTGGATTGTGATATTGCCATTGCCAATGGAGGTGGAATCAGAACTGAAGTTGAAAAAGGTGAATGGACCTATTTAAAATGCAAGAATGTGCAGCCCTTTGGCAATATGCTGTGTGTTGTTGAGATAACCGGTCGTCAAATTTTGGATATGCTGGAATATTCAGTGAGGCTTGTCGGTGAAAAGGACGACAATGGAGACGATGCGGAAAGTGGTGGATTTTTACATGTTGCAGGAATGAAATTTGAAATTGGGGCAAAGAATGAGATGGGAAGCCGTGTGAAAGATGTTATGATTTACGATAGAAAAAGCGCACGATACGAAGTCATCAATGAACAGAAAATATACAGAATCGGTGGAATCGGATACACGCTCCGAAGATGTGGAGATGGCTATGAAATGCTTTCAAACTTGCCGCTTGTGAAGGATTATATTTTGGAGGATTATATGGCGATGGCGTCTTATGCGGAAAACTTCGCGAAAAATGCAAACGGAGTTGCACAGATTGCCTCAGAAAACAGTCCTCTTAAAACAAATGAGAATGAAACATATAAGAATTATGTGATTAACTATGAAAACAGATATGGTGCTGCGAGAATAGTTATAAAATGAGGCTCTCCCAAAAATAAATGTTTTTCGCGAGAGGTTCTGCGAGGAATTTTATGGATATACAATACCTTTTGTTTTTGCAAAATGCGCGCGACTCTCTCCCTGATTTCGTAAGCAAATGTATGATGTTTGTTTCCAACATAGACTTGATAATGCGTTACGCTATTCCTCTTGTTTTGTTCTGGTGTTTTTCAAAAGAGGGGGGAGTGTTTGTGTCTTTCGCACAAGGCTTCAGCGGTGTTTTCAATCAACTGCTCAAGAATACATTTTGCGTGTATCGTCCATGGATTAGGAGCGCGGAAGTTCTGCCGTATGGAAATGCAAAATTTACCGCCACAGGATATTCTTTTCCGAGCGGGCATTCTCAAATTGCTTCGGCAGTGTATGGTGGAACAGGATTTTACTATAGAAAAAACTATGTGCTTTTCATTGCGATGATTCTTATGGCGCTGCTCACAGGCTTTTCGCGCAATTATTTGGGCTGTCATACTCCTCAAGATGTTTGCGTGGGGCTTTTGGAGGGTGCGATTTTTGTGGCTCTCACCCATTATATGATGCAGTGGCTTTCAAAAGATGAAAAGCGTGACAAATGGATTTTCATTGGCGGCATTATTTTTGCTGTGGCGATGGTTTTGTATGCAGAATTCAAGCCATATCCGATGGACTATGTTGATGAAAAACTCATTGTTGACCCTGAAAAAATGAAGGTTGACTGTTTTGGAGCATGCGGTTTTTTAATCGGCATTATGTTAGGCTGGTTTTTGGAGAGACGGTTTGTTCGTTTTGAAATTGCAGGTGTGTGGTGGAAAAAACTGATTCGTGCTAGTGTTGGAATTGTGGTTGCGATTTTTATATATGGGGGACTAGGCTCTTTGTTTTATGCGCTTGGTATGAACGCAAAACTGATTTCGTTTATGCTTGAGTTTATTTTGGAATTCTACATATTGTTTATCGGTCCGCTTGTCATAAAGTTGATGCAAAGGAAAACGAGATGAAATGTCCAACTCGAGGAAAAATTTTCGTCCAACTCGAGGAAAAATTTTCGTCCAACTCAAGGAAAAATTTTCGTCCAACTCAAGGAAAAATATTGAAATCTCTTTAAATGTGATATAAAATAGAGCGCATGGAACAAGAGAGGAGCTATACTGAACGACTTTCAGATAGAATTTTACTCAAAAAATTAGAAGGAAAAGGCGCGGTTCTCATTCAAGGGCCAAAATGGTGCGGAAAAACAACGAGCGCCGAACATTTTGCTTCCAGCATTTTGTATATGGATGACCCTCAAAATCTAAAGCAGAATATGTATTTGGCAGATGTGAATCCACAAACTTTGCTTTTGGGAGATACACCTCGCTTGATTGATGAGTGGCAGATTGCGCCAAAATTATGGGATGCAGTTCGCTTTGAAGTGGATCACCGCAGAAAAATGGGGCAGTTTATTTTGACAGGCTCTGCTGTTCCTCCTGACACATCGGAAATTATGCATACGGGGACGGGGCGATTTTCATGGTTGACGATGCGCCCTATGAGTCTTTTTGAATCTCACGATTCCACAGGACAGGTGAGTTTAGCAAATCTTTTCCAAAATCCTGAAAGAATAACTGGCGCATCTGCGATTTCTATAAATCGACTTGCATTTTTAACTTGTCGGGGTGGATGGCCTGCCTCGCTTTTTATGAACGATGAGACCGCTTTGGAGCAAGGACAGGATTATTATGATGCGGTGGTGAATTCTGATATAAACAGAGCGGATGGCGTGCAAAAAAATCCTGAACGGGTAAAAAGACTGATGCGTTCTTTTGCAAGAAATATTGGAACTCAAATTGCAAACAGTGTTATTGCCGATGACATAAAGATAAATGATGGGAATGCGACAGATATAGGAACTGTTGCTTCATATATAAATGCGCTCAAAAAAATCTTTGTTGTTGAGGATATGCCGTCTTGGAATCCCAATTTGAGGTCTAAAACGGCAATCAGAACTTCCAATACGCGCTATTTTGTTGACCCCTCTATTGCGGTGGCGGCTTTGGGACTTGGACCTGATGATTTGATAGCGGATTTACAGACATTTGGATTTTTGTTTGAGTGTCTTTGTGTGAGAGATTTGCGTGTGTATACTGATGTTTTGGGAGGGCAGGTGTATCACTACAGAGATAAAACGAATCTTGAGTGCGATGCCGTTATCCATTTGAGAAATGGCAGTTATGGTCTTGTTGAAATAAAATTGGGTGGCGATAAATTGATAGAAGAAGGATGCCAGTCACTTTTAAAGTTGAGCGCAAAAATAGACACTGATAAAATGAAAGCGCCGTCGTTTTTGATGGTTTTAACGGGAGTGGGCAATTATGCTTACAAACAAAAAAACGGCATATATATCGTGCCTGTTGGGTGCTTGAGAGATTAATAGATGCAATTTATTTCGCATGTTTTGGCAGCGAATCGCACAAAACTTGAGGGCGAATATGCAGAACCATCAATTACTTGAAAATCAATTTGCGCATTCACCTAATGGAGAATCAAACTTGCACTTTTTTGCGGAGCAAAAAATGCGAGACGAGCTAGCACCGATATTTATTGGTGAAAATGTCTAGTGCTCGTCCCTAGTCTTTTTCCACTCTCTGTGATATAATAATGTGTATGCAGGAAAGTGGAGAAGATTACATAGAGTCAATTTTAGTTCTCTCAAATGAAAAAGATGTGGTTCGTTCCATCGATGTTGCTCATCATTTGCATGTTTCAAAGCCGAGCGTCAGTCGTGCGATGGGCATTTTACGAGATGATGGGTATATCACTTTTGACGCGGAACAGCACATTCACCTTACAGAAAAGGGGCTTGAGAAGGCTTCTAATGTGTATAGTCGCCACAGACTGCTCACTGATTTTTTTGCAAAAATTGCTTCTGTATCCCGTGAAGTCGCCGAGCAAAACGCCTGCCGTGTGGAGCATATAGTCAGCGAGGAAATTATCACAGGCATAAAAAACTGGATGGAGCAAAATAAATAAAAGAGGTATTTTTAAATTATGTCTACACCGTTGGAAAATTATCTTGCGGCTTGCAATGGAAAGCCGAATCCTGCAATGACCGCATATGTTGCGAATTTACAGCAGGTTGCCGCTGTTGGACCTGAGGTCGCCGCTTCAATCGTGAATGAGTTGGAGAATCAGCGCAGCCACTTAAAGCTCGTTGCCAGTGAAAATTACTGTTCGCTCAATGTGCAGGCTGCGATGGGAAATCTTTTGACCGATAAATATGCAGAGGGCTACCCCGAGCACCGCTATTATGGTGGATGCGTGAATATCGATGCAGTGGAAAATTGCGCTGCTCGTGAAGCGGAGGCTCTTTTTGGCGCGGAGTATGCGTATGTGCAGCCGCATTCAGGCGCGGATACAAACCTTGTGGCGTACTGGGCGATTTTGAGCGCGAAAGTGGAAACTCCGACTCTTGAAGAGCTGGGCGTGAAGTCACTGAACGATTTGACCGCCGAACAGTTTGAAGAATTGAGAAGGCGTTTTGGAAATCAAAAACTTATGGGACTTGACTATTCGTGTGGCGGACATTTGACGCACGGCTACCGAATGAATGTTTCTGCGCGAATGTTTGAAAGCCATCCGTATGGCGTGGACAAAGAGACAGGACTTCTTGACTATGATGCGATTGAAAAGCAGGCGATGGAAGTGAAGCCTTTGATTTTGCTTACGGGATTTTCCGCATATCCAAGAAAAATAAATTTCCGTCGGTTCCGCGAGATTGCAGACAAGTGTGGAGCGGTTTTGATGGTCGACATGGCGCATTTTGCGGGGCTTGTGGCGGGAAAAGTGTTCACTGATGATTACGACCCGGTAAAATGGGCGGATATAGTCACCACAACAACGCATAAAACGCTTCGCGGACCGAGAGGCGCGTTGATTTTGTGCAAAAAAGAATTCGCTGATTATGTGAACAAGGGATGCCCAATGGTTTTGGGCGGTCCTTTAGGGCATGTGATGGCGGCGAAAGCGATTGCTTTGAAAGAGGCGAGAACACCAGAATATCAAAAATGGGCGCATGATGTGGTGAAAAATGCGCTTGCGCTTGCGGAGGCTTGCAAGTCTTATGGTATGAGACTGCAGACGGATGGAACGGAAAACCATCTTATGTTGGTTGATGTGACGAGTTATGGGCTGACGGGCAAACAGGCGGAAGCGGCTCTGTTCAAGTGTGGGGTGACGGCGAATGCAAACGCGCTCCCTTATGACAAAAACGGCGCATGGTGGACGAGCGGAATCAGGATTGGCACACCAGGTCTCACCACATTAGGAATGAACGAAGACGACATGAAGGAAGTCGCCTCTATCATAGATTTTGTCTTGAAAAACACAAAGCCTGGTCTCACAAAGGAAGGCAAGGCGGCAAAAGGAAAAATTGACATTTCCGATGAGTCGGTCGCCGCTGCGAAGACACGAGTGAACGCATTGTTAAAAGCCCATGTTTTGTACCCCGAATTGGACTTGGATTTCTTGAAAAAAGAATTCTGCTCTGTGTCTTGATGTTGAATTTTTGGAAAAAATATGGACACAGCTTATTTGATTGATTTTTTGCGTGGCTCTGAAAACGAGATGGTGAGTCTTGAAAAGATTTTGACTTCCAAAAAAGCCCTTGCTCCTGAAAATGGGGGAGACGGAGAGGCTGAGAAGTGCAAGGCTCTTGAGGATTGGCTCAAAGCGAACGGCTTTTCCAATCTACAGCGTTTTGACGCGCCCGACAGCCGAGTTTCATCGAAAATCCGCCCGAATCTTGTTGTCACCATTCATGGCGAAAAAGATGACTATGCGATTTGGGTGATGGCGCATCTTGATGTTGTTCCAACGGGCGACCTTTCGTTATGGAAAACAGATCCGTGGACAGTTGTTGAAAAAGATGGCAGGCTCTTTGGACGAGGCGTCGAGGACAATCAGCAGGGGTTGGTGAGTATGGTTTTTGCCGCTCTTGCGTTTCTCAAAAGTGGCAAAAAGCCTGTCCATACGGTGAAGCTGCTGTTCGCCGCGGATGAGGAAGTCGGCTCGAAGTATGGGGTGACCTATCTCATAAAAAATACACAGATTTTTAGCGATAATGATATTGTTCTTATTCCTGACGGAGGCGACTCAAAGGGGGAGACGATTGAAATTGCCGAAAAAAATCTCTTGTGGCTTAAAATCCATGTGCAGGGTGAGCAAACGCATGGTTCTCGTCCTGACCAAGGGAAAAACGCCTGTCTTGCGGCGAATGACCTTTCGCTTCGTTTGAATGGATTAGAAGGCGTTTTTTCAAATCGCGATAAAATGTTTGAGCCTCCGTATTCGACTTTTCAGCCGACGATGCGCCTTGCGAATGTTTCTGGGATAAACATCATTCCAGGAGAAGATGTTTTTTGCATGGATATGCGTATTTTGCCATGCTATTCACTTGATGAAGTGCTGGCGGCGGTGGAGGAATGCTGCGCACAGACAGAAGAGAAATATGGCGTGGAAGTGTGCTATGAAATTGCGCAGAAAAGCGAAAGCCCTGCGACCGATGGGAATTCCCTTGTGGTAAAAAAACTGAAGAACGCGATAAAAAAGGCGCATGGAATAACGGCACGCACTATTGGAATTGGTGGTGGAACTGTTGGGGCTGAGCTGCGACGCGCGGGAATAGATTGCGCTGTGTGGAGCACAATGGATGAGCGGGCGCACACTCCCAATGAATATTGCATCGTAAAAAACATAGTCACCGATGCTGAAACGCTCGTTGAGTTGTTCGCGGAAGAAGAGGTATGATAAAAATTCCGCTGAAATAGTGCGGCATTTTTATCATGGCAAGTTTCCATCGGAAACTTGCATATCAACTGCACAGTTTCACTTCGTTACAAATGTGCATATAAAAAGTCAATCGAAAGCTCAAACTTTCTTCTTGACTTTTTATGGGAGTAAAAAAGTGCAAGTGAAGCTGCAATGACAGCGACACAACTAAAATGCCTTTCGCCATTCTTCTGCAAGTTTTTCTAGTGTCCATGTGGCATTTGCAGGGCTGGTGGAAGGCATTTTTATTGTTTTGATATGTATTTTGTCGCCCCAGAATCTTTTGTAAAGCGAAAATGCAGTGTTTCCATTCGCAATGATTGTTTTTATCTTTGCCGCGGCAAGAATGTTCTCTATGTTGTTAGGGACGGCGTTTTTTATCGAGCTGTCACTTGAACCGACAATATCGCATGAATAAATCACATCCCATAGCGCAAGATGGTGCGTGAGCAAAAAATTCTTTTTTTCTGGAATTGAGTTTGGAACAGCCGCTCCAAAAACTATTGCCAAAACGCGCCAAAATCTATTTTGTGGATGCCCATAATAAAAATCGTTTTCCCTCGACTTGACCGAAGGCAACGATCCCAGCGCTAAAACTTCAGAATCCGCGTTAAAGATTGGTTCAAATGGATGGACAATGTGTGTGTAATCTTGCATGGCTAATAGTTCTTCTTTATGTAGGCTTTTGACTTTATCAAATCGCATATTTTGTTTGGCAGAATTTTTGAACTCTTCACGGTTGAAGGAATCAGCTTTGAAACTCTCAACGCCTCTGCTACGAATTGAGAACAAAAGAATTTGTTTTTGATTTTCGATGGAATATCCATAATCGCCAATATCAAGCCTATAAGATTATAGGTGTATTTTTTTTGATTGGCTTTTATTGTGTAGATGAATTTCTTTATACTTTGATAAACAAATTCGGTGACTTTCAGTCGGTAGACAGCGCCGTAAATCCTTCTGTCTTTTTTCCGCCAGTTGTTCGGCCGTTCAATTCTAAATCCTTTTGTGGAAAAGCTATAGAATGTGTCCTTTTCCTCTCCCAGCCCTATGGATGCATGCGTGTAGCCTTTTCCCGTGAGGTAATAAAGCAAATAGGATGGCTTGTCAAAGTGACGCGTTAAAAGTATGTTTATAAATCTTTTCGCTCTATTTTTCTTTTTTCTTCTTATTCTGCGATTCATTTGTTTTTCCTGTCAGTTATATCTTTTAATATATAGTATAAAAGTAGAAAAGTCGATGTTCATGCTTATTCTATTTTTTAGACAATAGATTGGGGAAAAAAGTTGCAGGTGGCATTCTATTGTCAATTGTTGAAAATGTCCTTTTTTTGTTGTTTTAATCTGCTCCAGAACTCGGTCGATTGATTTTGCATGTCAATTCCAAAACCTCTAGCCGACACACAAGCGTGTTGGGGAGGGCAGCGCGATTCCAATCGAAATTTTTTGTCTCTTCATAGCGGTCCACCATTGCGTGCATTGCGATAAGCTTTTCCTCGCCTTCAAGCGTGGTGATTTTTGCTTTTCCCATGACGCACTTATAGCGCATTGTGATGTCTTTTTTTAAGGGGATGACTTCAAGCATGTGTGAGGAGTCCATTTCAAACGAACAGAATCCGTTCTGTTTTATCAAGTCGGCTTTTCGTCCGCTTTTTGCCCCATGAATAAAAAATGTGATTTTTTCATTTTCCTTGCCGTTTTTGTCGTTCAAGCCAATCGTTTTGTCTTCTTCGCCATTGGTACAAACTTGATACGCAAAATTCACTGGCACAATATAGGGAAAGTCGCCATCGCAAAACCCCAGCCGTATGATATGGCATTCGTCAATAACGCTGATAATCTTGGAAAAATCCGTGACTTCTCTATCTTTTCGTCTCATAGTGAAATTATAGTTTATTTTTGCATGATGTCAAATAGTGAATGCCAAAAATCATCGTTCATAAATTGCTGGTTCTGCATTCACTTCAAGTTTTGCTACTAAAACCTATTTACAGTTTTGCAGTCGCAAAAACTGCGAGATGACCTAAAGCTAGTAGAAATAGGTGAAACATCAAGTGGTCAGCCTTTTACGCAAAACTTGCTAGTGGATTGCCAAGTGGCGTTCACGACAGAATATCCCCAAAACAGAATATCCCCAAACTTGTCATTTTTCGGGAAAAACGCTACTATAGTGCTTATTTTGGAGGAGACCTATTATGGACGATATGAATGTTGAGATTTTAGATTCCACTTTGCGCGACGGCTCTCAAGGTGAGGGCATTAGTTTTTCTGTACAGGATAAAATTCATATTTGTCAGGCTCTTGATGAATTGGGAGTGACTTTTATTGAGGCTGGAAATCCTGGAAGCAACCCTAAAGATATGGAATTTTTCCAAGAGATTAAAAAGATTCCGCTTAAAAAATCAAAGATTTGCGCTTTTGGTTCGACAAGACGCAAGGATATAAAATGCGCTGAGGATGTGAATCTGCAAAGTTTGCTTTCCGCTGGCACGGAATGGGTGGTGATTTTTGGAAAGTCGTGGACATTTCAAGTGACGGACATTATAAAGACAACGCTTTCTGAAAATCTTGCGATGATTCGTGACACATGCGCCTATCTTACGGCAAATGGTCGCCGAGTGATTTATGATGCGGAGCATTTTTTCACAGGGTATCAGGAGAATTCTGAATATGCGATGAAAACAGTGGAGGCGGCGATTCAAGGGGGAGCGGAGGTGCTGTCTTTGTGCGAAACAAAGGGCGGATGCATGCTCAAGGATTGCGAAGAAGCGGTTTTGGCGGTGTCAAAGCAGTTTGCGGGGCGTGCGACGATAGGGGTTCACACGCATAATGACTCAGGGCTTGCCGTTGCGAATTCCCTTTTGGCAGTTCAAAGCGGTGCGCGCCATGTGCAGGGTGTTTTCTTGGGCTTCGGCGAGCGGACGGGCAACGCTAATTTAAGCACGATTATCGCGAACTTGCAGTTGAAAATGGGATATCATTGCATTGCAGATGAAAATATGCCGCTTCTCACTCCGATTGCCAAGCGAATTGCGGAAATTGCAAATATTTCGCTTGATTCGCAAATGCCTTTTGTCGGTTCAAGCGCGTTCAGTCACAAAGCGGGCATGCATATTGATGCGGTTTTGAAAAATCCAACGGCGTATGAGCATGTTGCGCCTGAATCTGTTGGAAACGCGCGCGTATTTCTGATGAGTGAGGTTGCAGGACGTGCAACGGTGATTGAAAAAATACAAAAAATTGATGCGACGATTGAAAAGTCAAGTCCTGTGGTGTCAGAAATTATGGCGCGTATGAAGGAGTTGGAACACGAAGGCTATCAGTTTGAGGGGGCGGACGGTTCTTTTGAGCTTTTGGCGCGAAAAATAATAGGTCGCTATCATCCGTTTTTCAAACTGCACTATTACCAAACGAACGGCGTGAATCCTCGTGTTGAAGAAGGCGTGTGTGCATGCGCGCAAATAAAAGTTGAGGTTGACGGACAGATTGAAGTGACGGCGGGGGAGGGAGACGGTCCGGTGAATGCCCTTGACATCGCTCTCCGCAAGGCACTTTGCAAATTCTATCCCGCCGTGTCACAAATAAAACTTGTTGATTACAAAGTGCGTGTGCTTACAGGCAACGAAGGGACGGAAAGTCGGGTGCGCGTTTTAATTGAAAGCACGGATGGCAAACGCAACTGGACAACGGTGGGTGTTTCAAGCGATATAATGGAAGCATCGTGGCTCGCTCTCTGCGACTCTTTTGACTATAAGTTGATAAAGGATATAGAGCGTCATATTCACCCCACGCAACCCTAAATTTGTATAACAGTTTTGTTGATTGTGGTTGCGTTTCCCGTTTTGTCGCTTCGCTCTCAAAACTGGCTAAAAAATATATTACAGAGAGGTAAAAATGTCAAATATATCTTCTTCCGCTGAAAACAAGATGGGCACAATGCCTGTCCTTAAGTTGATTATAAATATGTCGCTTCCAATGATGTTTTCAATGTTGGTGCAGGCTTTGTACAATATCGTTGACAGCATTTTTGTCGCCAAAATCGGGGAGGATGCACTCACGGCGGTTTCACTGGCGTTTCCAATCCAAAACTTGATGATTTCTTTCGCCGTTGGTACTGGTGTTGGTATAAACGCGTTGCTTTCGCTCAGGCTTGGTCAAAAGAACCAGGCGGATGTGGATAAGTCGGCGATGAACGGCGTTTTTCTCGCGGTGATGACATACATCGCCTTTTTTATAGTAGGATTGACCTGCGTCCCCCTTTACTTGAAAACCCAGACTGCTTCAGAGGCGATTATTGCCTATGGCAAGGATTATCTGCATATTGTGACATGCGCGGGATTCGGACTGTTTCTAGGCGTAACTTTCGAGCGTCTTTTACAGGCGACGGGAAGAACCTTTCTTTCCATGATAAGCCAACTTGTGGGGGCGATATTCAATATCATTTTCGACCCGCTTTTGATTTTTGGAATTGGAATTTTTCCCGAGATGGGAATCCGAGGTGCCGCCATTGCGACTGTCCTTGGACAAATCTTGGGGTGCTTCGTTTCAATTGTTTTAAATGTAATGTTCAATCGGGAAATTAACTTTAAGCTCAGGAACATAGTTCCATCTAGAAAAATCATCGCGCGAATTTACAAGGTTGGTGTTCCCTCCATTGCGATGAGTTCCATTACATCTGTGGTCACTTACTTTATGAACTTGATTTTAGGTCGGTTTAGCACAACGGCGATTGCGGTTTACGGAGTTTATTTCAAGTTGCAAAGTTTTGTATTTATGCCGGTGTTTGGCTTGAACAATGGAATTGTGCCGATTATCGCATATAATTATGGAGCGCGTCATCATCGGCGAATAACAAACACAATTCGTGGTGCATTGGTGATAGCCATAATGATTATGCTTTTTGGAGCGATTTTATTCGAGATGTTGCCCTCGTTTTTTATGCATCTTTTTAGTGCGAGCGATGAGATGACGGAAATGGGTGTTCATTGTCTTCGCCGAATTGCACCAAGTTTTATCGGTGCAGCGGTCGCAATCACACTTTCATCTGTTTTTCAGGCGTTTGGAAATGCGGTTTACAGTATGATAGTGTCTTTTGCACGGCAACTTTTTATTTTTCTTCCTGCGGCATATTTGCTTTCCCTCACAGGAAATGTTGATAATGTGTGGTGGTGCTTTATCATCGCAGAATGCATGTCAGTTGGAATGTCCCTGTTTTTTATGCGAAGAATTTACATCAAAAAAATAAGGGATATCCCGTTCGAGTGATGGCGGTCGAATGATTGGAGTATCCATGTGCAGTTTTTTGCTATGCAAAAAACTGCAAGGCGAACTACAATCAACAATCACCAGTGTATTTGCTAGTGTTCGCCCCTTCCACCGTGTTCATCATCAGCATCGCTATTGTCATCGGACCGACTCCGCCTGGAACAGGGGTTATGTACGAGGCGATTTCTTTTATGTCGTCAAAGTCGCAGTCGCCAACAAGGCGAAAGCCGCTTTTTTTGCTAGAGTCGGGGATTCTGTTCACGCCCACATCAATTACCACCGCTCCTGGTTTTACCATATCGCGTGTTACGGTGTGAGGTCTGCCAGTCGCTGCAATTAAAATATCCGCTTGTTTCGCAATTTCCACAATGTTTTTTGTGCCCGTGTGACAAATCGTTACCGTGCAATTTGTTTCTTTTCTCAAAAGAAGCAGGGCAAGCGGTTTTCCAACGATATTTGACCGTCCGATGATAACGGCATGCTTTCCGCTTGTGGAAAGCCCCATTTTTTCAAGCAACACAACAATTCCGTGAGGCGTGCAGGGAAGAAATGCCTTTTTTCCAATCGCAAGATTTCCTACGTTCATTGGATGGAATCCATCGACATCTTTTTCAGGCTTTATTGCAAGAATGATTTTTTCCTCATTTATGTGCACGGGAAGAGGAAGCTGCACAAGGATTCCGTGAACGCTTTTGTCTTCGTTTAATTCATGGATGAGGTGCAGCAGCTCCTCCTCGCTTGTGTTTTCTGGAAGCCTCACGCTTCTGTCTGTCATTCCAGCCTCTGCCAACGCCTTTTGTTTTCCCGTAACATACGAAACGCTTGCAGGATTTTCTCCCACAAGGATAACCGCAAGGCACGGTGAAATGCCCTGTTTTTTCAATTCCACAACTTTTTCCGCCGCTTCTGCTCTCACTTCCGCTGCAATCGCTTTTCCATCGATAATGTGTGCACTCATGTTACCTTTGTTCTCCTTTTTTGTTGTTGTATTGTAAAAAAAGCATAAAAATTATATAATTGTATGAAATTCGACTTTTATACTATTGTGAGAAAAACATTCGCGAAGGCGCAGGGAGAATGTTTTTTTCAAATATTCTAAAAGTCGACATTCATACTAATTCAATTATATAAATTATATATGAGAAATCCATACTAAAAAAGGGAAAAAATGAAACGTTTTTTTTTGTGTGCAAGTTTGCTGCTTTTACTTTCCTCTTTCTGTTTTGCACAAGATAATTCAGAAGAAGATAGTGAAGATGATAAAGGTCGGACGATTGAATATCTTATGAATGGTCGTGGCGACCAATATATAAAAATAGGAATTATGGTGAATTTTCCGCTTAATTTTGACGACAAGTTGTATATTGGCGGCGCCGCGGAGATTGGCTACTATAGATTTTTTACGAGTTGGTTTGCAGTTGGCGGAGAGCTAGGCGTTGGCTATAATCCAACGCTTGGAAGCAATGTCTTTACTTTTGTTCCGCTTACGGTAGGAGTTGTTTTCCAGCCCTCGATTTGGCGATTTGAATTTCCAGTAACATTGACGGTTGGCGGTGCGTTTGAAACGTGTCAAAATAAGAAGTATTTTCCAGGGTTTGCGGCAAAAGCAGAGCTTGGTGTGTTTTTTCGTATAAAGGAAGGCTGGTCAGTGGGACTTGGCACTAATTTCTTGTATCTTCCTGAATGGCATACGACTACTGAAAATGCAGTTTCTGATTACGGGCTGTTTATAACGGCGATGGCAGCGGTGCGCTATCATTTCTAGAGGTTTGTTATGAAAAAGATTTTTCTTGCCACGGCTATTATACTATCTTCGATTTTTTTGTTTTCAGCTTGCTATGACGCTGTTATTCAAAGCATTCGGCGCGAGATTGAGCTTGAGGATGCGACTATTTCGGGCTTTGTCAATTCGATTGTGCGTTTTACGGGAACTGGCAGTACTCTAGGAAATGAAAAAGGAAAGGAATATATTTTCTTGCAGAATGGCGTGATTTACTACAAGCAGGTTTCTGAAGATGGAGACGAAAATGAGGATGAAAACAAGAGGAGGCTTACAAAAAACGCTTCCCATGGCTCTTGGCTTCGCGCTCCGAACTCCCTTGATGGATTAAAATACGAGTATTATAGCGAAGACTATTCAGGGTGGTATATTTCAAAGCTTGCCTCGGATGAAAACCATGTGTATGCTTTGGCGTGTCGCCCTGAGTATGATGAAGATCAGAGCAGAAACATCCTTTTTCCGCGAAAAGTCTTTTATTTTCCCGATGAACAAGGTGGATGGTCTGAGATTAAAAGCATAACACAAGCGTTGGAAAAATACATGGGCACATTGGACAAAGACGAGTATTATCTTATGAACGCGAGCGTTCATTTATTCTGCACAAACGCTCCGCAGGCAAAGAATAGAAAGGCATATTTGAGAATCGGAGGCGGCTCTCCGTATTATGATGCGAACTCAAACTCAAGCGATAAGTATTCAGGTGAGGCGAATCTTAAGCAGAACTATGGAAATAAGAATGTTGGGAATTATGGGGTTATTGAATTGAACGGTGCTGAAACGAATGTGGAAGAATGCATTAAGGATAGAAATGCGGGGTACAGAACGCTTGGAGTGGTTTCTTTTAATGGGCAGGAGCATTTTGTGGATGCTGTTGCTGTTGGTTCAAATGAAACGAAAGAAAAAGATGCAACGTGGTTTTGCTATGGATATGGCTCTTCGCTGTATGTTTTTGATGATGTTGCAAAGGACACGGGAAATGTGGGAAACAATAGCGATGCCTCTCCGATTGTAACGGTGGGACTGCAAGATAGAGTTGAGTCTCTTTGCGTGACAAAGGATTCTATTATTGTTGGTACATACGAGGAAGGGGCTGAACATATAACGATAAGAGACGGTTTGCCTGTGGAGCGCACATCGGTTTTTTTCCCACTTGGCGGAGAGGAAGGGGACTATTACCAGTTGTATAAGGGGGGGCAGCTTCATAACGGCTCTAATAACAATGCAGCGGATATTATGATTGAGCCATATATAGTGCGAACACTCTTTTGCACTGACCCATCCATTGGAGAGATTGAGGTTGTGGATGAGGATGGAAACAAGGGGGCGGCTTTGTATAGTTCTCTTCAATTCCGTTACACCGAAAGCAGCCAAGCTGCAGATTACGACAATGTTGGACTATGGGCGTATTACGCTTCAAAAGGCAATTGGAATCGTGAATAAATTCTTTTCGTAAGTTTTGCGTTTAATTGAGCGTTGTGAAGACCTGGGCGATGAATTTTCCGCCCTTGTCTAAACTGCTTTTTTCTTGTAGAATATTTTCATTGTGGAATTCGTGCAGACGGTATTGATTTTTGTTGGCAGTTTGGGATTTCTCCTTTATGGTATGCGCCTGATGAGTGGCGGAATTCAAAAGAGTGCTGGCGAAAAATTGCAGCGCGCGCTTGGAATGATGACAGGAAATCGTTTTGTCGGCATTCTTACGGGGCTTGCAATCACGATGATTATCCAGTCTTCTGGCGCGACTACGGTGATGGTCGTTTCATTCATAAACGCAGGGCTTCTCACGCTCACGCAGTCTGTGGGGGTTATTTTTGGCGCGAACATTGGAACTACAATTACTGCGTGGATAGTCGCCCTTTTTGGATTCAACTTTCAAATTTCCACATTTGCCGCCCCTATTTTCGGCTTGGGATTTTTCCTTACATTTATAAAAAAAACGGCTTGCCGCAACATTGGCGAGGCGGTGATGGGGTTCGGCTTGCTTTTTATGGGGCTGAGCGGACTTTCCGATGTGTTTTCGTTTGATCCTTCGGACTTGGGCTTTTTGAACAAAGTGCAGGATTTGGGTGCGCTCTCGATTTTTATTGGCTTTATCGTCGGTATTTTGATAACCGCATTGATGCATTCTTCAAGCGCGTTTAGTGCGATTGTCATCACGATGGCGTACAACAACATAATCACTTGGGAAGTGTCTGCGGCGATGACGCTCGGAAGCAACATTGGTTCTACGATTGACGCTGTTCTTTCAGCCTTTGGAACGAACGCCGATGCTCGTCGCTCCGCATTTATACATGTTTTCTTTAATGTCGCAGGAACTGTCCTTGCGTTGATTTTATTCAAACCTCTTTTAGCGTTTGTCTCATTCCTTTCAGGTTCTCTGAATATTGCTATTCGTATTTCTGTTTTACATACGGTCTTTAAGATTGTCACGACTTTCATCTGTGTGCCGTTTGTTCCACAGATTGTACGACTTTCGCAAATGGTCATAAAGGACGATGCGACCCCTGCTTTGAAATATTATCGGCTTGATTTTCAAGAAAAGCAGATTGGAAAAGAAAGCATTGCTATGTATATCATTCGGGTGGAAAAAGAGATTGCCGATATGACGGATGTGGTCACGCAGATGTTTGACAAGCTGCAAATCGGATTCACAAAAAGAAATTTATCGTTTGTTGATGACAACTTTGAGGACCTTGAAAATGCGGAGAATTACTGCGACCAAATGCATGAACAGCTTGTGCGCTATATAATTCATTGTCAGCAGCTTTCAATTAACGACAACCAGCGGAGCAATCTTTCTGTTATGATTCAAGTGATTGATGAAGTGGAGGCTATGAGCGATGACTGTTTTAGCGCGGGGGTGCTCTTAAAGCGCAGCGTTGAAAAGAAAATGAAATTCCCGCAAGAAGATATGGAACGCCTTATTCCGTATGTGGAGCTGGCCCGGCAGTTTCTGCAGTTTATCCGCATAAATATAAACAAACATCTTAATAGAGACAAACTTGAGATGGCAAACGAGCTTGAAAACCAGATTGACAGTTACCGAAAAAATCTTAAGAAAGTTGCACGAAAAAGACTTGAAAGCGGCGCAGATGTTAAGGCTGAGCTTTTGTACCTTGACTTAGTGCGACAAATCGAAAAAATCGGCGACCACGCCTTTAGCATTTCAGAGCTGCTTGCACAGACGGTCTAGGCTGTTTCATAAGAGTCCGCTTGCAACCATCTAGTAAGTTTTGGAATCATAGCGAACAAAACGTGAAGCGAATGGACAAACACTCGTCCATAGCCATTGTGCCATCGTTTGAGGTTCGCCGTGCATTCGCCCTACTTCTTGATTTTCGACTTGATGTTTTCAGTGATGTTGTTTAGATTTTCGGAGATGTTTTCGCCCATTTTGCTTAAATTTTCACCAACTTTGCTTTTCATATTGCTTAAATTTTGCGTTACATTGCTCAATCCTTGTGTTATGGAGTTGATGCCTTGTGTTAGGCTGTCGAGATTTTGCATTGCAGATGAATCTCCATACATCATCATAATTTGCCATTTGTACAGGTCATTGATTTTGTGGCGGATGATGTCTTGCTTTGCGCTCAACTCCACCCCGACTTCAAACTGCTTGTCTATGAATGCGAATTTTCCGATTTTTTCAAATGGCTTGAAGCCGTTTTTTGGCGTGATAAGTCGCTCAAATTCCTTGAAAATTAAATTATGCACTTCATCAGACTTTAGGATGGTGAAAAAATTCTCCGTGTCAATGTTGTTCTCCTCTGCGAATTTCTTGAGGTTTTCTTTTTGAGGGATAATCAATGCGCCCAGACAGTTCTTGTCCTGCCCCACAACCACCGCTTGTGAGATATAGGGGGATTCTGCAAGTTTACATTCGATAGGGAACGGCTCGACATTTTCGCCAGAACGCAATACAATGGTGTCTTTTTGTCGTCCTCTTACGCTTATGTCTCCCTTGTATGTTCGCACAACAAGGTCGCCCGTGTTAAACCAGCCTTCTGAAATCGCCTCTGCGGTGAGATTTGGTTGCTTGTAGTATCCCTTCATTACATTTTCACCGCGTATATAAAGCACGCCCACTTGCCCTGGCTTGCATTCTTGACCATGTTTGTTTACAATGCGTCCCTCGCAGAACGGCAGAATTCTTCCAATTGTGCCAAGAACAGGCTGCTTGTAGTTTCTCATACAGCACATTGGAGCGGTTTCTGTAAGACCATATCCCTCCACAAGACGCATACCGATTGAGTTGTAGAATTTATCAAGTTTCGGAGAAAGCCCTCCTCCTCCCGACATGCCAAGTTTAAATCCATTGCCAAAAACGGCGCGTGCTTTTCTGAAGAATATAATATCTCCCCATGCCTTGAATGGAAGCATAAAGAGAATCGGAATATAAAGCGCTTTGTTTAGTATTTGATAGATAAAGAGATGGCGTTTGTAATATTTTGTGCGCCCATGAATGATGTCATAAAAATTTCGGATTGTGCTCGATGCGCCGACTAATGTCTTGAAAAGAAGCCAGCGACCAGATTTGTCTGCGTTGAGCTGCTTTTGTATTGCTTTGTAGATTGCATCCCAAAGCCGCGGAACGCATGCTAGAAACTGAGGGTTTGTTTTTTTTATGTCGGACAGCATCATACTTGCAACGGGCTTTGAATAGCAGAGCGCACACTCAAGGAAAATCAAAATATATTCAAACTCTCGCTCATAGACATGCCACACAGGAAGAACACACAGCGCCTTGTCACCTGTTTTTAATGGAAGAAGCGCGCCGACATCCTTTAATTGGCAGAGAAAGTTTTTGTGGGTTAATTCCACGCCTTTGGGAGTTCCCGTTGTTCCTGAAGTGAAAATGATTGTTGCCGTGTCGCTTTCTGTTCCTGAATGCAATGTGTTTTCAATTTCATTGGGGTGTTCAGAGCGATATTTCTTTCCCATTTTTAAAATGTCTGTATATGTGTGGATTGAAATTCCGTATGATGAAAATGCTTCAAAATCCACTCCATCTGTATTTATAAGAATAAGATTTTTTAGGAGCGGAAGATTTTTTTTACACTCAAGTATTTTTTTATAGCAATAGTTGCTTTCAAGAATCACTGTATGGCATTCGGCGAAGTTTAAAATGTATTCCAAGTCTTTTGATGTGACTTCGCCTCCCCGTGGGATGTCTGCTGCCCCCAAAGTCATAATAGCCATGCTGCAAACAAGCCATTCTTGTCTGTTGTCGCTTATAAGTCCTATGTGGTCGGCTTTTTTCGCTCCCAAAGATTGCAAGCCCGCCGCAAAGTCAAGCATTGTCTCGGCAAAATCACTGTAGGAGATCGGGATGAAATCTTTATTTGCGTTTTTTTCATATTGTATAGGTCTCTCAGGTATCTTCTGTGCCTTTTCAAAAAGCAGCTGTGGAAGAGTAGAATACATATATCCCCCTTGTAAAAAAGTCAAGAGCGAACGATGCAACCTTTCGGGTTTCAACAATTTTGATTTTGACTTTTTAAGCGCATTCGCAATGAAATGCCTCGCGCTTAGCACAAAGTTTCAAGCGGAATGTGCAGTATATAAATTGAGGTTTTTCCAAAATTACAATTTCGGGAAAACTACTCTAAATGTATTAAGTTTGAAACGCAAACTCGAGATAAAAATCCGCGCGCCAAAACAGTGCGGATTTTTAGCCATCCTTAATTTGCAATATCGCAGGAAGTGTCAACTTCCGAGAATGTTGCAAAGGCGATTCTGCAACGAAGTGAAGAATCGCGGTGTGATGAGCGAGTTTTGGAACAAAACTCAAGATAAAAATCCGCGCGCCAAAACAGTGCGGATTTTTAGCCTTCCCTAATTTGCAATATCGCAGGAAGTGTCAACTTCCGAGAATGTTGCAAAGGCGATTCTGCAACGAAGTGAAGAATCGCGGTGTGATGAGCGAGTTTTGGAACAAAACTCGAGGTAAAAATCCGCGCGCCAAAACAGTGCGGATTTTTAGCATTCCTATTTGTATACTTGATGACAGCCACATTATTTTTATGGTGCTATCATATAGCCCTTATAAACTTATTGATAAAGAAGCCCCTTGTTTTAGGAGACCTCGTATCATTAAGACATTTTTAAGGTTTTTGTCATAATGATATAGGGTTTTGGCAAAAATTACAAGGGGTTTGTGGGGTTTGAATGCAAGGACCATGGCTTCAGCACGAAAAATTAGATTCAAAGGAAAAACATAAAATTGTTTGAAAAACAAAATTACACTCACTCTCCCATTTTTTTTCTCCGACGCTCTGCAGAGAGGTATGTTGATTACAATTTTTCGTGCTGCGGTCGTGAAAACAGAGGGAGAGTGGACGCGAACTTGTCAGGCAGGTTTTTCAGATGTCAGCCTTAATACGCTACAGCGCCTGGCGTTGGCGATGCTACAATCCACGCTGATGCGTTTTTTTCACCTGAAATTCTTTGCAAGGAATTTTCATATGTCGTTTCATCGGAGCTTGCGGCGAAAGTAACGGATGCGTTTGGCTGCCACAATGAATCTGGAATGGCTTTTGCTGTTGGTTCAACGGCTGTCTGCCAGTTTTCATATGTTGATTTTGCGTAAGGAAGCGCATCTATAACCGTGCCTGTTGCGGGGTCTCTTAATAAAAGTATATCGGCGTTGTCGTTGAGGCGAGAGCCGTCCTTGTTTTCTGACCATAAATCACGCACCCCATCAACAGAATAAGGTGCAGTCGAAAGATTCAAGTTTTCCTTGAGTTCGCTTATGCAGCCTTCTCCTGCGGAGCGCAAATGTATTATAACAACCTCTCCTTTCTTCATTTCGACATCAGGAAGGAAAAAAGACTTGGAGTATCCATCGCTTGCGCTAAAAATTTCAAGACCTAATAGATTTGTCTTCTCAAGCGCGCGAAGCTCCACAAACTCACAAAGCGGCTTTCCGTTTCCGCTTGTGTATTTTATCTGAGCCTCTGTGAGTTCAATGGCTATTGTGCTTGGTTTTATGATGCTTGAAGGTGTGGAGGATGTCTCGTCGCTGGTTTTATTGTTGTCATCGTTGTCGCTGGGTTTATGAGGGGGTGCAGGTGGACTGGAGGGGACGCTTGTTGAGGTGTCGTTGCTTCCATATGCCTCTCCCTCACTTCTTTGTGCTATCGTCCAAGCGGCGGCAGTATGAGCGGATGATATTCTTGTGATGGTCTTTGTATAGCTGGCTCCTGTTATGTCAACGGCGGAGAAAACGCTTGCATCGGGACTCCACATTCCTGCATTGACAGCACTTTCCGCCGCGTCTTTTAAAGCATCGTTTTTCCAATTTTCTGTGGTGGATTTTGCGTATAAAAGGGCGTCAAGAATTTCATCGTTTGCATTGTTTTTCAAAAGAATAATATCCGCAGTGTCGTTTAGTCGCGTCTTTGTATTTTCAGACCAAATGTCTCGCGCTTTATTGGAGGATGTCTCTGCGCTTGAAAGCGTTAGATTGTCCTGCAATTCGCTTGTCGCTCCACTTCCTGCGTTTCTTAAGTGCGCTATGATAATCTCGCCGTTTTTGACTTCGATTGCTGGAAAAGTCATTATATCACCATCGGTCGCACTGTAAATTCCAACGCCTGCGAGGTTTCCGCTTGTCAGCGCACGAAGCTCCACATATTCGCAGATTGGTTTTCCATTTCCACCTGAATATTTTATCTGCGCTTCGGTGATTTCAAGGGAGGGCACGCTATCGTTGTATCCGTGTACAGGCACGCAAAATGTGAGCGAGTTTCCACTTGAATCAATGGCAACGCCATATACAGAATATTCCTCGCCGATGTTCATTTTGTTTTGGAATGTCACGGCATAATCTCCTCCTGAGACAGATTCAAGGGAAGAAATCGTTGTGTTTCCGATGTCGGGTGAAACACTGACATCATTTAAAGAAACGCTTCTCGAGAATGAAAAATCCACTTCCCGTGCGCTTTTTACGGAGTAGTTGTTCAATGTGGGGGCGGTGTAGTCTCCGTTTGAGATGGAAACGCTGGCTTCGTTGACTTTACACGAAAATTGACAGACTGAAAGCAGCACTCCCGCACTGATGACAGCAGATTCACAGAGGCAGACTATCACCTTGTGCTTTTTTAGAAATTTGATGAGATTCATAGAATCCTCCTATGAGACTTGATTTTGAGTTTTTCATAGATGAGGCTCTTGCAAAAAACAGTTGTTTTTGGGAGAGCCTCAGACATAAGACTCAAAATAAAGCCTATTAAAAATATGTTGGAAAGTTAAAGGCAAAACATCTCTCTAAAATAAAAAGCATATTCTCGAGGGGGCGATAAACTTCAAGACAACCATTAACTATCTCTATAGTAGTTAACGCATTTTTTAACGAGAAAACGGAAGTGTCTTTGCGAAAAAATGAAAAAGAGTGAAAAATTTTTAGAATTGCTATAATTGCTATCGCCACTTATAGATGTGACATAAAGAGCCAAGCACGGAGTCGAAACTCCGTGCTTGGCTCTTTATGGAGGTAAATTATGAATTTGTTGCTTGTTCCTAATATAAGACTAATTAAAAAAATCGTCAGAAAGCGTGGCGCTCTCAATCATATAACGGATATTCACGCCAGTTTTGTCTTCAACAGTTTTCTCTATGATAAATACAATGTTGTTACCTGTGGAATCGCAGACAATTTTCTCAATTTTATATGCGCTCACACCTGGACGCACAATATGTGGAGAGCCAATTTTCTGAATTGCGATGGTCTTGTCATTCTCATCAACTTTTTCAAGCATAATCACAAATGACGACTTTATGTTTTCTCCGCTTCCAGAAACATCGGAAATCAACTTTACTGTGTAGTGCGCTTGATCGTCAGAGACAGAACCTGAAAAATCCTTGAATGAAATGGCATCAGTTCCCGATTTGTTTTCATCTTCACGAATATATAAAATGCAATCAGGTTTTGCAGGAGTAAAGGAGTACTTTCCTGCGACTGACTTGCTTCTTGCGGCAAGAGCGTTATACACTTCTTTTCCCGTTTTGTTATATGTTGATGAGGAGGGCTTCGTTATAAAAACTCCATCGGAGGTGTAGACATTTCTTTCAACATCGACAATATAAATCTCCGCCCATCCTTGAAATTTCTTATCTATCTTTCCATATTGCCCAAATGCATAGTATTTTCCATCGGAAGAAAATCCGTTGTCAACAAAAACAGCCGAATCCCCTGCGAACGAGGCAATCATAGCCATAAATACAATCAGTCCACCTGCTATACACTTTTTCATAGTTCCCCCAATTCAAAGTCAAATGTTCATATAGATTTTCGGAATAAAATATTAACTCTTTAGATAATTTTGCATGCTTCTTCAAGGGCGGATGCTTTTTCTTTGCTTTTTTGGAAAAAAAATTCATACATCCTTTTTTTTCAACCGATATTAGAAAATGCATGTTGTTTTTTTTATTGTTCTTGTTATGAGAGGCGTTTTATGAATCGGAAAAGGTATGTTTCTGCACTTTTTATCTTGGCTTTTATTGTGCTTGCGACAATTTCATGTAATGTTGGTCTTGGAGAATCCATTGATACGGAGCCGCCGTCAGTGGAAATCCTTGATCCAAGCGAGGATGCTGTTTTACGCATGCGCACAGAAGAAGATGGCGAAACAGGGCGGACAATGGCGAATATTCCAATTGTCATGAGGGGGACATGCTCCGATGATAAGGGGATGCGGTCAATTGAAATTGTCTTGAGAGATACAAAAATTTTCAACGCAAAGGAAAGCATCGGCAACGCTGATGTCAGCGAGCCTAGAGCAGTCACATATAATGGAATGTACAATTTTACCGCCGTCATATCCGAAGACGCAAAGACATGGGAATGCAGAATTGACCCAAAAGACAGTGTGAAGACGATTCCCGACGGGGCATACGAGGCGACAGTCACCGCGACAGACACCTCTGGTCGCCAAACGAAACGGACAAAATTTTTTGCAATAGATTCTACTCGTTCTGCTTGTTTTTGACCTTTCTTCTGACGGTCAAATGTGTATGGCTATGACTTGCAGGGTACGCTCGAACGCAGATTTGTTTAGGTCTAGAGCACACTCCATGTAAACACGCTCCATTGCCAAGTAGTTTTTGTTTCGCTATACTAAGCCTATGGGGGCGTTACAGAGCCCGCCTGTATTGGAGGTTTTCTATGTATGTAGCGTGTTTGGATTTGGAGGGGGTGCTTGTTCCCGAAATTTGGATTGCGTTTGCTGAGGCGGTAGGGATTCCAGAGTTGAAGCGCACTACTCGCGATGAGCCTGACTACGATAAATTGATGAAGTTTCGTCTTGCTGTTTTGGAGAGGCATGGGCTTGGCTTGAAGGAAATCCAGTCTACTATCGAAAAGATAGAGCCTCTTGACGGCGCATTTGCATTTTTGAATGAACTTCGCTCGGTTTGCCAGACCATTATTTTGAGCGACACCTTCGAACAATTTGCCTCTCCCTTGATGAAAAAACTGGGGATGCCGACTATTTTTTGCAATACGCTTGAAGTTTCGCCTAATGGAAAGATCACTGGTTATAAAATGCGGTGCGAAAAATCAAAGCTGACGACGGTGAAGGCTCTGCAGTCCTGTGGATTTGAGACGATTGCCTCGGGCGACTCCTTTAATGACCTTGAAATGATGAAGGCTTCAAAAGCGGGCTTTTTGTTTCGTACTACCGAGCAGATAAAAAAGGATTTTCCGCAGTTCAAGGCGTTTACCGAATATGGAGAGCTACTTTCTGAGATAAAGCAAGTAATACAAGGATAATTGATAAGTAATAATTAGTAAGGGATGTTTTTTTGGGGGGAAGGTCGAACAAGTTCGCGTCACTTCGCAAAACTGTTTAGCGTAGCGACCTGACCTTTTAGAAACAAATGCTGGTGAAAAAATCTAACGGTCAGCCTTGCGCCCTACCCTTTCTAGAGGGGGAAAACTTTCAGGCTGATGTACACTTTCTTCGTAAGAAGAAAGTGCGAGCTGTCCTTGTATAAACAAGCGTTGGTATATTAAAACTTGTGGACAGCCCCCGCAACGCCCCGATTATATGTGGAGAAATTTTTATGAGCGATATAAAATTTATAGATGGTGGAGTGACGGCTCCGCTGGGTTTTTTTGCGAGTGGCATGCATGTGGGGCTGAAAGAAAGCCGCACAGGAAATGATGTGGCGTTGGTGTTTTCTGAAAACCTCTGCAGCGCCGCCGCTGTTTTCACTTCTAATCGTGTGAAGGCTGAATGCGTGAGGCTCACGCAAAAAAATATTCGTGACGGAAAAATGCAGGCTGCGATTTGTAATGTGTGTTATGCGAATGCGTGCACTGGCGCTGAAGGGGGTGCTGTGGCAGAACGAATGGCGCGCTCTGCGGCAGATGCGCTTAAAATTGATGAAAAGAATGTGATTGTGTGTTCGACGGGAATTATCGGACAGCAAGTGCCGGTGGAGAAAATCGAAAAGAATATGCTCGCGTTAAAAAACGCTCTTTCAAAAGAGGGGCATAAAGAGGCGCGCACTGCGATTATGACCACAGATACGCACTATAAAGAATGCGCCGTTGAAACTGAGATTGGTGGAAAAACGGTTCACATCGGATGTATGTGCAAGGGGTCGGGGATGATTCACATCAATATGGGCACAATGTTGAGTTTTGTAACAACTGACTGTTCGATTACCAGCGAAATGCTTCATCTCGCCTTGAAAAAATCGGTCGAAGTGACCTATAACTGCGTGAGTGTTGATGGCGACATGTCCACAAATGACACACTTTCCATTATGGCGAATGGGTTGGCGGGAAACAAAGAGATTACGGAAGAGGGCGAGGATTTTTCTTGTTTCCTTGAGGCGTTGAATCGCTTGAATACGGTGATGGCTATGAAAATTGCAAGCGATGGAGAGGGGGCGAGCCGACTTGTTGAATGCACAGTGAGCGGTGCAAAAGATGAAGAGAGCGCACGAGGGCTTGCAAAATATATTATAAAGTCAAATTTAGTGAAGGCCGCGATGTTTGGGCGGGATGCAAATTGCGGAAGGATTTTATGCGCAATGGGATATTCAGGATTTGACTTTAACCCCGATAAAACATGCGTTTATTTTTCAAGCAAAAAGAATGCGCTTCGCTATTTTGAGTTGGACGAAAAAAATCTTCCTGAAATCGCTTCTGCTGATGATGAGAATCGAATAGAAGTGGTTCACGATGGCGTGGGGCTTGCGTTTGACGAGGAAAAAGCGGCTTGTATTCTTGCCGAAGAGGCGGTGGAAATTGAAGTGTACCTGCAGGATGGAAACGCAAGCGGCAAGGCGTGGGGATGCGACTTGACATATGATTATGTGAAAATAAATGGAGACTACCGTTCATGAGTGATGTGAAAATGCAAGAAGACGAGAACAGAGGCAGACTTTTAAATAACGAGGCGTGGAGCGATGTTTTGGTTCAAGCGATGCCGTATTTTAAGCAATGGTGCGGAAAAATCGTTGTGGTGAAATACGGGGGAAACGCTATGCTGAACGATGAGTTGAAAAACGCCGTGATGAAAGATTTGGTTCTTTTGAATACTATTGGCGTGAAAGTCGTATTGGTGCATGGTGGTGGTCCTGAGATTAATAAAATGCTTGAGCGCATTGGAAAAGAGAGCAAATTTGTAAATGGGCTTCGATACACTGATGAAGAGACGATGGAAGTGGTGCAAATGGTGCTCACGGGAAAGCTTAACAAGGGGATTGTGGGCGCGTTGCTTCAGGAAGGGGGGCGTGCTGTCGGTTTGAGTGGCATTGATTCAGGTCTTTTGCGTGCGAAAAAAAGGCAAGGAAACGATGACTTGGGGTTTGTTGGAGATGTAACAGAGGTTCACCCCGAAATAATAGAGCATCTTCTTGACGATGATTATATCCCTGTGATTTCTACGGTTGCGCTTGGCGAAGCAGGAGATGGATTTTGTTATAATATAAACGCTGACACTGCCGCCGCAAAAATCGCTGTTGCATTGAAGGCTGAAAAATTTGTGCAGTTGACGAATGTGCCTGGCGTTTTAAAAGATATGGATGACATGTCGTCCTTGATTGCACGCATTCCTATGCCAACGGTTCCGCAATTGATAGAGCAGGGCGTGATTAATGGTGGAATGATTCCAAAAGTTGAGTGCTGTATGATTGCCCTTCGTGGCGGAGTTCCTCGCACGCATATAATAGATGGTAGAGTCCCCCATTCCCTTTTGCTCGAGATGTTCAGCGACCGTGGCATTGGCACAATGATTTATTAGGAATGATTTGCTTTAAGAAAAAGGATAATGGTAATGGAGACTATTGGTTTCCAATCAAATCGATTTTTTTCCATTTGCCTTGCTTGTAGCGCAGGAATGTTAGGATTGCATTTAAAATCCAACTTGTCACCAGCGACAAGAACAAAGCGTCAGGGTGTCCGTTTGGCCATTGGTCAGAACGGGTGAAAAACGCCATTGCGTAGGCAAGAGGCACGCGTACTATCACTGTCGTAATGAGTGAAATTATCATTGAAGACATTGTGTCTCCTGCGGCCCGAAGTATTCCTGCGTATATCTGTTGGATTCCCATGACGATATAGCCCATCGCCAAAATGCGCAAGCCTCTTCCACCGAGTTCAACAACGCTTTTGTAAATAGCGGCATCTGTTGAGTCTTTGTTTATGAAAAAAGCGATAAATCGTTTCCCAAAAATCAGCAGGGCGCTTACGATTATAGATGAAGTTATGAGCGCAAGGGCAAGCGCCGCGTGTTCACCGGGCTTTAGTCTCTCTTGTTTTTTCGCTCCGATGTTCTGTCCTATGTATGTGGAAATTGCAAGACCAAATGTAAAGGCGGGCAGAACGGCAAATCCATCCACCCTCATAATTGCCACATTGATGGCGGGCACAAAATCCCCCATCTTGTTTGTGAGGCTTTGAACCATTACGAGTGCAAGTGAAAAAATTCCTTGTGTAATGCCTGCGGGAAGCCCCAGTTTGAGCGTGCTTGAGGCTATGTCCTTTTTAGGCAGTAGTTTTTTTCGGGTGATGTGGAGAATGTCTTTCATTCTTGTAAGGCGGATTATGCAAAGGACGGCTGAAATGTTCTGCGAAATGATTGTTGCCCATGCAACTCCGTGAACGCCCCAGCCAAGAGATGCGACAAACAAAATGTCCAAGAAGATGTTGAGGGCGGACGAAATCAAAAGATACACGAGCGGATAAAAGCTGTCTCCCAAACCTCGCAAGATTCCAGAGATGATATTATAAAATGCCATTCCGACAAGACCGATAAACGAGATTTGCAAATAAGCACCTGCAAGGTCTATATATTTTTGTGGTGTGTTGATAAGCGTTAAAAGGGGATGAGAGAGAATCAACCCCAAAGCGGAAAAAAGTAGTCCTGTAATAAAAACCAAGGTGATTGAAGTTCCCACACACGAGCTCAAGCGTTCCTTGTCTTTTGCGCCAAAATACTGTGCGACTAAAATTCCTGCGCCTGTGGCAATTGCTATGAAAAGCACGATGAGCAAATTGATTACAGGACCTGAAACGCCAACAGCAGAAAGCGCATCAACTCCTGTGTAGCCGTTTCTTTCAATCGTGCAATATTTTCCTACCACAACCGAGTCAACGGTGGAATACAGTTGCTGCGCAAGGTTTCCAATCAACAGCGGGATTGAGAATTTTGCAATAACCTTCATCGGATTGCCCACAGTCATATCCTGCGCGCCAAACAATGATTTCACTTTCTCCAGCATAGTGAAACAGTCTATTCGTTTTCATTTTAAAGTCAAGGGAGGATGTCGGTTTTCAAGTGCTGGCAAGCGCATGACAAAAAATATAAAGATTTCTCATTTCTTTTTATAAGGCTTAATTTAGAGTTTTATAATTATGCAAAAAAACATTCGAGAAGGCGCAGTGGCGAACACCAGTTTTTTCACCACCTTTTATCATTCAAAGTTCGCAACGCTTCGCTAAACACTTTCTTTGCAAGAAGAAAGTGAAAATTGTTGCTCCAGTGTAAAGGCAAAATCGCATCCGATTGCGGCCGCTGCGGTAGCAGTCGGCGGAATATTCATTGTTGTTCTGCACAATCTAAAAATTTTCGACTTCCGCCCCCAGTTTTTGCTTTTGCAAAAACTGTTTAGTGTAGCGGCGCGAACTTGTTCGTTATTGCCGAAATCAGCGCGAAAAGAGATGAGCACATGGTTTTGACCTTCTTCACTGCGACTGGGAGAATGTTTTTTATCATTTTACAAAAACTTGAAATTAAGCCTATAAGTTTTTCACATTTTCCTTGAACATACATTTGCCGTGGTGGTCAAAATCGCCTCCCTGTCAAAATCGCTTCCCTTGTTTTACCGCTCCATATGTGGTACAATGAATCGTTTTGGCGGAGGATTGGGTAGATGGAACTGTATCTTGTGAGGCATGGACAGACGGACTGGAATGCGGAGGGGCGACTTCAAGGGGAGAGGGATACCACGCTGAATGAAAATGGACGTGAGAAGGCGCGGGCGCTTGGCGAAAAGGTGAAGGATGTGGAATTTGACTTTATATTTTCTTCTCCCCTGAATCGTGCGTATGAAACTGCGCTGCTTGTCCGCGGGGAACGGGATATTGAAATCATCAAAGACGACAGACTGCGTGAGATTTCGTTTGGCGTTGCTGAAGGGTCGGATTTTAGAAAATGGTCGGAGCCTGGCAGTCCTTACAATTCATTTTTTGTTGATCCAGCGCATTATATTCCGCCAAAGGGGGGAGAAACGTTTGTCGAGGCGTGTGCCCGCACGAAGGAATTTGTTATTGAAAAAATAGAGCCTCTTTATGCATCGTGCAAACGAGTGATGGTTGTGGCGCATGGGGCGTTGAACAGTGGACTTGCATGCTATCTTGAGGGCAGGAGCATTGACGGATACTGGGGCAAGGGATTGCTCAAAAATTGCGCGGCGGTTATATACAGTTTTGACGGTGAAAAATGGGAGAAGGTGAGTGATGAAGGCGCGATTGACGATACTAGGAAACAGGTTTTTCAAAGGTAACGGCTGCGCTAGGAGGTGGGAGGGCTTTGTGGGTATACTTTTCCGTGCTGAAGCCCTGTAGCGACTGTGCAAATTCTTCTTTGTTGCTATTGACTTGAAGCGGTGATTTCTGTTATCATACATTCTACAAATAACGGTAAAAGTGCCGCAGTGTGTCTTGGCGACGCTGTGGTGGCTTGTCTGTAGAATTTTTTAGGTGAGGTATTTATATGTACGCACTTGTTGAGTATAAGGGCAAACAGTATAAGGCTGAAAAAGGCGCACTTCTTACTGTCGATAGCATCGATGCTGAAAAAGGTTCGAAGATTGATGTTGATACAGTTCTTCTTGTGAGCGATGGCGAAAAGGTGTCGCTTGGCACCCCGTATGTTAAAGGCGCAAAAGTTCAGATTGTAGTTGAGGATTCTTTCAGAGATAAAAAAGTTCTTGTTTTCAAGTACAAGTCAAAGAAAGATTATCATCGTCTTCACGGACATAGACAACATTATACTCGTGTTCGAGTGGAAGATATTGTTACAGCATAATTTTTGATATGGTTTCTGTGCTTTTACGGCGCAAGAAAAACGGTGTGTTGTTTGAGTGTTCCGCTCAAGGGCATGCTGAATATGCTGCAAAGGGAAGCGACATAGTTTGTAGCGCGACAACAATCTTGCTAAAGACGACTCTTTTGCTTCTTGAAAAAATGAATGGCGTTGAATTGCAGTCGGACACTTCGCACAGAGGCGTTTTGACTTTTAGTGTAAAAACTATCGACTCCAATGCGGAGTTGGAACAAAAGCTTGTCTTTGCGGCGGATTTTCTTGAGACAGGTTTTGAATCGTTATGCAGGGAATATCCGTGTAATGTTAAGTTCTTGAAAGAACAGGATTGAGATGATGATTGCATAATGGTGCGGTTGTCATTAAGGTAAGTTTCAGCAATTGAAAACTTTTTATGGTTTTTAAATAGGAGAATACTATGGGAAGATCAAGGGGTGGAAGCGGCGCTAAAAACGGTCGTGATTCAAATCCAAAGCACTTGGGCGTGAAAAAATATGGCGGAGAAGTTGTAAAGGCTGGCTCTATCATTGTTAGACAGAGAGGAACAAAATTCTTCCCTGGCGATAATGTGAAGCGTGGTGGCGATGATACTTTGTATGCAACAGCAGATGGAAATGTTTTGTTCCACGAGCGAAAAAACAGAAAGTATGTTTCTGTTACAACTGCAAATGCTTGAAGTTTTTTAGCACAAGACCTTATGTCTGATGCCCGGCTTGGATTTTCCGCCGGGTATTTTTTTTGTGATAAAGATAAAGAGGGCTTTTTATGATTCATTTTGCTGATGAAGCGGTGATAGAGGTTTATTCCGGGAAGGGCGGAAATGGATGCGTTTCGTTTCGCAGGGAAAAGTATATTCCACACGGCGGTCCAAACGGTGGAGATGGTGGACGCGGAGGCGATGTGATTTTCTGCCTGAAGAAAAATATGCGCACTCTTTCAAAATTGCGTCATCACCGAATTTACAAGGCGCGGAACGGCGGAGATGGCTCTAGCTGGAATAGATTCGGCAAGGACGGAGAGGATGTGGTGATTTCTGTTCCGCCGGGAACCGCGATATATGACTATGAGACGAATGAATTGTTGCATGAGTTTACTATAGAAAATGACAACGAGCAGTTTTTGTTCTTGGAAGGGGGAAAAGGCGGCTGGGGCAATGTGCATTTTAAATCGTCTACAAATCAAGCCCCTCGCTATGCTCATAGCGGCTCTCCTGGCGAGATGAGGAAACTTCGTCTTGAAATGAGCATTATGGCTGATGTGGGGCTTGTAGGCTTTCCAAACGCAGGAAAGTCTTCGCTTCTCACCGCCTTTACAAATGCGCGCCCGAAAGTTGCTCCCTATCCATTCACTACAAAGATTCCAAATCTTGGGGTGCTTCGCGTGGGGGATGATGAGGATATTATAATCGCTGATATTCCAGGAATAATAGAAGGCGCGTCGGAGGGCGTGGGCTTGGGGTTTGATTTTTTAAAGCACATTTCACGGACTTCCTGCCTTATTTTTATGATTGATGCAAGCGATGAAAATTATTTGACTGCATATAAGACGCTGTGCTCCGAGCTGAAAAACTATTCTGAAAGTCTTATGGAAAAGCCACGCATTGTTTTGTGCAATAAAATCGATGTTGAGGGCGCGGAGAGAAATGCTGTTGAAATCGTGGATGCAATTCATATAACAGAGCCTGAAACAAAGGTCATTCCTGTTTCTGTGCACAATAATATGGGAATGGCGGGCGCAAAGAATGCGATAATCACCCTGGTAAATCGCCTTGAGAGTAGAAGTTCTCTGCAGACCGAAATTGCGCGCAATGAATTTTTAGCGACTCGCTCTGTTGATGAGGATATGGAGGTGCAGTATCCAGGAAGTGTATGCTAAAAGTCTCACGAATGGCTTTTTATGGAGGTGAAAAAAATGAAGATAGCTCTTCTTGGAGGGGCTTTCAATCCATTGCATATTGGGCATTGTATGCTTGCCGAAACGGTGGTGCGTGAACTCCATTATGACAAGGTGTTGTTTGTGCCGTTGTATATCGCCCCCCATAAGGATATGAATAATGAGGTGGGCGCGGAGGAGCGTTTTGCAATGGTGGATGCGTTCTGCAGCTCTGCCAGTGTTGATGGAAAGCGGTATTTTGAGGCTGAGCCATGTGAAATCGAAAGAAAGGGAATGTCGTATACCTATGACACTCTGCTGTATGTCACAGAAAAATATGGCGCTTCACTGGAAGGAAAACCTGCGTTCATTATGGGACAGGAGACTGCGGCGCAATTTCACAAGTGGCACAAGGCTGAAAAAGTCGCGGAGCGTGCGGATTTGATAATCGCTCGCCGTCATCCTGATAATAATGGAGTTGATGTTTCCTCTTTTGAAAACAAGGCTGTGCGCGGATACACAAATGAATTTGCGGGTGATGATTTTGAAAAGAATTTTGCCTATTCTCACATACTGCTTGAGAATCCTGTGTTGCCCATTTCATCAACGGAGATAAGAAGCCGCGTGGCGAATGGAAAAGCGTTTCGTTACCTTGTGCCCGAGGCGGTTTTTCAGTATATTATAAGGCATAATCTTTATAGGGTGAAAAACGCAGTGTAATGAACGGTGGTGAAGATGATGAAGCGGAAAAAATGCCGCTTAAAAAAGTGAAAAAATATCTTCGGTCTTCTGTGTCTGAAAAAAGATATGAGCATTCTGTGCGTACTGCAAAAATGTGTAAAACGCTCTGCTCTTTGTATGGATTAAATGAATCCAAGGGCTTTTTTGCGGGCATAAGCCATGATATGTGCAAGGGAATGACAAAAGACGATTTGCTGTTTCTTGTGAAAAAAGATAGAAAGGATATTTCGGAATTTGAGAGGGATAATCCGTCCCTTCTTCACGGCAGGGCCGCGGCTGTTCTTCTTGAGGAAAAATTTGGTTTTCATGATGCGGATGTCATTGAAGCGGTCGCGAACCATACGTTTGGAAAAAGAGGAATGTGCGCGCTTGCAAAGATTTTGTATGTCGCGGATAAAATCGAGCCTGGTCGCGAGTATGTTACAAAGTCATATTTGAAGGGGCTGTACAGGCTGTCTCTTGATGCCCTTGTAAAAACAGTGCTGCAAGAGAACATTGCATACTTGCATAAGAGGGGAAGAAAGGCGGCTCCTGAATCAGAGGAATTTTTACAGTCTCTTGATGCAGTGGAAATCTCTGGAGGTGAAAAATGAAGGAGCGGAAGATTAATGACGAGCAAAAGGGAATTTTATTTTTGGCGCTTATTTTTTTAATAATGGCGACCGTCGTTGTCATTGTTGCGCTTTCAATGCGTTTTGATATTGTTGCTGAAAAAATTTCCGATGACCAGGTTATCAGGCTTCTTTTTGTTGTTGACGATGGCTCTGATGGAGAACGGCAGGCGTTGTTTTCAAATGTTCTCATTTATTATCCCGTTTCAAACAAGGCCGCCTCTGTGAATATCCCAGGAAATACAGGTGGAATTTATCAAAGTCTTGGACGGACTGACCGCATAGATGATGTCTACAAAGACAAGGGAATCGATGTGTATCGTAAAGAAGTTGCAAATCTTTTGGGGACAAACATACCTTTTTCTCTTGTGGTGCAATTTGAGGATTTTGTGCGTGTTGTGGATATGCTTGGCGGTTTGAGAATATTTGTTCCTTCTCCGATTGACATTGAGACGGAGAAGGGGGAGAGATGGCTTTTGCCTTCAGGAGTGGTAACGCTTGATGGTGATAAAATTGCAGTCTATTTGCAATATCGGCTTGAAGATGAGGATGAAAGTGATGTGCAGGAACGCTACCAAAATGTTGTGAATGCATTTTTTACGACTTTGCATGAGAAGAAATCCTCTGTTTTTGGAAAGACTGCTTTTTTTAATGAATACAAGCGTTTTTTTGATGTGAATTTAAAAAAAACACAGGATGTCATGCATCTGCTTTCGCTTATCGCTGATATGGATTCTGAAATGATTGCGAGCCAAACGGTTATGGGACGAATGAGGATGGTTGACAATCAAATGCTGCTTTTCCCGCTCAACAATGGAGAATTCATAAAAGAAGCGGTGAGGCAAAGCACGAATATTTTGATTTCAAACAGTGGAACATTGGCGCGCCGAATTTATGTTCTTGAGATAAAAAACGGAACGACGGTGCAAGGGCTTGCGCATAATACAGCGATTTTATTTCAAAACGCCAGTTATGATGTTTTGAGTGCGGTGAATGCGGATTCTAATGACTACGAAAAAACGGTTATTATTGATCATATCGGAAACAAAGAGATGGCGGATATGGTCGGGGAATTCATCCATTGCACGAATATCGTTGAGGAGGAAGTCAATCTTAATGTGACTGAAACAGATGTGGCGAGCGTTGACTTTACAATTATTTTGGGCAAGGATTTTGATGGGCGGTATGTGCGCCCGTCACGAAATTAGAATAGGCTTAATTTCGTGTTTTTGTAAAAACGATAAAAAACATTCTTCCAGTTGCAGGGCTGACCACCAGTTAATACACCAGCGTTTGGCAGTAGTAGGTCAGCACGCTGATTTCGGCAACAGCGAACAAGTTCGTGTCGCTACGCCCCCCAGTTTTTGCATTTGCAAAAACTGGGGGGCGGAAGTCGAAGATTTAAAGACTGTGCAACACAACAATAAATCTTCCGCCACTGCCGATGGCAGGCGGCCGCAATCGGATGCGATTTTGCCTTTGCACTGGAGCCGCAAGTTTCCCTTTCTTTGCAAGAAGAAAGGGAAAGGCGAACTTCGACGCAATTTACAGTGGTAGATAAATCTAGTGTTCGCTCTTGCGCCTTCGCGAATGTTTTTTGCATATCATAAAATGCGAAATTAAACGGCGCATCCTGATATTGGTTTGAAATTTTATTGCTTGAGGCTGCGCCTTCAGTTTTGTACGCTACGCTATCAAAACTGACTAGATTTGTACGAGGAGGATAGGAAATATGAAAACTATTGAAGAAAAGGCAATTGATATTGCTCGGCTTATGGAAGATGGAAAGGGGAGGAATGTTGTTTTAATTGATGTTTCAGAGTTGAACAGCTGGACAGATTATTTTGTGATTGCAACAGTGACAAGTTCCGCGCATTGGCAGGGGCTTTACAAACAGATAAAGGATTATATAAAGGACAATGACCTTGAATTCCACAAAACCAACAGAAAGTCTCCTGATGGAGACGATTGGAATTTAATAGACATTGGACCTATTGTCGTCCATTTGATGTCTGAAAGCGCGCGGGGGTTTTACGACCTTGAAAAACTGTGGCATGCGGGCAAAGCGCTTGACTTCCACAAGGGGGAATAGCGAAATAGGGGGAGGGGACTACAAATCTTCTTCGTCTTCCTCGTTGTCTTCGTCAAAAAAAGCATCGTCTGGATTTTCTAAATCGTCCTCTCCGCTGTAGTAGCTTGAGTTGTCGTAGCCATCTTCCGCCTCAAAGTCATCGTAGGGGTCGTCAACATCATATTCGTTCCCAAATGCCTCCTCATAACTTTGAGAGTCTTCATCGTAGTCGTCAATGTCTTCGTCAGGTTCGTCGTCATCAAATTCTTCATCATACTCATCGTCAAACGAATATGAGTTTCGCATGTCTTTTTCATTTTCAAATGCCATAACACTTTCCTTTTTTTTCTTGCTCTATAAAAAGTCAAGAGCGATTTTGCCTTTCTCCCTGCGCCTTCGCGAATGTTTTTTTGTATTAGGATGAAAGTCGAATTTCATACTTCTAAACTATAAAATACCCTTTCTATTCAGTCAACTATTTTTGGGGCGAATTTATCAGTTTATTTTGCGTAACAAGTGTTTTTTTTTGTTTTTTTTGAAAAAACTTACTGGTTGTCCTATTGATTATTTTTTTGCGATTTGCTATATTATAGGAACATTGCGGGTGTAGCGAAGCTGGTTATCGCGCTGGCCTGTCACGCCGGAGATCACGGGTTCGAGCCCCGTCACTCGCGAAAGCCTTCCCTGAGGAAGGCTCTTTTTTTTACGGGCAATAGCGCAGTTGGTAGCGCGCGACGTTCGGGACGTTGAGGTCGCAGGTTCAAATCCTGTTTGCCCGAGAAATTTTTATTATGGAATAATCAGGATTTGAAACGGAACGAGCGCCGACCGAAGGGGGAGGGGCTGACCTCTAGTTGTTTTTAAGAGGTTTGCATGTTTTAGGTCAGCGTGCAGTTTTTCATTAGCAAAACTGCAAATGTTTTGTGATGTCGCCGACAGCGAGTGTAGGTGCCGTGGAGGGAGTGAACAGGATGTTCACGACTGTAACGGCAAATCCTGTTTGCCCGAGAAACTCGAATCTAAAGGTCAAGGTTGATGTGCGAAAAATAAAGGGAAGCCTTATTTATGAAATAGCGGCGTTTACATTCACGCTGATCATTTTGCTCACATTGGGCATTTTAATTCCGTTCGCACACTATAGAATCCGCACGACAGAAAACACATTGGCTTTTGAACTGCAGTCACGGATAGATATGCTTCTCTCAAGTATATCAGCTGGCGCAAAAATTTATATGCCGACTGACAACGCAATGGAATTAAGTCTTTTGACAGAGCAAATTTCCGATATGCCCGAAGTGGAATTTGTGACAGTAACAGGTCCTTTGAGCGACACTGATTCCAATCGAGCTTTACTCAAAGGGAAGCCTTCAAAGTCCTATCTGCATGTGTGGGCGACGAATGATAAAGCTATTTTGCATGAAATAAATACGCAGAAGTGTATCCCCTGTGTCTCTCGTCTTGTTTCGGAGCGATTTGTTCAATTTGATGCAGTTTGCCACAGATTAAATGAAGAGATTTCGTTGTTTTTTACGGAAAATGATTTCCCTATGGACTTGCATCTTGCAGACAGTGACTTTGTCGCGCACTTAAATGGCTCTTTGGATGAATTTGCAGAAAAGAATTGTGGTTCCATTCCTGTTTTTGATGCTACGCATATAACACGAGACGCCACTTCATATTTGTTCTATCGTCCTATTGTATTTTATGTGCCGAATTCAACGGATTTTGTGCATGGTTTTGTTTTCGTGGGGATTGATACGACTTCTTTGCTTTCTTCTGTTGATAAATCTCTAGAGCAGTTTATGACTGTTATCATTATAGTTACTTCATTGATTCTGTTGATTTGTGCATTTGGTTCTATTATGCTTGCGCAATATGTTGTGAAGCCAATAAAAGCACTTGAGTCATTCGCGCTTCATATTGCCTCTGAAAAACATAAGGAAAAGCTTTCAGGTGAACGAAAGAACATCAAAATCAATAGAAATGACGAGCTGGGACGGCTTGGGAACGCAATGAACCAACTGAAAGAGGAGCTGGCTTCTGATGCGCTTGCAGCAAGGCTGATGAATGACGGAAAGGCTGTTCAAAGGGCTTTTTTGCCGCTCGATGAAACGAACGATGGTCTTGCGCAAAAGACGACGGCTTCTTATTCTGACAAAAAAATACACACCTTTGGGTATTATGAAGGGGCAGGTGATATTTCAGGGGATTATTTTGACTATAGAAAACTTGACGAGAGATGGTATGCGTTTATAAAGTCTGATGTTTCGGGGCATGGCACGCCAGCAGGGCTTATAATGACGGTCGTCGCCACTCTTTTTAATAAGTTCTTTAAAGACTGGGCGGTTCAAGATGTTCATGAAAACATAACGGCTCTTGTGTATCAAATAAATGACTTTTTGGAATCTCTTTCTTTGCACGGAAAATTCGCTACAATCATTTTAATTTTGTATGACTCCGAAAGCGGAAAGGCGTATATGTGTAATGCAGGCGATAATATTGTGCATATTTATAGTGAGAAAAAATCTTGTATGGAAACGCTTTCTTTGAAGGCATCTCCTGCGGTCGGACCGTTTGCATCGTCTTTGGTGAATATAAACGGCGGCTTTGTCCAAGAGGAGGCATCACTTGAAAACGGAGATGTATTGTTTTTGTATACAGATGGAATAGAGGAGTCAACACGGCTTGTTCGGGATTCAAAATATAAAGTCATTTATACTGTTGAAAATGGAAGAGATGTTGAAAGAACGGAAGTGTTTGGAGGCGCGCGTATAGAGCAAGTGATAGAGGCGGTTTTTTCGCGCGCAAAATTTGTTTTACAAAAGCAGAGCAATCCTGACGCGACTGAAAACCTTGTTTTTGATTTTAGCGATTGTAAAGGCACTTGCGATGAGGCGATAATTGCATTGGTTTCTATTGAAAAAGTTTTTAGAATGTACAAGCCTCCTTTTGTTTCCGATTCCGACAAGGTGTATGTTGATAAAAAAATCGATGCGTTCTTGAAAAATCATTTCAATTTGTATGGAAAATATTGCTCGTCAGTTTTTTCACAGGAAGATGGCGTGGAGAGTGAATATGTTGTCTATAGCAATGTTTTCGAAGACGAACAGCGGGACGACCTCACGATTTTTGCAATTCATCGACCATAAAATATTTTGCAGGATAGGTCGATACTGTTAAAATCTCTTTCCAATGGGCGAAAAATGTATTATAGTAAATAAAAGGGTGGAGTTAATTTCACGTTTATGTAAAAAACATTCGCAAAGGCGCGAGGAGGATGTTATGGACAAGGAAGAATTCAAGACGAAATTTAAAGAGGGGATGGATAAGGTTGTTTCGTCTTCTAAAAAGGCTTTTGGAAAGGCGGGAAAAGCAGTTCAAGGATTCAGCGATAGGAGCGTCATTCTCATTGAGAAAAAGCAGCTTGAGTCAAAAAGAGAGGCTGAATTGAAGAAGTTGGGCGCGCTTTCCGCCGATCGTTTTTTGCGAGGGGAGACTTCTCTTGTCTCTGATGACGAAGCGGTTGCGCCAATTCTTGAGGAAATCAAACGGCTTGACTCTGAAATTAAGACTCGAGAGGAATCTCTTAATGCAGAATCAAAGGGAGACAGTGAAAAATCTGAAAATGACGAGCCCAAGTCTGAATAGAGTCTGATTTAAATAGATTGCACGGCTTCAGCAAGGTGGGGTGACACCTTGCAAGGCATTTTTGTCGCTATTTATATGAGTTCCTTTGCGAGTGCTTCAAGCTGTGCGTCTGTTTCGTTTGTCATTTCGCCTTTTATGGTGATAACGGTGTTTGCGAAGGAAATGTTTTTGCTTTCTTCAAACAACGCTTTCATTTTTTTTGCGGCGGCAGGAGCCCATGTTCCGTTTTCAATCAGCGCAATTTTTCGATTTTGATAATTTCGTTCTTTGAGAGCCTCGATAAAATTTTTCATCGTGGGAAAAATGTCGCCGTTGTATGTTACTGTTGCAAGAACGAGCGTGCCATATCGGAAAGCGTCTTCAACTGCTTCGTGTGTGTCGCACCGTGCAAGGTCTGAAACAGCGACTTTCTTGCAGCCTGAGTCAAGCAATTTCTGTTCAAGGGCTTTCACCGCTTTTTCTGTGTGTCCATACACAGAAGTGTATGCGATTGCAACGCCCTCGCTTTCAACGCCATAACTTGACCACACATCATAAAGATGAATATGCTCACTTATGTTTTTTGACAAGACAGGACCGTGAAGCGGACAGATGATTTTTATGTTGTGGGAAGAAGATTTTTTCAAGGCCGTCTGCACATTTGCTCCAAATTTTCCAACGATTCCAAAATAATAGCGGCGCGCTTCGCATGCCCAGTCGAAAAGCGGGTCTTTTTCATCGATTGCTCCGAATTTTCCAAATCCATCTGCGCTAAAGAGGACTTTTTCCGTCTCTTCAAAGCTGAACATAACCTCAGGCCAATGCACATTTGGCGCGGAGATGAATGTGAGCGTGTGTTTTCCGAGCGAAAGCGTGTCTCCATCTTTTACCACAATGCGACGGTCGGAAAAATCCGTGCCAAAGTAGTTTTTCAGCATGGTGAATGCCGTCATGCTTGAAACGATTTTTGCATTGGGGAACATTTCCGCGAACTTCAAGATGTTTGCGCTGTGGTCAGGCTCTGCGTGGTGTACCACCAAAAAGTCGGGGGCGTTTTCATCGCACAGTTTTTCGATAGTGGAAATCCATTCATCCCCAAAATGCTGGTCAACGCTGTCTAGAACGGCGATTTTTTCATCACGAATTATATAGGAATTGTAAGACATCCCATCGGGGACTTGAAACTGCCCCTCAAACAAATCAATTTTTGTGTCATTTACGCCTGCGTATAAAATATCATCGGTGATTTTCATTTTTTTTCTCCTATCAAGTGGTTTTTACTATGTCTCTTAAAAAAATAAAGACTGCGGTGCACATTCATATAATGGGGGATTATAGCATATAGTAGGTGAAAAATCTATGGAACCAGGGCCTCAGCATGAAAAATTATAGTGAGAGGAAGAATGCAAAAATTTTGTAAATCTTGGTAGTTAAATGAATAGCACGACAAAACATAAAGGTCAATGGGATGTCTTGTATCATTATAATACTTTCGGAATTTTATGAAGGCATCTTCGTTTGTTGTTGAAAGATTCCATGTGCAGATAGTCTCGTCAATCTTCAATAAAAGCTCTTTTGTATCCATAGCCGCAAACACTGAGAACATGTTCATTAAGATTGAATTTAAATCATTGAAAATCATTTTTTCGCAATCAGCGTTCACCCCAACATTACACCCTCCGCTGAACAAGTCAATGAAAGTGCTGATTTTTTTCGGAAACAATGGAATTATTTGTGGAAGCAGTTTGTATTTTCCACCGATGTAATTGAGAGGTCCCTTTATGTATTTTTTTTTACTTGTAGTATAAGAAGCGTGAGGGGAAGAATAATATTTTTCTGTCGGTTCCGCAACATTTAAATATGTTGGTTGAGAGAGTGCATAGATGTTACCTTGTTGTTTTTTCTGAATATAAAAAAGATATTCAGAAATGTCTTTGTCATCGTAAATCTTGCTTTTGTATTTCCGATAAGGGATTTTTTTTAACGCGTATGTTGAGGCGATACAATTTTCTTTGAGTATCCTTTCAATAAAATCTTGTTTCATCAAGCCCGAAGAACTATAGCTTAAAACGATATGAGAAAAATCAGCATCTTTGATTAATGTTTCGAAAGAATCATTTACTTCTGATTTTGAGCAGAATGGAGATTTTTGGTTTTCGTAACTTCGTATTCCAGTAACGCCTGATACCGTTGGATTGTCATATCGAGCAATCGTTTCAAGGAGATGGTAATTTGGTGCGTACTGTCTTGCATTATATGGCGGATCGATATACAAAATATCACCAGAAATGGTTTTTAAAAGTGTAAAAGCATTTTCATTGTAGACCTCATTTTCCTTTCCATTTTTCACGATTTCAAATTGGGGCAGCTCTAATTTTTTAAATGCCCTTTTGTCCCATTTTTTCAAATATGCTCCATAGGTTCCCGTTGTATTTGAAATGGAAGGAGCCGCTTCTAATAAACTTGCGAGCAAGTAGTAGTATTCACTTTCTGTCAGGTTGTCTTCGGCTCTCCATTTTTCAATTGTTGCGCGGATAAAATCAATGCGTCTTGCATTTTCTTCAGTGAAGTACATTCTGTTATTCTTTCCAGCAGGAGAGTAGGTTTCCGCTATAAAATTGTTTGCACTGTTTGAGATAGGCTCATTTTCTAAATACGAAAAAGGGTTTCCCACTGTATTATAGATTTTATGAAATGCAGGCTCTGAATCTCCCTCGATAAATGCTTTTTGAATTATATACGAAAAATAAAGGAAGTCATTTGAAATGACTTTATAGCGTGCTTTAAAATGCCTTGCTACAACTGCTGTTCCACTGAAAACATCGCAGAATGTTTCTTGTTTTGTGTGAATGTTTCCATCGATGAAAGATTCAATATCCTTCAGCAATTTTGCTTTGCTTCCAATGTAGCGCATTTTACATCCTTTCACATCCTAGTTTAAAGTATTTAGCCCTAATTTCGAGTTTTTGTAAAAACTACAAAAAAAAACATTCTTCCAGTTGCAGTGAGAAAGGTCAAAACCATGCGCTCGCGCATTTCGCGCTGATTTCGGCAAGGATTATCCTACCGTTGCTGTCGCAACGACCGCAATCAGAGCGATTTTGCCTTTCTCCCTGCGCCTTCGCGAATGTTTTTTGTATAATCATAAAACTCGAAATTAAGGCTATCTAAATAAAATTTCAATAGCTTTTTTGTATTTTTGGGAGGCATTAGTTTTCTTGTTTCTCGAAATATAATTTTTCGTGCTGGAGTCGTGTTGCGTCCCTCTTGTGGATGTTACTGTTGTGGATGCTGCAGCCGTAAACAATCATTTTTTTCACGGGCACTTTTACACTAGTTTAATTTTCCATTTTCCGATACAATTGTAGAAAATCTGTAATTTTTGGGGTTGTCTATGTCTGAAGTGAGAGTTCGATATGCTCCGTCTCCTACGGGGATGCAGCATATTGGAGGCGTGAGGACTGCGCTTTTTAATTATCTTTATGCGCGTTCTCTAGGCGGCAAATTTATTCTTCGTTTGGAGGATACCGACCGCACTCGTTACGATGAAAAATATGTTAAGAATTTGTATGACACTCTTGAGTGGCTTGGCATTGATTGGGATGAGGGCGGAGAAAAAGGCGGTGAATACGGTCCGTATGTTCAAAGCGAGCGTTTTGAACTGTATAAAAAGTATGCCGAGGAGTTGGTTGAAAAAGGAGAGGCGTATTATTGTTTTTGTGACGCAGAGCGTCTTGAGCGAATACGAAAAATTCAAACGGAAAATAAAATGGCTCCAGGATACGACAGAAATTGCCGTCATCTCACTCCTGAAGAGGTGAAGGCGAATCTTGACGCGGGAAAGCCGTATGTGATTCGTTTGAAGGTGCCTCTTGAGGGCGTGACAAAATTTCACGACCATCTTTTGGGTGATATTGAATGGAAAAACGAGGACATTTCACCAGACCCCGTTCTTTTAAAAACGGATGGATTTCCAACATATCATCTTGCGAATATTGTTGACGACCATTTTATGAAAATCAGCCATGTTATGCGCGCGCAGGAATGGATTCCGTCGACTCCGCTTCATGTGCAAATGTATCGCGCGTTTGGTTGGGAGCATCCTGAATTCTGCCACCTTCCAATGGTGAATGGAAGGGATGGGCAAAAACTTTCAAAACGACATGGGGCAACAAGCCTGAATGAGTTTCGCGCGCGCGGGTATCTTCCAAAGGCAATCGTCAACTATGTTGCGATGCTAGGGTGCAGTTATGTTGAGGGGAAGGATTTTTATACGCTTGAAGAGCTTGCAGACAATTTCAAGCTTGAGCATTTGAACAAATCTCCTGCGGTTTTTGACTACAAAAAACTTGAGTGGTACAACGGACAGTATATCCGAATGATGAGCGACGAGGAATTGTATGAAAAAACGCTTCCATTTATTACAGGAACAGGAGATGCCGCTTTGGATATAAATGTGAGCGATGAATTCCCCGCTCCTCATGTTGGATCTGAATATTCGGGTGTTGGCTTGGGAGAGGATGGGATGCCGTTCTGTGTTGACGCATCAATGAATATGACGAGTGACGATGTGAAAGACACATTGATGAGCCTTATGCCGTTGATTAAAGAGAGGCTGAAATATTTGACCGATGCGGCGGAAAGCGTTCATTTTATGTTTACAGAACCAAAAGTTCCGTCCATTGAGGAGATTGTCCCAAAAAAACTGGACGCGGCAAAGACACGAGAAGTGCTTGAAGAAGCGAAACATTTTGTCTGCGCAATTTTCGGAAAAACGCATGATGAGGCGGAGGAGCTTGCCCGAAGCGAGGCTGAAAGGCTTGGCGTGAAGATGGGTGACTTTATGATGCCGATTAGAATGGCAGTTACAGGAAGCCGCATTTCTCCGCCATTAATCGGTTCTCTTTGGATTTTGGGAAAAGAGAGAGCCCTTGCGAGAATAGAAAAAGCGCTTTCTGTTTTTTAAGTTTCTGGGGCTCTGATTTTATAACGATGAAAAAATATTCTCACTGCAACTGGGAGGATGTTTTTTTAATTTTAGAGGAGATTTGTATGAATAACAAATGGACAAGGGCGGCGATTCCTGCGTTGCTTTTGCATTGTTCAATAGGCACGGTGTACTGCTGGTCGATTTTTAGCCAGGAGATTGCGACATATATTGGCTTTTCTAAAGGCGCGGTGGAATGGGCGTTTAGCTTTGCGATTTTCTTTTTGGGAATGAGCGCGGCGTTTTTGGGGAATGTTGTTGAAAAAGATATACATAAATCGTCTTTGATTGCAACAATTTGTTTTGCCGCAGGTTTAATCGGAACATCGTTTTTTATTCGATACGGTGGCAATCACATAACAGTATTGGAAGACGGAACGACAAAGGGTAGCCTTGTTTCTTTAATCGGCATTTACATTTCGTATGGCTTTGTTATGGGCATTGGACTTGGGATGGGCTATCTTTCGCCCGTCAAAACCTTGATGTTGTGGTTTGAGGATAGAAAGGGATTGGGAACAGGTCTTTCTGTCGCAGGTTTTGGAGCGGCAAAGGCGATTGCTTCTCCCATTATGCAAAAAATGCTCACCTCTATGGGAGACGGTGGAATCTACAAGATGTTCTATATTCTTGCATTTGTGTATCTTGCGATGATGTATGCAGGGCACTTGCTTTTGAAAAAGCCTGATGGCTGGCACGAACCCACAGCATCTCACGAAAAGCCACGCACTTTGGATGTGATAAAAACGCACCCGGTAACATTCGTTGGAATTTGGTTGATGTTCTATATCAATATTACATGTGGACTTGCGCTTATTTCGCAGGAAAAAATGATTGTAAAGTGCGTGGGACTTGCATCTTATGCGGGACTTTTAAGTTCTCTCACTGCGATTTTCAATGCAGGCGGGCGATTGGGATTTTCTGCATGGGCAGATCATTTGAAAGACCGCAACACAATCTACAAATTGATTTTTATCCTTTCAATTGCCGCGACTGTTTTAGTTATCGCCACTGGCGGCATTGCAAATCACGGCGAAAACAAATTGCTGCTCGCTCTTGTGTTGATGCTGCTTTTTGTGGTGAACGCAGGATATGGCGGTGGATTCAGCAATGTGCCAACGCTTTTGAGCGACCACTACGGGATGAGCAATATCAGCGCGATTCACGGAATAACGCTTTCTGCATGGGCGTTCGCAGGGTTGACAGGAAACCAAATGGCATCATGGATAGTAGGTCACTTCGGCGGACCAGTTGAGGTTCACGGTGTGATGGTGAATCCCATTGGCTATCAAACGGTGCTGTATGTGACAGGCGTTTTATATGCACTTGCGCTCTTAATTAGCCTGTTTATGGTTGGACGAAAAGTGGAGAAGTAGATAACAGAGAAATGGCTTGACCGTGTGATTTTTTTTCGCAATTGTCAAGCCATTTTTTTTTGAGTGTCATTTTTTTGGGTGAGTGGCAGTCATTTTTTTTACCACCCAAAACTTATGCTAACATATGCCCCTGCGCCAGCAAGTTTTAGGCTTGGCGCAAATGAGCCTGCTGATGAGGAGACCCCAACATCTAATTCTATCGCCCTCAAGTTGAACGTGAGTGCAAGGGAGTGTATAAAAACTTCATTTATATAGCCGGTCGAAAATTGTATGCCAAGCATATCCCAGTTCTTGATAAACAAATCCGCGCTGGCAGAAAAATTGTATTCAAAATACGCATGAAAATCGCTCGTAAACGGATGTTTCATTCCCATCCCAATCATCGCATTAAAAACGCACCATTTTCCAAAGGGACGCCATGCAACTTCCGTTCCGATTTTCAAAGGTCTGTGGATTTTATGCGATGCTGTTCCATATTCAAAGTCGGACTGGTTGAAATCTTTTTTTAGAGAGTCAAGGTCAGAAACAAGAGATGTCATTTGTTCAATTTCAATTTCAGCGGAAATATCGGTTTTTGCAACATAACTCAATTTTCCTGGATATATTGGAATTCTTGAATAAATTTTTCCAACTAAAGACTGTAGAATAGGATGCTCCAAAGACGAGTAAAAGTCGAACCCCCAGCCATTCTTGAGGTTTTCCAAAATAGTTTCCGTATTGAAACTGGTAAGAGAGTCCAACTCTGAGAATGTGTACAATTCAAGCGTCGCGGACGCTTTCGCGCTTGTGTATCCATCGTTGTTGTTTGTGAGTCGTGCCCGCGCGTTGTTTGCTTGTGCATGAAGAATCGGCATATACAAGGAAGGCATAACTTCAAAATGAAAATCTCCTATGTTCATTCCAAAGGCAGTTCCTATGTATGCAAAAACATCTCCCTCGACTCCAAGGTTACATGAAATAACTTTGTTTAATTCATTGCCTTTGCCTAAAAAGTCAAAGAGACCTTTTCCAATGTTTATTTCGCCGTAGGACTCAACGCCTGTTGTGATATTAAAATGAAATCCATTCTTCAGATTCAAGTTAATAAAAAACTGGGGCGTAACATTAAAATTAAAGGACAAGCCCTTTTTCGAGATTTTGTTTGAGATTTCAGTAAAATCTATTACAAGATGCTCTTTTAGGAAATCTGCAGCATTAAAATAGTTGTTTGAAACATCCACATCTACAGAATACCCAATTTCAAAGATACGGTGTGGCAAGTCTATTCTTTTTACAATGCTGTCTTTTTTTTCTTCGTTGATTTCTTCAAGCTCCTTGTCAGTTTCTATAATATTCGTTATATTTCCTTGTTCATTTTGTCCAAAATCCTCCAAGACATTATTTTCCACATCGCCATTCATCTCTTGTGAAAAAGCAATGGAATGCATGAAAAACAACAAGACAAAGAGTATATTTACGCGTTTCATTTTTCATCTCCAAAAATCGAAATTGCTTCCCCGTTGAATTTTGTACCCAGCTCCATTTTCAACGCATACTCAAAGTTATGGCGAATATAAAAGCATCCTTGTGGCACAACAAACTGAATATCAGGGGTAAACGGATATTCTTTAAGTATTTTTGAAAAATCGTCCCCTTTGATTTTAAACGGTTCATTCTTGCCTATATCAAGTTCAAATGGTTCTTCTATTCCTTCGACCTTTGGATCCATCGTCAATCGCATATTTGTCTCTGTGTCTACAACCTTGTTACCGCTTGTTTTGTTAAAGTAGCGGATGACACCTGTATCTTCTGGAAAGTAGGCGTTGATTTCGGCGTAGTCAAGAGAGTTTAATACATTATCCAAAATATCAATGCTTGTCGCCTCGCTTCTTTTGAACAAATCCTCCTCGCTATCCTTGTCAAGAAGCCTTGCAAAAGAGAGGTTTATGTCGTCGGTCAACTCAATTTCCAACGGCACGACAAGGCGCGCGTGAAACTGAATTGCGATGGGGGCGTCATCTTTTTGGCTTTCATCTCCTTCAGAAGTAAGCGAGAGTTTTGAAAGCTTTATATTCTCACCACTTCCTCCTCCGAGTGTCATGCCATAGTCAAATATGATGTTAGAGCCTGATTTCAAATTGAATAATTCTGCAATATCAACAGGATTGGGGTTTTGTTTATTTTTTTCAAGGGCTTCAATCACCATTTTCAGTTCATCTTCGCTGTCATTTTGAGAATCTGTTTTGCTTTCTTTATTTTTATCTTCAAAAAATGTAAGTTTTGGCAGGCTGGAAAGCGATTCTAAAGGCTTGTACTCATTTTTATCGCCAACTAAAGGCGTGCAGGCATCTTTCCCTTTTTGGCTTCCTTTATCATATTTGTCCCAACGAGGCTTTCCATTTTCCAAAGAGCCGCTACCGATAGTGACTTTTCCTTTTAACTCAACCCCGCCAGTTAGCGGCATAACACAGTAAAAATAAAGAGGCATTTCAACAAGGTCCATTTTTTCAAGTATGTTTTCATCCCCTGTGGCATCAGAGAGCTTTTCTTCAAGGTCCTTGAACATATCTTTGAAATTCATTCCTGTATCTGACGCACCCGTCTCTTCTATGCCATTTGCCGTTATTTTCACATAATCCCAGTTTAAAGTTGGAGTGACATTCACTTTTAGTTCGTACGAGCCCTCCATCTTAAGGTTTTTTAGGATAACGCAGTTAGGATATTCAGCATCTTCTCCACGCCCTGGTATGTCCCATTGTATATGAAAGTCTATTTTATCGTTCTCGTTGAGTGTTTTTTCTTTGAGCGCTTCTTTGCTTGAGATTGTCGTTTTCACATCTTTTTTATTGGCTTCCAATTTCTTTTCATCGTTGATTTCAAAATAATTTGATTTTACAGAAAGGCTTATGTCGTTTCCCTCTGGAAGTGTGTTTGTATAGTCTACATAAAGCACAAAAAGATTTTTATATTCGATTTTTTCTTCAATTCCGAAAGCGGTTATGTATTTTGTAATCTCTTCGCCAATGCTCTGGCTTTCATTGTATTCTGTTTGAAAATCATCACCTGTGAGGTCAAGCCAAAGCCTTGAAATCTCTTCTATCGTGCATGTTGGTTCAATGGTAATTGTGTCCTCCTCATTCTCTTCAAATTGAATGTTTGCATTTTTTATTTCCGCAGTGACTTCTCCTTTAACTGTTATTTTTCCGTTATTGTGATATGTAACGCCGTCAAGCGATTTTGTGCGGTACATAAAGTATCCGTCTCCCTCTTTTGGGTCTGTGATGAAATCATCGGGCTCTGCATTTATTTCTCCCTTGAGGCTGACCTTTGGTGTTATTGTAATGCCTTGCCACTCGTTCCATGTTTCACTTTGCTTTGCGATGATGTCAATAGAGCCTTTTCCAATTTCACATTTTGGAGATTTTCCGATGTTTATCGTTATGTTTGCTCCATCGCTTCCCACATCAGTGCCAATAGGAACTGAAATAGGGTCTTCAATGGTCAAATTGTCAACTGACTTGATTTTTACCGCTTTTAAGGCGGATGATAGTGTATAGTCTATTGTTAGTGAATCAGAACTACCCCAGTATGTTGCAGAGCCTGAGAGCACTTTTATGTGCAGTTTGGATTTTATTGTTTTTCCATCGAGCGGGAAACTAAAATTATGCTCAGGGAGATTGACATTCTCGATTTTGCTTATAGGCTCGGTCTCTCCATCGTTAAAAAGGGCGAGCGTTAAGTGCGTGGAAAATTCAGTATCGTCATCGGTTGGCTGCGCTGTAAAATCTATTCGCGCATTGTAGAATGTCATTTTATCGAATGTCGGTTCTTTTATGTTTATTGTTGCAGTCATAGAATCCAGCAATTCTTTTGGAAAGCCACTTTCTCCGCCTTTTTTTGGAATTTTAACCGTGCACTGTATCAGATTTGCCGAATCCTCGATGCGCTTGTTAATGTCAAGCTTTACAGAGATGGGGTCTATATTGTCCATTTTGAAATCTTTTAAATCAACAATGTCAGGCGCAAAACTCATATTTTCAAGTGCGGTGGAGAAATCCATCTCTTTTAGATAGTCTGCGATGTCAAGCGAAATTGATTGAATTGGAAAGTCAATCAAAAATTGCTGCATTGGAAGCAGAGATTCGTCTGAATGGGTGGGGTAATAGTCATATATTTTGAATTTAATGTCAGATGTCGAGTCCTCCAGTGTTTCTGTCAATGTTTTTACTGAAAGATATTGTGAAAGGTCTCCCGAATACTCTCCCAGTGAAAATTCATATTTTGCCTCTGTTTTTACGCTGACGGATTTTGGAATCTCCCAATGGCAGGAAGAAAAAGTCAATGTTGCCAAGAGAAAAAAAGTGGATTTTTTCATAAGAGCCTTCCTTCATAAAACTGAACTGTATTCTATAATAGTATAAAAAACACTGAAAAGCAAGGGTGGAAAAGTTTGTGTCATGGGAATCAATTTTCAAAAAAAAAGGGGGGGGGCTTGAAACTTAGTGCTTCGCACTCAATTGTTCGCACAGTGAGCCAAAAGGGGTGCACGGCGAGTAAACTCTAAAAGTCAGTGTTTCAATTGCCAAAAATTGATTTCCGTGGGTTTGTATTGCGAAAATCAATTTTTAGAGTATGTTCTCTTTATCTGTCGAACTTGCGGTTATTTAAGAAAGCGACTGAAATTCCAGAAAGTTGTCGACTAGTGTCATAGTATGCGCCGACCTCTTCTGCAAAAAGGCGGTCAAGCTTCTCACGATACGCCATAATCTTTCCCACATACACCAATGTTGTTTGTGGGGTGTTGTTTGAACGAACCTTTGTAGTTCCTGCATTGTACATTGCAAGCGCTGTGATTTCGTCTCCTGCCACATTCATACAGAACCTCAAATGTGACATTCCGTATTTTGCGCTGGTTGCAGGGTCGAAAAACTCTTCTTCAGTCAACTGGGGGAACGAGCGGTTGTTCAATTGAAAAAGCCCACGGTCAATTGACGCGTTTCTGTTTTTATTTACAGCATTGATTTTATATCGGCTTTCTGTATATGCAAGGGCGAATGCAAGTGAAAGAGGGATGTTGTTTTTTTCTGCTTCTTCAAGAATTGCAAGTGAAATATCTTTGTTGCCCGTAACATGCATATAAAACCATTCAACTGCGCTTCGTGAAGATGGCTGGCGGTACAGCGCAAGCCCCTCGTCTCCTTTCAAAGAGGACATTCCCGTGAAACCTGCATTTTCTATAAGCGCGCCAAAATCGGCGTTGAGTTCATTTTCAACTTCTGTGGAAGCATTGATGACAGGAAGCGTTACCTTTTCTTTTGTCGGCAAAGCAAATGCCACTGCGATAGCGGCTGTAAGAGCGAGGCTGCAAAAAACGACTGAAGCAATGCACGATTTCCCAAATCCTTTTTTTTCAGCATTCATTTTTTTTCTCCTGTAAAAAGTCAAGAACGAAATTGCAATTTCATTCTTGACTTTTTAAGCACATTCGCGATGAAACGCCTCGCAACGAGTGCGTAGCACGAAGTTTCAAGCGAAATGTGCGGTATACAACAAGTTTGCAACGCAAACTTGAGTTGAGGACAGCCGCGCTATTTTAGCGGTTGTCCTCATACTTTCTCCTGTGTAAGCCCGCTGGCGGGCGGTGTTCTATCGGAAGCCGTAAAAAAATTGCGAAAGCAATTTTTAGGCTGTCCAATTTAATCCTCAATTCGTTCGTCTTGCTCTTACTATATACAAATGGGAGTTTTAAATCAAGAGAAATTTCAAGAAAAATTCTCTTTTTTTATGAAAAATTTACATTTTGATGAGAGTTTATGAAATATATTGAAAACTTTGCGGTATTTCGCATTTGTTGCTGGACGGCAAACTTCTTTTACATTCAGCGGTATCCTTTGTTCGCACTCAAATGAGCACAATTCCTTCTGCAATGGCCGCTTCATACAAGGCGAGCCGTTCAATGTCGTTTTTGTCGGCGAAAAACGCATAGTGGCTGTGCTTGATTTTCATTTCGCTGGAGAACCATCGCGAGTGAGTGCTTTCTCCGAGCGAGTGAATGGCGGCGTCTTTCTCAAGGAGACTCGTCGCAATTGAAAAGCCCGCGACGCATCTGCAGTCCTTTATGCGGCGCGCCGTATGCACAAAGGCGGAGATAAACTCCTCCGCATCATTTTCACCATCCAGTTTTTTTTGAGATGAGGGCAGGATTATTGCGCAGAAGCCGCCATCGTCAAGCGCTTTTAAATAGTCGTGCAGGGAGGCGAGCAGCTCTTCGTTGTATGAGCCGTCTCCAATGTCCACTTCGTCCCATGAAACGCATATTCCGATGGGAGCGTTTTTTTCTGTTGGGGTGATGGCATTTCCACTAAGAATGTTTTTTACGAGAAGTTTGCTGGTTTTTGCTGTGTCAATTTTTTTTCCATCTGATATTCTAAAAAGGGCGTTGTTTTCCGCCTTGAAGAGCGGTTCGATTTTCATAATGTCTCCGTTAAATTAAAACGACCTTTGCATAGAATATGCAAAGGCTCTCATAAAGAATCGCTGTTCCAAAGAAAAGACTTATTCAGTCAAAATCTTGATGACTTCTGCCTTGTCTTGTGTTTTCAAAATTTGGCTTCGTTTGTCCGCACTCTTAAAGAGCAGGCTCACTTCCGCAAGGAATTGAAGATGCGGTCCAGTTTTGTTTACGGGAGAAAGCGTCATAATGAAAATCCTGCAAGGCTCTTGATCAAGGGAGTCAAAATCAACGGGATTGTCGGAAATGCCTATGCAAGCTACCAAATCAGTTACAGAATCGGTTTTTCCATGCGGTATTGCAATTCCATGCTTCATTCCTGTTGACATTTTGCGCTCGCGATCTAAAACGCATTCAAGCGCTCCCTCTTTATCAGTGACCTTGCCAGCCTTTACCAGAATATCAAGCATTTCACTAATAATTTCTTCTTTTGTTTTCCCCTTCAAATGAAGGTTCACAGTGTCAGTTGTTAAAACAGTTCTTAAATCCATAATCTATAGTGTATTAGCGAAGTCGCTTTATGTCAAGAAAAAAATAGGCACTAGAAAAACTTTTTAAAAGGAATGTCTCTTAAGCAAGAACGCGGGGAGAGGAAAGGACAGACCGTAGCTGTAGGGCTTCAGCACGAAAAATTGTAGCGAGAGGAAAATGCAAAAATTTTGTAAACTAATGCAAAATTAAAGGAGCGCAAGGGGGCGGAAGATGCATTGTTTGAGCATTTTTATTCCAAGACTTCCGCCTTCAGTTTTTGTCTGCAACAAAAACTGAAGAGCACATTTTAATAGCGTGGCATCGCGAAGCGGAACCTGCCGTAGGCAGCTGGAACTTCTCGAGGCTTTGTATGGACTTGCCTGGGGGCGGATTTGATTTTGGTTTTTCGGACAATTTTCTTATTTTGATATGAATATAATTTTTCGTGCTGAAGCCGTGCCCACTCTTCACGGCTTCAGCACAAAAAATTGAAGCGAGAGGAAAATGCAAAAATTTTGTAAACCAATGCAAAATTAAAGGAGCGCGAGGGCAATGTACATACAAAACTCGACAGTGAGGACTTCAAACAAACCTGCCGTAGGCAGCGGTGTAGCGTGGAGTGAAGCGGAACCTGCCGAATGGCAGCCGGAACTTTCTCGAGGCTTTGTATGGACTTGCCTGGGAACGGATTTAATTTTGTTTTTTCGAGCAATTTTCTTATTTTGATATGAATATAATTTTTCGTGCTGAAGCCGTGCCCACTCTTCCCCCACTCTAGACCAAACTCACGCAATCGTTCATACTATTTATATGGATTTAAAAAATATCGTTGTTTTGATTGACGCGGACAATGTGAATCGACCTACGAAAATAAAGGCGGTTCTCAATGAGATTTCGGCGTATGGGCGCATTGTGGTGAAGCGTGCGTATGGAAACTGGAAGAAAAGTCAGCTTAAAAACTGGGATGAGGTTGTCAAGGATTCGGCGATAAAAGCCGTGCAGCAGTTTGACTATGTTTCGGGAAAGAATGCAAGCGATATGGCGCTCACTATCGAGGCGATGGACTTGCTCTTTCAAAAAATTTACGATGGCTTTGTGATTGTTTCCAGTGACAGTGACTTCACTCCTCTTGCCATGCGACTTCACGAAGCGGGCGTTTTTGTGGTTGGCGTAGGACGCGAAGTCACTTCCGAATCGTTTAAAAACTCGTGCGATGAGTTTCTCGCCCTTGAAAGCATTGAGGAAGAGGACGAAACGCAAGAAAAATCCGAAGAGAAAAAGTCGCCCGAGAAAATCAAATACCATTTGGGCGAGCTTCACAACCTGCTCAAAATCGCGGACGACAAATGGGGCGATGACGAAGGCTTTGTACGACTGGACAGGGCGTCAGAATACATCAAGCGCGCCAAACCCGACTTCAACATCAAGAACTACGGCTATCCGAAGCTCATAAAATTTGTGGAGGCCTTTGAGAAACGCTACGAAATCAAAAGGCGTGGAACTGAAAACATTATTTACTACCGATGTAAAAAACGATAACGAACCGGCACATAACGACACCTAACGATAAACAACTCTGATTTATAAAAGGGGAAAGGGAAAGCGCAAACCCTACTGGTTTTCTCTTTCCCTTTCAATCCTTTTCTTTTTCCTGTCTTTGTGCATAGAGCAGTTAGAAAAAAGTCACAAAAATATGAGAACAAGACGAGGCGTTGTGAGGTGTCCCCAAAGAGGGGGACTCGCCACGAGTACATAGTACGAAGTCGTACCCTCTCTCCCTCCCCTCATAATTTGTGCCTACTTTTTCGCAAGATATTCATTGATAGATGCAGCCGCTTTTCGTCCTTCGCCCATTGCGAGAATGACCGTTGCTGCACCCAAAACGATGTCTCCACCTGCCCACACATTTTCGTGAGAAGTGAATTGGTTTTCATCAACAGTGATGTGTCCGCGTTTGTCTGCTTCAAGACCTGGTGTCGTTCTCACCACAAGTGGATTTGAACCGTTGCCCAACGCGACAATCATTGCATCCATTTCTATTTCGTGCTCGCTTCCTTGAATAGGAACAGGGCTTCTCCTTCCGCTTGCGTCAGGCTCGCCAAGTTCGTAACTCAACACTTTTGCAGCGCGAATTTTTCCAAATGTTTCCTTGTCGTCTGGGTTGTCGTAGCCCAAAAGTTCAACAGGATTTTCAAGGAATCTGAACACAACGCCTTCTTCCTCTGCGTGCGCAATCTCCTCGGCGCGAGCAGGCATTTCGTTCCTTGTTCGGCGGTAAATCACTGTCACTTCCTCCGCTCCTAGTCGCAACGCCATACGAGCCGCATCCATTGCAACGTTTCCACCGCCCACAACGCACACTTTTTTCGCTTCGTACAGCGGAGTTGCGGCATGTTCGGTGTCATAGCCTTTCATTAAGTTTGCGCGCGTGAGATATTCATTTGCGCTGAAAACACCAATTAAATTCTCACCTGGAATATTCAGGAATTTTGGAAGTCCCGCTCCTGTTCCAACGAACGCCGCATCAAATCCTTTTTCTTTGAGCAGCTGTTCGAGCGTATTTGTTCTTCCCACAAGGAAGTTCAGTTCAAATGCAACGCCCATTTTCTTGAGGTTTTCAATCTCTTCTTGCACAATCGCCTTTGGAAGACGGAATTCTGGGATTCCATACATCATAACGCCACCCGCTTTGTGGAACGCTTCAAAAACCGTAACGGAATGACCCGCGCGTGCGCAGTCCGCTGCAACGGTGAGACCTGCAGGACCTGACCCGATGATGGCCACTTTTTTTCCTGTCTTTTCTGCGACTTTTGGAACGGTGACAAATCCTTGCTCTCGCTCCCAGTCTGCAACAAAACGCTCAAGCCGTCCGATGGAAACCGCTTTTTCTGTGGATTTATAGACTTTTCCAACGGTACATTCGCCCTGACATTGCTTCTCCTGTGGACAAACGCGACCGCAAATCGCTGGCAAAAGATTTGTTTGTTTTATGATGTCGACCGCTGTCTTGAAGTCGCCCTTTGCAATCTCCGCGATGAATTCAGGAATCTGCACATTTACGGGGCAGCCTTTTATACATGGTTTGTTCTTGCATTGCAGACATCGGTTTGCTTCTACCACCGCCTGTTCCTGTGTGTAGCCCAATGCAACTTCATCCATAAGACGCGCCCTTTCTTTTGGTTCGCGGGTAGGCATTTCTTGTGCAGGAATAACGCGTCTTTCTTGAATTGTCATGTCTTCCTGCGGCTTTAATTTTACAAGTTCAGCCATAGCTATTTTATTTAATTCATCAATCGTTTTGTGTTCCATAATCATACCTCAATTCAACCTCTATGCATTCAGTCCAATTTTGCATTTGTGAAAGTCTTCTTGCTCTCTTTTCTTAAAAGATTTCATTCTCATCATCATATTGTCCCAGTCAACTTTATGTGCATCAAATTCAGGACCATCTACGCACACGAATTTTGTGTCGTCTCCAATGCTTACGCGGCATCCACCGCACATACCCGTCCCATCAATCATTATGGTGTTCAACGAAACGGTTGTTTTTATGCCAAAAGGTTCTGTTGTCTTTGCGCAGAATTTCATCATAATAGGAGGTCCGATTGCAATAACTTCAGCTGGTGGGGTTTGAGATTCACAGAGTTCCTTCAAAGGCACTGTTGAAACGCCTTGTCGTCCTGCAGAGCCATCATCTGTCATAATGATAACTTCGTCTGCAATAGCCTTCATTTCGTCCACAAAAATCAGGAGATCCTTTGTGCGCGCTGCAATTATCATAATAACTTTGTTTCCGATTGCTTTGTGTGCTTGCACTATTGGATAGCATGGAGCAACTCCAATGCCACCTCCGACTATTACGACTGGCGCATCATACTTGTTCACAACTGAAGGATTTCCAAGAGGACCGAGAATTGCGGCTATTTCTTCGCCCACTTTTTTTTGAACAAGTTTGTGCGTGGTTGCACCCACCGCCTGAATCACCATAGCAATCCATCCCTCGTCTGCATTCGCATCTGCAATTGTAAGAGGAACGCGCTCGCCAAATTCCGTGTCAAGTTGAACGATGATAAACTGTCCAGCTTTTCTGTTTTTCGCGATTTCAGGCGCGTTGACTTTCATATACCACACATCGCTTGCAGACAGCTGTTTTTTTTCGATAATCTTAAACATAAAAATCCCCTGTAAAAAGGCAATGACGAAATCAATTTTGTTATTGCCTTTTTATGCACATTTGTAATGCTGTGCTAGGCAATGAATGTGTAGCACGAAGGCACAAGCAGGATGTGCAGTTTATAACAAGTTTGCAACGCAAACATATGTTGCCTGCCATCGGCAGACATGCTTGATGAAAGGCGCGCGATTTGTGCGACTTTTATCATATTCCAAAATTGGATGCTGTTTTGAATATATACTAGTATGAATGGCAACTTTCAAAAAAACTAAAAAAACATTCTTCCTGCGCTTTCGCGAATGTTTTTCTCATAATATTACAAAAGTCGACATCCATACTACTATTTTATCTCAATAAACGAAAATCGTCAATTCACGCTTTTTGTTCTCGCTTTTTGCTGCAGATAAAAACTGAAGGCGAAAGTAAAAAGATAAAAATGACCGAGCAACGCCCCCCCCCCCTCTCTCGCTTCTTTAATTTTACTTTGGTTTACAAAAGTTTTGCTGTTTCCTTGTGTATAATTTCTCATGCTGAAGCCCTGCGTTGCTTTGCAAGGTGACTTGACATTTTCAATACGAAATCGTATTATATTTTCAGTACGATTTCGTATTGAA